>Ga0334722_10000991_pt1 | contig 37879 bp, 32 predicted proteins | sample C3_bottom_MG_FD_207210 | JGI IMG/M metagenome (GOLD analysis project Ga0334722, IMG submission 207210) | Sediment microbial communities from Yellowstone Lake, YNP, Wyoming, USA - C3_bottom | ecosystem: Environmental > Aquatic > Freshwater > Lake > Sediment | place: USA: Wyoming | collected... | reverse complement strand
CATCTTCGCTTGCGAAGTTTCATCCCCCATCAGCGGCTCCTTATCCTTAACAACGTTATGACCGTCAGGGTTTGAACACGATCTCGATCGTTCCCAGGTCCTTCACCCGCTCCGGCCCGATGCGGACCGGTCCCGGCACGGGCCGTGCCGCGAGCCTGTCCTGACGGGGTGCGGCCGGCACCAGTTCACGAGGAACAACAACCGCGACCGCATAGGTGCCGCTGCCCAGCCGATCGAACAGGAACTTTCCGTCCGCACCAAGCACGTGAGCATCCGCAAGCAGCCTGCCAAGCGTGAGATCAGTTACCTTGAACGCCTCCCGCGCATCATTTCGTTTCATCATGGCCACGAGCGCGATCCAGGCTTTCTTCGGAGGAACGCCGTTCACCAGCACCCTGCCGCGCACGGTGCCATCGGTGACCACCGGACCTTTCAGGATGTCGTCCGCGGCCCCTTCAACGCCCGCAGCACGCGCCTTGTCCAGCCACCGGCGGGCATCGGCTGTTCTTCCAAAATGCTGATAGCCTTTGGCAAGCGCAAGCGCCGATTTTCCGCCGGCGGACCAGACCGATGTATCGCTGAACGCCTCAAGCAGCTTGAAGTTCTCGCCGGTGATCGGAAGCGCCGAGAACCGCGCGAGCAGCAGCATCCGGGGCAGGAGCTGCGAATCCGCAGCTTTGACCTGCCAGCGAAGGCCGTTCTGCGCATCGCCAAGGGCATAATAGCCCTTATAAAGCATCTCCCGTGCCGCATAGGTGAACACGGAGCCGTCGGGGTGCCGGGCGAGATATGCTTCTACCTTGCCGAGATTCTCTGCAGAAAGTTCGATGGTGCTCTGGACGCCGAATCCGGAACCGGAGACCTGTAGCGGCCAATCCTGGACGGTGACGGGCTGGTCCTTCGTGGGCAGTAGCATGATGACCGTGTTGCCTGCCGATGCGGCACCGGGAACGCCGATGATGCCCGACAGGTCCGTCTTGTCGAGATCGTATTTCCATCCGGCATACCCATACGAAAAAAGTAGGACCGTGATCAGAGCGACGAAGGCGGTCATCGGCGCTTTAAGCCTGCGCTTCACCTCCTGTCCGGTGCGGGGAACGGGAGCAAGGGCCGCGATGAATCCGCCGAGCACCAAAAAGGTGGTCCCGAGGATGCCCATGGCCCCAACGGCAAGGAGTTGGAAGCCCAGGAACGAGGTCTCACCCGAGCGGTCGAACACTTCGGAAACAAGGATGAAATACCTCCCTTGCGTCCACTCGACAAGCCGGTCAAGCACAAAAAGCACGGAACCGGCCGCCGCGCCGAACAACAGTGACAGCTGAATGCTACTCGCCGGCGGCAATGACCAGGTTGTTGATGAAAAAGTTCCTGCCCAGCCCGTCTCACCCGCAATGCACCAGAGCAGCGCTGTGGCACCGGCAATGATCAGCACCTGCACGACTGCTTGCACACCACCCGGACCGGACATCCCCCCCAGCGCCGCCACCATGACAACGATCCAGGCGGCCACAGCCACGACAGAGGCCGCAAGTTTCACGCCTGCACGGCTCCGCCAGTTCCGAACACCGGTCATGCAATGAGGATTGAGCACCAGGAGAAAGAACACGGTCGTTACCAGTCCTATTGCAAAAGAAGCTACAAAGAACCATGACATGCCGGATCTGCCGAACAGGTCGGCATATCCTGCCATGTGCTCAAAATCCGCCTTTTCAGCATGGGTCAGCAGATAAGAGCTCATTGTGGGAACTGCGATCGCCATAAGGACCATGACGATCGCAAGACCGGCCACGATCCCGAGGACCATCATGGCAAAGGGAAACACCTTCTCGATCTTTCCGTTCATTTGCGACCTCCCGTATGCTTCCGCGCTGATAAAATCAAAGGGCGGCCTGTTGGCCGCCCCTCGCTCACTTCCCAAAAGACCTGTTTATTTCGATGTTCCCGTGCCCATTCCCTTCTCTTTGAGCTTTGCCTGGGCCGCAGCCAGCCGTGCAATGGGAACGCGGAAAGGCGAGCAGCTCACATAGTTGAGGCCGATCTTGAAACAGAACTCCACGCTCGCCGGATCGCCGCCGTGTTCGCCGCAAATGCCCACCTTGAGGTCCTTGCGCGTCGAGCGGCCCTTCTGGACACCCATCTTCACAAGCTGGCCGACGCCCTCCTGGTCCAGGGTCTGGAACGGGTCCTTCTCCATGATCCCGTTCTCGGTGTAGTTGTTGATGAACTTGCCGGCGTCGTCGCGGCTGAACCCGAAGGTGGTCTGGGTGAGGTCGTTGGTGCCGAAAGAAAAGAACTCGGCGTCCTTGGCGATCTCGTCCGCCACGAGGGCCGCGCGCGGCAGTTCGATCATCGTGCCGACCAGATACTCGATCTTCACGCCCTTCTTCTGCATCACCTCGTCTGCCGTCCGCTTGATGAGCTCTTTCTGGTTCTCAAGCTCTTTCTTCATGCCCACGAGCGGTACCATGATCTCGGGAACGACCTTCTTGCCCTTCTTCGCCAGCTCGCAGGCGGCCTCGATGATGGCCCGGGCCTGCATACGGGTGATCTCGGGATACACGATGCCCAGGCGGCAGCCGCGGTGGCCGAGCATGGGGTTGAACTCGTGGAGCTCCTCGACTCGGTGGAGAAGCTTCTCTTTCTTGGCGATGACGGACCTGGATGCTTTCTTTGCCTGCATCACGGCGATCTCGACCATCAGTTCCTCGCGTTTGGGAAGAAATTCATGGAGCGGCGGGTCCAGCAGACGGATCGTTACGGGCAGGCCGGCCATGGTCTCGAACAGGCCCTTGAAGTCCGACCGCTGCATTGGGAGCAGCTTGTTCAGGAACTTTTCGCGGGCTTCCGTGGTATTGGCAAGGATCATCTGCTGCACGATAGGCAGGCGGTCCTCGGCGAAGAACATGTGCTCGGTGCGGCAGAGGCCGATGCCCTCGGCGCCGAATTGCCGCGCCATCTTGGCGTCGCGCGGGATGTCCGCGTTGGCACGGACGCCCAGCGTACGCACCTCATCGGCCCACTTCATGAGCATGCCGAAATCCCCGCTCACCTCGGGTTCCTTGGTCGTAACCTTGCCGGTGATGACGCGGCCCGTGCCGCCGTCGATGGTGATAAAGTCACCGACCTTGACCGTGTATTTCCCGACAAAGAACTTCTCGGCCTTGAGGTCAACGCGAATGGACTCGCAGCCTGCCACGCAGGGCTTGCCCATGCCGCGGGCGACCACGGCCGCATGGGAGGTCATGCCGCCCCGCGCGGTCAGAATGCCTTTGGCTGCGTCCATGCCGTGGATGTCGTCCGGTGTGGTCTCGGGGCGCACCAGAATGACCTTTTCTTTCTTCGCCAGCCGCACTGCTTCGTCGGCGGTGAACACGACCTTGCCGCTTGCCGCTCCCGGCGAGGCAGGCAGGCCGCGGGCAATGACCTCGACCTTCGCCTTGGGGTCGATAATGGGATGGAGCAGCTGGTCGAGCGACGCCGGCTCGACGCGCAATACCGCCTCTTCCTTGGAGATGAGGCCCTCCTGCACCATGTCCACCGCGATCTTCACCGCCGCGTGGGCCGTGCGTTTGCCGGTCCGGGTCTGGAGCATGAAGAGCTTGCCTTCCTGCACCGTGAACTCGAAATCCTGGATGTCCCGGTAGTGCCGCTCAAGCCTGCTCGTGATCTCGCGGAGCTGTTTGTATACCTCCGGCATTTCCTTTTCGAGGTTGGCGATGGGCCGCGGTGTCCGTATGCCGGCAACCACGTCCTCACCCTGGGCGTTCGTCAGGTACTCACCGTAGAACACCTTGGCGCCGGTCGAGGGGTCGCGGGTAAATCCCACGCCCGTAGCCGACGTATCGCCCATGTTGCCGAAGACCATCGCCTGCACGTTCACGGCCGTCCCGAGGTTGCCCGGGATATCGTTCAGCTTGCGATAGGTAATGGCTCGGGGGTTGTTCCAGGAGCCGAAGACCGCGTCGCGCGACATGATAAGCTGCTCCCAGACGTCCTGCGGAAAATCGCGTTTCTCGATCTGCTTCACTTTGGCCTTGAACTTCGCCACGAGGCCCTTCAGGTCCTCGGCGGTCATCTCGATGTCGAGCTTGAGCCGCCGCTTCTTCTTCACGTCATGAATAATGTGCTCGAAGGCGTCCTTCTCGATGCCCATCACCACGTTGCCGAACATCTGGATGAACCGGCGGTAAGCGTCCCAGGCAAAACGCTCGTTGCCGCTCATGCGAATGAGCCCGTTGATCGTCTTGTCGTTCAAGCCCAGGTTCAGCACCGTATCCATCATGCCGGGCATGGAGAACTTGGAGCCGGAGCGCACCGAAACCAGCAGCGGCCGGTCATGGTCTCCGAACTTGAACTTGCCTCCCAGGGCCTCCTCCATCTTCTTCATGTAATCGCGCATATCTCCATCAAGGCCCTCGGGCACGCGTTTGCCGAGGTCATAGAACAGGTTGCAGACCTCGGTCGTAATGGTGTATCCCGGAGGCACCGGAACGCCCGCGTTGGTCATCTCCGCGAGGCCCGCGCCCTTGCCGCCCAGCAGGTCCTTCATCGTCCCGGTCCCGTCGGCCTTTCCATTCCCGAAGAAGTAAATAAGTTTTTTTACAATAGCCATGGTCCGATCCTCCCTAAATAAATCGTCAGAATTCAGTAACCAGAGGTCAACAGTCAGAACAGATCGTTCTGGCTCCTGGCTCCTGGCTACTGGCTCCCGGTCCCTATTTTTCTTCCGCGCTTAAGACCAACCGCGAAAAATCCGCTATCCCTGCGAACAGCGCGGTGATGCCGGCAAGAAGCGCCAGCCGGTTGTTCTTCACTTCGGCGTCCTTGTCCATCACCATGACCTTGTCGAAGAATGCATCCACGGGTTTCCTGAGCGATGCGATATCGGCAAGCGCACCGCGAAAATCCAGCGATGCGGTCTTCTCTTTCACCCGGTCCTTGATGTCCGCATAGGCCGTAAACAGCTCTTTTTCTGCCTCTTCCTTCAGAAGGCCTTTCTTTACTGTTCCCGTAAAATCCTTCGGCAGGATGTTCCCGGCCCGTTTGAGCGCCGTTACCAGCGGCCGGTAGTCCTCGGACGTCCGCCACCCATCGAGGGCACGAACCTTCTCCTTGGCGACCAGCGGGTCGTCAAAAGGACCGGAGAGCGCGGCATCCACCACGTCGGAGCGCAACCCTTCCGTGGTCAGCATGCCGGCAAGCCGCTGCCGGAGAAACTCAAGGGTTTCCGTCTCGATCCGGACCATGTCGCTCTTCTTGAGACCATACGCCTTGCAGGCCTCTGCAACGAGCGCCGAAAGCGACAAGTGCGTATTGCGGTCAAAGAGCATGACAAGGATGGCGACGGACTGCCTGCGGAGACCGTAGGGGTCCTCGGAACCGCTCGGGATGAGCCCCGCGGAAAAACAGCCGGCGATGGTGTCGATCCGGTCCGCGATGCCGACGCACATCCCTTCGGGCGATCCCGGGAGCGCGTCCCCGGAGAAGCGCGGGAGATAGTGTTCGACGATCGCCGCGGCGACCCGCGGGTCCTCGCCGGAAAGAATGGCATACTTGCCGCCCATAACACCCTGGAGCTTTGGAAATTCACCCACCACGCCGGTGAGCAGGTCCGCCTTAGCAAGATAGGCCGCACGCTCGGAGATCACGGTGTCCGCCTTGAGGATACCGGCAATATGCGCTGCAAGCTTCTTCACTCGTTCCATCTTGTCATGGACCGAACCAAGCTTTTCCTGATAGGTGACTTTTTTCAGCCCCTCGACACGGTCGGCAAGCTGCACCTTCACGTCATGGTCGAAGAAATAAGCGGCGTCGGACATTCGAGCGGTAAGGACCCGTTCATTCCCCGCCTGGACAACGGTCATATCCTCTGCGCGGGTATTGCTGATGGTGATGAAATAGGGAAGCAGTTCCCCCTGATTGTCCACGACACTGAAATAGCGCTGGTGCTCGCGCATGGCGGTGATAAGTACTTCCTTCGGCACCCGGAGAAAGTCCTTGTTGAACGAGCCCATGACCGCCACCGGAAATTCCACAAGGTTCGTCACTTCATCCACGAGCCCGCTGTCCTCGAGCACCGTCCCGTTCTTCGCCTTCGCCAGTTCTTCGACCTGTTTCACGATGCGGGCCTTCCGCACCTCCGGGTCGATCACGACGAAGTTCGGCTCTGCCTGGAGCTGATAGGACTTGAAGTCCTTCACCATAAAGGCGCCGGGGCTCATGAACCGGTGGCCGCGCGAGACATTGCCGCTCTTTATGCCGTCCAGTTCGAACTCCACTACGGCCCCTCCCGAGATGGCCAGGATCCAGTGAATGGGACGCGCGAACCGGATATCTTTGTCCATCCATCGCATGGACTTGGGGAACGGAATGGAAAGGATGAACCCCGGCAGCACCTGTCCGAGCCATGCCGCGGTATCGCCGCCCTTTTCATTGATGCGTGCCAGCACGTATTCGCCCTTGTCCGTTGTCTTCACACCCAGTGTTTCGACACGTACATTGTTCTTCTCGGCGAAGACAAGTGCTGCCTTGGTCGGCCTGCCGTCGGCATCATAGGCGATCTTCTTCGGCGGCCCAAGCACTTCCCGGGACAGGTCGGCCTGACGATCATCCAGTTCGGAAGCGTACAGAACGAGACGCCGCGGCGTACCGAAGGCCTTTATCTCGCCGGTCGAAGCAACGCGACCCGAGGCGAGGAGCGCTGCGAACAGCTCCTTCATCTTCTCCAGCGCCGGGCCGATGAAGCGGGACGGGATCTCTTCGGTGCCGATCTCTAATAAGAACTCTTTTGCCAAAATGACCTCGAATACGTCAACGACAAATTAACCACGGATGAACACGGTAAAAAAAGCCAAAACTCTTCTTACGGTCTTTCTTTGCGACTTAGCGTCCTTGCGAGAACAAAAGAATTTCTCTTTTGACTGATGTCATCCGCACTTCTCTGCGATGTCTGCGCCTCTGCGAGAGACGCCTTGCTTTTTCGCCCAACTACTGCTTCTTCAGCATCGGGAATCCCTTCGCCTCACGGTCCGCAAGATACGCATGGGCGCAGAGCCGCGCCAGCTTTCGGACCCGACCGATGTAGCCGGTCCGCTCGGTGACGCTGATGGCGCCGGCCGCATCCAGGAGGTTAAAGGTATGCGAGCACTTCAGGCAGTAATCATAGGCAGGATACACGACGCCCGCCTTGATCAGTTTTTCGCATTCTTTCTCGTAGGCTTCGAACTGCCGGAACAGCATATCCCGGTCGGAGAGCTCAAAATTGTACTTCGAGAACTGCACTTCCGTTTCGTGATGCACGTCGCCGTATTTCACGTCCTTGGTCCAGGCAAGATCGAAGACGTTGTTCACTCCCTGCAGGTACATGGCAAGCCGCTCGACACCGTAGGTGAGTTCAGCGGAGACCGGCTTCAGGTCGATGCCGCCTACCTGTTGGAAATAGGTGAATTGTGTCACCTCCATGCCATTCAACCAGACCTCCCAACCCAGGCCCCACGCGCCGAGTGTCGGCGACTCCCAGTCATCCTCGACGAACCGGATGTCATGTTTCAGTGGACTGATCCCGAGCTTCTGGAGACTTTCCAGATACAGTTCCTGGACGTTCAGCGGGTGGGGCTTCAGGATGACCTGGAACTGGTAGTAATGCTGCATGCGATTGGGATTTTCGCCGTATCGGCCGTCGGTCGGGCGGCGCGACGGCTGGACGTATGCCGTCTTCCAGGGTTCGGGGCCGAGCACACGCAAAAAGGTTGCCGGATGGAATGTTCCGGCTCCGACCTCGATATCGTAGGGCTGATGTATGACACACCCCTTCGAAGCCCAGTAATCCTGCAAGGTCAGTATAAGCTCTTGAAATGTCAAGTTATTTCCTCTATTCGAAGGAACCGGGAATTATCGAGATCTGCCGGAAAAATAGAGTGCTATTATACAAAAATACCTTATCTTGTCAAGCAAATATGGTGCTATGAGGAGGTTTAATAGAAGGGTCGAGGAAGGAGCGATGGGAATGGGACGATGGACGCGTTCTTACACCTGCCACATCATGGCCTCGAAGTCGTCGGTCGGAACCTTTATCTGGATAAATCCTCGATAAGGCCATTTTTCGATCTCCGACCCCTTTCGTTCGACCGTGACAAAACAATGTATCTCGTCGTTCGGTTTGGCACCGAGGAGATCGAAAGGGATGGCAAGTTCAATGACCTCGTTCGCAGCAACGCTGTTGATGACGGCTACCTCCTTGCGAGCGCCATTTTCCCCCCGATAAAGGGCTGCGGTCGCCCGACGCTCATTCGGCATGACGCGGACCTCTACGTCCATCCCCTTGGGAAACAGGAAGTTCACGAAGAAAGAAAGGTCCGCCGCCGTGTCTTCCTGAAGGCTCTGGCTCGGGTCCAGCCGTATGAACAGGTTCTTGAGATCGAAACCGTAGTAAATATGGGCAATGACGCTGGCGCCCCGGTGCATGGCCCCGCCGCCCCGTGCAACGTCATAGAACCCCGCCGAGAGCCATTCAAAATAGTTGGTCACCTGGCCGTCGATGGTCGGCGAAATAAGCGCCATAAGGTCCACGGTCGGGCGTGCCTCGCGGTCCTCGCGCAGGATGGGAACACGAAGCTCGTCGGGCACGTCGAGGCCGATAATGCGGAATACGTTCATCAGATGCGTGCGGAACAGAAGATCGAATTCCTCGTCATTCTCGGAAAAATGATCGTCACCGTACCACCAGCACCAGTCGCTCCCTTCGGCTATGTAGATCTCCTCCCAGGCCTTCGCGAGCTTGTCGGGGTCGCCGTTCCGATTGGCGTACTGTACCAGGGCTTCCCGGGTCTGGCCCAGAAGGTCCCAAGCGCGGTTATCTTCCTCGTGGCCGATCCAGATGCGGAAGTTCGAGTAGATCCACGAACCTGCATGGAGCCGCTCGATACGGTCCTCCGCAGGATGCTGTTTGAGGTATTCTCCGACGGTGACGCACTGCAGTCCCTCCTCCCTGCTCAACCTCTCGTAGAGGTTGAGAAAGAAGTCCCGGCCGTCGTTCGGGTAGTATTCCCATGCGTTCTCGCCGTCCAGAATGATCGACACGAGGTGCGGTTTGTTTCCCACGCTCTTCCGTATCCGATGCAGCCTGTCGACGAGGTCATTCACGGCGTTCTTTGAATCCCACTTGGAGTACACGAATCCGACGAGATCGGACAGGGTGTGGTCGCGGAACACGATGGAAACCGACTTGTCGCCTTTGCCGGCGAGGTACGGCCTGTACAACAATTCGGGATTTTTCATGTTGCCGCCGAGGTCGCGTTCGATCGGGACCCCCAGCGAACGGGACAGCACTCCCTCGTCCGTACCGATCCAGCGAACCCCGGAGCCTGCCAGCAAGGGGATGATCTCCTCGGCCACCGAACCTTCCGACGGCCACATGCCGGCAGGGCGGGTCCCGAACAATTTTTCATGGTAGGCCAGGGCGCGCTCCACCTGCACTTTCGCGTCTTCGGGGTGGGCGAACCGGTTCAGAGGCAGATTGATATCGGGCGTCGCTATGCGGGCAAGATCAGTGTCCACCAGGAGCGGCAGGATCGGATGGTAGAACGGCGTGGTGGTAAGTTCAATCCGGCCCTGCTCCGCCAGTTTTTTATACTCGGGGATGATAAGCGCCATGACCTCACGCTGCTTTTCGAGAAGGAGACGCTTCTCGTCCTCGGAAAAACCGGAGCCCTTCTCGATCATCCCCTTGACGAGTGGATCGTTCTGTTTGAAAAGCGGATCGAACCATGCGAGGTTGAACCACACCTGCAGGTCGCGATAATCCTGATTGGTAAAATAACGCGTAGCGTTCTCGAGATCGCCCGGTGATACGCTCTTCCCCCGGCGGTCCAGGAGCTGCCCGTAAGCTGGATACGGCCGTATCATCGTATCCCAGTTGGCCATGAACGAGTTCTTGAGCAGGAACAGTTTATCTTCATGCTCCAGCGCATCGGCGGGCTTGAGGGCAAGCGCAAGGAATTTGTCATGGACGTCGTTCCCTACGTAATCCTGGATCTGTTTGAGAAGCGACGGGACAAGATTGAAGGTCTGATGGATGGCGGGAAAATCGTTCAGCAGGGCGGGCATATCATAATAATCCTTGATCCCGTGCATCCGCACCCAGGGCAGGATGTAGCTGCCCGTAAGGTCGTCCTTGTAGTAAGGCTGGTGCATGTGCCAGACAAAGGCTATGGAGAGAGGATGATCTGACATGGGGCGTAGCTATCCGGTTTGGCGATACTTTCGAGGCATCTTAAAAGAGCGGCTTGGCAATGTCAAACGGTTTTTCGGGCCGGTCGAGGTCGGCCGGGGAAGCGCTCATTGTCGCTTCCGGCAACTTGCGGGAAATGCGTAAGTCCGGAGCCCTTCTATTTTGCTGAGTCACCGTAATAATAGACCACTTCACCGGGACGGGCGAAGCCGATCTTGTCACGCGCCATTCGCTCGATAAAAGCGGGATCGGTCCTGAGCGCTTCGACCTCCCTGGAGAGCCGTACATTGTCTTTCTTCATATGCTCGATCTCGCTCCGAAGAACGCGTGCGTGTGCGTTCATCCGGTAGTACTTCACCACCCCCATGTCGCCAACAATGAGGGACCAGAGGAAAGCAAGCCCCGCGGCAACACCCGCCGCGAGCAGCAGCCTTTTGATCCAGGCAGCCCTGGTATTCCTTTGGGTCTGAAGGTAGTTGCGCTTGGCCATACGCAGAAATCTGTCAGGCGACCGTCTGCTCCCTGGAGCAGTTCCCGAAGAACACGTTCGCCATGCTTTTTTCGACTTGCTGTGCAAGATCCGGCATTATGCCGTGAGTGAGCTCTTCGGAGACGATTATGACGCTTAACGGCCAGGGATGCAAGGAAAAAGACCTCGCACCAAACCGTCAGAAAAAACAATACCACGAAGGCAAGCCTCGTGGTATGTGTTCATGACCAGTACTGCTGACACCGTACGATGTGACACGGTTATTTCTTCTTTGTGGCCTTCTTGGCCTTCTTGGCCGGGGCTTTCTTTTTGGCTGGCATGGTGATGATCACCGTCCTTTCTGAAAATACATGCATCTACATCTATCAAGACCGCTCTATAGAGCATGAGCGGATCGTCTGGTGAATGTCGCCGGGGGACAAGGTCCCCCGGCGCTCCCCATCATTGGTGGGGTAGAGGAGAAAAGCTACTTCTTCGCTTTCTTCTTCGCCTTCTTCTTGGCAGCCTTTTTCTTTGCCGGCATCAGTATCCACCCCCTTTCGGTTACCGCGATCGAACTAAGCGGCGTTATCTAGATACAAGCTGAGGTACATCATTCAGCAACGACATCTGCGAGTACTTTTCTCTGAGCCGGGCGGTCACGAGACTGCAAAACTCTTCGGAGTCCCGGATCGCCTGTCCTGCCTCATACCGGGAAACCATGCTTCCCGCCTCGACCATGAAGTTCTGATATTTTCTCCGCATCCGGTCGAACTTGTTAATGAGGCTCTTGTATTTCTCGCCAAGGATTATCCCCGACGCTGTGACCACCGTTTTGTGAGTATCCCTGCTGCGCGATCCTTTGGGCCGATATCCTTCGGAGAGAAGCAGCGCCCTTCCTGATCGGGCCATCGCCTGGTATGCTGCTGCAAAGGACCATTCTTCATCTTTGTCCTCAAGCAACCGGGCTGTGGCAAGATCGCGTTCGGCCCGCATCATGAGCCCCATGACCTCCTGGGTCTCTGCGGTCCGCTCTTCCAGCCCCATCTCTTGGAGAGCCTCATATGTCATCTTCCTTACCCAACAGGAATATCTTTTTCCCTTTCACGATCTCCCGGATGAACGGGTCCTTTGCATCCTTCCGTCTCCGGTACTCCAGTTCGTCAAATGCGAGATAGTCGATCTCACGTTTCATTTTCTCTTCGAGGCCCATGACCACATCATTCAGTTCCGTGATGTTCACCTGGCCGATCACCATGAGGTTGATGTTGCTGTCCTCTTTTTCAGCCCCTTTGGCATAGGAGCCGTAGATGAACGCTACCTGCACCCCTTTCAGTCTGGACAGGACCGCCTTGATGGAACCCTGGATGCCGGTCGTCTTGAAGATGAGGCCCTTCATTTCAGAGAAGATCGGCGAGCTCTTGTCTGCTGAATAGTACTTTTGTACTCCCCGCTTCTCAACTCCCAGGAGCCCAATATTCACCAGAGTATCCAACTCGCGCTTGATACCCGCTGCATCTTTGCCTATGTGGCGGGCGATCTCCCTGAGGTAGAACTTTTCATCCGGATTGTTAAAGAACAAACTCAATAGCTCTGCTCTTGTCGAAGAGAAGAGTTTGGTTAGCAATTTCCCTCACCTCTGTGGACGAATATACAACAAGAGTGTATATTTTGTCAACAGAAAAAATAAAAAAATTACTTCTCATATGGTTAGACTATTTATCAACACGTGAGTCAACACCGATTATATTGGGGACAGAATAGTTTGGTAAATCACGAAAATTCCCATTAATACTTGTCCGTCATCGGGTGCGATCTTCCGACTGCAATTTTCACTGGTTCGATCATCTGGCGAAAAAAGACTTCATACGATCGACAAAAGAACGTACTTTGCCCGCCAAACTGCGCATTGATCGTCACTCTGTCCGGAACCACTGCGACACGTTATGTTCGTTCTGGAGAACATCTGCACGCTATCGCACGAACGTGCTCGATCAGCGTCGTCCCTGACACACGTTCAGTTCTGTCAACATCGGCTCGCAGTTCCCCTGCATGGGTCCGTTGTTTTCCCTTTCACGGACCGCGCGGTTATGGTATAGTGGTGAAACTCTATTGTTGACGAATTGTCTTCATCGTGATCGGAGCACCATGGACTTCAGCGAACTCGACCTGCCCTACGAGGTCCGGCAGGGGATCGAACATTCAACCTTTACGACGTGTACACCGGTACAAGAGGCCGTCCTGCCCCGCGCGATCCGCGGTGAGGATGTCGCCGCACAGGCGCAGACCGGGACCGGCAAAACGGCAGCGTTCCTTATTTCCCTCTTTACCCGCATGGTCCGCAACCCCGTGGTGGACATCGGCAATTCCCCGCAGGCCCTGATCATCGCACCGACCCGCGAGCTCGCAGACCAGATCTTCCACGAAGCGGAAAGGCTCGGCAAGTTCACCGGCTTCCGCTGTCTCGCGGTCTATGGCGGCATCGACTATGAAAAACAGCGCACAACGCTCCAGAACGGCGTTGACGTGCTCATCGGCACGCCCGGCAGGCTGATCGATTATTTCAAACAGCACGTATACAGCCTCAAGAAGACCCGCTATTTGATCATCGATGAAGCGGACCGCATGTTCGACATGGGATTCATCGACGACCTGCGGTATTTGCTGAAAAAACTGCCCGACTATACGAAACGCCAGTCCATGCTCTTCTCCGCCACCCTTTCATATCGGGTCATGGAGCTTGCCTACGAGCATATGAACCTGCCTGAGAAGATATCGATCACACCCGAGCAGGTGACGGTAGAAAAGGTGGCACAGGTCCTGTATCATGTGGGGAAACATGAGAAGATACCGCTCCTGCTGGGTCTCCTGAAGAAGGAGCAGCCCGGACGCGCTCTTATTTTCGTCAATACCCGCCGCGCCGCAGAGATGGTCGTGGAACGGTTGGACCGCAATAGCTGGAAAGCGCAGGCAATAACCGGCGAGATCGAGCAGAAAAAACGGTTGAGGATCCTTGCAGACTTCAAGGAAGGACGGCTGCCGCTCCTGGTAGCAACCGATGTGGCGAGCCGCGGCATCGACGTGAAGGATGTTACCCATGTGATCAACTATGACCTCCCCCAGGACGCCGAGGACTACGTCCATCGCATCGGCCGCACCGGAAGGGCAGGAGCCGCCGGCAAGGCATTGAGCCTTGCCGACGAGGAATATGTTTTTTCTCTCGAGGCTATCGAAGCGTATATCGGCCAGAAGATCCCCGTCGAATGGGCCGAAGAAAGCCTGTATGTGCGTGAGATCCGCCGAACGAACGAAGAAAGGCTGAAAAGCGAACGGGAAAGAGCACTGCGCCCGCCGCAGCCCGGCAGACGACGCACTCCCGACCGGTCCAAACCCCGCCGCTGACCCTCCCCCAATCTCTCCCGATAGTGGTATAATAAGGTTACAGTATTAAGGAGTGTTTCCATCCTTAATATGCTGCACGGCAACGCAGTTTTATCCAACCGGAGATCAGGAGGTATGACATGAGTGGTGATAGGAACACGCCGTTGCCTCCTTGGGTCCAGTTCTACGAGCCGGGAGTATCGGCAACACTGTCCTATCCCGAACTGACCCTCGGCGGGATCCTCGAAGAGACCACCCGCAAGTTTCCCGACCATACTGCTTTGCTGTTCTTCGGAAAGAAGATCACCTACGCTGAACTCGACCGGCTGGCCAACCGCTTTGCGCATGCTTTGGCAGGACTTGGTGTAAGGAAGGGCGACCGGGTTGCGCTCATGCTGCCCAACATCCCCCAGATGGTCATCGCCTACTACGGGACGCTCCGGCTTGGAGCCATCGCCGTTACGACCAATCCGCTCTATCACGCGCACGAGCTGGAGATCCAGCTGATGGACAGCGGTGCGGAAACGCTCGTCGCCGTGGATATGTTCTATCCGGTCATCTCGAAAGCGCTCCCGAAGACCGCGGTGAAGCGCCTTATTCTCTGCGGCATCAAGGATTATCTTCCGTTCCCGTTGAATCTGCTGTATCCGATCAAGGCGAAGATCGAAAAACAGTGGGTATCCGTCAAACGGGTCCCGCCGATCCACGATTTCATCAAGCTGGTGGGCCAGGCGTCCGACGCCAAACCGGAGGTTTCCGTCTCCTATCTGGACACCGCCATCTTCCAGTACACCGGCGGGACGACGGGCATACCCAAAGGGGCGGTCCTGACCCACCGTAACCTGGTCGTGAATGCGGTTCAATGCAGGGCATGGCTTACTGATCGGACCAAAGATGGCAAGGAAAGGATCCTTGCGGTCATTCCCTTCTTCCATGTTTATGGCATGACGACGGCCATGAACATAGGCGTTCTGATCGGCGCCGAGCTGATCCTGCTGCCGAAGTTCCACACCAAGGAAGTGCTTGATACGATCCAGAAACACCGCCCCACGATCTTCCCGGGCATCCAGGCAATGTACCAGGCTATCGGACACTATCCGAAGATCAATAAATACGACCTGACCTCCATCAATGCTGCGATCAGCGGCGCCGGTCCGCTCATGCATGAGGTCCAAGACCTTTTCGAACAGATCACCAAGGCGCGGATCGTGGAAGGCTACGGACTTTCCGAGGCATCGCCGGTCACCCATGCGAACCCCATTTTCGGAAGGCGCAAGGCCGGCACCATCGGCCTGCCCTGGCCCGATACCGAGGCGAAGATCATGGACATCGAGACCGGGATGAAAGAGCTTCCTCTCGGCGAAGCCGGCGAACTGGTCGTCCGCGGGCCGCAGGTCATGCGGGGCTACTGGAACAAACCGGCGGAGACAGAGAAGGCCCTGCGGGGCGGATGGCTCCACACAGGAGACATAGCGAAAATGGACCCGGAAGGGTATTTCATGATCGTGGACCGTATCAAGGACATGATCAAGACCGTCGGCGAGAACGTCTATCCCCGGGAGGTCGAGGAAGTATTGTTCACTCATCCCAAGGTGAAGGACGCCGTTGTCGTCGGCCTGCCTTATGATGACTTCATGGGTGAGAAGATAAAGGCCTATATCGTCCTGAAAGAAGGCCAGACAGCCACAGCCGAAGAGATCATCGATTTCTGCAAAGCCGAACTGTCAAAGTTCAAGGTCCCGAAGGAAGTGGAGTTCCGCGACCAACTCCCGAAGACCCTGGTCGGCAAGGTGCTTCGCCGCGTTCTCCGGGACGAAGAACGGACGAAAACCGGGATCAAGGAACAGATATGAACGTTTGCGTAAGACGTGAGACGGCAGACGTGAAGAACCTGGTCCAATCGAGCTACTCATCGTGTTTCACGTTTCACATCTCACGTTTCACGAGAAGGAAAACATGAAAGACATCGTTATCATAGATGGGTTACGGTCGCCGTACGCCAAGGCAGGCACTGCACTCAAGGACCTGCCGGCAGACGCTCTGGGCGCCCTCGTTCTCAAGGAGATCGTGGCCAGGACCGGCATCGATCCGGAGGTCGTGGACGAGGTGATCGTAGGCTCTGCCGGTATGCCGGCTGAGGCCGCAAACATCGGCAGGGTCATCGCGCTCCGCGCCGGCATCCCCCGGCGCATTCCCGCCTACAGCGTGCAGAGAAATTGCGCGTCGGGAATGCAGGCCGCCGCAAGCGCCTATACGCAGATCGCCGCAGGGCTATCGGACATTGTTCTTGTTGCCGGCGTGGAATCCATGTCCAACTTCGGATTTTATACGACAAAACGTCTGAGAGAGATATTTACGGGCATAGGCAGATCGAGATCCTACTGGGGAAAGGCCTTAGCGGCACTTTCTATAAGACCGAAGGACCTCGTTCCGGTGCCGGGGCTGACCCTGGGCCTTACCGACCCGGTCTCAGGCTTGAACATGGGACAAACGGCAGAGAACCTTGCTCGAGACTTCGGCATCACGCGGCGGGAACAGGATGAACTCGCCCTTTGGAGCCATCAGAAGTGGGCTGCCGCCAACGAGGCCGGCAAGTTCAGGAACGAGATCGTTCCGGTATATGTCCCGCCGAAATTCGAACCGGTCGAAGAAGACATCGGCCCGCGCAAGAACCAGACACTGGAGGCGTTGGAGAAGCTCCGGCCCTATTTCGACCGGAAGTTCGGCACGGTGACACCGGGGAATTCCTCACCCATCACCGACGGCGGCGCAGCCGCGCTCATCATGAGCGCAGAGCGGGCAAGCGAACTGGGACGCAAACCCCTGGGGCGCATACGGGCCTTCGCCTTTGCAGGAAACGACCCGTCACGGATGGGGCTTGGCCCGGTTTTCTCAACGCACAAAGCCCTCAAGCTGGCGGGCATGAAGCTTTCGGACATGGAGCTCATCGAATTGAACGAGGCCTTCGCCGCCCAGGTGATAGGCTGCGAAAAAGCGGCGGTGTCGAAGGGGTTCTTTCGCGAGCACCTCCCCGGAGAGGAGCCCATCGGCGAGTTTCGACGCGATATCATGAACGTGAACGGCGGTGCCATAGCCCTGGGTCATCCCGTCGGATCGTCGGGCCTTCGTATCGTCATAACGTTGCTCAAGGAAATGGAACGGCGGGGGCTCTCCACCGGCCTGGCGACGCTGTGCATCGGCGGCGGCCAGGGCGGAACGATGATCGTCGAACGTATTTAGTGTTCAAGGTTCAAAGTGCAACGTGAGCAGCAAACGGCAGCCAAACAGCGTTGATCCATCTCCGCTGTTCCTTAAACCTTGAACTTTGAATTGAGCATAGCGAGGTCAACATGTCAGCATTCCAATATGAACTAGCGAACAACGGCATCGCTGTCCTGACCTTCGACCTCCCCGGCGAAAAGGTCAACAAGCTCACCACCGCGGTGATGAGCGAACTGGACGTGCTCCTCGATGAGATCGCCGGGAACCATGCGATCAAGGCACTCGTGATCCGGAGCGGAAAGCCCGGCATCTTCATTGCCGGTGCCGACATTGCCGAGATCCGTGACATAATCGACGCAACCAAGGGTGAGGAATTGAGCCGGAAGGGCCAGTCAATCATGAACAAACTGGAAGCATTGCCCTTCCCGACCGTCGCGGCCATCCACGGCCCCTGCCTGGGCGGCGGCATGGAACTCGCCCTGGCCTGTTCCCATCGCGTGATCAGCAACGACCCAAAGACAGCCCTCGGACTTCCCGAGGTGAAGATCGGCATCCTTCCCGGATTCGGCGGCACCCAAAGGCTGCCGCGGCTCGTCGGGCTCGCGAACTCCCTCGGCATGATCCTGCCGGGCAAGAGCGTTCACGCGAAAAAAGCGAAGAAGTTCGGCCTTGCCGACGAGGTCACCTACAAGGAAACGCTGCTTGACGTCGCGCATCAGGTTGCGCACCAGGCGATCGGCAAGCCGCGTCCGACGGGCGTCCGCGCCAGGCGGCCCCTGCTGATCAAGCTCCTCGAAAGCAACCCCCTGACGCGTGCACTTGTATTTCGGACCGCCCGGAAGAGCGTGCAGAACGAGACCCGCGGGAACTATCCCGCGCCGTTTGCCGCGCTGGAGGCGGTGCGCTACGGTCTGGCACGCGGCGTTGCCGCGGGATACGAAAATGAGGCCCGAACCCTCGGCAGACTCTCAGTTTCTGAGGTTTCAAAGAACCTCATCAATGTCTTCTACCTGAACGAAGCTCTGAAAAAAGTCTTTTCGCCATCGCAGTTCGCCGTTGCCCGTGCAGGCGTCATCGGCGCGGGCATCATGGGCGGCGGCATCGCCCAGCTCTTTGCAGAAAAGGGCATTACGGTCCGCATGAAGGATATAACGCCGAAAGCGGTGTCCATGGGATTCCGGACAGCCGACGGGATCTTCCGGAAACGGTCGAAAAAAGGGGTCCTCGATCCCCTCCAGGCGCGGGACGGCATGGACAGGATCACGGGGACGATCGACTCCAGCGGCCTTGGCACAGCAGACCTCGCCGTCGAAGCGGTCGTTGAAAATATGGAGATCAAAAAGGCCGTGCTCCGGGATTTCGAGCTCCTAGCGAAAGAGACCGCCATCTTCGCCTCGAACACCTCGTCGTTGTCCATCACCGAACTGGCAGCGTCAGCAAAGCGTCCGGAACAGGTTGTCGGCATGCATTTTTTCAATCCAGTCGAAAAAATGCCGCTTGTGGAGATCGTTAAGGGTCAGAGAACATCGCCGGAAACCGTTGCCGCCATTGCAGCGCTTTCCCGGAAGATCGGCAAACTCCCCGTGGTCGTTAACGACGGCCCGGGATTCCTCGTGAACCGGATCCTCATGCCCTATTTGGGCGAGGCGCTCACGTTGCTGGAGGAAGGAAGCGGGATCGACGAGATCGACAGGGTACTCCTTCGGTTCGGCATGCCGATGGGAGCGTTCATCCTGCTGGACGAGATCGGCATCGATATCGCGCACAAGGTCTCCGGCATCCTGCAGCAGGGCCTGGGTACGCGGATCAAACAGTCCCGGCTTCTCGAAGACCTGTATAAGGAAGGTTATCTGGGTAAAAAGAACGGCAAGGGATTCTATCTCTATGCCGGCGGGAAGCGCGGTAAACAGAACCCGCAGGTCGCAGCGATGGCGGAAAAGCGTACGGGTGCCCGCAAGCCAGTCACCGAGCAGGAGATCGTCGAGCGGGCGGTGTTCCTGATGATCAAGGAAGCTGCACTCTGCCTGGAGGACAAGATCGTGGACCGTGTCGACCATCTGGACGCGGCGCTCATCTTCGGCATCGGATTCCCTCCTTTCCGCGGCGGCCTGATGAGATATGCGGAAAAACTGGGCGCAAAATACATCGTCGAACGCCTTGAGATCTACGCAACAAAGTACGGTGATCGGTTCGCACCGCCAACGTTCCTCTTTGAAATGTCCCGGGACGAGCTTATCGGCCAGATCGTCCGGTAACCGGTCAGGCGAACGTGGTTCCACCCGATCCGTTCGACGGAACCCTTATTCGTCCGGTACCGTCTTGCATGTTCAGGTGTTTCCCGCTATACTATCTGCAGGAACAGTGATCGAGACTAGCACTGAATAGTTCGACCTCCGCAGCATCGGACCCCATCGATATGGATAAACTGCTTTCCAAATTCTCCGGCTGTCTGATCGGCACTGCCGTTGGCGATTCGCTCGGTGCCCGGCGGGAAGGATCGTCGGAATTCGCTGAAATCGCCGACCTTGCCCCTCGTTACACCGAGAATACCGCCATGACCATTGCCGTGGCTGAATCCCTGATCGAACACAAGGATTTCCATTATTGGCACATGGCAGAGCTGTTCCTCAAAAAGTACGAACAGGAACCATGGCGTCGGTATGGACATACGATCACCCGCGTGTTCCGCCTGATGCGGAACGGCAAACTGGGTTTCGGGATGATCGACCGCGATCTCTTTGCTGAAGGCTCCTTTGGGAACGGGGCGGCCATGCGCGTTGCTCCCGTGGGGCTGATGTACCATGACGATCCGCGCATGCTCCGCGACATCGCCTATCACAGCGCGGGCATCACCCACAGCCACGAATGGGGACTCGAGGGCGCTGCGCTCCAGGCATGTGCCGTTGCATTGGCTACACTTGCAGAACCCGGGAGCATGAGCGTCACCGATTTTCTGGGAACGCTCCGCATGTTCGCCAAGCCCGGGCCCTACCAGGAAAAGCTCAAGACGATCATCGGGTTCATCGAGAAGGGTGCATCACGGGAGGATGTCGTGACGCAGCTCGGGACCGGGACCTCCTGCCTCGAGTCGGTCCCTACGGCGATCTATTCGTTCCTGTCCCACAGGGATTTCAAGAGCGCGGTGATCTACGCGGTGAGCCTCGGCGGCGACGCGGATACGATCGGGGCGATGACCGGAGCGATCGCCGGAGCCTGCTACGGCATCGAAGGCATTCCGTCACAATGGCGGGAAACGGTCGAACATCGCGACCTGCTCGATCTGCTGGCAAAAAGGCTGTGGGAAGTGAAAATGGGGATCGGCATTGACCCGGTCGAGGATGCAATAAAGGATTTCCGATCGGCTGTTGATGCGGTTGATTCCGTTTGACCGAAATATCGGTACCTTCGGCTACGGGCAGTATTTGCTGATTTCACGAGACATCCACGAATAGGTTCACCCTTCCATGCTCCCATCCGCTGCGCTTACTCGATCGAAATAGCATAGTAGGGACAGATCAGCAGGACGCCCTTGTCCGGGTCCTCGTCGAACGCGCCGGTGTTGATGATCCAGGCCTTCTCATCACGCATCTCAAAGAACCGGGGATAAGCCTCGGCGCATCCGCCGCAGCCCTCGCATAAGCTATAGTCGATATTCAACGCCATAGGCTGCTGTCATCCTCCCGAATCGCATCTCGTTCAGTCGCGGTGTTGATACCCGCTCACTTCTTCGATATCCTGACCTTCCATTCCTCGGGTCCCTCGGCAAGATATTCCCATCCGAAAAGCCCCTCTCGTTCATGCAGGAACGAGTAGTAGAGCGGTTTGGGATCGTGGTCGTTGACCAGAATAAAGGCCCCACCCTTTTCCATATCGTCAAAGGCCTTGAAGATCATCGGATGCCTGTCCTTCGGAGCAATTGTCGTAACGTTCAGTTCTTTCATCTCGTCCTCCTCGTTCATGAATAGGTCATGCTCGTAGTATAGGACTGCGGGACAGCATATAGTATGATACGGGTCATACGATCCGATGCCCGCCGGCAAGACAACTGATCAGCGCAAAGCCCACGTTTCAACCGGACACGTTTCTCATTCTGCCGCTTCTATGCTATAATGCCCCGCGTTATGACGATCAGGCCCCTTGAAAAAGGCACTCTCTGGCGGAGCATCGTCAGGACCACGGAACAGGCGCTCAGATCGGGCGCGCTCCGATCCTTCCCGACGGTGCACGCCTTTATCGAGGAACAGGGCGTATCATTCTTCGTCCGGGTTCTGGCGACCCTCCGGGAAAAGGCTGCGGCAAGAACAAAGCAGGATGTGGACCCCTTTCTCCCGCCCGAAAGGGACCTTACCGTCGCGGATATAACCGACACGCATATCGCCGTCCTGAACAAGTTCAACGTCGTGGACCATCACCTGCTCCTCGTGACCCGTCACTTCGAGGACCAGGATTCGCTGCTCACGCTGCTCGATTTCGAAGCGCTTTGGCTCTGCATGGCAGAGTACGACGGCATGGGCTTTTACAACGGCGGCCGTGAAGCTGGCGCCAGCCAGCAGCACAAGCATCTGCAGATGGTGCCGCTTCCCCTCGCGCCTGCCGGCCCGCCGGTGCCCATCACCCCGTTACTGCCCGGCCCCTGCCGGTTCGACTCGATCGGGACCATACCGGCATATTCGTTCCTTCATGCGTATGCAAGGCTCAGGCCGGACATCGTGGATACACCGCGCGAAGCGGCCATCGAAACGTTCGAGCTCTACGCCGCCATGCTCAAGAGCGTCGGCATGGGAACACCCGGCGCTTTCTCCACGCGCCAGTCCCTTCCCTATTGTCTCCTGATCACACGGGAGTGGATGCTCCTCGTCCCGAGGTCCCGGGAGCATTTCGAGAACATCTCCCTGAACGCGCTGGCCTTTGCCGGATCGTACTTTGTATGGGATGAACAGCAACTGGAGAGATTGCGGACCAGCGGGCCGCTGAAAGCATTGCAGACGGTTAGCCTGCCCCGAACGGAATGATCAAACGCGGTATGCAACGGCCACACCCCGCATCGCTGTTCCCACCGTCATGTACGCGAATGAGCCGTTCCGGCCGTTCTCGTCAGGCGGGCTGAGACCTGATAAATTTGACCATCGCCATGTCGGTCCTCTTGATGTGACCGATCAGCCACTCACAGGACGAACGGACCGTTATCAATAGCAACGGCACACTTGCCCCGGATTCGTTAAACTCCCGCTTCAATGCGCAGATCTTCTTCTTGAAGTCCTCATGCTCCTTCTCGTGATCAGGCAGCCCGGGATACTTGCGGCCGGTCATTTCACGCTCTTCGGCAGCAAAATGATAGGCAATGTATTCCTCCAGAAAATCGAGGAACCCGCCGATCTCTTCTTTCCCCTTCTGGCGGGCAAGTGCATCCAGCAGGGCCTTGATCCGCACAAAGATCTCTTTATGTTGTTCATCGACATCGTCGACCCCGGTAAGCAGGTCATCGGTCCACTCAAAGCTCATGCTGTTCTCCTTGCCGCATCACGGGTATAGCCCTGGTATTCTCGCGATGATCTCAATGTTCTTCTGCCGGAATGCTCCGCCGCGCCGGCTTGATCCCCAAGGGCACTATCAGATCACTGCCGCGACCTGAGCAATCGCTTTAATTTCTTAAAATCACGAAGAAGCATTTCTTTCCCCTTGGTAAAGCGGATGGCATAGGCCGGATGGACGGTTATAAAATAGGTCCGGTCGTCCTTCATCACCAGGGTGCCGTGCTTCTTGGTGATCTCCACCTTGCCGTCGAGCAGGGCAACGCAAGCAGAATTGCCGAGCAGAACGATCAGGTCGGGATTGATGATCGAAAGCTGCTCAAAGAGATGCTCCCTGCCGTGATGGATCATCGAGGTTGACGGCGTTCCCCGGAGTGGAAGATAGTGGACCGGGCTGGTGATGAAGACATCTGCCTCTTCAAGGTCCATGTCCCGGATCATCTGGCGCAGAAGCTTTCCCGATCGACCGATGAACGGCCGTCCGGTCTTCGCCTCTTCCCGTCCCGGCGCCTCGCCGATGAACACGATCCGCGCATCGGGATTTCCCTCCCCCGGCACCACTTTTCCCGTGCCTCCCTTCCGGCAAAGACGGCATTGCGATATTTCCCCGGCTATCTTCTGAAGCGCTTTGGCCTTTTTCGAGCTCACCCCGGCCTCCCTGCTGCACCAACCGCGTCATCAATAATGATCCCGATGAACGATAGCGCGCCCGCGATCTGCATGCTGTTCTGTTCCAGCCGTTCCGTCCCACCGGGACGGTTCATGGCTTTCAGGTAACGCAGGCGGCGGTGCCCGGCACAAACGTCTTCCCGGCAAAGATATCGCCGGTAGGTTTTTTGAAATAGGGGCACCGTTCTTCACGGCAGCCATGGGGATGCTGTGCGGAGTGTTTGCACGTGATGACCGCATCCTTCACCGGCAGGACAACGCCGAACTTCTCGGCAAATATATCTACTGCCACCCCGAGAGAAGCGCGCACATAGGCCTTGCAGCAGCTCGGCCCGGTAAGGTCCGTGATCGCCCGGGAGACCCTCGTGACCGCCTCCATAACGATCTTCTGCTCTCGGTCCGACCCGCACCGGGCACCGAGGAATATCGAAAAGCACGCACCTATGGCAGGCGCAACACCGCACACACCGGTCAGTCCGCAATACCCGCCATGAGCCTGCTTTGCGGTCCGGGCAAATGCTTCACCGATCTCTGCCTCGCCTATCTTCGACCCGTAAGGAGAGTTCCGGAGGGCCGCCAGAAGCGCCCCGGCGGCAATATAGGCGTGATCGCAGGAAAGCATGGGCAGAACCGGGTGGGCCATCATGATCTCGGCGATGGCAAGGGGGTCCAGGGACTTCGAGCTTAATGTCAGTTCTTCGATGAATTTGCGCGCATCCTTGCCGTGGCAGGCATCGCAGACAAAGTGGCCTTGCGGGCATTTGACGTGTCCCTGCTGTTCCTTCCCGCAATAGGTGCAGAGCATGCTCACAGCTTCGTTGAGGTAATCCAGCTTGCCGCTGCACACCATGCAGTTTTCGGTCTTCTTTTCCGGCCCCAGTGAGATGGTCATGTCCGGATTATACCTCGATATAATTCTGATGACAATATCGATATCATGGCGCCCTGCGCAGAAGGAACGCGTGCGCCGACAACCCCGCACCATAGGCGATCATAACGCACCAATCTCCGGGAGCGACGCCATTTCTGCCGATCTCGTCCATCACGAACCACACGGTCGGGGACGACATGTTGCCGAACTCCGACAGGACCTTTCGCGTTGCCGCGAGACGCTCCTCGGGTATGCCGACCTCGTCCCGTACGGCATTGATGATCTTCTCTCCTCCCGTATGGAGCGCCCAATGCATCACGTTGCCGACGGTCAGCGACCGAGCATGCAGTACTTCTGCAACCACCTCTGCCGCCGCCTTTTTAACGAGGTCCGGCAGTTTGAGCGAAAGCTGGTTGTGGAGCTGTCCTTTCTTATGAATGTACCGGATGGTCTCTCGTTGTTCAGGCACATACCGTGTGGCCGACGCGACCAGTTCCCATCCTGAAGGCCGGTCCCAGAGCACTGCTGCTGCCGCGCCGTCGCCGAACAGGGCGTTCGACAGGATCAAGCTCAGGTCATTGTCCATCTGGAGCGTCGCGCTGCAGATCTCCACCGACACGCTCACGACAACACCTCCCGGCTTCACGAACGCTTCAGCCGTCTGAAGGTTCGGGATGGCGCCTCCGCATCCGCCTCCCACCATGTCGAACGCGCGTATGCTGCGCGACAGACCGAGCCGTTCAATAAGGTAGGTGGAAATGCCGGGACAGATGTAGCCCGTACAGGTGTTCACGACAAGGCCCGACACATCCTTGATGCCAACGCCGGCCTTGCCCAGGGCTTGCGTAATGGCCTCGGCAGACAGCTCGACGGAACGTTTGGTGAACCGTTCGATGCGGCGGTCAGGGTCCTCGTCCACCAGCTCAAGAGGGTCATCTATCGCGAAATGACGCATGGTGATGCTGGGATGGGAAAAGCAGGTTTTGATGAGGCCCATGCTCCGTGAGTTCAGTCTCCCGCCGTAGTTCTGCTTCATGAACTCCTCGGCAAATGCCTGGTCCGCGACGTACGGCCCCGGCACGACAGCGAATGAAGCGATGTATGTTTTGTTCTGTTCAATAGTGCTCATGGGACGATAGATTCTCCTGTCTCTGAAACCGGACAAGCTAAAACCAAAGTGGCATCTCTCGCAGAGCGCGCGAAGAACGCAGAGTAAAATCAAAATCCTTAAGTCTTGGTTTTAATCCGGAATTTTATTAAGCTTTTCTCTGCGAACGCTGCGACTCTGCGAGAAAATTTCCTGCCGTTTTGATAATATTTATTTCTCAGTTACTCCTGTCTCCTAAACATTCATGCCCATCATCCGCAAGCTTCGCCGGATGAACCGTGTATGTTTCCAGAGCGGCGGACGCACACCCAGCAGGTGCGCGATGCGATGGACCCGGGGGAGAATGTTTAGGCCGATGGAATCGGTATTGATGAAGTTCATGTGCCTGTTCATGGACCGTCGGACCGCTCCCATCATCCACGCCGCATCCACATCGGGTGAACTATAGAATACCGGCCGGAGCATTTGGTCCGCGGGAACCGTTAGCATACCCTGGCGCCGCGCGATGGAATCGAGCTCCGTCCCCGGATAGATCCTGACGCCGATATTGAAGAACACCACGTCCTGTGGCCGTGCAGCGGATTCGGCGAACTTAAGCGTTTCAGCCACCGTCTCACGCGTCTCGCCCGGCCCTCCCAGCAGGAATATCCACGCGCAGGGGATGCTGTGCCGCTTCATGACCTCGGCGGCGTGATGCACCTCACGGGTCGTGAACCCCTTGCGGAGCCCCTCAAGCACGCGGTCCGACGCACTCTCCACCGTCAACCCCATGCCGGCGAAACCCGCGCGTTCCATGGCTGACACCAGTCCGTCATCGAAGGACCGCGGGTTCAGCTCCAGACTTTGAAGCTGCGCCCCGTGCTTAACCTGTGCGAGCGCTTCGCATACTCCCAGGGCGTGTTCATAAGGGATGTTGAACACGCTGTCCACCAGCTCGACATCCCGGAGGCCGGTGCCAGCCAGCCGCATGACAGCGTCCGCCACGCCTGCGGGATCGGCGAGCCGGTGGCCGTTACCCTCGATCTTGCGGTACGTGCAATAGACGCACTGGAAGGCGCACCCGAGCTTGGTCTGGAGCGGGGCGGTTGCGAGCTGGGAGCGGTACGAAGGCACGTCCACCCAGCGATGATAGCTTGGCGCACCGCATTCCGTAGTTCCTCCCTGGCCGGGACAGGGCGTGTGGGTAAACCTGCCATGGTCCAAACAAGCGATGCCAGGAACGTCGACATAAGCCCTTCCTTGCGAAATCCGTTCCAGCAGCAGCGAAAAAACCGTTTCCCCGTCACCCAGAACGGCACAGGATGCTTCGCAGAACCTGAGGATCGCTTCAGGCATCACCGCCAGCGCCGCACCGCCCAGGACGACCGGCCCCTCCCAATGCTGCCGGACGGTTTCCACGATGTTGCGCAGGTCCTCGAGAAAGAACACCGTCTCCCGCATATCGTTATTGTCGATGTTCCGCACAGAAATGCCGACCACATCAGGCCGGAATGAACTGAGGGCCTTCCTGAGCACCGCATGAGGCTGCTGCGCGAACATGAGGTCCAGCAGCATGACGCGATGGCCGGCTCGCTCGCAGGCTTCGGCCACCATGCAAGCGCCGATGGGCATGACCGGCATCGGGAGGGTATTCCGGTTCGTACTGATAAGGAGAATGTTCATGGTGATCGTCTACGACATGATACCTTACCCGCTGAAGGAGAACAAGGCGGAAAATATTCGTCTGAAATATTCGTCGCGTCGCGGCTTGATTTCCCCGGTCGTTTGCGTTATGCTCTTTTTGCATGCACAGAATCTTCACGCTCTCTCGAGGCCACTTGTGCGCAAACTCGTTACCCTGCTGTTCCTTGTACTGGCCGCTGCGGTCCCGGCGGCCGCCCACGAGACCACAGCGGCAACAGCCAGCGCCGCGTTGAACGAACAGCTCGGCGCGGTCATTCCCGGCGACATTGTGCTCCGCGATGAGAATGGGAAACCGGTCAACCTCCGCGCCCTTGTTGACAAACCCACCATCATCGCGCCGGTATACCTGCACTGCGCCCATACCTGTCCCCTGCTCCTGACGGGCCTCGCTAGCGCGCTGGGGAAACTGGACCTTGTCCAGCCCGGCAGGGATTATCATGTCATCACCTTGAGCTTTGACGAACGCGAAGACCCGGCGATCGCGCGGGAAAAAAAACCGAACTATATCGCCGCCGTCCGCAAACCCTTTCCCGAGAGCGAGTGGAAGTTCCTGACCGGCGACAACGCGAACATACGGAAGTTCACCGATGCCGTGGGATATTCATTCCAGCGGGATGGTGACGATTTCTCCCATCCCATCGCTATCGTCGTCCTGGCGCCTGGAGGCAAAGTTACGCGCTATCTCTATGGCGTCACCTTTCTGCCCTTCGAGATCACCATGGCCGTCACCGAGGCCGCGCAAGGCAGGATCGGTTCGCCGGCTGGCCGCGTGCTCTCATACTGCTTCAGCTACGACCCGCTGAAGCAGTCTTACGTGTTCAATATCCTGAAGGTCGTCGGGACGGTCATGATCCTTACGCTGACCTCCTTCTTTATTTTTCTGATGGTGACAAACCCGCGAAAAAGGGAAAAACCTTGAAAGTCACTGTGCCACCGAGAACACCGAGGTCTCCGAGAGAACCAAAAGACCTTCTTACAGAACTGATCATCGCCTGTGCGATAGAGGTACACCGCATTCTTGGTCCGGGACTCCTAGAATCAATATATGAGGAAGCACTCTGTCATGAATTTAGGATCAGAGGAATCGCATTCGAGCGTCAGAAGGACATCGATGTCATTTACAAGGGCGCGATAATAAAAGGTCAACGACTGGACCTTGTTGTTGAACAACAAGTTATAGTTGAGATCAAGGCAACAAAAGTTTTTGAGCGAAATCTATTTCGCGCAGACACTTTCATATTTAAAGAGCACTGGTCTAAAACGCGCGCTCCTTATCAATTTCGGTTCAGCCAAATTGGTTTCCGGCGTTTAACGAATTTCTCTGTGACCTCGGTGTCCTCTGTGGCAAAAGGTTGTTGCTATTATGAAAACGAACTTTTACAACACAGGCGGCAAGCATAAAGGCATCCTCGCCTGGGTCCTCTCGACGGACCACAAGCGGATCGGCCTGCTCTACCTCTCCTGCATGACGGTCTTCTTCCTGACGGGTATGACGCTGGGCCTCCTTATGCGCCTGGAGCTCATCGCTCCGGGCAGGACCATCATGGCTGCGCAGACCTACAACGCGCTCTTCACCCTCCACGGCGTGATCATGATCTTCCTGTTCATCATCCCCGGCATCCCTGCGGCACTCGGGAACTTCATGATGCCGCTCCAGATCGGCGCCCGGGACGTGTCCTTCCCTCGGCTGAACCTGATGTCCTGGTGGTTCTACATCATCGGTGCAGCTGTCGCCATCACCTCGCTCTTCACCGGCGGCGGGCCGCCCGACACGGGCTGGACCTTCTACGTCCCCTACAGCATACGGACGGGAACGAACGTCTCGCTGGCGGTCTTCGGCGTCTTTCTCATGGGCATTTCCTCAACGCTCACGGGGCTCAACTTCGTCACGACCATCCACCGCCTGCGGGCCCCGGGGATGACGTGGTTCCGTATGCCGCTCTTTGTCTGGTCGCTCTATGCCACGGGCTGGGTGCAGCTCCTGGCCACGCCGGTCATCGCCATCACCCTGCTGATGCTCATGGCTGAACGCTTCTTCGGCATCGGGTTCTTCGACCCCGCCAAGGGCGGCGACCCCATCCTCTTCGAGCATCTCTTCTGGATATATTCCCATCCGGCGGTCTATATTATGATCCTGCCGGCGATGGGCGCCGTCACCGAGATCATCCCGGTCTTCGCCCGGCGCACCATCTTCGGCTACAAGGCCATCGCTTTCTCCAGCCTCGGCATTGCCCTTTTCGGCTACCTTGTCTGGGGCCACCATATGTTCACCAGCGGAATGAGCGATGAAGCACGGATGATCTTCTCGCTTCTCACCTTCCTCGTGGCTGTGCCAAGCGGCATCAAGGTCTTCAATTGGGTGGCGAGCATGTACAAGGGATCGATCCAATTGGATACGCCATTCCTCCTTGTCATGGCGTTCATTTTCCTGTTTTCCATCGGAGGGCTCACCGGACTCGTGCAAGGGGCGCTGGCAACGAATATCCAGGTGCACGGCACCTACTTCATTGTCGCTCATTTCCACTACGTCATGTTCGGCGGCACTGCCTTCGCCTTCTTTGCCGCGCTCCATTACTGGTTCCCCAAGATGTCCGGACGGATGTACAACGAGGGACGCGCACGGATAGCGGCTCTCGTGCTCTTTATCGGGTTCAATACCCTTTACTTCCCCATGTTCGTCCTGGGCTGGAAGGGAATGCCGCGGCGGTACTATGACTACCTTCCCCAGTATCAGCCTCTCCACATTGTCTCCACCATCGGATCGTGGGTCCTGGCCACCGGTATCCTGCTCATGACATATAATCTTCTTCGTTCCATCAGGTCAGGCCAGAAGGCAGGCGATAATCCCTGGGGAGGGACCACGCTGGAGTGGAAGACCACTTCGCCGCCGCCGGCGGAGAACTTCGAGCAGATACCCGAGGTCACGACGGGACCGTATAACTATACGTGAGATCGCCTGCCGGCTTGCAAGCTTGCATGCTGGCCAGCTGAAAAGCAGAACGTGCGTATATTTCGCAGAACATCTTTCTATCATGGCCGATACTGTTCACTCATCTTCCCATAAAGACTACGCCGGCTCCAAGCTCGGCATGTGGCTCTTCCTGTTCACGGAGGTCCTGCTCTTCGGCGGGCTGTTCCTGGTCTATTCCGTGTACCGGTCGATGCATCCACAGGATTTTCACAAGGCAGCGGCAGGATTAAGCACCGCGCTCGGCACCATCAACACGGTCATCCTGCTCACCAGCAGCCTGACCATGGCCCTGGCGATCTCGGCGCTCCAGCGGGGGAACACACGCGCATCGGTGCTGCTGCAGGCAGCCACGATCGTGCTGGGGCTGGTATTCCTCGTGAACAAGTATTTCGAATGGAGCGGACACATCCACGAGGGGCTTTATCCGAACTCCCCGGAGCTGTTGTCGCGAAGCCACGGCGAGATCCTCTTTTATGGCCTTTACTACGTCATGACCGGCCTCCACGGGATCCACGTTGTTGCGGGTCTGGTCCTCATCGGCATCATGATGGCTTTGACCGGCAAGAAGAGGATAACTGCGGAAGATCACGGCAAACTGGAGAACGCGGGGCTATACTGGCATCTGGTGGACTTGATATGGATATACCTGTTCCCGCTGTTCTATCTGATCACCTAGCTCAAGCAGAGCAGGGCTTTATAACCACTGGCGGCTGCGCCGCACACGGTTAAGTCCGTTTTTCAGAATTTCGTGATCCCGTGTTCATCTGTGCGTCCCGCTCTGCGGGACCCGTGGTTCCAGTATGGTTTTTTCTTGAAAGGCGCAAAGGTCCAACTGCATGAGTCGCCGCGCGATACACATCATTGTCCTTCTCGTATGGTTAACGGGTTTCTTCCTCCTGGGATTCGGCGTCTGGGGGTTCCAGGCCGGGCACCTCATGGTTGTGGGATACATTATAGCGGGCGTCGTTCTCTATATCCTTGCAGCGTTCATGGTCCGGTGTCCGCAGTGCAGAATGCCCTTGCTGCTCAAACCGATGAAGCTGTTCGGAATGGACCTGTACCGGTGGACGATCCTGACCCCGGGACAATGCGGGCATTGCGGGGAAGAACTATAACAACATTCAACGTTTAAGGTTCTACGTTCACGAGATACAACAAAAACATGATAGAGCAAGAAAACCATATCGTCAGCACGAAGACCTTTGTGTCCGTCTGGATCGCGCTGCTCACGCTCACGGCAGTAACGGTCACGGTCGCAAAAGCCGATCTCGGCGCGTTCAGCACGTTTGCGGCAATTGTGATCGCTTCGGTCAAGGCAAGCCTCGTGCTTTGGTTCTTCATGCATCTGAAATACGAAAAGATGCTCCTCAAGCTGCTCTTGCTGGTCCCGATCGTGACTCTGGCGGTCATCATCGGCATGACGTTCATCGATGTGTGGTATAGGTAGAAAGCTTATTCAAAATTCAACAAGGAATATTCAATAAGCTTTTGAAGTATTCGTCTTGAATGTTGAATCTTGAATATTGAATGGTGCCCTTATGATCCACGGCTGGACAAATCTCTCAAGCTCCGTCGACAGCGTCTTCCTGTTCATCATGGGGATATCGCTCGTCCTGCTGGTCGGCATCACCGGTGCGATGGTCTACTTCGCCGTCCGGTACCGGAGGTCGAAGCACCCCCGCGCCGAGAACATCGAAGGCAACTTGACCCTGGAGATCGTCTGGACCGTTATCCCCACGCTTCTTGTACTTGCCATCTTCTGGGTAGGCTGGAAAGGCTTCGTGTACATGCGCACCGTGCCGCAGGACGCCATGCTGGTGAAGGTCACGGCCCGCATGTGGAGCTGGAATTTTTCCTATGAGAACGGAAGAGCGGACGGCATCTTAAAGGTACCGGTGAACCGGCCGGTGAAACTTGCCATCACGTCCGCAGACGTCCTGCACAGCCTGTCCATCCCCGCCTTCCGGGTGAAGGAGGACGCCGTGCCCGGCAGGGAGAACTACCTCTGGTTCAAGCCCGAGGTCACCGGGTCCTTCGACCTTTTCTGCACGGAGTATTGCGGCATGGGCCATTCCTCGATGATCACCAAGGTCGAGGTCATGCCGGAGCGGGAATTCGATACATGGTACCGTGAAGGTGAAAAGGCCGCGATACCGGCGGCAAAAGGTCCTTCCACCGCTTCGGGCGGCGCCCGTCTGGTAAAGGAAAAAGGCTGTCTGGGCTGTCATAGCGACGACGGTTCTCCCAAGATCGGCCCGACCTTCAAAGGGCTCTTCGGGAAAAAAGAGACCGTGATCCACGACGGCAAGGAGATCGAGGTTGTAGCGGACGAAGCGTTCCTCCATCATAAGATCCTGGAACCGGCGGAATCGCGCATCAAGGGCTTCCCTCCCATCATGCCGTCGCAGAAAGGCGTGCTTACCGACGCTGAGATCGCGTCGATCATCGGCTATCTGAAGACACTGAAATGACCTCCCTGCGGATCTTTTCATACTATCGGTCGCTGTTCCGGCTGCCTGTCGCGCTCTTTGCCGCCTGCTCGGCGGCCACCGGACAGGTCATCGCGTCAGTTGCCGTAACGGAAAGCTTGCTCGTTACCGTCGTAGGCGTGTTCCTTCTTGCTTGCGGAGCGTCCGCGCTGAACCAGTACCAGGAACGCGATATCGATGCCTTGATGGAGCGCACCCGGCATCGCCCCCTCCCCGCCGGCCGGATGACACCGTTACTCGCGCTTGCAGCATCATGCACGGCGATGACCGCCGGTCTTCTTTTCCTCGGCCGCTCCGGCGCGCTGCCGGTCGCTCTCGGCGCCCTTGCGATAGCCTGGTACAACGGCCTCTATACCGCCCTCAAACGAAGGTCTGTTTTTGCCGCTGTCTATGGAGCTCCGGTCGGCATGGCAGCCCCGGCGATCGGCTGGACCGCTGGCGGCGGCAGCATAGGCGACCCCCGCCTCGCAGTTATCGTCCTGCTGTTCTTCCTCTGGCAGATCCCCCACTTCTGGCTGCTGCTGCTCCGGAGCGCCCAGCAGTACAAGCATGCCGGCCTTCCGACCCTTACGACGGTCATCCCGCAGGAGTTCCTCTTGAAGATCACGCTTATCTGGATAACAGCTGCTGCGGTAGCCAGCCTTGCCATGCCGCTTTTCGGCATTGTTCGTTCACCCTGCGCCTATGCGCTTCTCGTCATCCTTGCTGCCTGGATCTCCGGATCAGGGTTCTGGATCCTCACGCGCGACAGCGCAGGAGCAGCACTGGCGCCCGCTTTTAAGCGTATTAATATCTTTATTCTCCTCTTCATGATCCTTGCCGTATTCGACTCCTTCTGGTCGCGAGGATAAAATATCTTCCATGACACGCTCCCGGATAGAGGCCGCCGGCATCCTGAAGCAACTTCTGATCGAAAGCTCCCCCCTCATGGAGGAGTACACACGGGAGCTCTGCCCCGGGTGTACAGATGTCTGCTGCCGGCAAAAGCATGGTATCTACCGTGAACGGGATATTCTCTACCTCGATGCACTGCGATCATCCATCCCGGCACGCGACCCGGCGAGACCGCCGGAGGGCCCCTGCGAGGCGCTCGGCAGGTTCGGCTGCACGCATCCGCGGTGGCTTCGGCCGTTCAAGTGTACCTGGTACTTCTGCAGCCCGCTTATCGAAGCCATGAACCAGGGACCCCAAAAGAAAGCACGCACGCTTTCACGGGCCATGAATGACATGATAAAATGCTATGACGAGCTGAAAGGATAGGGCTTATGGACAAACAACTGGCAAAACAGGCGCAGGAGTTCGCGCGACTCGTAGGAGGGTTCCGGGCGACACGCGTGATCTTGACCGCGAACGATCTGCAGGTCTTCGAACACATCGGCAAAGGGGCGACCGCTCCGGAACTGGCGAAAGACCTGAGGACCGATCCGCGCGCGACCGGGATCCTGCTCGACGCGGTCACCGCCCTTGGGCTGCTCAGAAAATCGCGAGGCATCTACCGGCTTACCATTCCGGCGAAGCAATTTCTGCTGCCGGACAGCCCCTGGTACCAGGGCGACATGCTGCGCCATCTCGATGCGCTCTCCAGGACCTGGTCCGGCCTTGGCGAGGTGGTCAGGACCGGCAGGCCGAACCGCTCTTCCGAGAGGGACCACAAGGTGTTCATCCGTGCCATGCATAACAATGCGGTTCTGCGTGTACCGCATGTGCTGAAAGCCCTCGATCTGCGCGGGGTGAAGCGTGCGCTTGACCTGGGCAGCGGCCCCGGGACCTATGGGATCGCGCTTGCTAAAAAGGGCATCGAGGTCACGCTCTTCGACCTTCCCGATACGGTCGAGGTCGCCCACGAGATGATCCGGAACGCAGGCGTGAAGAATATTACATTTCGAAGCGGCGACTTTCATTTCGACGATATCGGCGGAGGTTATGACCTGGCCCTCCTGAGCCAGGTGCTCCACTCGCACAGCGCCCTCGAGAACATCGCGCTGTTGGGCAAGGTATGCGATGCGCTCGCGCCGAAGGGCACGGTCGCCATTCACGAGTTTACCCTCGCCGAAGACCATGCGTCTCCTGTTCCCGGCGCGCTCTTTTCCATAAACATGCTGGTGAATACGACAGAGGGACGCAGCTACACACCGAACGAGATAAAAGCATGGCTGACCAAGGCGGGCTTTAGCCGTGTAAAGAAGATCGATCTTGGCGACACCGTGGTGATGACCGGGAGGAAGAGGTAAGCGGAAAAATATCTGTGCGGGTTAGATCGGGAGGTTCAGTAGCGCAAATTGTTCACACGATCGTCTTTCGAAGTTCCTCGAGAATGACATCGATCTGGTACTCGGTAATAAGGCCGTTATCATAAAGGATCGTCCCGAGAAGCCGGTGTTCACGTCCGTTGACATCATCATCTATTTGTTCGTTCACCGCAGCCTTCACGTCCTCAAGGGATACGATGCCCTTGCGCACTGCAATGGCACCGAATCGCTGGCAGTGGTCTCCGGTGACCGTTGCATCGGCCTTTCTGCGTTGCGGATGAACCATCGCTCCCTCATCCTTCGATCAGTGCACCTGCGGCTGCCGGATCACCGTTACTATTCCGGTGACTTGTTATTATGGCAGGAGACACAGTGCTTTTGATCGGCCACATCGAAGGCCCTTTTGCCGTTGTGGCAGGCCCCGCAGGACCTCCCCTTCTGCATTCCCGCCATTCCCACGACCTTATGCTGTGCGTGGTTCGTAAAGAGCGCATAATGGCATTCACTGCATTTCAGCTTGGCCTTGGTCACATGAAAGTCGTGGCTGTAAAGAACACTGGCCATCCCCTCGACCGAGAATACGATCTCGCCGCCGCCGATCATGGCCCAGGCAGGAGAGACTGCCAGGAACAGAAACAACAGAACAGAGCAGACCCTTTTCATTGTTCGCCCCCTCGCATCGCTTAAGCAGTTGAGGTTCAGCGCAGATGGCTGTCGGAGGTCCTCTGCACTGTCCGGAGTTGATTTATGACGCATTATAGGCAGGATAGGCCGTTTAGGCAAGCTGAAAAACAGCTGAGCGGATGGATACGGCACGGCCGGTATGCTATAGTAGATAACATGATCAGGCGAAGCACATGTGCCCTCATCTGCTGCTTCATGACGTTCTGTCTTCCAGGATCCGCCCTGCCCGGGCAAACGCCTTCCCAGCCTCTCCTTTTTACGATAACGGCGAACGATATGCCGCCACGGGTCAGTTCGAGCCTGGCGGCATCGGGACAAACCCGCCCAAGGGTCGGCATCGCTCTGGCCGGCGGCGGGGCAAAGGCAGCAGCGGCCATCGGCGTGCTTAAAGTGCTTCACAAGGAAGGCATATCCCTGGATGCCATTGCGGGAACCAGCATGGGCGCCATCATCGGCGGATTTGCTGCGGCAGGTTACCAACCCGATGAGATCGAATCCATTTTTGTTGAGAACAATCTCAATGACCTGTTCTCGGACACACCTTCCCGCGCGTTCCTGACCCAGGAGCAAAAAGAGACCGGCAGCCGCCATCTTCTTCAATTCAGCCTCATCGGCGCAAGCATTTTCCCTCCCTCCGGACTGACCGCCGGCCAGAAGCTTACCAATCTGCTCCGCTCGAAGACCCTGGCCCCGTCGTTCCGGGCAGACCTGGACTTCGACCGGCTTTCCCTCCCTTTCCGGGCGGTGGCGACGGACATCGAGACCGGTTCACCCGTTGTCATCCACCGGGGCATCCTCTCCGACGCCATGCGCGCCAGTTCGGCCATCCCCGTGGTCTTTCAGCCCGTTGAACTTGAAGGTAAGCTCCTCGTCGACGGCAGCCTGTCGAACAACCTTCCGGTCGACGTCGTCCGGGCCATGGGCGCGGATATCGTGATCGCCGTCGACCCTTCGTCGCGGCTCGAAACAAGAGAGCGGCTTTCATCACTGGTCGATATCATGAGCCAGTCGATCTCCATTCCGGTGAGACGCGAGACCAGGCATCAGGCGGAGATCGCCGATGTCGTGATCGCCCCCGACACGAGTGCTTACCCGTTCGCCGATTTTGAAAATATAGCGGGGATCATACGGGCCGGTGAGGACGCCGCCCGTGCGGCCCTTCCGCGTATCCGCGAAGTTCTCGGCCGCGCATCGACTCGGCAGCCCGAGACACGTTATGCGATAAACGATCTTGTTTTGATCGGCGTTCCCGCGGAACTGCAAACGCGGGTGCGGCAGGAGTTTGCTGCGGCCCTGCGGCCCGAAGGTGCGACCGGGAACGATCTCCAGGAGATGGTTGCCGCGATCTTCCGGCTCGGCGTCTTTAAGCAGATCACCCTTGAGCTCGTGCCCCAGGGCAGGTCATTCAGTGCCGTCATCACCGTCACGGTGAATTCCGTGGTCGGCGCCATACGCATTTCCGGTGCAAAGCTCGTACCCGCAAGCGAGATCATGGACGCGATCGGCGGCCAACTGGGGCATATTTATAACAACACTGACATCCAAAGAGCACTTCAGCGCATTGTCGAGCGGTATCGGAAATTGGGTTACCAGCTGGTCACCGTTCGGCACGTCGGCATGGACCAGGACGGGACCACGCTTTCGATCATCCTGTCCGAAGGTAACGTGGACAGCATCAGGCTCTCCGGCCAGAAGCATACGCAACCCTCGCTCATCAGGCGGGAAACGCATTTGGCGGAAGGGGCTCCGCTGAACTTTATTACGTTGGAAGAGGATATCCAGCGGCTCTATGCCCTGAACTTCTTCGAGTCATTGAATGCCGACATTGCCGACAGCGGACATGACGGCGTCATCGTCACGTTCAAGATTAAGGAACGACCGCGCGGGACCCTGCGGCTCGGTCTGCGATACGATCTCGAGGACTCTTTTACCGGGCTCGCAGACCTTACCGTGGACAATATCGCCGGCAGAGGCATCAAGCTTTTCTTGAACACCCGGTTCGGGAACTATACCGATCTCGCCCTCGGCTACCGTTCGCCGGTGCTCATCAACGCCTATTTCGTGCATGTCGTACAAGCGTTCTATTACGATCGCACGTATGTTCTCTATACCGAACAACGCAAGACCGGCGAACTTGACCTAAGCCGTACCGGTTTGGATGTTGCGTTCGGTTACCAGTGGTTCCCGTTCGGCGATACGTATCTCCGCTATCGATTCGAATCGGACCGTGCAGTGAACATATTTGGTGCGTCCGGGCTGGAGTCATCGTCTCATATAGGAAGCCTTTCCTTCCTTTCGACGATCGACACACGCGACCGGAGCAT
>Ga0334722_10000990_pt1 | contig 37882 bp, 39 predicted proteins | sample C3_bottom_MG_FD_207210 | JGI IMG/M metagenome (GOLD analysis project Ga0334722, IMG submission 207210) | Sediment microbial communities from Yellowstone Lake, YNP, Wyoming, USA - C3_bottom | ecosystem: Environmental > Aquatic > Freshwater > Lake > Sediment | place: USA: Wyoming | collected... | reverse complement strand
GGGGGGTGGGGGGGGGGGGGCGCGCCCGGCGACTCGACTGGAGAGCTGATTGCCGATGGCGGAGAGAAAACCGCTCTGCCACCACGCGCCAACGGTCACCGCACTGAGCGCGGCGAGCGTTATCCACAGCGCTTTCTCTCGACGAGGCATCTGACAGGCCAGCGCCCGAGATTCTATCCCTCACTACGCCGTTGTCAAGTGCAAACCGGGTCAGCGAGTAGTCGCCGTCAGGCCGCCACTTTTGCCTTCTCTTGCAAGCCCGGCGGGGGGCCCATTTCGCTGGAGTGGCCGGGGAAGGCGCGGGAAGTCGGGTCGACATAGACCTTGGCGTCGTTGACCGCCACCGCCACTTCGCCGAAGCCGGTGGCGATCAGGTCGATCTTGCCCGGGAAAGTGGAGACATCGCCCGCCGCGTAAATGCCCGGCAGGTTCGTCTGCATCTGCGTGTTCACCAGAATTTTGCGGTTGCCTTCGAGCGCCAGGCCCCATTCCTTGATGGCGCCGAGGTCGGACTTGAAGCCGAGCGCTAGGATAAGCGCCTCGCAGGGCAGGGTGGTCTCTTCGTTGGTCTTGTTCTGGAACACGACCGCCTCTTCGGGGAACTCGCCGCCGCGCACGGTGCGCAGTTCGTGAAAGAGCAGCACCCGGACGCCGTGCTTGTCCATTTCCTCGACGCTGCCCGGCTGCGCGCGGAATTGGTCGCGCCGGTGGGCGAGGGTCACGGTCTTGGCGATGCCGGAGAGCGAATTCGCCCAGTCCACCGCCGAGTCGCCGCCGCCGACGATGAGCAGGTTCTTGCCGCGGAAGACCTCGAAGTTCTTGGCGAAGTAATAGAGCCCTTTGCCCTCGAAGCGCTCCACTGCCGGGTCGCCGAGTTTGCGCGGCGCCATGGCGCCGACGCCGGCGGTGATGACGACGGTGCGCGTCAGCCGGTCGCCCTTGGTGGTCTTCAGGTTCCAGACTTTGTCGTCCACCTTGATCAGTTCGCGCGCCTCCTCTTCGAGGCACACCTCCGCGCCGAACTGCAGGCCCTGGTCCGCGCAGGCCTTCACCATATCCTTGGCGAGCATCTTCGGAATGGCGCCGACATCGTAGATGAACTTCTCGGGATAGAGCGTGGTGAGTTGCCCGCCGACTTCCGGCAGCGATTCGATGATGCGCGCGGTCATCTTGCGCTGCCCCGCCCAGAAACATCCGAACAGCCCGGCGGGCCCGGCCCCGATCATCGTGACATCGACGATGTTGTTGTCAGCCATTTATTGCACGGTCTCCTGCAGGTCCCAGCCGGGGACGGGCACGCGCTCGTCGAAGGTCTCGGTGTCGCGGTGCTGGTGGGCGACGCGTGGTTCCCCGTAGGCCCAACAATAAAGTACCGAGGGGTCGCCTCGGCTCACGAAGTCTACCACAAACAGCCCCTTCGGCTGCACGCCCAGCGCGATCACCGCGTGCGCCCATTCCTCGGCGACCGACTGCTGGCGCCGGGCGATGGCGAGCGCCGCGTCTTGGTCGGTGGTCTCGGCGCCGTCGAGCATCGCAAAGCGTTTCGCCGCCGGGTCGGTGACGCGAATCACCTCGGGCAGCAGCCCGTTGGCCTCTTCGATGGTGAACTGGCGGTGGTCAGGCATCAGTCTGTTGAACCAATCCGGCAGAGTATTGCATAGAGAGAAGACGCGCAATCACGGCGCCGCCTCCAGCGCGGCCATCGGCTCCGGCAATTCGGACGGAATCGGAATCTCACGCGACGGGCTCGGCAGGCGCAGCGCCAGCCCGCCCAGCACCGCCAGCAGCACCGCCGACACCGCGACCGATGTCCCAATCCCCTTCCGCTCCGCCAGAATGCCCAGCGCCGCCGGGCCGATCACCTGGCCCAAATCCTGCGCAGTACGCAGATAGCCGATCGACCGCGCCCGCGCCGCGCCGATGAACAGATCGCCGAGATACGCGGTCGGCATCGCCTGGCTCATCCCCATCCCGATGCCGATCAGCGCGCTCGCCGCAATCTGCACGCCGAGGTGCCGCGACAACAGCGCCACCACCAGCCCGACCGCGAAGCCGAACAGCCCCAATCCGAGGATGCGCGCCCGCCCGACCCGGTCCGACGCCCGCCCGCCGACGAGCAGCCCGACCAGTTGTCCGCCGTTAATCAGCGCGAACATCAGCCCGATCACCGGCGCCGACATCTTCATCGCATCGAGGAACAGCGTCCACAGCGGCCCCAGAATCGCCATCCCCGCCAGAAATCGCCCGCCCGCCACGATCAGCATCTGCCACAGCCCGGGCGCGAATGGCGACAGACTGCTGTAGTGCGGCGAAGCGCTGGTCGCTTCGGCGTGCGCCATCGGGAAGCGCGCCGGCAGCCACGGCCACACCGTGGCGATGGACAACACCGACCCGCCCGCCCGCACATAAAATGCCAGCGTCGGCCCCAGTTCATACAGCCATCCGCCGACCGCCGAGCCCACCGCCATCCCCGCCACCTGGCACACGAGGAAGAGACTCACCGCCGCTCCACGCGTCTTGTCCGTGCTCAAATCGAGCAGACAGGTCAGCGCCACCGTCATCACCAGCGCCATCCCGATGCCGGCGAGCCCGCGATAGACCAGAAAGTGCGGAAAGGTCGTCGCGTGCGCGCTCAACACATCCATCGCCGCCACGACCAGCAGGCCGAGGATGATGACGCGCCGCCGCCCGAACTTATCCATCGCCATCGCCGCCGGCGTATTACCGATAATTTTGCCCAGCCCGAAGACCGACTGAATCCACGACACCAGCGCCACGCCGACGGCGAACTCCGCCGTCGCATACAGCGGGATGACCGGCCGCAGCGTCCCCAGCCCGAACCAATACACCGACGCCATCGCCAGCAGGCCGAGGTACCCCGCCCGCCGCTGCGCGTCAGTCATTCCTTAGTCCCCCGTCTCCGCAAGCGGGGAGGGGACAAGACGCGAGTTGACCCTCGCCCCGGCTTTGCCACCCCTCTCCCAAGTACTTGGGAGAGGGGACGGGGGAGAGGGTTCGTTGTTTGTGGGCATCCCCGCAACCCTACCGCCCCGCGCGCCCGCTCGCAAGCCGCGGCGCCGTTACAATGCCTCTATGCGCCAACTCGGAGCGCTGCTGCTCGGCGGCGTCGCGTTGAGCATCGTGCACGCCCTCATCCCCAATCACTGGGTGCCGTTCGTGCTGCTCGGGCGGTCGCAGCGCTGGCCGCGGGCGCGCCTGGTCGGCATCACCGCGCTGGGCGGGTTCTTTCATGTCCTGAGCACGGTGCTCATCGGATTGCTGATCGGGTTTGCCGGCTATCGGCTCTCACAGGGCCAGCGCCTGTACACGCACCTGATCGCGCCCGCCATTCTCGGCGGCCTCGGCGTGGCGCTGCTGCTCGCCGACTGGCTCGGCCGCGGGCACCGGCACAAGCACATCCTCGAATACGAACACGACCACGCCGGGTTGCCCGGCCACGCGCACGCGCGCTTGAGTGCCCGCCAGGCGAACATCTCGGTCGCCGGCATTATCGCCGCCATGTTCTTCGCGCCGTGCATCGAACTCGAAGCGTATTACTTCGTCGCCGGCGGCGGCGGGTGGCTCGCCATCGGCGCCTTGAGCGTCGTTTACATGGTGGTCACCGTCGGGCTGATGGTGGCGCTCGTCGTCACCGCCACCGAGCGCTTCGGCGACCGCCTGCACTTCCTCGAGCACCACGAGCGCCTCGTCGTCGGCTTGGTCTTCCTCGCGTTGGCCGCCGCGGCGTTTTTCATCAGTTAGGGAGAGCCAACGGAAGGGAGAGGGCAGGAGGCAGACGGCAGCAGTGCGGCTTGCCTCGGCGGGGCAAACCTTCTAGGATGATGCGCTCTTCCCCGCCTGACCGGTGGGGCCGTAGAGGAGCCTGGAGTCCTCGGGACCCTGTCAAGGTCCAGATCGCGGGTTCAAATCCCGTCGGCCCCGCCACCCAGCATCACCTACGACGCCTGGCTGCGCGCCGACTGGTTCATCCTGCCCATCGATCAGTCACCACAAAGAATCCCGTGAGCAGAAGCAACGCGTAGCTGGCCAAGTTCGCAAACCATAACGCGGCCCGCAGTCGCTTTCGCTCGACCGATGGCCAGCGCGATGTCAGGAACGGATACTCAAGTAGCAGTGAAAGGAAGAAAGCGGGAATGAGGCCCACTAGGATCGCCCAGCCTGGGGCGCGGTCATAAATCCACCCTGAAAGGAGTACTGGGGACAGGACTTTGTCGTCCGACGACCACACGGACCGACCGAATGGATGAACCGATTGCGCAACCATGCCGACGACCAGGAGGAAACCCCAGGCGAGTGGGACCCCTGCGACCGTCGAAGTGGCATTCCCTAATGCGCTGACCGAAAGGCACTGTCGGAGCGGGGCGTTCAACAGGACGCGATATGCAAGGGCCTCAAGGGCGATAACGGGCACGAGCGCGAGCAGCATGGCGGGGAAGGCAAAGACGACCATCGGTATGCCAACATCCGCCGACGCCGGCCCCGCGACCGCCAGCACCAGCGCGACCGCCACCAGCCCCAGCACCACCGCCCGCATTCCGCTCTTGGAGTCGCTCACCCGCTTCCCCGTTCCCCCGTTCTCCTGATCCCCGTTTCCCCTTTTCCCCTTGGTGTCCTGGTGGGCGCTGGAGGAGTTGAACCTCCGACCCCCTGCGTGTAAAGCAGGTGCTCTGCCGCTGAGCTAAGCGCCCATCACAACCGGAGAACGGGGGAACAGGAGAACGGGGGAACAGGAGAACGGGAACAACAGGAGGCATTGGGATGCCGCCCATGTTTCATATCCTGTTCCCCCGTTCTCCTCTTCCCCTTTGTTCATGGTGGGCGCTGCTGGATTTGAACCAGCGACCCCTTGCGTGTGAAGCAAGTGCTCTTCCGCTGAGCTAAGCGCCCATCACAACCGGTGAACAGGAGAACGGGGGAACCGGGGAACGGGAATCGTTTGACGGCAGTGCCGCACAAGGCCTGTCCCGCCTGTTCCCTGTTCTCCTGCTCCCCAGTTCTCCTTGCTGTCGCTGGTGGGCGCTGGTGGGATCGGACCACCGACCTCCGCCTTATCAGGGCGGCGCTCTACCACTGAGCTAAGCGCCCACGCCAGGGAGCGATTATAAGTGAGACGCAGCAAAGGGGAAAAGGAGAACGGGAGAACGGGCCGCATGCCGGCACCGACAGTCCCTCTTCTCCTGTTCTCCCGCCGTTTGGCGCCGCGCCCGGCGGCGTGGTAGAAGAGACCAGGAGCTGGGGCTCATGCGAATCGTCGTGCTGCTGACCGTCACCATCATGCTCGCCGCGTTGCCGGCGGCCGGAATGGCCGGCCGAGTGGACAGAGCGCCCGCGGTCGGCACGCTCGCGCCCGACTTCGCCCTTCCGCTGCTGCACAGCGACCCGGAGAAAATCATCCGCCTCGCCGACCTGCGCGGCAAACCGGTCGCCCTCATCTTCGGCTCTTACACCTGACCGCCGTTCCGGGCGTCGGCCGACGCCCTCCGCAAACTCTTCGACGAGTACAAGGACCGCGTGCAGTTCTATCTCGTCTACATCCGCGAAGCGCATCCGTCCGACGGCTGGCATCCCGACAAGACGATCGTGGTGAAAGACCCGACCACCGACACCGAGCGCGCCGAAGTGGCCGGCACCTGCGTCGCCAATCTCAACTTGCCGTTCCCCGCGGTGCTCGACAAGATGGACAACAAAGTCGGCCTCGACTACGACGCCTGGCCCGACAGGTTCTTTCTCATTGATCCGGCCGGCGTGATTGCGTGGCACAGCGCGCCCGGCCCCGCCGGCTTCAAGCCCGACCTCCTGCGCCAGGCCATCTTCGACCTGTTGGCCGCGCCGGCGCCTGCTGAGCCGACTCCGCCGACGCGCTAGCGCGTCAAGCCGACCGCCGCCGGCGCCTTCCCGCGCTGCGCCAGCCAAGCCGCGCCGGTCACCACCAACAGCAGCGCGCCCAGGCACACTACGATCGTCGGCCCGGGCGAGAGGTCGAAGTGATAGGAGAGCCCCATCCCGCCGACACTGGCGAGCGCGCCGCACACCCACGCCACCAGCAGCACCACCAACGGCCGCGGCGAGACGACCATCCCGGTGACCGGCGCAATGATGAGATATGAGAACACCAGCAGCACGCCGCCCGACCGAATGGCGAAGGCGATGGCGAGCGCCAGCGTCAGGTAGAAGACCAAATTCCACACCCGCGCCCGGTTGTCGTGCGGCTTGCCGTGCTCGGCGATGGTCTCGGTCAGGCGGATCATCGGCCGCACCAGGACGGCGTGCACGATGCCGATGATGATGAAAATGACGGCGATGCGCCACACCTCCGCGACCGGCGTGGCGAGAATGTCGCCGAACATCACCTTCAGCACATCGGCCTCGCCGTGCGGCGTCCGCGAAATCACCACAATGGACGCCGCCGACGCGACCGCGTACACGATGCCCATTTTCGCCTCGCTGGGAACGCGCCGGCCCTCCGTGATGAGCGACAGGATGCCGGCGGCCACCAGCGTGAACGCCAGCGCGAAGAGCGTCAGCGATTGGTCGAGCAGGATGGCGAACGCGATGCCGAGCGCCGAAATCTGCGCCAGCGCCAGGTCCACGAACACGATGCGCCGCAGCACCACATGCCACCCGAAATAGCCAAGCAGCACGGCGAGCAGCAGACTCACCGCCAGCGCCTGCTGCATGAACGGCAGCGTCAGGAATTCCACGCTACTTCACCGCCGCCAACAGTTGGTCGAGGTCGTAGTCGATCAACTTGAAGTAGTCATCCACGCCCGGCGCGCCGCCGACCGACGGCGGCATCTCCACCACCTTTGCGCCCGTCGCCGCGGCGAGTTTGTCCGGGCCCTGCCGCGAAAAGTACGGCTCCTTGATGATGACGCGCACGCTATCGCGCTGCATCAACGAAATCAAGTCGTTGAGGTGCGCGCCCGATGGGCTGATGCCCGGCTTCGGCTCGATGAAGCCGACGACATCCAGCCCGAACCGATGGGCAAAATAGGCCCAGGAACTGTGATACGAGATGACCTTCAGTCCCTGCAATGGCTTGGCCTTCGCCATCCAGCCCTTGAGGGCGGCGTCGATGCGTTTGCTGAAGTCCGCCGCGCCCTGCTGAAACGCGCTCCCGTCGCCGGGATCCAGTTGCGCCAGCCGGTCGGCGATGTTCCGGGCGACGATTTTCGCGTTCTCCGGGTCGAGCCAGTAGTGCGGATTGCCGAACGCGTGCAGGTCGCCCATCGAGCGGTCGACTCCGGAAGGGCGTTCCAGGACGGGCACCCCGACGGCGGCATCAATGTAGCCGGCGCCCCCGCGTAGAATCCGCGGGTTGCGCGCGTTCTCCGACAGCGAGTCGGCCCACTGGTCGAGGCCGAGGCCGACGCGCACCATCGCGTCGGCCCTGGCCAACTTGATGACGAAACTCGGCTTCGCGTCGACGGCATGCGGGTTCTGATAGCCGCTGGCGATGCTCTCCACCTCGACGCGGTCACCCGCCACTTCGCGGACGATGCTGGCGAGATCGGTCGTCGCGGCCACGACACGCAGTTTGGCGGCGCGTGCCGGCGTCACGATGAGCGCGGCGATGATGAATGACAGGGCGATGCGTTGCATTCTCGAGTCTCCTTTAGAACGGATGCGCGCGGTGGGGGCCGAGCATGAAAGTCACCTCCAACATCACGCGCAGAAACTGCCCGAGTTCGGGCTGATTGAGATCGCCGAGTTGCAGGCGATACCGCGTGAACTCGCTCGGAAAGTAGGTGAGCACGCCGGACAGTCCGGTTTCATGAGCGGTCAGGTCGGTCGGAATATCCGTCCAGTCCCAGCGTCCGCCCACATACCACTCCTTGTTCAACTGATACTGAACGAATGAGTAGTAGCCCAGGGGGTGTTGGGCCAGGTCACCGGCATCGGCGACTTTGAGAATCTCCGTCTGCCACCAGAGCGAACGGTAGGCGCCGGCCTTCTGCGGCTTCCAGCGGTAGACGAAACTGCCGCTCAGCAGCGTGCGCTCGCCGAGTGGGTCGAGCATCCCACGCGCGGCCGAGATGCCGAGTTCGACATTCGCCGTGTCCGAGAGATCCCAATAGCTGCGCAGGCGCGCCAGGTAATTCTGGTTCGTGCCAAACACGGCCCCGTCACTGCCGCCATAGGCGGCGGCCGTCAGTTCCATGAAGGGGCTGCGTGTCGGCAGCAGCCATTGCATCTCGACGCCCGGCTGGCTCATTCCATCGGGCCCCAGGAATCGCCGCGCCACCGCCGGAATGTCGGCCTGCGGCAAGAAGTGCGTGTGGCTGGTGTTGATGCGCAGGATGCTCGACCGCATCTTGCCTAGCCGCGGCGTCACTTCCGGCGGCAGGCCCAGACTGTGCGGGCTGAGTACCGTCAGATAGGCCTCTTCCACTTCCGTGCCCTCGGGCGTGAAGGTTAGGAACACATCGGCGCGCCCGAACGGGTCTACCGGCGCCTGGAACGCCAGTTCCAATTCACGCAGTTCCAGCGCGCGCGGTGTCAGTCCGCCGCCGTCGCTCACCGGCACCACGCTCGGCTGCGTGCGCCCGCCCGTGTACAGGAAATCGCCGATCACGCTGATATCGGGATTGAGCAGCGGCGTGGTCGCGGGCGTTTCCTTGGCGGTGCGGCTCTCTTCGATTTCCGAGAGCCGGGCGCGCAGTTCGTCAATCTGCGCCTGCAGCGCCTCGATTTGCTTCTTCAGCGCATCAACGACACCCGGCTCCGGCGCGGGCTCTTGCGCCCGGGCCAATCCGGGCAATGCCAGCAACACGACAAACAGTGACACCATCCCAATGCGACGCATGGATTCCTCCCACGGAAGTAGGTCGAGGGGCGCGCCCGAAGGCGCGCAGGGACTGGAACCGCGGACCTAGTGGGAGAGGGGCGGTGCGCGCGTGCTGGCGAGCGAGCGCACGCCGGTGACAACGACGGGCCGCGTCTCGAGCGGTACGACGCCCTGCGGCGTTGCCGTCAGAAGTGGCGTGGCCGCGGGTGCCTGGCTGGCGCTGTGGGCCAATTCGCAGATCGGGCAGAAGGTCTGGGCGTCGGCGGCGGTCGCCGCCGACAGGGTGGGGGTGCTCGGTCCCAGCCGGTGCATATGCGCGGCGCCGGCTACCGAGGATTGGATGAGCAGCGCCGCCAGGACGAACGCGTACGCTCGCCCGGCGGGCGTCCGCAATGCTCCGGCTCGCCGTCGTGGCCGCATCAGGTGCACTTGCCTATACAGACGCTCACCACACCCTTTGGGTTCGCCGTCTCCTCTTTGCTCCCTCTCCGCTCGTCGGAGAGGGGGCAGGGGGAGAGGGCGCTCCCCTCTCCGTGAGAAGGAGAGGGGCTGGGGGTGAGGTCGAATGCGCGTCGAACACCGATGCATGCCCCTCCGCCTCATCGAAACCGCCCTCTATGTCGAGGATGTCCCGGCCGCGGTGCGCTTCTATCAAGAAGTGATGGGCCTGCCGCTGCTCGGCGGGTTCGGCGAGCGCGGCGCCTCGTTCTGGGTGGGCGAGGATGTGCTGCTCCTGTTCAAGGCCGACATCACGCTCCAGGGCGGCGAACTCCCCGCCCACGGCGCCCGCGGCCCCGGCCACATCGCCTTTGAGATCGCGCCCGCTGAAGTGGAGGAGTGGAAGCAGCGCCTCGCCGCCCACGGCGTCCCCATCGAGCACGACTGGACCGATGCCACCGGCACCTCCCTCTATTTCCGCGACCCCGCCGGCAACCTGCTCGAACTCATCACCGAAGGCCGCTGGAACCAATGGCATCCGAACTCAAAGGGAGGCGGGGAAACGGGGAAATGGTGAAACGGGACTCCCCTCTCCATTTATGGGGAGGGGCGGGGGAGGGGGCATGTTCCGGCCTTGCGATGGCCGGGATCCTTCTCCCAGGATCTTCCGAGTGGAAGCGAGCAGAACTCCGCGTATTGAGGCGACCTGTGACACTACAATGCTATGATCCTTAGACCGACTGTTCAGGCAGCGGTTATGGAGAGATGAAATGCTGTATCACAGGAGCCTGATCCTCGCGCTGGCAAGTGAATGAATCACACTCATTCACTCGCGGTCTCCGAGCTGGGAGCAGAACTTCATTCGAAGCTTAGTCCCTGGTTTGCGTACGATCATCTTGCGGTGTTCCTTGTCGGAGGGCAAGCAATTGAACATCCTAAACAGAACACACCTACACTACGCGAAGGTCTTCGAACCAAGTTGGAGGTAGCAGTCTACGGAAAGTGGATCGATGTTTACTACCCAGAGGAAATATTCACAGAACTGCTTTATAGAAGTCGCTACCGTGATCTGCTGCAGCTCGAGCATCTCCTCGCAGGATGGGTGCATGCCATTGTGGTGGTCGCAGAGAGTCCAGGCGCGCTGTCTGAGCTGGGGGCCTTCGCCTCAAATGATTAACTTCGCAAGAAACTCATCGTGTTGGTTCACAATCGGCACAAGAAGGACAAGAGCTTCATCATGTTAGGACCGGTGCAGTCGATCAGACGTTTGAGAGTCGTTGATAAGACTCAAAGAGTCTTCTACTACTCTCGAGATACTGAAGTTACCGACCTGGCAAAGAAAATTGCAAGAAGTGTTCGACGACTCTCTCAAGATTCTGAGGTTGAATACGGACCAAAGAATCCAATCTCGGCCCAGGACCTCCTTCTTGGCTTCATGTATGTGGTCGAGTCTGCCGAAAAAGAGTTGCTCCGAAAACTGTGGCTGGCCATGGCCAAGGCGTGGTACTTGGGCAATGAAGTTGAAGAAAGACTGCCTCAGGAAGCATTCGAATTTGGCCTCCGATTCCTCTATCGTAGCAAGACCCTGGCATTCGACGGCATTCAATACAGACTGACAGGCAGAGGATATGACAGGTTGAGGGAAATTGTACAGAGAACGCCAGCCCCGAGATTGGCTTGGAAGCATCTCGATGAGCTGAGACTGAAAATGCTGGCTGGGATGTTGGAAAGAGGAAGTCTTGTTCGCCGACAGAAAATCCAGCGTGTGTAGGGAGGGCCATGAATTCCTCAGACGGGGAAACCCAGAGCGGCGTTTCGCTGACTCATTGTGGTAACACTACTTTGTGCTAGCAGGTGTCGTCTGAGTGGCTCATGACGACACCTGCGTCGCGGATCACGAGGCTCCGCCTCGCCCGCAGAGTGAGGAATGAAAAGGCCCTCCCTCCCTCTCCCAACATGGACGGAAGGGCGCGAACGTCTGCGTCTTTTCGGATTTCCTCTCATTGAAAATATACGAACTTTCTCGCGAGCCACGCATGTTTCGGAGGGTCTGCTTTGGCGCCTCTGCAGATCAACCTCCGACTACTACCGAACAGTGATCCATGAGGTTTCCTCAGACAAGTCGAGGACACTTCACTGCCCGGATCGACGACTTGCGCTCGTTCAGCGCTGGATACTACGGCGGATCCTTGACCGACTCTCTCCCGCGCCCTATGCAACCGCATATGTTCCTGAGAAGAACATTGCGCACCATCTGTCACCGCACCTTGGGAATCTTTACCTGCTTGTGATAGACATCGAGAATTTTTTCCCTTCGATTCGGTTCGACCAAGTGCGGAACGTTTTCGATGTGATTGGCTTTCCAAGCAGCGGCGCAAACCTATTGTCATACATCTGCACCTTGGACCATCGTTTGCCGGAGGGGGCGGTGACTTCGCCCAGTTTGTCGAATTTGGTGTTCTCCGCACTTGACCGAAGAATCGCAGATCAGGCCAGCGTCAGGAATGTAGTCTACACGAGGTATTGTGACGACTTAACCTTCTCTGCAGAAGACGTACGGCCATTACTTTCGCTGAGACCGATCATTCAAGCCATGCTGCGCAAGTCTGGTTTCACGATTAATAAACACAAGACTAGACTTGGACGTCCCGGAGGACGTCGGGTTGTTTGCGGCCTAGCGTTTCGAGGAGAATCGTTCGGTGTTACCAGAAATTTCAAAAGAAAAGTGCGGGCCATGATTCATAACACTTCGCTTCTAGCCCCGGATGACGAGTCGTTCAATCGATCCGTCCGGCGCATTAGAGGGATGGCCAGCTATCTGCATTCGGTGGACGAAGTCAGAGAGAGACAACTGAGGAAATATGCATCTGAGCTCGGCGTTCAACTCTGATGTGAACGCCGTTGACGCGGGCCCGTTGTCCCTCCGTACCGCACCTCCCCCCCCACAACCGTCCACCGCACCTTCAATTCGCGTAACGCGCTCGGCTCAACGCCGAGCGGATCCAGGTCGAACACCGTGACATCGGCGCGCTTGCCCACCGCCAGCGTCCCGCGCTGCTCCTCCTCGAACGCCGCATACGCCCCCCCGATGGTGTAGGCGTCGAGCGCCGCGCGGGCAGTCAGGCGCTCCTGCGGTCGCCAGCCGCCGGGCGGGTCGCCGTGCGCGTCCTGCCGCGTCACCGCCGCGTGAATTCCGTGCGCCGGGCTGACGCTCGCCACCGGCGCATCCGACCCGCCGACCAGCAGCGCCCCCGCCGCCTGCAGCGACCGCCATGCATAGGCCCCCGCGATCCGCTCCGGCCCCAGCCGCGCCTCGGCCCAGCGCATATCGTCCGTCTGGTGGATGGGCTGGATGGAGCAGAGGACGCCCAGTTGCCCGAAGCGCGGGATGTCGGCGGGCGCCACGATTTGCGCGTGCTCGGCGCGCAGCCGCGGGTGCAGGTGGGGATGTGCGGTCAGCGCCCGCTCGTAGAGGTCGAGCAGCCGCCGGTTGGCGCGGTCGCCGATGGCATGCGTTGCCACCTGATAGCCGCGCGCCAGGCACAGGTCGATCGCCGCGCGCAGCGTCTCTTCATCGTTGAGGAACAGGCCGGTGTTTCCGGGGTCATCGCTGTACGGCTCGGACAGTGCCGCCCCGCGGGAGCCGAGCGCGCCGTCGGTGAAGAGTTTCACGCAGCGGATGGTGAGCATCCCGTCGCCGACTTGCGGCGGCTCCTGCGTCACCATCTGCATATCCTCGCCCGGCCCCGCCACCATGGCATAGACGCGCAGCCGCAACTCGCCCGCCTGCTCGGCGGCGCGGAAGTCGCCGAGCGTGGTCAGGTCGCTCCAGGCGTCGTGCACGCAGGTCAGCCCAACGCGCAGGCACAAGTCCTGCCCGGCGGCGAGCGCCGCGCGCCGCTGCGCCGCCGTCGGCGGCGGAATGTGCTGCCGCAGCAGTTCCATCGCGGTGTCCACCAGCACGCCAGTCGGCGCGCCGCCGGCGTCGCGCGCAATCTTGCCGCCGCTCGGGTCCGCCGTCGCGGCGGTGATGCGGGCAGCGCGCAGCGCCGCGGTGTTCGCCCAACCGGTGTGCCCGTCGAGGCGCATCAGCCAGGCGGGCCGCTCGCCGGTGACGGCGTCCAGGTCGGCGGCGGTCGGGAAATCCGGCGGCGTCCAGCGCGTCTGGTCCCACCCGCGCCCGAGCAGCCAGGCATCGTTCGGATGTGCGATGGCGAACTGGCGAATCGCCTCAAACATCGCGGTGCGATCGGCGCAGTCGGCGAGATTGATTTGTGTCTGCGTGAAGCCGAGCGAGAGCAGGTGGAGGTGCGCATCAGTCAGCCCCGGCACCGCCGTCGCGCCCTGTAAGTCAATGACCTGCGTCCCCGCGCCGATGAATCCGCGGACGCCATCACTGTCGCCGACATAGAAAATGCGGTCGCCGCGGCAGGCGAGCGCCGCCGCGGGCGGCCGGTCGCCTTCCAGCGTGTGGATGCGGCCGTTCAGCAGGACGAGCGAGGTGGGCATTCCTTCAACAGTTGGCGAAACCTCGCGCGGTTCCTTCACTCCCCTCCCCGTGAGACGGAGAGGGGCAGGGGGTGAGGTTGGTTGAGTCCCCGGCCCGGCCACTTCGTGGCCGGGCGCGGATTCTGGCAGGCAGGATGTCTGCCCCCCAGGGTTGCTACTTCACCACCCACACCGAACACGCCGCCAGGCGCACTAGGCTCAATGAAGTGCTGCCCATCACCTTGTCATAGATGGCGGAGTGACCGTGAAACCCGATGACGAGCAAATCGAAGCCATCCTCGGCGATGAATTCGACGATCGTCTTCACTTCGTGCCCGACGACGGCGTGCGCGTGCAGCGTCACGCCCGCGGCCATCGCTCGTGAGCGCGCCTCCTCTATGGCGGTGTGAAACCGCTCGTGCGCCAGCCGCTGTTCTTCCACCACCTCTCCGACGGCGCCGGCGTAATGCGGCACTTCCTCGACGGAGATGGTGTGCAGTTCCGCGCCGTACTGCCGCGCCAGGTCGACCGCGGCGTCAAGCGCCCTCAGCGACCCCGCGGAGCCGTCCAGCCCGTGCAGGATCTTCGTCACCATTGCCATCCTCCTCTTCCACCAACCGAATCTTCGGATGGAACCACCGCTGCGCAATCAGCGTCGGCACCACCGCACTGCCGATGACCGCCGCCACCAGGATGGTGTATTGGTCTTGCGTGATGATGCCGTTCGTCAGTCCGAACAATGCCGCGATCGTGCCGAAGGTCAGGCCGGTGCACATCATCAGCGTTGTATACATCCCCTCGCGGCGCTCGAACCGGAACGCCCGCGTCAGCGGCAGGATGCCGATGAACTTCGTCGCCATCTTGACGGCGAGGAATATGGCGATCAATCCCGCCGCCACCGCCACCGTCTGGAACTTGACCAGCGACCCGGCTTTCAGAAAGTAGAACGGGGACAGCAGCGTAAAAGTCATCACCCGCATCCGCTGCGCCAGGACGCGCTCCTTCAGAAAGTACGGCGCCAGCATCATCCCGACTAGATACGCGGGCAAGACCGCCTCGCTCTTCGCCAACGCGCCGAGCCCGCCCAGCGCGAACAACACCATCAGAATGAATTTCGACTCCGGTTCGCTCACCCGGTTGCCCACGGACCGGAAGAACCAAGGCACGAATTTCGGCAGCATCCACATCGTCACCGCGGTCGCCAGCGCGAACAGCGCAAGCCACAAGTTGTAATTCGCAAACAGGACGCCCAGCGCCACGACGGTGCCGATATCGTTGATGAAGCAGGCGGCGAGAATGATCTTGCCGATTTCTGTCCGGTTCAGCCCGCCCTCAACCATCACCGCGTACACCACCGCCACCGAGGTCGTCGAAAGCGCCAGCCCCGCAATCTCCGCCTGCGGCCACGGCCAGCCCGCCAGATAATGCGCGTAGAGCAACACGCCCACGAACGGCCCGATGAAGCCGACCGTCCCAATGGTCACGCTGGACCAGAAATGCCGTCGGACGACTTCCGGATCAATCTCCGCGCCCGCCAGGAAAGTGAGCAGAATCGCGCCGACTCCGGCGAGGTAGGTGACCCAGGCCGTGATATCCAGACCGATTGCATTGCCTGCCACCGCCCCGACCGCAATCTCGACCAACGCCACCGAGATGAACAAGCGGATCGAAATCAGCGATGCCAGCAGCGCCAGCCCCACCCACAGCGCTGACTGCAGCCAGGTGACTTCCACAAACATTCCTCCGGGCGCGGTGAGCCGCGCGGACTCCATTACCCGCGCAAGGGCCGTCTGTCGGCCGCAAAAGAAAAACCCCTACGCGTAACTGCTCGTAGGAGTCATCAGCCGTTGCCGGCGCTTGTGGGGAACTCCATCCCCTCGGACGGAGTATACCGCGGGGAACAGGGAGGCGGGGAGGCAGGGACCGAGTTCCCGCCTCCCTGCCTCCCTAGTCCTTCCTGTACCGCACTTTCCCGCCGACTATCGTGTACCTCACCGTCAGGTTTTTCAGTTGCGCGGCCGGAATCGCCAGCGGGTCCTGCGCGAACACGGTGATGTCGGCGAGTTTGCCGACGGTCAGCGTGCCCAGGTCTCGCTCTTGGAAGGCCGCGTAGGCGGCGCCCTTGGTGAATGCCTCCAGCGCCTCGCGCGCCGTCATCCGCTGCTCGGGATACCAGCCGCCTGGTGGATAGCCGTCGGCGTCCTGCCGCGTCACCGCGGCATAAAGGCCGAGCGCCGGGCTCGCGCTCTCCACCGGCGCATCGGAGCCGCCGGCGATGACTACGCCCGCCTTCAGCAGCGTTCGCCACGCGTACCCGCCCTTGATGCGCTCCGGCCCGACGCGCTGCTCTGCCCAGCGCATATCGCTCGTCGCGTGCGTCGGTTGCATTGAGGCGATGAGGCCGAGTGGGGCGAAGCGCTTCAGGTCGTCGAGCGCCACGATTTGCGCGTGCTCGACGCGCAACCGCGCCGCCTTTGGGTTGCGGCCTTTCAGCGCCTCCGCGTAGGCGTCGAGCACGACGCGGTTGCCGCGGTCGCCAATGGCGTGCGTCGCCACCTGCCAGCCCGCCGCCACGCACTTGCGCACCGCGTCGCCGTACACCAGCGGATCAATGAGCAGCAGCCCCTCATTCCCCGGGTCGTCGCTGTAGGGCGCCAGCAACGCCGCGCCGCGCGACCCGAGCGCGCCGTCCATCACGAACTTCACGCAGCGGATGGTGAGCAGGCCGCTCCGGTACGGCCGCTGCGCGATGACCTTCTCCATTTCCGTGCCCGGCCCGCGCGCCATCACATACATGCGCATCTGCAGGCGCCCTTCGCGCTCGGCGCGCTTGAACAACTCGAGCGTGGCGCTCCCGTTCCCGCAATCGTGGATGCCGGTCAGGCCGTAGCGCAGGCAGATCTGCTGCCCCGCTTCGATGGCAGCCAGAGTCTGTTCCGGCGCCGGCTCCGGCATGACGCCATCAATCAGCGCCATCGCCCGGTCTACGAACACGCCCGCCGGGTTGCCTTGCGCATCGCGGTGAATCTTGCCGCCACTCGGGTCGGGCGTGTCCTTTGTCACGCCCGCGGCGCGCAACGCCGCCGTGTTTGCCCAGCCCGCGTGGCCGTCGACGCGCCGCAGCCAGGCCGGATGGCCGACAGTCACCGCGTCGAGGTCGGCGGCGGTCGGGAAGTCGGGCGGCGTCCAGCGCGTCTGGTCCCAGCCGCGGCCCTGTACCCAGGCGCCCGCCGGCTGCGCGCTCGCGTACTCGCGAATGCGCGCCAACAGCGCGGCGCGGTCCCAGACCGCCGAGAGGTCGAGCTGCGTCTGCGTCGTTCCGAGACCGATCAGGTGGAAGTGTGCGTCCGTCAGCCCGGGCACGGCGGTGGCGCCGTGCAGGTCGATGACTTGCGTGTCCGGCCCGGCGAGCGCCCGCGCGCCGGCGTTCGTGCCGACATACACGATGCGCTCGCCGCGGCAGGCGAGCGCTTCCGCCGTCCGGTCGCCGTCGAGCGTGCGGATGCGCCCTTTCAACAGCACCAGCGTCGCCGCCGGCGCCGCGTTCAGCGGCGTCTCCGGCGCGGAACCAGCCAGCACGAACACGAAGAGCAGTAACGCGGCGAGACGCGCGGCAATGGGCATCAGGGTTGTGCCTCCCGAAGACTTCGATTCCCTCACGAATCTCTTCTCCCCTCTCCGCTTGTCGGAGAGGGGGCTAGGGGGAGAGGGCCCTCAGTTCCCTCTCCCAATTCGGGAGAGGGTGCCCGGAGCGGAGCGCAGGACGGGTGAGGACGGTTCGTGGAGAGGAGCCGGGGGTGAGACCGTATCGCGGAAGCGCTTCTGCCCGGCATTGAAATGCCGGGCTGAGTCAGGACAAACCCCGACGGGGTTTCACTTGAATCAGCCCGGGAATTCATTCCCGGATAACTGGCCGCGCTCCGGCGCTGCTTCTGCGATCCCTGCAATCCAACGACCCTACGACCCCACGACCAACGATCCGCTGTTCCGTCCTGCGCGCCCGCTTCAGCGGGCGCTCTTCACTAGCCCGGCCATTCATGGCCGGGTCGGAGACTGCCGCCTACCCCCCGTTCACACTCGCGCCTGCTTGCGCCTCCTTGCCCTCCTCCTGCGCCGCGTAGGCCTGGTGATTATGGATGGACTCCTGCGTCTCGCACTCGACGCGGAACCAGCGCACCCGCGGGTCGGCGCGCAGGTGCAGTACGCAGTCGCGCACCACATCCTCGACGAACTTCGGGTTATCGTAGGCGTGCTCCGTCACCCACTTCTCGTCCTCGCGCTTGAGCAGCGGGTAGAGCGGCGCGCTCGCCTGCGCTTCCAGCATCGCCACCAGGTCCTCGATCCAGATGAACTGGCCGGGGACGCACCGCACCCGCGCCCGGATGACGCCGCGCTGGTTGTGCGCGCCGTAGGCGCTGATCTCTTTTGAGCACGGGCACAGGCAGTGCACCGGCGCATCCACGCCGAGCGTGAAAGTGTACTGGTCGCCGTCAAGGTCGCCCTGGAAGCAGCACTCATAATCGAGCGCCGACGGCTCGCCCGAGACCGGCGCATGCTTGGTGATGAAATAGGTGAAGTGCAGGTCGAGACCGGCGCGGCGGGCGCGCAGCGCGTCGCGTACATCGTGCAGAATGCGCTCGACATCCCATTGCGCGATCGGCTGCCGGCTCCACTTGAAGAGGATTTCCAGGAACCGGCTCATGTGCGTGCCGCGATACTCCTCGGGCAAATCCACGCTCATATCCACGCGGGCCAGCGCCCGGTCGTAACCCTCGTCCTTGCGGCGAATCTGGATGGGCAGGTGCACTTCCCGCACCCCGACGCGCTGAATTGCCACGCCCCGCGTGTCGAAGGAGGCCGCGACATCGGTGAGCCGTTCGCGCTCAATGCTCATGGGGAGAGCGAGTATAGCATGGGGAACCCTCTCCCCGACCTTTGGTCACCCCTCTCCCAAGTACTTGGGAGAGGGGATGGGGGAGAGGGTTGAGAACGCGCGCAGCGAATGCCTGGCCTCGTGCGCAGGACCCAGGCCCGCGGTGCCACTGAGAAGAACGCCACGCCCTCGAAGAAGCTGATCGAAACGGCGAAAACACTACGGCAACGGAGTACCCCCGAGGAGCGACTGCTCTGGAAACATCTGCGCCGTGGCGCGTTGGACGGACTGCATTTCCGGCGCCAGCACCCGGTCTTTGGATTCGTCGTGGACTTCTACTGCGCACAGGCCGGGCTCATTGTCGAGCTCGAGGGGGGAGTGCATCGCAGGAAAGAGCAGCGCGAATACGACCGATATCGGCAGACCCAACTGCGTGCCAGGGGGATTCACATTCTTCGTTTCGCGAATGCGTCAGTGTCACATCGCAGTGCGTGGGTGCTCAGCGTCATTCGACGGGCGGCAATGCGAGCCCCGAAGTAACCCTCTCCCCCATCCCCTCTCCCATGAACATGGGAGAGGGGTGCGATGAGCGAGTGCGAGGAGCGGGGTGAGGATGAATCTGTTGCCCGGCATTGAAATGCCGGGCTGAGCCCAAGAAAAGTCCCTTCGGGACTGCAATAGCGGAGATGCTGGAACAGCAATGCTTGTTGTCCCGTGGACATCAAAAGTCCTGGAGGGACTTCCATTGCGATGAGCCCGGAATTTCAATTCCGGGCTGAGGGATGCCTACTTCTTAATCGCCACCCAGGCCTTGCCGCTGCGCGTTGTCTCGTAACCTTCGTGTATGAGCAAACTGTTGAGCATAAATGCAGCGTGAAGCCGACGGTCAAGACCACCGGAAGCTCGGCCACTGCTGAAATCGACTTTGGTCTCCACCGGGCCTTCAATGAGTACCGCGATGTCGAGCGCTTCATCCAGTTGCTCAACCGCCTTCGCAAGCGAAGTTCCGTGAAACGACCAATTCGAAGGAATCACTGGGTGCGGCGCCAACCCCCCCACGAACAAATGAAACTGGGCAATGGGGAATTGCGCATACGGCCGCTCCCCCGCCGCCGCCGGGAACGGGTAGTGCACCTCGTGGCCGGGCTGGATCAGATCGCTCGAAGCAATTTGCAGCCCGTGCACCGCGATCGTCGCCGCGGATGGCGACGCCGCGTCCACTTTCACAATCACGCTGCGCGCCTGTTCGTCCACCCGCAAACTGACATGGTCGGCGCGCACCAGCGCGCCCTCGCCTGCACGCTCCGGCTTCGCGCCGTTCGGACGCGGCGGGGCCTCGACTCGTGTGGCATCGCGCGATTGGAGTGACGGTCCGGTTACTCTGATGGGCATATCGACACTCGGAGCCGCCAGCGTGGACGCGGCCGGCGTGATGCTTCCGTGATTCTGCGTGGACAAATGGCCGGCCACCCACAATCCGCCCGCCGCCAACAGCACCACGGCCGCGGAGGCGTACGCCACCCGCGGCGCTCGCTGCCACCACGGCCCTGGCGCCGGTTGGCGGACTGCCTCAGCCAGTCGCGCGTGGAGACGGTCATGGAACCCCATCGGCAGAGCCGCCGCGGGCAGTTTCTGCATCGCCCACAACGACCGCCGATAGCCGCCCCAGGCGGTCTCGCACGCGGCGCAGCCGCGCAGATGTTCTATGAACTGGCGGCGCTGCGACTCGTCGAGACGGTCTTCAGCGCCATCAGAGAACAACGACTGGCAATGAGGGCAGTCCATAATGTTCCGGCCTTTCGACGGGCCTAGGCCGGGAAAAGTTCCCGGAACGGCTCCAGCAGTTCCTTTAGCTGCCACCGGGCCCGATTCAGGCGGGATTTGACCGTCCCCAGCCGGGCGCCGGTGATGTCGGCAATCTCTTCGTAACTCAGCCCTTGCATTTCGTACAAAATCAGCACCGTCCGGAACGGCTCCGGCAGTTGCGCCAGCGCCCGCTGCACGGCGGCCTGCAATTCGGCGCTCATCGCCTCCTGTTCCGGGCCGCGGGACTCCGGGTGCGTCAGCACCTCCGCCGCCGCGCCCTCCCCCTCATCGCCCAGCGCCGAGAACGGCACCCCCCGCTTGCCCCGCCGTTTGATTTCGTCGAGGCAGACATTGTAGGTAATCCGATACAGCCAGGTGGAGACCGCCGACCGCCCGGCGAAAGTCTTCAGGTTGGTGAACGCCTTCACCATCGCTTCCTGCACCGCGTCCTGGGCATCGTCCGGGTTGGCGAGCATCCGCAGCGCCAGGTTGTACAGCGGCGTCGCGTGGCGGCCGACCAGCGACTCGAAGGAGAGCGTGTCACCCTGCCGGGCGCGGGTGAGCAGCGCCTGCTCGGCCTGACTCAGGCCCGTCTGTTGCCCCCGCGCCGGTCGCGTGCCGCCCATGTCCGCCGATTATAGAGGGGGGAATGCAACTCGACCGCGGGACGCACCCGGCCCTCAGGGGCCGGGCTGAGATTGCGAAAAGGCCCTTCGGGCCTTGTCACGGTCTCAGCCCGGGGGTTCAGCCCCGGGCGGCGCCGCCTGGCGCCCAGGCCCGCCGGGTGGGAATATCAAGGGAACAAGCCGCGGCTGCGAGGGCACTATGCGGGTGATGGGCGCAATCACACTCTCTCGAACTTTGACGACCGCCGACCTGGTCATCGCCGGCGAGGTGGCCGAGCGCCGTGCCGACGACCTGGCGCTCGCCCGCCGCTGCGCCGTCGGCGACCCCGACGCCTGGGCGCAGTTCGTCCGCACTTACCAGCGGACGGTCTACCAACTGGCGCTCGGCGTCCTCTCGCACCCGCACGATGCCGAAGACGCCGCGCAAGAGACTTTCGTCGCGGCGTTGACCGCGGTGCGGCGCTTCCGCGGCGACTCGTCGCTGGCCACTTGGCTGTCGCGCATCACCGTGCGGATTGCGATGCGCCAGGTGCGCCGCCGCCGGGTGCGCGGTGCGCTGGATCGGGCGTTGCACTTCCGGCAGTCGCCGCCCCCGCCCAGCCCGGAACACCTGGCCGGCGCGCAGGAAACGGAGACTGCGGTCTGGGAGCATGTCGCTACGCTGCCCGCGGCGCTGCGCCTGCCGCTGGTGCTGCGCGAGTTTCAACAGTTTTCGTATCGTGAGATTGCCGATGTCCTCGGCGTGCCGGTGGGCACCGTGCAGTCGCGCCTCCACCGCGCCCGCGCCTTGCTGCGCGACCGGCTGGCGACCGACCGCCGCCTGGAGGCGGTGTGATGGACTGCCGCCGCGCGCAACCGCTGCTCTCCGCCTACCTCGACGATAGTTTGAGCGATCAGCGGACGCACGCCGTCCGCGACCACCTGACCGACTGCGCCGACTGCCGCGCCGACCTGCACGCCCTGATGCGCACTGCGCGCACGCTCCAGTTCGGACGCGGTCTGGAGCCGTCCGCCGGGTTCGTTGAGCGGACCGTCCTAGCGGCCCGCCGCGAGTCGCTGCGCCGCCGCTACGAATGGCAGCAGTTGGGCCTGCGCGTCGCGCTGGCGACGGCGATGGTGTTGATGGTGCTGCTCTCCGGGATGCCGGGCGCGGGCCAGAAGCCGGTCGAGTTCCTGCAGTTCCAGGGGCGCGTCATCCGGCAGGCGGCCTCCGGTGTGAGCACCACGCTGCACAACGCCGCGACCGACTTGGATGACTTCCTCGGCGGCAACAAGCCCAAGCCCGTCGCCGACGAGAAAGCGGGCCTGCCATGACCGACACCGCCCACTGCCGCTACCACCCGGGCACTGCCCCGATCAGTTCCTGCAGCCAGTGCGGCGCGCCGCTCTGCTGGCAATGCACGCGGCCCAGCCCGCGCGGGTTCCTCTGCCCGACTTGCGTCGAAGCCGGCACGCAACCCGCCGCGAGCGCGCCCGTGACCGAGCCGCAGCCCGCTGCGGCGCCTGCCGCCGAAGCCGCCGCGCCGCAAGCGCAGGCATCGGCGTCGGACGCAGGCCAGGGCGCGCCGACCGCACAGGCGCAAACACAGCCGCCTCCGCCGCCCCCGCCCCCGATTCCCGGTCTGCATCACAAACTGCACAACCCGACCGTGGCGCTGCTGCTCAACCTGATTCCGCCCATCATGGGGGCGGGGCAGATGTACAACCGGCAGTTGCTCAAAGGATTCCTCATCCTCCTTGCCTGGTGGGGGCTGGTTCCGATGCATATGTTTCATGATCCCGGCGTGTTCTTGGCAATGGCGATGTGGGTATGGGCGATCTTCGACGCCTACTTCACCGCCAAGGACATCCAGGCCGGTCAGGCGGTGGCGGACTTTCACTTCTTCTCGCCGTCCGACATTTCGCAGCGGCTGCATTCGGAGGGCGTGAGCGACCGCGTCTCGCAAGAGTTGCACCGCGTCGGCACACAAGTGCACCAACAGGTCGGTCTGGCGGCCGCGCAGGTCAGCCAGTCGTTCAGCAAGGAGTGGGGCAAAATGGCACAGGAAAACGCCGCATACGCCGCCTCGGTGCGCGCCCAGGTGCGCGCCGCGCGGCACGCCCGCCCGGCGTCGCCGGGCTGGGGCATCTTCATGATCCTGCTCGGCGTCCTGTTGACGCTGAGCAACTACGATGTCCGCTGGACGCGATCCGACCTGCTCTGGCCGATCCTGTTCGTCGGCATCGGGATCATCTTCCTCAGCGTCCACTTCTGGTCGGGCGACCGCAACGGACGCCTCGAGGCGACGGCGGGCGACGCGCCGGCTGCCCCGAAGGGAGATTCCGATGCGACGGCGTGACGGGATGGGGTTGCTGATTTTCGGGTGCGCGTTCCTCGTCGTCGGCGGCGCGCTGCTCTATGAGCGGACGACCGGCCAGCGAGTACTGCCCGACTTGTGGCGCCTGTGGCCGCTGCTCCTGTCATTGATGGGCGTCAAGATGCTCTATGACCACTTCACCTATCAGGCGAGGAACCCGCAATGAGATTCCGCCATGTCCTCCTGGCCGTTTTCATCTTGTGCGTCGGCTCGGTGCTCACCATCATCGGGCGGGCGTCCGATGTGACCGACCCGGTCCTGGGTCCGCTCGGCTTGAGTTGGCAGACGCTGCGGCGCGCCGGCACCGTGTATAGTTACGGCCAGTCGCGCCTGCTCGTCGAATACTCCGACGCCGACCGCGAAGTGGCGCGTGACGAATTCGAGCGGCAGCGCGACGCGCTCGAAAGTCCGCGCACCCTCACCGGCGCGCTGCTGATTGACGGCGCCAAGGCCGTCCACTTGCGCCGCAACCTGGAAGTGGGCTGGGATGAAGAGTCGTCCTACAATCCGGCGCTGGTGTTCGTCTGCCTGGGGCCGGGCCCGGCCGCCGTGTATTACCTGCCCGACCGGCAGGAGTACGCGGTGCTCGGCCGGGTGCGCGTCGAGCCCTACCTGGAAGAGGTGAAGAACGCCATCTTGGACAAGTTCGGCCAGGCGGCACGGCCCCTGCCGATTCCCCCGCCGGCCGAAGAGACTACGCACAAATAATCGAGGCAGACTGTGACGCCTCAGAGGAGAGGTGAGCGCATGCGACGCAACGCCGTAGTTTTGGGAGTAGTGGCATTGGTGGTGATGGCCCTGCCGGCCCACGCCGCACAGACGATGGGCTCGCTCAAGCCGAAGCTGGCGGCCCCGTCAGGCGCCAAGGTGATGGTGGAAGCGCACCTGTCGGACCAGGATGTCTTGCCGATCATCCGCGAATTCCTGAACACCGTCTTCGAGGTGGCGAGCAAGGCCGTCCCCGCGGAAGTGGCCGCGCAGATTCAGTTGCCGACCGCCGACGACCTGAAAAGCATCCTGGCGAGTCTGCACCGCGTCGACTTCCTGGCGCTGCAACTCCGCAAGGGCGCCTCGGCCGACTTGGCCAAGTTTTATGTCCCCGACCTCGAGAAGCGCGGGCTCTACACTTTGTTCAGCGCTTCCGACCCGAAGGGGCAGGGCTCCATTCTCGTCCTGACCGCGCCGGATATGGTGGAGACCTTCATCATCGCCACCCACCCCGACAGCGAGGGCGACCAGGCCGCGGTCGTCTCGATCGACGGCAAGGTGGACTTCTCGAAGATTCTCGCCTGGGTCCGCAACAATGCCGATAAGATTGCCGGCATCGCCAAAATGGTCGGCATGAACCATGGCATGGGAATGCCCGGCATGGGCGGCCCGGAGCAACCGGCGCCGCAGGCCCAAGGCCCCGTCATCGGCTTCACCTATGAGGGCAACGAACAGGGGCAATTGGTCGTGATGGGCGTCACCGACGGCTCGCTGGCGGCCAAGGCCGGCATGCAGACCGGCGATGTCATCGTCGCCGTGGACGGCACGCCGGTGAAGGACATCGAGCAGGCCAGCGCACTCATCGGCGCCGGCAAGAAGGCCGGCAAAGTCGAACTGACCTGCCTGCGGGCGGGCAAGGAAGTCAAGTTCTCCTTCACGCTCGACAAGAACTGACCAAGAGCGCGTCTCACGCTGATCGGACGGGCTGCGGCAAAACTGCCGCGGCCCGTTTCGTTGACAGGGTAGAATCCGGCGGATAGCATCAGTCGGCAGGCGGAGGAACTGAGCCATGCCTCGGCGGGACTGTCACGGTCGGGCGAACCTGACCACTCTGGGCGTGTTGACGATTCTGGTGTTGAGCGGGGTCGGCGGGTTCGCCTTCGGCAAGTTCTTCTTTAGTTCGCGCCTCAAAGTCGGCGCGTCGGAAGTGCGCGTCCCCGACAGTTTGACCAAACTGCAGCCGGAGGCCTCGGCGCCCGTCACCGGCAGCGAGCCGCAGACCTGCATCCGGCCGGTGACCGGCTATTCGCTCAGCCCCGGCGATGAAGGCGCGCCCACCCCGCCACGCGTCGACCCGCTCGCGCCGCTCGATGTCTCGCCGCCCGCCGAAGTGCCGCCCGGCACGGAGCAGCCGCCCGACACCACCGGCGGCATTCTCGAAACGCCCCTTCCCCCCGGCACGATTTTCATCGTCCTGATCGGCTCGTTTCTCGACGAGAACAACGCCGTCTATTGGCGCGATGACCTGAACAACCGCGGCTATCGCGCCGACATCGAAAAAACCCAGAGCAGCGGTCAGACTTTCTTCCGCGTCGTCGTCGGGCGGTTCAAAGAGCGACCGGCCGCCGACCGTGTCGCCGACAAACTGCGCAATGAGGGCTACACGGTGATCGTGGTCCCGCAGACGCCCGCGGCGCCGGCGCCCGACGCGAAACCGGCGGGCGCGCCCGGCGCCCCCGCCTAGCGCGCCGCGACGCCCGCATGACCGCGCCGCAGAGTCGTCTCCGGCAGTTGCCGTCGGTGGACGCCTGCCTGGCGCACCCAGCCGTCGCCGCCCTGCTAGCGGCCCACCCGCGCAGCAGCGTCGTCGAGAGCATTCGCGTCGTCCTGGAGGCCTGGCGGGCAACCTTGAGCGATGGAGGCGCCGCCGTCCCCGATCTCGAAGCGCTGGCCCGCGACATCGCCGCCGCCGTGGCGGCGCGTGAGCGCCGCACCCTGCGCCGCGCCATCAACGCGACGGGCGTCATTTTGCACACCGGCCTCGGCCGTGCGCCGCTCAGCGAGGCGGCGCGGCAGGCAGTCGCCGTCGCCGCCGGTTACTGCGTCCTCGAAACCGAAGCGGACACCGGCCGCCGGGGAGAGCGCGCCGCGCACATCGAACCGCTGCTGCGCGAACTGACCGGCGCCGAGGCCGCGTTCGCGGTGAACAACAACGCCGCCGCGGTGCTGCTGGCGATGAGGGCGCTCGCCGAAGGCCGCGAGGTCATCATCTCGCGCGGGCAGTTGGTGGAAATCGGCGGCGCGTTCCGCATTCCCGAAGTCATCGCCCAGGCGGGCTGCCGCCTTGTCGAAGTCGGCACCACCAACCGCACGCACCTGAAGGATTACGAGCGCGCCATCAGCGACCGCACCGCCTGCCTGCTCTGGTGCCATCAGAGCAACTTCCGCGTCGTCGGGTTTTCCGCGGAAGTGCCGATGGCGGATCTGGCGGCGCTGGCGCACGGGCGCGGGCTGCCCTGCGTCGCCGACCTCGGCTCCGGCGCGTTCCTCGATTTGAGCGCGGCGTTGCACGCCGAGGTGCATGAGCCGCTGGTGCGCGACATCATCGCCGCCGGCGCCGACCTGGTGACCGCCTCGGGCGACAAACTCCTCGGCGGGCCGCAAGCGGGCCTTCTGGTCGGGCGCGCCGACCTGGTGCGCCAATGCCGCCGCCATCCGCTGGCGCGGGCGGTGCGCATCGACAAACTCTGCCTGGCCGCGCTCGAAGCGACGCTGCGCGCCTACCGCGACGACGCCACCGCCCGCCAGGTGCCGGTGATGGCGATGATCCTGCGGCCGGTGGAGGAAATAGAAGAGGCGGCGCGCCGCGCCGCCGAGGCGCTGCGCGGGCCGCTGGCGGCGATTGCCGAAGTGTCGGTCGTGGCCACCGTCGCCGAGATCGGCGGCGGGTCGCTGCCCGCGCAACAACTGCCCTCGTGGGCGGTGGCGCTGACGCCGCACGATGGCGACTCCGACGCCCTCGCCGCCCGCCTGCGGGCGCTCGACCCCGCCGTCTTCGGCCGCATCGAGGGCGGCCGCGTCCTGCTCGATCTGCGGACGGTCGGAACGCAAGCTGCGGAATTGCAGGAGGCGGTGGCACAGATTTCGTTGCGTTGAAGCGGGGAGGGATGGTGATGTCAATGGCGGGACGGCGGGAGTGGGGGACGGCGGCGCGGGCGCTGGCGTTCGGGCTGCTCGTCGGCGGGGCCTGGGCGTTCTTCTTACTGTGGCTGCTGGGCGGGCTGCCGGGCGGCGCTGGCGCGCTGGCGCGGTTCGGCGCCCCTCGGGTCATCGGTTTGTGCGGAGGGCCCATCGTGATCGGCGGCGTGGGGCGGGCCTTCGGCGGCTCGTGGCGGACGGTGGCGGCGTTCATCGTCGGCGGCCTGGCGGGCGCCTGGCTGTTCCTGCCCACCGTCATCGCGCTGGGCAATCTCGCTGCCCAGACCACCGGCGGCCGGTTTGAGTTGTGATGGTGCCTTCACTCAGTGCAGTTGGATGATCGACCGGTGAGGCGAAAGTCCAAGGCCTACTGGGCGTCGATCACACTCACGGCATTCTTGAGTGTCCTGGCGCTGCTTGGTTCGTTTCCGATGGGTAACTATCTCTCATTCCCGCTTCCGATCGTACTTGCACCGCTTCTGTTGTTGGTTCCCTTGCTGGCCAGAACAATGCAACTGCCTGCAGATGTCGCCGGCGGAATAGCGGTCGGTATCGGGGTCGGGTACGGTTTGCTGCTGGGCTCCTTCGTTTGGTTCTTTCTTCAGATGTCACCGGACTAACGAAGTGGTATCTGCAACCGCGTCGTCTTCCCGTCGCCGGTTGAATCGAGGAGGGCGGACTTCATTATCAGTTCGATGCCGGGCGCGGTGAACTTCAGGTCAGTGATATGCGTGAGCGGCTGCGACGGCTGCGGGCGCTCGATGGTGACGCCGCCCATTGTCATCGCACCCAGTTCCGTGATCGGGATGGTGTAGCGCTGCGCCTTCGTCTCCTCGATGACGGGGACGCCGGTGACGCGCAGCGACCAGCCGTCGCCTTGCAATTGCAGGAAGCGCTCGTGGATGGTGACGCCGTCGCCGGCCTGCGTGACATTCATCGGGTCGAAGTAGCGCTGCACCGCCTGCCCGCCCAGGTCGAGCACCAGCAGCCGCGGCGCCTCGCGTTTGAGCGCCTCAAGCCGCGCCTGCCGCCGCTTCCTTTCCGCTTCCGCCGCGGCGGTCTCTTCGGCGAGGAGTTGCTCGAAGTGGGGGTTCTTGACCAAACTTTCTGCTTTCGCAGAGGCCGTCGCCGGGTCGAACTTGATCGCTTCCGCCAGCAGGTCTTCGAGCGCCCGCCCCTTCATGTGCTGCCGCTTCCACTCCGGATTGATTCTGCTCAACAACAGTGACAGCGCCGCTCCACTGGTATAGAAACGGCGGCGGTTGGTTCCTCGCCCGCCTTCACAGAGTGTACGCAGCGCAAAGGGCAAATCTGTGCGTGCCGGGTTCGTCCCCAGGTCTATTAACGGTGGAGCCAACATCTGAATCAGCTGAGGAACGCCTTCATGCGCTTCAACCAATCGTTCGTATTCTTGCAGCGAGCTCGATAGCGACTGCCGGCGCAACTTTCTGACGGCCAAGAAGTTGATGGCCCCATCCCATTCTCGTGAGCCCGGCTGGTCCGCAGAAACCCCAGAGTCGACCCCCCCATCAAGATGAAGCGCATCAGCCAGAAGTTCTCCCTCCACCCGCCCCAGGGCGTTGTTGCGCGGGTCGAGTTCCGGATACTCGGGTAGCAGCATAATGTTCTCGGCGGCGCCGAAACCGCGTATCGCTTGCAGGGCGTGAAACATCTCGTGCGCCACCAGCCCCACCGCTTCCGCTTCCGAGTGCCCGGCCACCATATCGAGCGGCACGACCGCGGTCGGCGTCCCGTTCACTTCCACCGAGGTCGCCGCCGGCGGCAGCGAGTGACCCGTCCACTTGAGCGCCCCCTTCGCTTCGCTCGCTTTCTTCATCCCGGGGGGAGGCTTCGGGTGGCCGATCAGGTAGGCGGTCTGGTCGTCGACGCGCAGCGCGACGGGCACCGGATATTTGCTCGTCTCGGGCCAGAGCGCGTCCTTCGCCCACAGGTCCTGCGCCTTCGCCACCGCGCGCAGCGCGGTGCGCAGCGTGTCGTCAGTCGGCGCGGCATCAACTGCCAGGAACCAGGGAGGCGGGGAGGCGGGAAGGCGGGAAAGGAGAGGGGCGGAGACCAGGAACAGCAGGCCGAGTGTGTGCAGCGGCTTCATCACAAGTCAGACTTCGCCGCGCGCCGCGGGGTTACTGCGACGGCGGCGCCGGCCGCGGCTGGCGGGGCTTGATGTGGGCGCCTTTGATGGCGGCCAGGACATAGTCCCGGACGACATGGGTGTGGTCGCGCATTTCGTCGGGGAAGATGCGGTCCTTGCCGGTCATCACGACCACCAGGTCGAGATCCGGCACGACGAAGATCAACTGCCCGCCGTAGCCGCCCGCCGCGAAGGTGCGATAGCCGATGCGGTCGGACACGCCCCACAAGAAGCCCTCGCCGTTGTTCTTGTCGCGGCCGCCGAATTGGACGCTGGTCGCCTGCTTGACCCAGGCGGCGGGGACGACCTGTCGGCCCTCCCAGCGGCCGTTCTGCAGGAACAACTGTCCGAACTTCGCCATCGCCCGCGGCGTGATCTCCAGCGAGCCGGTGCCGGCCTGAAAACCGTCGGGGTCCGCATTCCAGTTGCCCGCCTGGATGCCGAGCGGACCGAAGAGATATTGCTCGGCGAAGGCGCGTGTGGACATCTTCGTCGCCCGCGCGACGCAGGCGGAGGCGAGGTGGGCGGGCCAGCCATCCTTGCCGTACGCGAATTCCTTGCCCGGGTCGCTGGCCATCTTGCGGTGCAGCATCTGGCCCACCCAGCCGCCTTCGGCGGTCTTCGTCGGCCCCGGCCCGAAAGTGTCGAGGTCAAGCCCGGCGGTCATCGTCAGGCAGTGGCGCAGCGTAATCTTCTGCTCGCGCGGGTCGCTGGCGGCAGTGATGTATTCCGGGAAGAAGTCGGAAACCTTCTCGTCCACGCCGCGGATGGCGCCGCGCCCGATGGCGATGCCGATGAGGGTGCTGATGATGGGCTTGGTGACCGACCGGAGGTCTTGCTTCGTCTCCGCGGTGGCGCGGTGATAGTAGCCCTCGAAGACGAGGTAGCCGTGGCGCACCACCACCAGACTCCGGCACGCGGGAAGGTCTTTGCGGATGACATCGTCGACCGCGGTGAACTTGGCTGGGTCGAAGCCCTGACTCGCCAGCGAGGCGGTGCGCCAGGGGGTCTCTTTCGCCGGGAGGGCGGGCGCAGGCGCCGCGGCGACTACGCCGCCGACAAGCAGCAGGGCCAGGAGTAATGTGTCGCGTGCGACCGCGGTTCTCATTCTGAGTTGTCCAATTCGACGCCGCCCGCGGGATTACTGTTCCCACGGGCGGCAAAATGCGGTTCGGTGAATCCCTTAGTTAATCGGCAGGCCGGCCTGGCGGAGCAGGTCATGAATGTCCTTGTCGCGGCCGGGGCCCCAGCCGTCCAGCGTCCCAATCAGTTTGCCGGTGCGGTCAATGACCGCGAAAGTCGGAATGAACTCGGCGCCATAATGATTGCTCACCGCCCCGTCGCGATCCATCAGCACTCGGAAGGTGTAGTAGTTTTGCTTCACATACTGCTGCACTTCCGCGTCGGTCTCGGCGACATCCACGGTCAGCACCACCAGGTCGTTCGGGAACATCTGCGACAACTTCTGTGTGTGCGGCAGCGACTCGCGGCATGGGGGACACCAGGTCGCCCAGAAATCGAGGAAGATGATCTTGCCTTGAAGGCCGGAGAGTTGCACCCGGCCGCCCGTGATTTCCTCGAGCGAGAAGTCCGGCGCGCCGCCCCAGGGGCCGGCGGAGACCAGCGCCGAGGCGCCGACCAGCGCGCCCGCGCTCCACGGGTCGAAGTTCAAGCCGGCGGGCAGCGTCAAACTGGCGACGCGCTTGGCTCCCTCGGGCGCGTCGAGGACGAAGGTTGGCGCGCCCTCCCCGGCGCCGAGGCGCTCGCTCTTGTAAGTCGCCGACCACGACACCGCGAACCGGTCCTGCAATTCCTGCGGCGCGCTGTCGGGGAGCGTGCGCGTCATTTCTTCTTTGAGCAGGCGGCCGCCCTCGGCGGCGATGGTGAGCGTGACGGTCTCCTTGGCACGGAATTCATCGGCCTGGCGGACGGTAGCGCTGCGCAATCCGCGCGTCGAGGCGAAGAGTGTGCGCGTGCCGGTGACCGCGTACGCGGAGACGCCATTAGCATCTGCGGGGCCGGTGACGATCAGCGAGTCCATCGGCAGCAGCGACAGCACCGCGTCGCCGTGCAGCAACGCCGCGGTGGCGAGCAGCGAATCTTTGGCGGGAAGGGCGGGCGCTTCCTGGCGCAGGTCGGTGTATGCAATGCCGTTGCCGTCGCGCCACCACTTGGTGACGCGCTGGCCGTCAATGGCAATCTGACTCTCGCCGTCGGGGTTGGTGAAGGCGGCGCGGCCGTGCGTCGCGTCGGCGACATCCAATTGCACGGTGCCGGAATTGGTGGCGCGCCCGTGCGTGTACTGGAAGTCGGCGGTGACGGCGACGCGGTCTGCTTCCGCGTAGCGCGCAATGGTCTGTTTGACGAGATCGGCGGCGCTCGGCGCCTCGGCGCGCGCCGGCAGCGACACGACGACCGCGAGCGTGAACAGTGCCAGAAGTCTCATGTGACTCCCTCCCCAGTGCTAATGCACGAAAAGGGTAGTCCGGTGCGGAGGCATTGGCAAGCGGTAGCGAGGCGGTTTACAGGAGCGTGCGGCCGGAAAGCGCCCGGGCGATGGTCACCTGGTCGGCGTAATCCAGGTCGCCGCCGACGGGCAGCCCGAGGGCGATGCGGGTGACTTTGGGTACCAGCGGCTTCAGCACTTTGGCGAGATAGAGCGCGGTGGCGTCGCCTTCGACGACCGGGTTGGTGGCGATGATGATTTCTGTCACTTCACCGTTCTTGGTGCGCTGCAGCAACTCGCGGATGTGCAGTTCGTCGGGCCCGATGTCGTCGAGCGGCGAGATGACGCCGCCGAGGACATGATAGACGCCGCGGAACTCGCCGCTGTTTTCCATCGCAATCAGGTCGCGCGGCTCGGCGACGACACAGATGGTACTGTGGTCGCGGGCCGGATCGCTGCAGACGGGACATTTGTCCGCCTCGGCGAGGTTGAAGCAGACGGCGCAGCGCTTCAGGTCTGCCTTGGCGCGCAGGATGGAATCGGTCAACTCGGCAACTTCGTCGGCGGGCGCTTCGATCAGGTAATAGGCGAGCCGCTGCGCCGACTTCGGTCCGATGCCGGGCAGGCGTTCCAGTTCTTCAATCAGGCGGGCGAGCGGCCGGGCGTAGGGGCGCGCCATCAGAGGTTGCCGAGCAAATCCTCACCGAGAAAGCCCATCATCCCGCCGGCCAGGCCGCCGAGTTTCTGCTGGCGCAGCGCCCGCGCTTTGGTCTGCGCGTCATTCACCGCCTGCGCGATGGCGCGCTGCAGCGACTCGCGCCGCTCCGGGCGCAGGCCGTCGGGGTTGATGCGCACTTCGACAATGTCGCCGGTGCCCAAGACGATGGCCGTCGCCAGACTGTCGCCCGACAGGCCCTCGAGGCGCTCCTTGGCGAGTTCGGCGAGCGCGACCTTCACCTGTTCCTTGATGACCGAGACCTGCTGTTCGATGATTTTTTCGAGCCCGCCGCGGAAGATGTTCATTTCGGCGACACCACCTCGCTTCCCGGGAATGCCTGCAACACCGCGGCGATCGCGTCGCCCGCCTGGGCATCGGGCGCCCGCACCACGCCGCGCAGCGACACCGGCGCGCCGACCATTTCGGTGAGCGCGCCTTCGATGCGGCTGCGGCGGTCGCTCTTGTCGATCGCATCACGATTGAACTGCTTGGTGAAAGCGAGCGTCAGTTCCTGGCCGCGCCAGGCGATCGGCGCGGCATCGCGCAGGAAGGCGATGGCCGTGGCGCCGAGGCGCTCTTTGATTTCACCGAGCAGCGCGCCCCAATTGTCTTGAAAATAGGCAAGCGTCGGGCCGTCGCTCGGCGCCGGCGCGCGCGGGGCCGGCGGCGGCGGCGCGGGCACTTCCTCGTGCACCGCCGGGGCCGCAGCGCGGCGCGGCGGCGCGTAATCAGCAGCCGGTGTCTCGGCGGGCGCTTGGCAGACATCGAGCAGCGTCAATTCGAACGCCAGCCGCGGGTTGCCCCAGACGGCGAACGACTTCTCTGCCTCGGCCAGCGTGTGCAGGATGCGCCGCAGCGCGCCGGGGTCGGCGCGCTCGGCGTCGCGGCGCAGCGCCGCCAGGTAATCTGGGCTGTGCGGCAGTTCCGCCGCGACGGCGGGCGCAAACTTGATGAGCAGCGCGGCGCGGAAATGCTCGGTCAATTGTTCGAGCAGGTAGCGCACATCGCGGCCGGCCGTGACGAGCGCATCGAGTTGCTGCATCGCCGCCGCCCAGTCGCCGGCGATCACCGTCTCGGCGAATTGGGCGACAGTGACCTCTTCGGTGAGGCCGAGCAGGTCCACGACGCGCGCCAGCGTGATCGGCTCCTCGTCGACGGCCAGTTGGTCGAGCAGCCCGATGGCGTCGCGCAGCGACCCCTCCGCCAGCCGCGCAACGAGCAGCAGCGCGTCGCGCTCGGCGCGGATGCTCTCCTTCTCCGCAATTTGCGCCAACAGGTCGGCGATTTCGTCAGCGCGCACGCGGCGGAATCCGTAGTGCTGGCAACGCGAGCGGATGGTGGGGATGATCTTGTGCGGCTCGGTGGTGCACAGGATGAAGAGCGTGTGCTGAGGCGGCTCTTCCAGTGTCTTGAGCAGGGCGTTGGCGGCATCCTTCGTCAATTCGTGCGCTTCGTCGAGGATGTAGACCTTGTGTGTCAGCGAGGTCGGCGTGTAGCGCGTCTGCTCGCGCAGACTGCGCACCTCATCGATGCCGCGGTTGCTGGCGGCATCGAGTTCCAGGACATCGAGCGCGGTGCCCTCGGTGATGGACTTGCAGGCGTCGCACACGCCGCACGGTGCCGGCGTCGGGCCCTGCTCGCAGTTGAGCGCCTTGGCCAGGATGCGGGCGGTGGTGGTCTTGCCGGTGCCCCGCGGGCCGGTGAAGAGGTAGGCGTGGACGGTCTTGCCCAGCCGCACGGCGGTGCTCAACGCCGTGGCGATGGGTGCCTGGCCGGCGAGTTCGGCGAAGGTCTGCGGGCGATACTTGCGATAGAGGGAGAGGTAGGCCATCAGTCCTTGATTCCGTGCCGAGTCGTCGCTGCCCTACTTTCCAATGGGAGTGGCCTTGTCCCCCGAAGCTTCAGCGAAGGGGGATGGCGGAGGGGGAGGGATTCGAACCCTCGAGTCCGCGTTTGTGCGCTGACTACGCGATTTCCAGTCGCGCCCGTTCGACCACTCCGGCACCCCTCCGGCCCCAGCATAGGGCGTCGGCCCAGAAACGCAAAGCACCGTTAGGGCCGCCCTCCGAAGCCTTGGCGAAGGAGGGCCGCAAGCGTGGAAGAGGTGCAGCCAGTTCCTAATGCACGCGCTTGATGGCCAGGATGACTTTGCCCAGGACGGTGGCGTCCTTCGTCCGGATGGGGTCGTATTTGTCGTTTTCCGGTTGCAGACGGACGCTGCCGCGGTCGCGGTAGAAACGCTTGATCGTCGCCTCGTCGTCGAGCAGCGCGCAAACGATGTCGCCGTTGTTCGCGGTCTTCTGCGGGCGGATGACGGCCAGGTCGCCGTCGTCAATGCCCGCGTTCACCATACTGTCGCCGCGGACGCGCAGCATAAAGCACCCCTCGGGCACCAGGTCCTCGGGCAGCGAGTAGACCTCTTCCACCTGCTCCACCGCCGTGATCGGCACGCCGGCGGTGACGGTTCCAATCAGCGGCACCGGAACCGACCGACTGGGCGGCAGCATCGAGGCCTCGGGCGCGTTGATGATTTCCAGACTGCGCGCCGAGCCCTGGCCGCGCTTGATGTAGCCCTTCCGCTCCAACTGCTCCAAATAGCGGTAGACGGTGCAGGTGGACGACAGGCCCAGGCGCTGGCCGATTTCCCGGACGGTGGGAGGGAGGTTGCGCTTGCGGGCCAGGTCGTAAATGCCCCGCAGCACCCGCTCCTGCTTCTTGGTCAATTCTTGCATTGCTCGGCCCTCCGGGAGCCCACCATAGCAGGCCAGGCAGAATCTTGTCAAACGGGGGTTTGACTATCCGGGAACCTTTGGTATAATGCAAACGGAGATTCGCTCAGATGACGAAAGCACGACGCATTCGGTGGGTGAGAGTAGCCCTGGCGCTGGAGGCGGCGGCCGCCTGCGGCGCCGGACTGCCCGGATGGATGGGTTCCGCCCGACACTCGGCGGAGGACGGGGCCCAGACCCGGTCGGTGGTGGTCGCGCCGGGGGAGACCCTGTGGGATCTGGCGCGGCGCTATGGCTCGCGCCAGGGGGATCCCCGGGCGCTGGTCTACGCGATCAAACGCCTCAACGGACTGACCGACGGTCGGCTGGACGCCGGCACGGCCCTCCGCGTCCCCGAAATGCCAACGGCCCGGGTGGCTGCGAAGCCCTCCGGGCCGTCGGTCGTCCGCTTGGTGTCGACTCAGTAGCCGGTCTTGCCGCCGGTCTTGCCCTTCTCGGCGGCTGCCTTCTGCTCGGTTGTCGGGGCGATGCCCTTGCCGCCCGGCTCGGTGCGCGTCACCACATACGCCGTGGTCCCGTGCTTGAGCGCCTTCAGCGCGGTCTCGACGGAATCGGCGGCGTTGGCGTCGGGCACTTCGACGGTGACCGTGCCGGTCGCCACATCTTCATTCGTGACCTTGCAGCCGCTGATGCCGGTGACGGCGCCGCGCACGCCCGCCATGTCGGCGGCGGTCAGGCCGTCAATCTTGTAACCGACCAGCATCCCCATCGTCATCGAACTGCTGGGCGGCGCGGTCGCGGTGGTGCCGGTCTCCGACGGCGTGACAGTAGTCTTGTTGGTGCAGCCGAACGCGACAACCGCAGTCAGCGCCGCGCCGGCGATCCACAACTGGCGAAATCTCATGAGTTCCTCCTCGAAAGGTCGGGCGCGCCGCCGCGTTGGCGGTCGCCCGCTACTTGGCGGTCGGCGGTGTCGCAGAGCCGCCCCGCACCGTCTCAATAATAGCGTGTAATTCGGCCGGCGCATGTTCACAAGTCGGGTCCGACTTGTAACACTTCCAGACCGTCATCCCGCAGTCGCACGAACAGGGCTGCTTGTCGGCGACGCCCTGCACCTTCGCCAGCAGGGCGGGCGTCAGTCCGGCCAGCAGGTCGGGGCGCGGCGTCGCAGCGGGTTGCTCGTTTGAGGGAACACCGGTCGCTTCCGGCGGCCGCACCGACAGCGCCGAGTCCGCCGGCGGCGCCGCCTCCGCCGGCCGCACCGGGTCGACGCGGGACGAATACATATAAGTCGCCGCCAGCGCCACAAACACAATCAGGATGACCGCCATCCACAGTTGCCGGGCGCCGCTGCGGTTCTTGCGGCGCGGCGCGGGCTGCACGGCAGTCGGCGTCTCGGGCATGGGAGGGGATTGTACCTGCTGCGTGCCCCTCCCCGCGTTCCCCCTCACCCGGCCTGCGGCCACCCTCTCCCGAACCGAGAGAGGGAACGGAGGCAGGACTGCGATTCCCCCTCTCCACTTGTTGGAGAGGGGGTCAGGGGGTGAGGTGGCGGAGGGGGTGGGCAACCCCATCCCAACCCTTCCCCGCGCCCAGGGAAGGGTGACGACAAGAGATTGGCGGAGGGGGTGGGATTCGAACCCACGATCCCGCAAGCGGGATAGCGGTTTTCAAGACCGCCGCCTTCGACCACTCGGCCACCCCTCCGGGGGAAGGATAACAAGGTAGGGGCCCCGGTCAAAACCGGGGCCCGCCGATCATTGCGTACCGCAGGCCGCCAGGCCTGTTCAGTTAGTCGTCCGCGGGTTCGAGCTTGGGCTGTTTGTGTTTGAGCACCCGCGGGGCTTTCTTGGTGATGGCGGTGGGGCCGGGGAGGTCGGGCTTCTGGCCGGCGAGCAATTGCTCGATGGTGAGGATTTGCAGGCGCGGGAAGTCGCGCTGCCAGACCGGAGACTTGTAGACGCCGGCCTTCGCCGCCTCGGTGCGCATCGGCGCGGTGGACGCCTCCAGCGTCAGGAACAGCGCGAGGCCCTCGTCGCCCATGACGGTGCGCAATTCGCGAATATCTTTGACCGACACCCCGCCGCTCTTCACTTGCACCACGACGCGCCTGGCCTGGCCCTTGGGACCGTCCACGAAACTGAGCAGGCCGTCCACTCCTTCGTCAGCCCCCTTCTTGCGGTCGTCGGTGACGGGCATGGCGCCAACTAGACTCAATGCCCACCACTGGAACTGATAGCGGTCCTGCTTTGCCAGCGCTTCGGCGCTCGGCGTGTCCATCGGTTCGCCGATGACTTCGAATTCGATGCCGGGGAAGGAATCGCGCAGGCGTTTCTTCATGACATTCATCGCCAGGTGCGTGATGTCAATGCCGATCCACTGGCGGCCCAATTTCTCGGCGGCGACGACCGCGGTGCCGCAGCCGCAGAAGGGATCGAGGACGAGGTCGTCGGGATTTGAGGATGCTGCAATGATCCGCTCAAGCAGTGCCTGCGGTTTCTGGGTCTGATACCCAAGGCGCTCAGATCCGCTCTTCG
>Ga0334722_10000989_pt1 | contig 37888 bp, 27 predicted proteins | sample C3_bottom_MG_FD_207210 | JGI IMG/M metagenome (GOLD analysis project Ga0334722, IMG submission 207210) | Sediment microbial communities from Yellowstone Lake, YNP, Wyoming, USA - C3_bottom | ecosystem: Environmental > Aquatic > Freshwater > Lake > Sediment | place: USA: Wyoming | collected... | reverse complement strand
AGCCATTATGGTGTCGTTGAAGTCTATGCTAAGTATGTCGAGGACGAGTTCGGGCACGCTCGGGTACTTGCTCTTGATGAACATCTCGGTGCAGCCGGAATCGCATGCAAGTGTCAGCCAGACGACCGATGGCCGCTGCTTGGCCGCGCTCGTGACCGCCTCGGCTATCTTGGGGGCGTAGAGCTCGGACAGGCCCATCATGGCGGCAGTGGCACTGCAGAACTTCAGAAAGTCCCTTCTGTCGATGTCTTTTAAACCCTTAATGAATCCTCCCCGCATGGCGCACGTCCTTTCATGTAGGTTGACGCAGATTACCCTTCGAAGCTAATCCGTTAAAGATTATCAAGTCCCCCTTTCGCTATTTAGGCTATGTGTAACTGCTTAAAATATTTTCGGAAATGAGTCTGAATTTAGAAGGAGCGCTTATGACGCCATAAACTATTTAAATAAAGCACACGTTTTGATTTTTGTCAAGTTGGATTTGTTTGTTTATTGCAGAATAATCCTTAAATTTCAAACAAATAAACTGCCTGAGACTCCGATTATTAATATGCCAGATGGTGTCAACTATATGACGCATTATAAATTCTTAATATTTCAGTTAGTTACCGATAGTGCAGTTTTTTATTGTGCATAATCCCTGTCAATATATTGACTAAAAAGCATGTCCGGCTGGAAAGATTGGGCACGTCTTCCCTGTCTAACATGTTGAAATATAAGCATTAAAAAATATTTATGGGATTTGGCACGGGACTTGCTATATAAGATGGTATATCGGATAGGTGAATAATAAGGCATTAATCTTTTAACGCGGGTTCAACTGTGAAAAGGGGGAACTTAAAATGAAATGTCCAAAATGTGGTGGCTTGATGGTCTCTCAGAGGTTCGCGGATTTCTTCATCACCTTCTACGGGTGGAAGTGCCTCAACTGCGGAAGCATCGTTGATAAGACCATAGTCCAGAACCGGCTGAAGGCCAGCGTTTAATAAGCCTGACATCCGAATTAACAGAAAAGGACCGGGTATCCGGTCCTTTTTTTTGCCATCGGCCCGGTGGAGCTGTGTATGTTTCACAATGTTTTTTCAAGAATTACATTGACAATTCCGGGATTCCTTGTTATTCACTTTTATATGAGGTCGGTATGCCTCGGTCTTTTACAAGGCTGGGGTTTTTAGTTTTATGCGGGGTGCGGTGCGATGGTCTTGTCCTGTCCTGTATGCAAGAAAGAATCCAGATGGGAAGGCAACCCGTACCGCCCCTTCTGCAGCGAGCGGTGCAAACTTATTGACCTTGGCACCTGGTCCGAAGAGGGCTACAGGATAGCTGGCGGAGAAGCTGATGATGAACACCCAGGAAAAAACGGCGCCGAGGACGAAGGGCAACGTTGAGCTCAGAAAAGGATACACGACCGGGGCCTGCGCGGCGGCGGCGGCAAAGGCCGCCTCATACGCGCTGATAAACGAAAGCGGCGTGGATACCGTGGACGTGAGCCTGCCAGCGGGCCCGAAGGCGGTATTCAAGATCCACCGCCTCGAATATACGGACGACTATGCGGAGGCCACGGTAATTAAAGACGGCGGGGACGACCCGGACGTGACCAACGGGGCCGAGATAGGCGCAGTCGTGAGGTTTTACACCAAGGGTTTCGGCGTCGTCGTGAGGGGCGGGAAGGGCGTCGGCAGGGTGACGAAGCCGGGGCTCGCCGTGCCGGTCGGCCATGCCGCAATCAACCCCGTGCCGCTCAAGATGATAAAGGACGAACTCGCTAGGGTGCTCCGCGAGACGGGCTGCCCTCTGGGGCTCGAGGCCACGATATTCGTCCCGATGGGCGATGAGCTGGCGAAGAAGACCCTGAACGAAAGGCTCGGCATCATAGGCGGGATTTCCATACTCGGCACTACCGGCATAGTAGAGCCCATATCCGCGAGGGCATGGACGGATACCGTGGTAGCCGCGATGAGCGTGGCAAGGGCGTGCGGCGCGGAGCATGCGGTACTGACGCCCGGACGTACCAGCGAGTCCGCGGCCATGAAGATATTGACCGGTCTGCCCGAGGAGGCGTTCATTCAGATGGGGGACCACGTCGGGTTCTCGCTCGCCGAGGCCAGGAAGAAGGGGTTCACGAAGGTCACGGTCGTCGGCCAGTTCGGGAAGCTCGTCAAGATGGCGATGGGCAGCGTCAAGACCAATGCGAAGGACTCGACCCTCGAGCTGGACTTCATCGCCGACCTGGCCCTCGATGCGGGCGTGAACAGGAAGAAGGCTGACGCCATAAGGACCTGCAATACTGCCAGGGAGGCATTCCTGAACCTCGGCAAGGGCGGACGGGGGCTTTACGAGGCTATCTGCGGCCGGGTGAAGGACACCGCCTCCGGCATACTCGGCGGCAAGGTGGAGTTCGAGTGCATAATGGTGGACTACGAGGGGAAACCGGTATGATACACGTCATAGGTGTTGGCATAGAAGGGCCGGATGGCCTGTCCGGGGACTCCCTGGAGAAGATAAACAAGGCAAAGCTGGTAATCGGGAGCGAAAGGCACTTGAAACAGCTGCCTGACATTCCGGACGCCAAGAAGCTCTCCCTGAAGGCCGACCTATTCAAGATGGTGGACGTCATAAAGAAGAAAAAGAAGTCGGACGTGGTCGTACTTGCATCAGGAGACCCCAACCTCTTCGGAATCACCGGCTACCTGCTGAAACATTTCCACAAGGAAGACCTGACGATTACTCCCGCCGTGAGCTCGATGCAGTGGGGCTTCGCCCTCGCGAAAGAGACATGGGAGGACGCGGGCATAGTCAGCGCGCACGGGCGCGGCGTAGAAGACGTGGCGCGGGCGGTGCTCATGCGGGACAAGGTCGGCGTATTCACGGACGACAAGAACTCGCCGGACAAGGTCGCGGCCTCGCTAATATCCAACGGGGTAGGAGAAAGGCGCGTTTTCGTCTGCGAGAACCTGGGCGCGGACAACGCGAAGGTGTTCGAGGGGAGCCTCCAGGAGACCTCCCAGAAGAAGTTCTCACCGATGAACGTCATGATCATAAAAAAGGACAAACCGTCCGCGGCCCCGGAGAAGTCGTACTCGAAGGCGCTCGGCATACCGGACTTCCAGTTCGCGCACAGGGAGGGTATGATCACCAAGTCCGGGGTGAGGGCCATCGCGATATCGAAGCTGAGGCCGGAACGCGGCGGCATAATGTGGGACATAGGCGCGGGCTGCGGCTCGGTATCCATAGAGGCCGAAGGGCTCATATCGCCCGGCAAGGTCTTCGCGGTCGAGAAGGACCAGAACCAGGTCGCGTACCTGAAGAAGAACATAACGAGGTTCTCGGCGACGGGCGTGGAGCCGGTCACGGGCGAGGCCCCGGACGCGCTCAAGAGCCTGCCGGACCCGGGCATGGTGTTCGTAGGCGGGAGCAGCGGCAGGATGGAGGACATCCTCGCATACGTGGATTCCCGGCTTAAGCCGGGCGGGCGCATCGTCGCGAACGTCATAACCATCGAGAACATGCACGAGGCCGTGGAGTTCTTCAAAGCCTACGGCTACGCCTTCGAGATAACGTCGGCCAACCTCGCGCGCTCAAAGGAGCTTGCGCAGAAGCTCTTCATGCTGGCGGCAAACCCCATCAACATAATACTTGGCGTAAAGACGTAAGAAAGGTGTAATAGCCCCCACCCCCTGCCCCTCCCCCGCAGGTGGGGAGGGGTGTAAGTTCTGACATACTTTAGTCTGAGAAATATGAAACCAGAGAGGTATCGAGTTTGAAGATCGGAAAGGTTTTCGGGATCGGCGTGGGCCCGGGCGACCCGGGTCTGCTGACCGTGAAGGCGGTCAAGGTATTGAAGGAATCTCCGGTCGTCGTCGCGCCGCGCGCGTCCTCGGACGGTGACAGTTTCGCGCTCTCCATCGTCAGGGACTACCTGGACACCTCCCGGCAAAAGGTTATAACGGCCGTCTTCCCGATGAGCATGGACAAGTCGGTGCTCGACAAGGCATGGTCCGACGCGGCGGCGTCCGTCGCCGATGAACTCGGCAAGGGCAACGACGTCGCTTTCCTTACGCTCGGCGACCCGTCTCTCTACAGCACATACGCATACATACTTGCGAAAATCAAGGAGCGCCTGCCGGAGGCGGAGAGCGAGATTGTGCCCGGCGTCAGCTCCATATCGCTTGCGGCCGCCAGGGCTGGCGTCTACCTCGGCCTCGGACAGGAGAGGCTCGCCGTCATGCCGCTCGGCCGCGACATGGACGCCGTCCGTGATGCGCTCACGGCCTACGACACGGTGGTGCTGATGAAGGTGAACAGGAGCTTCCCGAAGCTTGTCGAACTGCTGGACGGGATGGGCCTCGCGGCGGGCGCGGTATACGTATGCCGCTGCGGGACCGCGAAGGAAAAAATAATACGCGACCTGAGGGAGGTTAAAGACGACGACCTCGACTACCTCTCGCTCGTCATAATAAAGACCGCGCGCACTTGACTAACTCCATCCTTTCGGCGATAATTTTAATATGCCCAGACAGTCAAACGACATAGCGGATAAGGCCCGGCCGCTGGACGTGACGGACGCCGATTTCGCGGACCTCGTTGATGGTTCCACCGTCCCGGTAGTGGTCGAGTTCTGGTCGCCGTCCTGCATGCACTGCCGCAAGATGGCCAAGGTCGTCGACCTGCTTGCGGAGGAGCTTTCCGGAAAATACGTCGTGGCCAAGGTCAACGTGCTCGACAACGCCGTCACGCCGCCCAGGTTCGGGGTTAGCGGGATACCCGCTTTCTTCCTCATCAAAGGCGGAGAGGTGGCGGGCCGTGCACTCGGAGCAATGTCCAAGGGACGGCTGAAGAGAGAGTTGGGGATATAAGCGGAAGGTGAAATGCCTCATTTCGGCCTCATGGACGCGGACAGCATGGCACCCGAGGACGCGGAGCTTCTCCGGGCAAGGCTGCACCTGCGCGCCGCGCGAAGGAGGTTCCTCCAGGGCAAGGTCTCTTCCGGCGTCTCGGTGCTCTTCGACGCGTTCATGTCGTCTCTTCGCTGGTACGTCCTGTCGCCCGGCCGCCTCGTGTCACTCAAGGTCGAGCCCGGCACGGATATAAACGACGAAAGAAACATATTCGAGGCGCTTGTCCGGTCGAGGGTGTTGGACGGGAAGTTGAGCTTTGATTATTTTAACCAGCTGACCGAGGATGCGGTAAACAAGAAGCTTTGCAACTTCGATTATACAAGGGTTCTGAGAGATGTCGAGGACGCGATGACTGTGCTCGGCGTCATGCCCTTCGACGAGCGGGAACTCCCACAGGAAAGGCAGGACGCCGCCTGATATTCTTTACTTTGGTATTTAAACAGGAGGTTTGTTTATGAAGAAGTACACTGTTATGTTAATTGCTGTGCTTGCTTTCGCGGCCATGGTGGTCCCGGGCGCGTCCTACGCCGACCCCGTTGTTAAGAAGTTTACCGCCCCCGTGGTCGGCACGGACAAGAGCTTCAACGACGACGTCATAAAGTCGGACCAGCCGGTCATCCTCGAGTTCTGGGCTCCCTGGTGCGGCCACTGCCGCAACATGGCCAAGACGATGGACGAGCTTGCCCGTGAGCTTTCAGGCAAGGTAAAGGTCGTCAAGATAGATGTGGACAAGTACCACGAGACCGCGGACAAGTTCAAGGTACAGGGCATACCCGCGTTTTACTACTTCAAGGACGGTAAAGAGGCGGGCTCCGCCGCGGGCGAGATGTCCAAGGAGCAGTTGAAGAAGAAGTTCGGGATATAGGCGGGGTTATTGGATTATCCTGAACTCGATTTCCTTGCCGAGCGACTCCGCGACCTTAAGGAAGTCCGCTTCGAAGTCCGGCGCGACCAGCACCTCAAGGAGCCCTTCCTCAGGGTCGGCGGTGCGGACAACCGCGATGCCGTCGCATGCCTCGATGATGAAGTTGACGTATGCGATCTGGCGCTTCTCGGTCTTTACGCGGTAAATGAGCGAGTCGGTCATTTCTGCTCGATGAACTGCCCTATGGCGCGGAACTTGTTGTAGCGGTCGGCAACAAGCTCGTCCGGGGACATCTCAGAGAGCTCCTTCAGGTGTTTCTTGACGGCCTTCTCGAGGTTCTTCGCGGCCAGCGCCTTGTCCCTCTGCGCGCCTCCCGTCGGCTCCTTCACTATCTCCTCTATGACCCCGAGCTTTTTCAAGTCCTGCGCGGTAAGTTTCAGTATCTCCGCCGCGTCTGGGGCCTTGGAGCCGTCCTTCCAGAGTATCACGGCGCAGCCCTCAGGCGATATGACCGAGTATATCGCGTGCTCCATCATAAGCACCCGGTTTCCGACCCCGAGCGCTAGCGCGCCTCCGCTCCCGCCCTCGCCCAGCACTACGGCAATTATCGGGACCCTGAGCGCGGACATCTCGAACAGGTTCCTTGCGATGGCCTCGCTCTGCCCGCGTTCCTCCGCCCCGATGCCGGGGTATGCGCCCGCCGTGTCTATCAGCGTGATTACCGGCCTGCCGAACTTCTCGGCGAGCTTCATCAGGCGGAGCGCCTTCCTGTAGCCCTCCGGGTGCGGCCATCCGAAGTTCCTGCTTATCTTTTCTTTCGTGGTGCGGCCCTTGTTGTGTCCGATGACCATCACCGGGTCCCCGTCGAGCCAGGCCATCCCGCCTATTACCGCGGGGTCGTCGGCGTATGACCTGTCGCCGTGGACCTCGACGAAGTCGCGCAGGAAATACGAGATGTAGTCCTCGGTAGTGGGCCTGTCCTGGTGCCGGGCGACCTGCGTTTTCTGCCACGGTGTGAGTCCCCCGTATATGCGCTCCTTTATGTCGTCGGCCTTCTTTTCTAACCGTCGTATCTCCTCGTGCACGTCCACGGTGCCGCCCGCGGCCATCCTCAGGTCCTCTATCCTGCTCTCTATCTCGGCTATGGGTTTCTCGAAATCAAGGTAGTTGTATGCCAAGCTGCTTCCTCCTATCCAAACGACACGGCGCCGGAGCCGAGCAGCCCTTCGACGTCATAGACCAGGGCGTCGGTCGGGCTAACGCTGTGGTTGCCGTCCGCCTTCATGGACAACATTACATTTCCGTGGCGCGGTATCTTAATCCTCAGGTAGACAGGGCACGCGCCCTTGTGTTTCTGCATGACTTCCCTAAGGCGCAGCAGGTCCTCGGGCGAGGCCCCGGTCGCAAGTATCTTTATGTCCACCCTCGCGGTCATCCGTTCCCTGACCTCGACGAGCGAAGTTATCTTGGTCGCCTTGACCTTGACGCCCTTCTCCTCGTGGTCTACCGTGCCCGTTACCAGCAGGGGCACGTCGCCGCTGTCCAGGTATTGGTGCGAGCCCTTGTAAAGCTCCGGGAATACCACGACCTCGACCGTCCCGTGCAGGTCCTCGAAGCTCAGTATCGCCATGCGGTCGCCCTTTTTGGTGGTCTTCTCGCTCTTCGAGCGGATGACGCCGGCGACCGTCACCTCGCGCCCGTCCGGGAGTTCCATAAGCTCTGCGGTGTTGTTTTGCGCGTAACGGCGCGCCTCTTTTTCGTAGCGGGCGAGCGGGTGGCCGGTAATGTAGAAGCCGAGCGTCTCTTTCTCGAAGCTCAGAAGGTCACCCTCGTTCCATTCGGGCACGTCCGGGTACTCTTCGGCTGCGTCTCCTGAGCCTCCGCCGCCCAGCATGTCGAACATCGTAACCTGGCCCGCCTGACGGTCGCGCGCGAGTTTCCCGCCTTCGCCCATCGCCATGTCGAGCGCGGCCGCCATCCGTGAGCGCGCCACGCCCGTCCCGTCGAAGGCCCCGCACTTGATGAGCCCCTCGATTACCCGCTTGTTCACCTTCCGGAGGTCCACCTCGCGGCAGAAGTCGTAGATTGACGTAAACGGCCCGTGCCTCTGCCTCGCCTCGGCTATAGACTCTATCGCGCCCAGCCCGACGTTCTTGACCGCCGCGAGCCCGAAGCGGATGCTGTCCTTGGTCACCATGAAGTTTGCCTTGGAGCTGTTCACGTCCGGGGGCAGGATGGATATGCCCATGTTCCTGCACTCGGAGATGTACTTGACTATCTTGTCCGTGTCGTCCATCTCGGAGGACAGGACCGCGGCCATGAACTCCACCGGGTGGTGGGCCTTCAGGTACGCGGTCTGGAAAGTGATGAGCGCGTACGCCGCGCTGTGGGACTTGTTGAAGCCGTACTCGGCGAACTTCGCCATCAGGTCGAAGACCGACTCGGCCTTCTTGGCTGGTATGCCGCGCTCGACCGCGCCTTTGATGAAGGACTCCTTCTGCTTCTCCATGACCTCGGGCTTCTTCTTGCCCATCGCCTTCCTGAGGCTGTCGGCCTGGCCCATCGTGAAGCCAGCGAGCTTGCCCGCGGCCTGCATGACCTGCTCCTGGTACAGTATTATGCCGTAGGTCTCCTTCAGTATCTCCTCTAACTGCGGCAGGTCGTATACTATCTGGGTGAGCCCGCGCTTCCTTTTTATGAAGTCGTCCACCATGCCGCTGCCGAGCGGGCCCGGACGGTAAAGCGCGACCAACGCTATCAGGTCCTCGAAGCAGTGCGGCTTGAGCCGCATTATTATGTCACGCATCCCGGAGGACTCGAGCTGGAATATGCCGAGCGTGTCGCCCGCGGACAGAAGCTCGTATGTCTTAGGGTCCTCGAGCGGCAGAGTCTTCAGGTTGAACGGCGCGGCCCCTTCCGGGAGGTTCCCGTTTATTATCTTAACCGCGTTGTCGATTACCGTGAGCGTCCGTAGCCCCAGGAAGTCGAACTTGACGAGACCTATCTTTTCTATCTCGTCCTTTGCGTACTGTGTGACTATGTCGCCGTTTGCGTCCTTGTACAGCGGGGTGTATGTGGTAAGCGGCTCCTGCGATATGACCAGGCCGGCCGCGTGCTTGGACGCGTGCCTCGTCAGGCCCTCCAGAACCCTTGCCGTCTCGAATAGCCCCTTGATGCGGCTGTCCTCTTCTATCGCGGCCCTCAGCCTCGGCTCCTGCTCGAGCGCCTTTTCGAGCGTTATCTTGAGCGTCTCCGGGACGAGCTTGGCTACCCGGTCCACGTCGCCGTAAGGGATGTCCAGCACGCGGCCGACGTCCCTGATGACGCCCCGCGCGAGCATCGTGCCGAAGGTTATAATCTGGGAGACGTAGTCCGCGCCGTACTTGTCGCGGACGTAGCATATCACCTCGTCGCGCCTGTCCATGCAGAAGTCTATGTCTATGTCCGGCATGCTGATACGTTCGGGGTTCAGGAACCTCTCGAACAGCAGGCCGTATGGGAGCGGGTTTATGTCGGTGATGTTAAGCGAGTAGGCCACGAGGCTGCCCGCGGCCGAGCCCCTGCCCGGCCCGACCGGTATGCCCTGCCCTTTGGCGTAGTTTATGAAATCCCATACGACCAGGAAGTACCCTGCGAAGCCCATCGTCTCGATTATCTTGAGCTCGCTCTCCAGCCTCTCCCAGTACGGGGCCGGATCCACCATCGCCGCGCATGTCTTCTCCACGTCCGAGCCCGCGTAGGCAAGGTCGAGGCTCACCTTCCGGGCAAGCACTATCTCTTCGAGCCGTTTCTCTAACCCCGCACGGGCCAGCTCTTTCAGGTAGGACTCCTTGGTGTAGCTGTCCGGCACGATATAGTTCGGCAGGTGGTACTGGTCGAAGGCGAGCTTGAGGTTGCAGCGCTCGGCCACCTTGACCGTGTTCGAAAGCGCCTCCGGGTAGAACTCGAACGCGGAGGCCATCTCGTCCGGCGACTTGAAGTAGAACTCGTCGGTCGTGAAGCGCATGTGCGTCGGGTCGCTCATCGTCTTGCCGGTCTGGATGCAGAGCAGGGCCTCGTGCGCCCTGGACTCCTCGCGCCTCAGGTAGTGGCAGTCGGACGTGGCCACGAGCGGTATGTGCATTTCTGCGCCGAGCTCGACCAGAAGTTCGTTCACCTTCCTCTGCTCCTCCAGCCCGTTGTCCTGAAGTTCAAGGTAGAAGTTCTCCGGGCCGAACGTGTCCCTGTAGAATAACGCCGCCTCGCGCGCCCCGGCCTTGTCGCCTGCGAGGAGCTTGTGCGGGACCTCGCCCTTGAGGCAGGCGGAGAGCGCTATCAGGCCGCCGGAGAACTGGGAGAGCACCTCCCTGTCCACCCGCGGCTTGTAGTAGAAGCCCTCGGTGTAGCCTATGCTGACGAGGCGCATGAGGTGCCTGTAGCCTTCCATGTTGCGGGCGAGCAGGAGCAGGTGGTACGCGGCCTCGGATGGGCCGCCGGTCCTTTCCGTCCTGCCGCCCCGCGCCATGTACATCTCGCAGCCGATGATGGGTTTAATCCCGGCCTTCTCCGCCTTCTGGTAGAACTCGATCGCGCCGAACATGTTGCCGTGGTCGGTGATGGCGAGCGCGGGCATCTTGTGCGAGACGGCCATCTTCACGAGGTCGTCGAGACGGTTCGCCCCGTCAAGCAGGCTGTACTGGGTATGTAAGTGCAGGTGCACAAAGTTGCTGTGGTGCATAGACGTTATTTATACTCCATTTCCGTACATTTTACAAGGACGCGCTGAAAAAGACAACATATCGGTTGCCATGGTGTGAGCGTCTCCGGCGGATGCCTGGGCCGTTGTCAAATTATAAGTTGACATTGCCCCGGAATTAAAGGAAAATTGGGCTTATGGAAAAGCCGAGGATACTCGACAGGCTGGAAAAATCAACCCTTTTCTCGTACTTCACGCCCGAGGAGCTAAGGGACGTCGCAAGGATTGTCCGCACTCGCCGTTTCGGTAAGGGCGAGACGATATTCAAGGAAGGCGACGTCGGCGAAGAGCTGTTCCTCGTCGAAGAGGGACGGGTCGCTATCAGCAAGGCCGTGAAGGGCAACATCGAGCAGGTGCTCGCGCACCTTGGCCCCGGCGACTATTTCGGCGAGATGGCGGTGCTCGAAAAAATCCCGCGCACGGCGTCGGTCTCGGCCGAGGAGGACTGCCTGCTCCTCGTAATAGGCGAGGACGACCTGATACACCTGATGGAAAACGAGCCGAAGGCCGCGGCGAAGATAATGTTCAACCTGTTAAAGACGTTCAGCAAGCGGCTCCAGGCCACGAACGAGCAGGTCAGGGACGCGGTCCGTTGGGGCCTTGAGGCTACTGGTTTTCAGCCGGAGGAATAGATGCCCGACCTATTCGAGAAAAGGCTATCCGCGGCGGCGACGCGGTACAACGCCTTCGTCAAGTCCCTGCCTGAGCCGCTCAGGGGCCAGGCGAAGTCCCTGACTAAGGCGCTCGCGCCCGGAGCCAACTCGCTCGTCGAATTCTACGGCGCGGTCGAGGGCTACCCCCTGCTCCGTTTCCCTATCTGGCTCGAGGAAAAATACATAAAGGACGGCTGCCTCTCGGAAGAAAACGACTACGGGGTCGAGGCCGTCTGCGCATCGCTCTACGGCTACCTCTACATCCGCATCCAGGACAACGTGATAGACGAGCCGGAGCTTTTCAACAAGGACTTCCTCCTGCTCGGGAACGAACTGGTCAGGGAGTTCTTCTTCACCTACCAGTGGCTGTTCGACCCCGGCTCTCCCTTCTGGGACTACATGAGGCGCTACTGGCTCACGACGACGAACAACACGCTGTGGGAGCGTATCGAGTGCGGGGGCAAGCTGCGCGCATTCGGGGACGAGGACCTGGCAAAGGTAGGCGGGAAGCTCGAGGGCGGCAAGATATCGATGGCCGCGCTCTGCATCCTCGCCGGGCGCGAGGAGGACATCGCGCGCTACGGCCCGGTGATGGACCGTCTGAACATCGCAAGCCAGCTTCACAACGACGCCGTTTCCTTCGTCAAGGACCTGAAGCACGACTACTTCACCTGCATAATCGCACACACGGTGGGGAGCGCGGAGACCTCGCTCGAACCCTCCGAGATATTCTGCAAGGCCAGCCTGAAGGCCCTCACCGGCAGCTACCTGGAGGACTGGCTCGGGCTGGCGGAGGACTATAACAGCAAGGCGCTCGCGCTGCTTGAGCCCGGAGAACTCCCCGGCCTTGCCCAGTACGTCAAGGCGAAGAACGCGCACCTGTCCAAGCTTAAGAAGGATATCGCGGAGATAAAGAAAGAGTTGCTGTCAATCTGACGCCCTGTATGCATCATGCCCGAACCCAAGCTTGAACTCCTCATAAGAAAGCCCGGACACTCTGGAGACGACTTCAGGATAATGGAGGTCCCGAGCAGGCAGGTCTATGCCGGGTACCGCCCGGCCCGGATTGCGCCCGGCGAGTACGAGTCCGCCCAGGAAGTCTCGCCGTTAGACGGCAGAAAAAACTTCATGCTGAAGGCGAAGGGTTCGCAGAAGTACCTGTCCCTGAACGAACGGGAGTTCTTCATCTGGGAGCTGATGGACGGCTCAAGGAGCATCAAGGAGATAGCCGCGGAGTACTTCTTCAACTACGGCGGCCTGGACCTGGATACGATAAAGCACCTGCTCGCAAGGCTCAGGGAGGCGGGGCTGGTCGAGTTCGTCCCGTCGTCGAGGCTCAGGGTCGCCATAGACCGCTCCACAAACCCCGTTGCCCGTTTTTTCAAGATGCTCCTGGACAAGCTTGAGTTCCGCATCGAGGACGCGGACGGCTGGGTCTCAAGCCTGTACGACAAGGGCGGATATATGCTGGTCAGCAGGCCCGCCATGCTCCTCTACATTGCACTGTCCGCGCTCGGCATCGCCGCATTCGGAAGGTTCGAGGGCGTCGCCAAGTTTCCATACCGCATATTTCTTGCGCACCCGTTCATAATGGTCGCGGCGGTGATACTGCTGCTCTACCCGGTCGCGGCGGTGCACGAGCTCTTCCACGCACTGGCTTGCAAACGCTACGGCCGGAAGGTGTACGCGTTCGGGCTGACGTTCTGGGACGGGTTCTACCCGAGCGTCTATACCGACGTCTCGGACATATACATGGCGCCCAGGCTGCAGAGGATATACGTCTCCCTGGCCGGGCCGCTCTCGACTACCGCGCTCGCCGCCATGTTCTTTTTCCCGGTCGCGGTCCATCCCGGCGCGTCGTGGGCCGAGCCGTTGTACGAGATGGGCCGGTTTACCCTGCTGCTGGCGGTTATCGCGCTCTACCCCTTCCAGTTCATAAAGATGGACGGCTACTACCTCCTGTCCGACCTGCTCGGCATTCCCGGGCTGAGGGCCAAGAGCTTCAAATTAATCGGAAACCTGCCGGGTTTTATCTCCGCTAAAAAAACCTTTACGGCAAGGGATGTTATAATGCTCGCGTATTTTGCCCTGTCGTTTGCCTCCACTGTTGCGTTTGTCCTTTACTTTTTCTTGTAAACTCCCCGGCCGCGCCCGGTTTTTTTTGCCCAAAATACACCTGATACCTAAAATTTCACGGTTTTTATTTGACAATACGGGTACTGCTGACTTAATATAGAAAATTCAATGGGATAAGCCGGAAAGACCCAGACAGGCCCGGGAAGGTTATGGACACGAGAATACCGCCCTGGTCGCGGAAGAAATACAACATCGGTGAACTGGCCGCGGTCAAGAAACAACTCCGCGAACTGGGGCTCAATACAGTGTGCGAGTCGGCCCGCTGCCCCAATATCGGCGAGTGCTTCAAGAAGCCGACGGCCACCTTCATGATACTTGGCGACGTCTGCACCAGGAGGTGCAGGTTCTGCGCCGTATCGAAGGGCCAGACGAAGGCCGTGGACCCCGCCGAGCCCGGCAACATAGCCGAGGCGGTGAGAAGGCTCGGGCTGAAGCACGCGGTAATCACCTCCGTCACACGGGACGACCTTGAAGACGGAGGCGCGGGCCAGTTCGCGGCGGTAGTTACGGCGCTTAAGGGCAGCTTCCCCGGCCTGGTCGTGGAGGTGCTGACGCCGGATTTCAAGGGTTCCGAGAAAGCGCTCATGAGCGTGATAGAATCCGGGCCGCACATATTCAACCACAACCTGGAGACCGTGCCGAGGCTCTACCCGGCGGTCAGGCCGCAGGCGGTATACGAGAGGTCACTCGCGGTGCTTAAGAGGGCAAAGGAAATGGACGGGCGCATCTATACCAAGTCAGGCCTTATGGCCGGGCTCGGGGAGGAGGAGGAAGAGGTCATGGCTGTAATGCATGACCTCAGGGCCGCTGGCTGCGACCTCCTGACCATAGGCCAGTACCTGCGCCCGATGAAGGATAACATCGAGGTTTCCGAGTACGTCCGGCCAGAGGTCTTCGAGCGGTACAAGGACGCGGGGCTCTCTATGGGTTTCTCGTCGGTCGCGTCCGGGCCGTTCGTCAGGAGCTCTTACAACGCTGAAGAAGTCTTCGCCGTTATGGCTGTGCGTTTATAATTCTGGTTTTCTTTGTGTTACTTTCTTTTTCCCAAAAGTAAGTAACGAACTTAATCTTTTCAGGAGGGGCGATGTTCGAATTTCAGAGGATAAAACGCCTGCCGCCTTACGTCTTTGCTATCGTGACACAGATGAAGATGGAGGCGAGGAAGCGGGGCGAGGACATAATCGATTTCGGGATGGGCAACCCCGACATGGGCACGCCGCAGCACATCGTGGACAAGCTGGTAGAGGCCGCATACAACCCGAAGAACCACCGCTACTCCGCGAGCAAGGGGATACCCAAGCTTAGGAGCGCGATGACCGACTGGTACAAGCGCCGCTACGACGTGGACCTGGACCCCGACACGGAGTGCATTGCCACGATGGGCGCGAAGGAGGGGCTTTCTCACCTGGCGCTCGCAACGATAGAGCCGGGCGACGTGGTGCTCTCGCCATCGCCCGCATACCCCATCCACCCGTACTCGGTCGTTATTGCGGGCGGCGAGGTGAGGCACATACCGCTCAGGCGCGACTCGGACTTCTTCGCGGACATGACCACCGCGTTCAAGCAGACCTGGCCCGCGCCAAAGATGCTGATAATCAGCTTCCCGAACAACCCGACGACCGCGGTCGTGGACGTTGATTTCTTCGAGAAGATAGTCGCGTTCGCAAAGGAGCACAAGGTAATAGTCGTGCACGACCTCGCGTACGCGGACCTCGTCTTTGACGGGTACAAGGCCCCGAGCTTCCTGCAGGTGCCGGGCGCGAAGGACGTAGGAGTGGAGTTCTTCTCGTTGTCCAAGAGCTACAACATGCCCGGCTGGCGGGTGGGCTTCTGCTGCGGGAACCGCGAGGTCGTGGGCGCGCTCACAAAGATTAAGAGCTACCTCGACTACGGGATGTTCCAGCCGATACAGATAGCCTCGATAATCGCGCTGAACGGGCCGCAGGAGTGCGTCGCCGAGATATGCGAGACGTACCGGGTCAGGCGCGACTGCCTGATAGACGGGCTCGCCAAGATAGGCTGGGAGATACCGAAGCCGAAGGCCACGATGTTCGTCTGGGCGAGGATACCGGAGAAGTTCAAGCACATGACCTCGCTTGAGTTCTCGAAGATGCTGATAGAGAAGGCCAAGGTAGCGGTCTCGCCCGGAATCGGGTTCGGCGAGTACGGCGAGGGAAGGGTGCGCTTCGCTCTTATCGAGAACGAACACCGCACATTGCAGGCGATAAAAGGCATAAAGAAGGCGCTCGGGGAATAAGCCCTCACCCCCGGCCCCTCTCCCAAAGGGCGAGGGGGGGATTGTAGGGTGGGCACGGCCCACGAATTGTCATTCTGAACGAAGTGAAGAATCTCTATTTTACGGACACGAAACTCGGACACGGGACACAGCCTTTATGAAGAAACGTATAAGCATAGGCCTCATCGGGCTCGGGACGGTAGGCGGTGGGGTAGTCAGGCTCCTGCGAGAAAACGCGGAAGTAATCGAGAGGCGGCTCGGCGTGCCGGTCGTGCTGAAGAAAGCCGCCGACCTGGACGCATCGCGCGCGAAGGCCCTGAAGCTCGGCAAGGGAATCTATACCACGGACGCGAAAGAGGTAATCAACGACCCCGACGTGGACGTCGTCGTCGAGTTAATCGGCGGGTACGAGCCGGCGAAGAAGTTCATACTCGAGGCGCTCCGGCACGGGAAACCCGTGGTCACGGCCAACAAGGCGCTCCTCGCTATGCACGGTGAAGAGCTATACAGGGCCGCACACATGGCCGGCACGTCCATCGGCTTCGAGGCGAGCGTCGGGGGCGGGATACCGATAATCGGCGCGCTCAAGCAGGGGCTCGCGGCTAACGACATCCAGTCCATATATGGCATCATCAACGGGACGTCGAACTACATTCTAACGAAGATGACCGACGAGGGCCGGGGCTTTGCGGAAGTCCTGAAGGAGGCGCAGTCGCTCGGCTATGCCGAGGCCGACCCGACCTTCGACGTGGAGGGCATAGACCCCGCGCACAAGCTCGCGGTGCTCGCGAACCTCGCCTTCGGCACGCCGGTCGAGTTCTCGCACATATACACCGAAGGCATATCGGGTATTCTGCCGGAGGACATAGAGCATGCACGCGAACTTGGGTACAAGATAAAGCTCCTTGCGATAACAAAGGTAGTAAACGGCGAGATAGAGGCGCGCGTCCACCCGACGATGCTGCCGGAGGACTACCTGATAGCCAAGGTGGACGGCGTGTTCAACGCCATATACGTCGTCGGTGACGCGCTCGGGCCCGCGATGTTCTACGGGCGCGGCGCGGGCGACATGCCGACGGCCTCCGCGGTCGTCTCGGACGTGATGGACATTGCGCGTGACATCCTGTCCGGCTCGGGGGGCCGAGTCCCGGTGCTCGGGTTCAAGGACGACGGACGGAGGGCCATAAAGATAAGGCCCATCGGCAAGGTGCGCTGCCGGTACTACCTGCGGTTCACCGCGCTCGACAGGCCCGGCGTGCTGTCCAAGATTTCGGGCGTGCTCGGCAAGCACGACATAAGCATATCGAGCGTAATACAGAAGGGCCGCGAGGCGGGCGGCGCCGTGCCCATCGTAATGATGACGCACGAGGCGGTCGAGAGGAACTTGCGCAAGGCATTGGATAAGCTCGACCGTATGGACGTGATAGCGGGCAAGACCGTCGTGATAAGGGTCGAGGGGGGAGAGTAGAGGAAACCCCTCACCCCTGTGTCCCCTCTCCCGCGAGGAGAGGGGAATTATGCTCGTCATTCCCGCCCCGGCTCGTAGGCCGGGGTAGACTCCGTCGGGAATCCAGGGGCGTTGTTTTTTTATGTCACCCCGCACTTGATGCGGGGCCCAGGAATTTGAGGGGACGGGCGCAATGAATTGCGCCCCTACAATTTAGGAGAAAACATAAATGGCCTGGAAGGGAATAATAGAACAGTACAGGGAGTTCCTGCCGGTATCGGATAAGACGCCGGTCGTGACGCTTCTCGAGGGCAATACGCCTCTCGTCAGGACGAAGAACCTGAAGGACGCGATAAACCCGAAGCTCGACATATACCTGAAATTCGACGGGACGAACCCGACCGGGTCGTTCAAGGACCGGGGCATGACCATGGCGATATCGAAGGCGGTCGAGGACGGCAGTAACGCCGTGATATGCGCGTCCACCGGCAATACATCCGCCTCGGCGGCGGCCTATGCCGCGCGCGCAGGTATTAAGGCGTTCGTGCTGATACCGGAGGGCAAGATCGCGCTCGGCAAACTCGCCCAGGCGATGATGCACGGCGCGCTCGTCGTGCAGGTGGACGGGAACTTCGACGAGGCTCTGACCATCGTGCGCGAGATATCCGCCAAGTACCCCATCACGCTCGTCAACTCGGTCAACCCGTTTCGTATAGAGGGCCAGACCTCGGCCGCGTACGAGATATGCGACGCGCTCGGAAGCCCGCCGGACTACCACGCCCTGCCGGTCGGGAACGCGGGCAATATAAGCGCGTACTGGAAGGGTTACAATAAATACAAGGACGCGGGCAAGATAACCGCGCTCCCGGTGATGGTAGGGTTTCAGGCGGCTGGCTCGGCCCCTATAGTGCTCGGCCACCCGGTCGAGAAGCCCGAGACTATCGCCACGGCGATAAGGATAGGCAACCCGGCGTCATGGAAGACCGCGGTAGCCGCTCGTGACGAGTCAGGCGGGCGCATCGACGCGGTGACGGACGACGAGATACTCGAAGCTTTCAGGCTGGTCGCCCGCACCGAAGGGATATTCTGCGAGCCTGCATCCGCCGCTTCCATCGCGGGTGTGATAAAATTAAACAAGGAAGGCTACTTCAAGTCCGGCGCGCGGATAGTCTGCACGCTCACGGGCCACGGCCTGAAGGACCCGGACACCGCGATAAAAGTTTCTCCGAAGCCGGTCACGGTGAAGGCGGACTTAAACGACGTCGTGAAGATACTGGGGTACTGAGATTGCTGAAGTCCCCTGTCATTAACAGTAACTGCGCGTAATACGTGCAACGATGAATATAATAGCCCGCAAGGCGTTAATAGAGTATGGGAACCGGCACGCCGATGCAAAGGGACAGTTGGATGCATGGTATCATGAAGCTGCGAAAGCCGGGTGGCGCGGCCCTCAGGACATAAAGGAGAGGTATCCTTCCGCCAGCTTCCTGCACGACAATGTTGTCGTGTTCAACATCAAGGGCAACAAGTACCGCCTGGTCGTAAAGGTCGGTTATGCGGCAGGAGTAGTTTTTGTGAAGTGGTTCGGGACTCATGCCGAATATGGCAGGAAGGAGTTCTAATGAAGATAAAGGTTATAAAGACCGAGGCCCAATACGAGGCTGCCCTGGCAGAGACGGAGTCCCTGATTGACTTGGGTCCACAGCCCGGCACGCCGCAGGCTGACCGTCTCGAACTCCTCGCGCTGGTCATACATGATTACGAGGAAAAGAGGTACTTAGTGGATATGCCCGACCCCATCGAAGCTATAAAGTTCCGCATGGAACAGATGGGCATCGGCAAGCGCGCCATGGAAAAAATCATAGGCGGGCGCGGCAAGGTAAAAGTCTCCGACGTAATTGTCGGAAAGAGAAGCCTGTCGCTGCCGATGATACGGCTGCTGCACGATACCTTGGGTATCTCCGCCGATGTGCTTATAAGCAGGCCTGCGGCAGGACCCCCCAAACGAGCCGGGAGGGGCAAGGGCGAAAAAGGCTCGGCTGCTGTAGGCCGCCGCGCGTGAGCGATGCGGCGACCGCCGGCAATGGTGGATTGGGTGAGGTAGTGAAGATACTGGGGTACTTATGAAATACATCGTACTGCTTGGCGACGGGATGGCGGGATACCCTCTGGCGGAACTCGGCGGAAAGACCACGCTCGAGTACGCCAAAACTCCCAACATGGACTACATGGCCAGGACCGGCAAGCTCGGAAGGGCGAAGACCGTGCCGAAGGGCCTGCCGCCCGGCTCCGACGTCGCTAACCTCGCGGTGCTGGGATACGACCCCGCCAAGTATTATACCGGCCGCGCGCCGCTCGAAGCGGCCTCGATAGGGGTCGAGCTCGGCCCGGACGACGTGGCATACCGCTGCAACCTCGTTACGCTGAAGTCCTTGGACAGGGCGCACGAGGGTAGCGCGTCGTCCCGCAAGTGCTATATGGAGGACTTCTCCGCGGGGCACATCACGACCGAGGAGGCGCGCGTGCTGATAGCGGATATTGACGCGAGGCTCGGGGGCGAGGACGTGAGGTTCTACCCCGGCGTCAGCTACCGCCACCTGATGGTCTGGAAGGGCGGGCAGGACAAGATCGAGTGCACCCCTCCGCACGACATAACGGGCCGCGAGATATCCGACTACATGCCGGTCGGCGAAGGCGGCGACATCATCAACGACCTGATGAAGCTCTCCCGTGATGTACTTATAGAGCACGAGGTGAACCTGAAGAGGATGGAGGCCGGGAAGCACGCGGCAAACAGCATCTGGCTCTGGGGCCAGGGCAAGAGGCCGAGCCTGCCGAAGTTCCAGGAACGCTACGGCCTGACCGGCGCGATGATTTCCGCGGTGGATTTGATGAAAGGCATCGCGTCCTACCTGGGGCTCCGCGTTATAGACGTCCCAGGCGCGACCGGCTACATAGACACCAACTACAAGGGCAAGGCCGAGGCCGCGCTCGATGCTATCAAGGAAGTGGACTTCGTATATGTCCATGTCGAGGCGCCTGACGAGGCCGGCCACGGCGGCAACATGGAGCACAAGGTGAAAGCGATTGAGGACTTCGACAAACTGGTCGTCGGGACGGTGTTGGAGAGGCTGAAGGGCGAAAAGGGCGTCCGTGTCCTGGTCATGCCCGACCACCCGACACCGATAGCTGTCAAGAGCCATACGTCCGACCCCGTGCCTTTCATAGTATGGGAGCCGGGACACGACGAAGGCGGGACCGAAAGGGCATACGACGAGCGCTCCGCGGCTGACTCCGCGCTTTACTTCGAGGACGGCTGGAAGCTGATGGAATTTCTGATAAAGGGAGGTATCTCAAGTTGAGCCTGATAGTCCAGAAGTACGGCGGCACTTCGGTCGGCACGGCCGAGAGGATAAAGAACGTGGCCGCCAGGGTCGCCAGGGCGAGGAAGCAGGGGCACGACGTGGTCGTTGTGGTGTCCGCAATGAGCGGAGAGACGGACAAGCTTATCGGCCTTGCCAACTCCGTGGCGGACAACCCTAACGAGCGCGAGATGGACATGCTGCTATCGACCGGCGAGCGGGTGACGATTGCGCTCCTCGCCATGGCGTTAAACGACGTCAAGGTGCCCGCGATGTCCTTCACGGGCAGGCAGTCAGGTATTATCACAGACACGTCGCACACGAAGGCGAGGATAGAGAGCATAGAGGCGGGCAGGATCAAGAAGGCCATCAAGGAAGGCAAGGTCGCGGTGGTGGCGGGCTTCCAGGGCATAACGCCCGATTCTGACGTTACCACGCTCGGCAGGGGCGGCTCCGACCTGACGGCGGTCGCGGTCGCGGCTGCGCTCAAGGCCGACTTCTGCGACATATATACCGACGTGGACGGGGTGTACACGACCGACCCCAACATCGTCCCGCGCGCGCGGAAGCTGGACAAGATATCGTACGACGAGATGCTCGAGATGGCGAGCCTCGGGGCGAAGGTGCTCCAGACCCGCTCCGTCGAGTTTGCTAAAAAATACAACGTGCCCGTACGGGTCCTGTCGAGCTTCCACGACGCGCCCGGCACCCTGGTTACCAAGGAGGACAGGTCAATGGAGAAGGTGGTGGTCTCAGGCGTCGCTTACGACAAGAACCAGGCCAAGGTTACGCTCTCGGGCGTGCCCGACAAGCCGGGGGTCGCGGCCAAGCTCTTCGGGGCGATAGCGGGCGCGAAGATAATCGTGGACATGATAATCCAGAACATCAGCAGGGACGGCATCACCGACATCTCGTTCACCGTGCCCAAGACCGACCTGAAGAAGGCGCTGCCCCTTATAAAGAAGGCCGCCAAGTCCATAGGCTGCAAGGACGTGGCCGTCAACGAGGATATCTCCAAGGTCTCGATAATCGGCGTCGGCATGCGTTCGCATTCGGGCGTAGCCGCCAAGATGTTCAACGCCCTCGCCAAAGAGAGCGTCAACGTGATGATGATAAGCACCTCAGAGATTAAGGTCTCGTGCGTCATCGAGCAGAAGTACACGGAGCTTGCCGTGCGTGCGCTTCACGATGCGTTCGAGTTGCACAAGGATGTATGATTGACTTGCATGTCCACATCCTCCCCGGTGTGGACGACGGGCCGAAGGAGTGGGACAAGTCTTTAAAGATGCTCCAGCGCGCGGCGCAGGACGGCATCAGGGGGCTTGTGGCCACGCCCCATGTGATGCCCGGCGTCTACGACAACCCGATGGAGCGCGTCCTCGCCCTCACGGAGGAACTGAAGGAGAGGGGCAAGTCCCTGCCGGTTGACATATACGCCGGCTCTGAGCTTACGGTCTCGCACGAAACCCTTGCCGGGCTGGAGGGCAAGCGGTACTGCACCATCAACGGCACGAGGTATGTCCTTCTTGAACTGCCGGGGCATTTCTCCCTTGACACCGTGCTCGATTTCATCTTCTCGGTCACTTCGGGCGGGAAAGTCCCCATCATTGCACACCCCGAGAGAAACCCGCGTATCCAGGCGGACATCAATATACTCTATGAGCTGACCCGGCTGGGCGCCCTGCTCCAGATTACGTCCGGCAGCCTGACGGGACTGTTCGGCGGCGCGGTCAGGAAGCTCACCCAGGACATCGTGTCGAGGCGTCTTGCACACCTGATAGCAAGCGACGCGCACAACAACGGAAACAGGGCGCCACTGCTGTCCGACGGCGTCAAGGAGGCCGCTAAGATAATCGGCGGGCGCGCCGCTTCAACGATGGTGAACGACCTGCCGGAGAAGATATTAAATAACCAGATATTTCACGTTCCGGAGCCGGTATATCCCAAGAAAAAATTCTTCTTCTTTTAAGTTTTACCGGGTTAGTCATGTACTGCCGAGCATACGGTATTTAATGGATAAAGCAATACTTATAAGGATTAAATTCGGCTTTGCCGGAAATTAGTTATTGACAAACCCTATGCGTTGGATTATAAATTAAGGGCTTATTTCTCGTAATTAATCATATATACGTGAATTGGTATTACACGTGGTTAAATTGTTTTAATGATTAGGAGGCAGGCATGAAGCTACTGACCTTATCATTCATCTTCGCGGTAGTGCTTTGTTCCACCGGCATTGCGTCCGCCGATATCAAAGGCGATATGGCCTCGGGCATACCTCTCGACGAGGTGTTGACACATTACGTCGCAGACAACCCCACGGCCCCTGTAATCGAAGCAACCATCAAGGAGATGGTCGAGTCCGGTGCGAACCCTGAGGCGCTTGTCAAATTGGCCATCAATGCCGGATACCTGCCGGAGTCGGTCGTTATCGGCGCATTGCAGGGAGGCGCCAATGTCAAGGCCGTTGTCGGCGCGGCCCTCTCCACCGGGAAGGTGACCGACTCGCAGGTTACTTCCGCCGCCGCTTTTGCAGGGGCGGACCCGGCCCAGGTATCGGAGGCGGTTGCCGCATCGGCAGCCGCGGGACAGGCAGCGGGCGACACTGCGCCTGACGTGCCTGCTCAGGAAACCAGCCCGGTTCCCCCGGGCGGCATGGAAGGCGGAGGCGCCGAGGTCAGCCCCGGACAGTAACGCAGCAAAGAATGCACCATCAACTATTTTCATGAGGGACTTTTTATACATTGAATTCAGCTGTATGTTCGAAAGGGGGACGGAGGATGAAGTATTCGGTAATCGGGTTGGTAGCGGTTGTTCTTTTTCTGGGGACTGTAGGCGTGAGGGACGCCGAGGCGGTCAAGCTCGGGCCTTTGGTGGCGACTCCGTATATCGACGCTACCGCCAATTATGATGACAACGTGTTTGTACAGAACAAGGGAAGCGAACAGGACGACTGGTATTTTCTGATAACGCCCGGCGCGCTCCTCAAACTCCGCCAGAGGGACAATACGTTCGAGCTCGAATACACGGCCTACATATACAGATATGTGGACACGCACGCCGTCAACGACGTCGAGGACCAGAGTGTGAGAGCGCTGGCACATTTCGATTTCCCCGGCGGCGCGTCCCTGCATTTCGACGACCTGTTCTCCAAGTCCCACGAACCAAGGAGCTCGGCAAACCTTGCGGTCACCGGCTTGGCCTCCCTGAGCAGGTACTACTCCAATAACCTGACGGCCGAGGCGTCATACGAGTTATCCGACAGGTTCAAAACCTCGCTGACTTACAATTACCTCCTTTACAACTACAAGCTGGCGGTCAATGATTTCAGGGACAGGGACGTGAACTCGGGGGCGCTGACTGTATTTTACAAGTTCCTCCCCAAGACCTCGGTCCTTCTTGAAGGGCTTTACAAGAACATATACCACAACGACGACAAGAGCCCCGTGGCGGCTACCTTAAACAGCGACGAGTACTGGGCGATGACCGGCCTGACCTGGGATATAACCGAGAAGTCTACCGGCAGCGTCAAGGCTGGGTACGAGTGGAAGAAGTTCAGGTCGCCCGGCAGGAAGGATTTCGGGGGCGGAGTCTACCAGGTAAGCATAGCGCATCAATTTACTCCGAAGACCTCGGTGGGCCTGAGCGGCACAAGGCAGGCAAACGAGACTGACGACCCGGCCGTCGCCTACAGCACGACGACAAACGGGTATGTCGAGTGCCGTTACAAGCCAATGACGAAGGTCGAGATCAAGCCCTACGCCTCCTACAGCTATGACCGCTATTCCGACGCGTCGACAGTGAATGGGGTGACCGCCCGCAGGCTGGACCGCACGTGGACCGGCGGCCTGAAGGCCACCTACAACATGCAGAAGTGGCTTGCTTTTTCTGCGGGCTACACACACTCCAAGAGGGCATCCAACATGTCCTTTTATGACTTCACGGACAACTTGACCATGTTTGAGATCAATGTATCAATGTAATGCGAGGCATGAGGGGAGTGGTAAAGGCAGCATATGAGCAGCACAAGATTGATTTTAGTGGCGGCGGCATTCGCCATGCTATGTTCTTTGGTATTCACCCCTGCGGCACGCGCCCAGGACTACGTGCTCGGTGAAGGCGACCTTTTAAGAATATCCGTCTATGAAAACGACGACCTTACCACCCAGACGAGGGTGAGCGGCGACGGGAAGATAACGTTCCCGCTCGTCGGCGAGTTCGCGGTCGGTGGGCTGACGGTCCACGACGCCGAGGCCAAGCTAACCCGCCTCCTGGCCGACGGCTTCATACTCGAGCCGCACGTCACGATGTTCATCATGGAGTACCGCAGCCAGCGGGTCACCATACTGGGCGAGGTCGTCAAGCCGGGCCTGTATGAGCTGAACGGAAACGTAACCCTCCTTGAGATAATCTCCAGGGCAGGCGGTCTCAACCTAAACGCGGGCGACACCGCGCTCATCCAGAAAAAGTCTGACAACCCGCACCCCGTAGAAGGGGTTGACCAGGACAAAATCTACAGCACCGTCAACCTCAAAGCCCTCATGGAAAAGGGCGACATGTCCGCCAACTACATAGTCCAGGACGGTGACAGCATCTTCATTACCAAGAGCGGGTTTGTCTACGTGATGGGCGAGGTCCAGAGGCCGGGCGCGTACAAGATGGAGGCGGGTACCACCGTCATGAAGGCGATAGCGCTGGCCGGAGGCCTGACGGACAAGGCCGCGCCGGGCAGGACAAAACTGCTGCGGAAAATTGACGGCGCGGAAAAAGAGATGGAAAAGGTGGACATGAACTCCGTGGTCAAGCCCGACGACGTCATTACAGTGCCGGAAAGTTACTTTTAGCAAGGAAGGCAGTAAAAGCACCATGATGAAAGACAACCTGGAAATCAACGATTACCTTGCGGTCCTAAAAAAAAGGCGCTGGACAGTTCTGACCGCATTCCTGGTCGTGTTCCTTTCGGTAGCGGTCGCAACTTTTATTATGACGCCGGTGTACAAGGCCTCTGCCCAAGTCTACATTGACCCGGGCGCCAACGCCCAGTACTCGTTCCAGCAGACCCCGTATACGTTCGACAGCACGTCCTACCTCCAGACCCAGATAGGGATACTCAAGAGCGATACCATAGCGAGGAAGGTCATCGAGAAGCTGAACCTGGTCCAGCAGAAAGACGACGGTTTCAACCTGCTGGGCCTGGTCGGGATCGGCTCCGAGCCCAGGTCAGGCGAGGACGCCGTGGAAAAGGCGATGAAAAAATTCAACGACGGGCTTGAAGTCGAGTCGGTCAAGAACAGCAACCTGCTCAAGGTGAGCTATACGGACAAAAACCCGGAGCTGTCGGCCAACGTAGTGAACGCCACTGTCCAGACGTTCATAGAGCAGAACCTCGAGATGAGGGTGGCGCCCGCGAAAATGGCCATGAACTGGCTGAACGAAAAGCTGAACGAGATGAAGGGGAAGATGGAGACCTCGTCTTCCAGCCTACAGGACTTCAAGCAGCAGAAAGACCTGATAGTCACAGGGGACAAGCAGACCAACATCTCCCTGCAGGCCCTTACCGACATGAACACCCAGGCCCTCGGGGCCGAGGCCAGGAGGGTCGAGGCGGAGATAAAATACCAGCAGGTGAAGGATTTCTCGAAGTCTCCTGACAAGCTGATGGCCCTGCCTATAGTGCTAAACGACAAGGTCGTGCAGGACCTGAAGACCCAGCAGATGGTGCTTATGAACCAGATGGCCGAGATGTCGAAGAAATACGGCGAGAAGCACCCCCAGATAGTCCGCCTCAGGAACGAGCTGGCCGGCCTGCAGCAACAGATGCGGGACGAGGTCAACATAGTGGTCAGCTCGCTCAAGAACGACTACGACGTCGCGCTCAAGTCGGAACAGAGCCTGAAGGCCGCGCTTGCACGGCAGAAAGGCGAGGCCATGAGCTACCAGAGGCGTTCCAACGAATACGACATCATGCAGCAGGATGTCGACGGTGCGCGGAAGGTATACGACATGGTGCTCCAGAAGTTTCAGGAGTCGAACGTCATGGGCAACAGCGACATGAGCAACGTGCAGCTCCTCGACAAGGCCGTCCCGCCCAAGCTCCCGTACAAGCCCAACAAGCCGCTCAACCTCCTCATCGGCCTCCTGCTCGGCGGGATCGCCGGTGTGTGCGTGGCGTTCGGCTTCGAGTTCGTAGACAACACCTTCAAGTCTCCCGAGGACGTGGAGGATTACCTGGGGCTCCCGTTCCTCGGAGTGATACCTACGGCGAGCGAGCTTGTCGATAAGGGCGGCGAAGAGAACATACTGTCGCTCACAAGCCCGACGTCGGCCGTTGCGGAGTCGTTCAGGAACATCAGGGGCAACATGCTGCTCTCGACCGGAGACGTAAGGCCGAAGGTGATACAGGTCTGCAGCGCGCTCCATTCGGAGGGCAAGTCCACGGTCTCCGTGAACCTTGCCTGCATAATGGCCGCGGCCGGCGAGAAGGTGCTGCTTGTGGATGCCGACATGAGGAAGCCGAGGCTGCACAGGGCGTTCAAGGTGCCCAATACCGTGGGACTGAGTACCATACTTGCAAAGCAGGGCGGGGTCGATGCCGCCCTGAAGGACGTCGGAACTGAAAACCTGAGCTTCATACCGTCCGGGCCGGTCTCACCGAACCCCGGCGAGCTCCTTTGTTCAAAGACCATGAGGGATACCATATCAGCCCTCGGCGAGAAATACGACCGCATAATATTAGACTGTCCGCCATACCTGGGCCTTGCCGACTCCTCTCTTATGACGCCGTACTCCGATGGCGTGCTGCTTGTGGTCAGAAGCGGGAAGACCGCCAAGGACATGGTCATGAAGGCAAAGAAGGGTATGGATACCATCAATGCCAAGATATTCGGCGTTGTGTTAAACGACGTCAATGCCGGCGCCGGCGGATATTACTACGGATACTACAACTACAGCTATTACTACAGCGACAAGGAGGCCAAGTCCTCCAAGGCCTCTAGACCATCTAAGGCTTCGAAGGCCTGAAACTGACGGCTCCGGGCGGCTGTATCCAAAAGTTTTATCAAGAGTGCGCCCCTACCAGATTACCGGAGGTCAGCGTCCTTGTCTGGAAAGCGTTTTGAGAAGGTCCTTGAATGGGCCATCTATGCCCTGATAGTCGCCATGCCCCTTGCCAGGGCCTCCGTACTGCCCTGGGCATTCAAGCTTGAGGAGTCCGTCGTCTTTGTCCTCCTTGCCCTCTGGGCACTGAAGGCAAGGCGTTCGGGTGGTTTTTCATGCGTCAAGACCCCTCTCCTTTACGCACTGCCGCTTTTGCCTGTCTTCGTAATACTACAGATAATTCCGCTTCCGGAGGGCCTTGTTTACGCCATATCGCCTGGCAGGCATGTCCTTGACGAAGCGGCCGGAACATCCGGGCGGACCGGCGCTTTCGCACTCTACCCCTGGGCGACAAAGGACAAGGGCATCTTTGTGTTTTCGGTGCTCGCCATGTTCCTGCTTGTGATAAACCATATCAGGTCGAAGGCCCAGATACAGAGGATAACATACTTGGTGATGGGGATGGGCGTCTTGCTGGCGTTCGGGGCATTCGCGCAGAAGGCCGCGGCGCCAGGCAGGATTTCCTTCCTTCCTTTTGTAAACAGGAACCATTTCGCGGGCTACATGGAGCTTGCTTTGCCGCTTGCAGCAGCGCCTCTCGCGGTAGGCATGGCCGGTGCGTTCAGGCGGAAAGGGGTAAAGGATTTCCTGGCGCGGCTCTTTTCCGGCCCCGAGGGGACGTTGACCGTGATAAAGGTGTTCTATGTCCTTCTCCTTGCTTCCGCGGTGCTTCTTACGCTTTCGCGCGGCGGCGTGCTCGGGCTCCTCTTCTCGTTCGTGGTTATAGGCGGCCTCATATCGAAAAACAGGCGGGTGGCCCTGTCCCTCGCGGGTGTCCTGGCCGTCGTGCTGATGGTCAGCCTGAGCTGGGCCGACAAGGACCTGATCGAAAGACGCATAGGCACGCTTACCGATGTGGAAGAAGACAACTCGGCCATGTTCAGGGTGCAGATATGGAAGGACACCCTGAACGTGGTCAGGGACTTCCCGGTCATGGGGGTCGGCTTAGGCGGTCTCGAATCGGCATATCCGTATTACAAGACGTTTAAAAAAGAGAGGAGCGTATTCCAGCCAGAGAACGACTACCTGTACATCCTGGTCGAGGGCGGGGCGGTTGGGTTCATATTTGCCGGGGCGTTTTACGTCATGCTTGTCGGCCCCATGCTGTTGAGGTTCAGGAAACGCAAGGACCCATTTGCGGTCGGCATGGGCGCTGCGGGGTTGTCGGCGATGGCGGCTCTCACCATACACGGGTTCGTGGATACAAACTTTCATATCCCGTCCAACCTGTTCCTTCTTGCGGTTATAATGGCGCTTTCCTATGTGGCCTTGAACGGCCGTTTTGACAATGGTGACGGAGATGATGGGCTCAAGAGGGTAAGGGTGGTGCTCGGCCCCGGCAAAGGCAGGGCCGCAATGTCGGCCGTCGCGCTACTATGCGCCGCAACCGCCGCAATATCACTGGCAGGCGTGGCCGGGGACATTGCATACCGGGATGTGCTCAATGATATTGAGTCCCTGAGGATAAAAAGTGCGGGCGCCGGGCCTGACGATTACATGGGCATAAACGACGAACTATCCCTCGCCGCCCGGCTTGACCCGGGCCGGGCCGACTATTACTACTACAAAGGCATAGTGAATTCGGACCTGGCGTATTACATCTCGAACATGGAAAAAGAGGGCCGTGAACTACAAGGCCTTCATGCCTCCTGGAGTTACTACGAGGATGCATACCAGTCGTTCATCAACTCGCTGAGGTGCAACCCGTACTATAGTTACGCGCACCTGATGGCCGGGAAGATGCTCGAATACGGACTTTCCGAAAACGAAGGAGGCGAGAAGCAGTACGCGGCCGCCGAGCGGCTGAACCCGACAAGCCCGTACATTAAAAAGTACCTTTCGGATTATTACATGAAGACAGGGAGGGTCGAGCTCGCCAAACGGTACGCGGCTTCCGTCCCGGACCTGGACCCCAGCTACAACACCATAACGATATCCTCCCTTGTGGCGGACTCGGGCGACGAGGCATACATAGGGGAGGTCGTCGTGTGGAAGGTATCCGCGTCAGCGCTTCGGGGCGGGCTGGAATACAAATTCCTGGTATGGCGTGGCTCGTTCTGGGGCGAGGCGACGACCTACACGGAAAAACCTTACTGGGCATGGAAGACCGGTGACGAGAAGCCGGGCACGTATTTCGTGAAGGTCATGGTCAGGGGAGCCGACGGCCGGGCAACCGAACAGGCCTTCGTACGGAAAGAACCTTTCCGTCTCAGGGAACTGGAAAATAACTGACGCCGGGTTTTTACCTGCCTGATTCCGCTCAAAAAAATACGCAATAATGCTCACCGCTCAGTGCCGAAACTATTAACTTCAAACGCCTTGCGCCCCTAACACACTATATCGCTAGGGTATTTTGTGTGCGATGATGCCATTTTGGGTTTGGCACCTTTATTGCATAATATCTACTGTTTAGATAAGTGTTTATGAGTACCTGGTATTTTCCTGCATGAGGTTACTTGATACCAGAAAATTTAGACCAACAATAATCCGGAATATATTAACATCGGTAGGCAAAAGGAGGCATTGCCAAATGAAGAAGCTGGGTGTATTAACATCGGTACTGTTGTCGGTGTTGTTTTTCTGCTCCACTGCCAGCGCGACCATAACGGCGTCGGTCAGCCCGACATCCGTAGCCGCGAACTACATGGGCAATTTTACCGTCCAGACCCAGGCCTCCTCGGCCGGCGACGGGGTATTTATCCTTCTATTTCACGACGCCAACGGCAACGGGATATTTATCAATGAGGACTGGCCGGTTTTAAACGACGACGTTGTCGACAACGGGGGAGTCTCCCAAAATTCCGAGGTGCTGACGCCGGACTCAAACCCGGCCAGCCCCGATATAACCACCACTATCAACATCTGCACCGGCTCTATCGCCCCTGGCAAATACATCGTTGCTGTGTTCAACTCGCTGGGCGAGATGGCGACCGCTTCTTTCACGGTAACTTCGGCCAGCTATTCCCAGTCCGTGTCCGGCACGGTTTACGACTCGGCCTCGTCCCGTGTACCCGACGCCTTCGTGATGTTCAAGCTGGTCGGCGACGGTATGCCGGTGGCCTGGGGCTTCACGGATGCAAGCGGCAACTATAACCTGAAGGTGCCCGCTTCCGTAGTGGCTGCTGGCCCGGCTAACGGGTACGTCGGTGCGGAAAAGCAGGGCTATGTACATTACACGGACGGGTCGCCCGCGACCGTGACCCAGAACGGCTCCACCACCGGGATAGACGTTACACTCATCACTCCAACCGCGTCTGTTTCCGGCACGGTCACGGATTATGATACCGGCCTTCCGATGAAGGGGTACGGCATATATGCCACTTCGGACGACGGGACACTGGAAAGCACCAGCTTCTCTGTCTTTGACGGGACCTACGGCCTACCGGTAACGACCGGCGTTTCATGGGACATCAGCGGCGAGCATTATCCGGGTTATCTCGCGCCACTGGCCCCTTCATACGGCTACGATAATAATGTCAACATGACCCCGACCCAGGCCGGCCCGAACACTGTCGACTTTACCGCGTACAGGGAGACCGCATGGTTTAACTGCACCGTCCACGCTGAGGACGGTGCGCTGGTGGAAGGCGCGCTGACGTTTTCACAGAGGACGAACACCTCCGACCCCGCCCTCCAGAACCTGGGGAGCGGCGGCTACAGCGACGGGTCCGGCTTTATAAAGTTGGGCGCGCGCGACGGCGACTGGGGCCTCGGCCTTTGCACCGCATGCCACCAGACGCTGGTCAGCGGCAACCCGGTCGAGCTTGTGCCATCGCCCCTCGTGAACATGAGCATCAACATAGGCCAGACCAAGTCGGCGAACCTGACCGCGTTTTACGCGTCGGGCGCAATCGTCGGGACGGTCTACACTGACGCAGGTATGACGGTCCGCGCACCATCCGGTTTAAGCGTGAACGCCTACTGCAACAATGCCAACCACGGTGCGGGCCACATACCTGTGTCCGGCCAGATAAACACCGAGACCGAGACGGATGCAAACGGCAACTACCGCCTGCCCATCATTAACGGCATCTGGCATGTGCATGCCCAGACGAACGGCGGCATGCAGTCCCAGGAAGTACAGGTGGGCCTGAACTCGGACACCGACCGCACGATAGACCCGAACGAAACCCTTACCGCCGACCTGGTCCTTCCGGTCAACCCCCAAGGCTCTCACTCCGTCTCGGGCACGGTGACGTATAACGGCGCGACGACCGGGATGGTCATTGTAGGCTTATTCACGGACCTGTCGTTCTCCGGCCCGCCCACGTATTCCTTCATGGCACCCACCCCGGCTGGGGCATATACGATCTCTGGCGTGCCCGACGGGATATACTATGTCGGCTCCATAATACAGTCCGGCCCCGACGTCGGCAAGTACGACCCGTACGGTATGTACATGGACGGGATCCCGACCCAGATCGTGGTCTCTGGCGGCGACGTCTCGAACATTGACTTCACGATCTTCGACGGCACGGACTTGAACCCGAACCCGTTCTACACCCCCACCGGCGGCGGCCCGGTGCAGATACAGTCCACCAACATCGCCCCCGGCTTCAGCCAGGCCGGCGACATGCATATCGACATGAGCTATGACGACCCCAGCCAGTCGGCTACGTCCGTCACGGTCACGGGCACCGGCATCACCGGCTCCCTGTCGCTTGCGTATGACACCGTCTCGGGCAAATGGAGAGACTACTCCCTGAGTTACAGTTCGAACCCGGCTACCTGGCCTGCACTGCCGCTTGAGTACACGTTAACGGTGGACGACCCGGGCGGGCCGCACGTATACAATGCAACAGTAGACTGCTACCTGACCGACTTCATGACCAACTTATCACCCGCGGGTGTGCAGGCTGCGGGGACGGGCCTCACGTTCAGCTGGACGGGAGTGCCTGCGGCTGCTAAATACGAGCTGCAGCTTTTCGACAGCAACAACAATATGGTATGGAGCAAGTGGGACATACCCGCCGCGAGCACGTCGGTGGCATACGACGGCCCGGCTCTTGTCCCCGGTGAGACCTACACATACTGGGCCAACGCGCACGGCACCGGCAACTGCATGTCCGGCAAGTCGGAGATGTTCGTCTACAACGACAACGGCGGCACCGTCCAGGCGTGGGGCTATGACATCTTCGGCCAGCTTGGCGACAACTCAACCGCACCCGAAAACATGCCGGTTAACGTCTCCGGGCTTGACGGTGTCGTGGCGGTCGCGGGCGGCGAGTACCACACGATAGCCCTGAAGGCGGACGGCACGGTCTGGGCCTGGGGCATGAACGGCAACGGCCAGTTGGGCGACGGATCGACAACTGACAAGCACATGCCGGTCCAGGTATTCATGCCGGACGGCGTCACGCCGCTTGGCGGGATAGTGGCCATCGCGGGTGAATATGGACATACGCTGGCCCTTAAGTATGACGGCACTGTCTGGGCATGGGGCATGAACACTTATGGACAGCTTGGCGACGGCAGTACACAGGAGAGTCACAGGCCCGTCCAGGTGAGCGGCCTGACAGGCGTCAGGGCCATTGCCTGCGGCCTCTACCACAATGCGGCACTTAAGTCCGACGGCACGGTCTGGACCTGGGGATACAACGGATACGGCGAGCTTGGCAACGGGACGACGTACACGGGCATGACAATGCCTGCCCAGGTGTCCGGCCTGAACGGGGTCAAGGCGATCGCGTGCGGTTCGTACCATACGCTCGCACTGACGACGGGAGGCACGGTCTGGTCTTGGGGTCAAAACCTCAGCGGCCAGCTTGGCGACGGGACCAACACGGACAGGCACTCGCCGGTCCAGGTGTCCGGCGGCCTGGACAGTGTTATAGCCATTGCGACCAGGAGCCAGTCAATCGCCCTCAGGTCCGACGGCACGGTCTGGGGATGGGGCTTCAACTCGAACGGCGAGCTTGGCGACGGGACGGCCACGGCCAGGTACGCGCCCGTCCAGACGTTAATAGTCGACGGCGTAACTCCGCTCGGCAACATTACCGCAATCGCGTGCGGCTACGGCCACACGTTGGCCCTGGCGACCGATGGCACGGTCCTGGCCTGGGGCTCCAACTACTACGGACAGATTGGAGACGGGACCAACAACCCCACGTTCTCGCCGCGACTGGTGAGCGGGCTTAACCATGTCAGGGCAATTGCGGCCGGCAGCGGCCACAGCGTTGCCCTGCTCTACCCGACCTCTCATACTATCTCCGGCACGCTTACTTATAACGGCGCGACTACCGGGACGGTCTACGTCGGCGTCTTCACAAACCCGGCTTTCATCGGCCAACCGCCGTACTGGTTCCAGGGCACAACCCCTGTGGGCGAGTACACGATACCAAACGTACCGGACGGCACATACTATGTCGGCTCGGTCATTAATGCAGGCAACGACACGGTGCCTACCGACCCGTACGGCATGTACGGCTCAGGCGGGGTACCGACGCCGGTCACGGTCTCGGGCGGCGACGTGGCAAACATAGATATGACCCTTATAGACGGGACAGCGCAGAACCCGAACCCGTTCTACCAGCCGGCATGGGCGAGAGCCAGAAACTCAGGCCCGGGCGGTATGTACATAGACTTGAGTTTTTCCGACCCGACCCACGCCGCGTCCTCTGTTACGGTTACCGGACAGGGCATAACAGGCTCCATCACGCTCGGGTATGACGCCGGTAGCGGGGAGTGGAATATCTGGAATCCGCCGCCTGGCCAGAGCGTGAACCTCGGCACTACTAACTGGCCGGCGCTTCCGCTGACTTATACCTTCACCATGACCGACATCGGTGGGCCGCATATTTTTACCGCTGTCATCGACTGCTACCAGACTGATTTCGTGACGGGCGCTTCGCCGTCCGGAGGCCAGTCGGCCGGGCCGTCGCTTTCCTTCTCGTGGAACAGCGTACCGGGGGCGAGCAGCTACGCAATCGAGCTGAATGACTCCAATTATAACCGCGTATGGAGCAAGTATGACATCAATGGCCTGTCGGCCGGTTACGACGGTCCAGCGCTTACTTCGGGCGCGCTCTACTATTATAATTTACGCGCCGAAGGTTCTACATGCTGCTCGGAGGTTGAGGAAAGCTTTGTATACAACGACGGTGTGATGCCGACCATCACCGCCCCCGCCAACATGACCGTCGAGGCGACCGGGGCAAATACCGTTGTCAGCGACCTCGGCACCCCGGCGACATGGGGTTCGGGCATGGGCGTGGCGAGCGTGACGAACGACTCCACGGGAAGCTTTACGTTCGGGCCGCACGTGGTCACATGGACGGTCACTGACTACGCGGGCAACACCGCCACGGCCACTCAGAACGTGACGGTAGTTGATACCACATATCCGAGCGTCGGCGCGGGCTCTAACAGGAACGCAAAGGTGCAGTTCACCCAGACGGGTTCCGCGACGGACGCGACCGCAATGACCTATCAGTGGATGAAGTTTTCTGGACCCGGCACTATCACGTTCGGCTCGTCCACGGCGATATCCACGACGATATCCGCGAGCACAAACGGCACATACACGATACGCTTCACCGCCACCGACCAGGGCGGCAACTCATCTTATGGTCAGATGACCCTGGTATGGGATACCGTCCCACCGACCGTCAGCGCTGGCGGGAACAAGACCGCCAAGGTGCAGTTCACGCAAGTAGCGACCGCGACCGACGTAAACGGGATGACCTATGCATGGACAAAGCTGGCGGGAACCGGCACCATTACCTTCGGTTCTCCCACGGCCCTGTCCACGACGGTATCCGCAAGCGGAGACGGGACGTACACGTTGCGCTTCACGGCGACCGACGTTGCGGGCAACTCCGCGAATTCACAGATGACGCTGGTGTGGGATACTGCCGCGCCGATAGTCAATTCAGGCGGCAACAAGACCGCCAACGCGCAGTTCACGCAAGTAGCCACAGCGACGGACATGACCGCGATGACCTATGCATGGTCGAAGCAGTCCGGCCCCGGTACCGTGACGTTCGGCACGTCCACGGCCCTGTCAACGACGGTATCCGCGACCGCCGACGGTACGTACACGCTGCGCTTCACCGCGACCGATGCGGCGGGCAACTCCGCGTATTCGGACATGACACTGGTCTGGGATATGAACTCACCGGTCGTCAACGCGGGCGGGAACAAATCCGCCAACGCCCAGTTCATGCAGACTGCGACTGCGACGGACGCGACCGCGATGACCTATGCATGGTCGAAGCAGTCAGGCCCCGGCACCGTGACATTCGGCACGTCCACGGCCCAGTCCACGACTGTATCCGCGAGCGCGGACGGTACGTACACGATACGGTTTACCGCGACCGACGCGGTAGGTAACTCGGCGTATTCCGACATGACGCTGGTCTGGGATACTTTGCCTCCCACGGTCAACGCGGGCGGTAACAAGACCGTCAACGCCCAGTTCACTCAGGTAGCCACCGCGATGGACGCGAACGGCATGACCTATGCATGGACAAAGCAGTCCGGCCTTGGCTCCATAACCTTCGGGACTCCGACGGCCCAGTCCACGACTGTGTCCGCAAGCGCCGACGGTACGTACACGCTGATCTTCACCGCGACCGACGCGGCGGGCAATACGGCGACTTCCGGTATGACCCTGGTATGGGATGCGACCGCACCGGTAGTCGGCGCGGGCGGCGACAAGACCGTCAAAGCGCAGTTCACGCAAGTAGCCACCGCGACGGATATGACCGCGATGACCTATGCATGGTCGAGCCTGCCTGGACCTGGCACGATTACCTTCGGCACGCCCACGGCCCTGTCCACTACGGTATCCGCGACCGCGGATGGCATTTACACGCTGATATTCACGGCTACCGACGCGGCAGGCAATTCGCATTCTTCGGGCATGACGCTGACCTGGGATACGACCGCACCGACAGTCGGCGCGGGCGGCAACAAGGCCGCCAACGCGCAGTTCACGCAAGTAGCCACCGCGACGGACGCGACCGCGATGACCTACGCATGGTCTAAGCAGTCCGGTCCTGGCACCGTTACCTTCGGAACGTCCACTGCTTTGTCCACGACTGTGTCTGCGAGTGCCGACGGCACGTACACGCTACGGTTCACTGCGACTGACGCGGCTGGTAACTCTGCGTATTCTGATATGACACTGGTCTGGGATACGACCGCACCTACTTCCCCGGTCACCGCCCCCACGGGCGGCGCGATCCTGAGCGGGACGAGCTTTAACATCACCGGTACTGCGTATGACGCATATGCCGGAGTACAGACGGTGGAAGTCGGCATAACCCCGAACAGCGGTTCTACCACCTGGCATCTTGCGACAGGCACGACAAGCTGGTCGTACACCTGGACCCTCCCCGCGGACGGGAGCTACACAATCCAGACTCGCGCGACCGACAATCTGGGTAACGCAGCGACGCCGGGCGCGGACGTGACTGTCACCGTCTCTAATGCAGTCGCGGAAGGGACACTTAAAGGCACGGTAGGAAACCTTACGGGCGCGATAGCAGGCGCACTCGTCGAGGCCCTGCAGGGCGACGCCGTTATGAATTCGGCCACCACGGACGCGCAGGGCGGCTACCAGATGTCGCTTCCGCCCGGTGATTACAAGGTGCGCGTCTCCAAGGCGAGCTTCATCACGTCAATCAACTACTCGGCCACAATCGGTTCCGGCGCTCAGACTACCACCGACTTCACTCTCACTGCCGGTCAGATGGTGCTATACGACGAGTTTACCGGACCCTCGCTCGACACGCAGAAATGGGTAGCCTCCCTTACAGGAATTGGAACGAGCGGTGTTGGGGCCGCCGGGCCGTTCGCCGCATGGACGCTTTCCAGCGGGTATGGCGGCGCGGGCAGCGCGAGCGGGACGAGCCTTGTCGGGGCCTCGGCGTCCGACGGCTTCGTGTTCGAGGGCAGGTTCGCTGCATACGATGAAAATGGCTTTATCTACGGCGACGGACAGCCGAGGGGCATGCGTGCGGGGAGCGACCCGAACAACGCCATAGAGTTCGTCTCGGTTAGCGGCAGCATCGTCCGTGCGCGTACTTCTTCCGGCGGCATCTCGACCGTCACGGACTATCACCTGGGCGAAGGCGTCAACCAGTGGAAGTTCATCTACAGGATAGAGGCGACGCCAAGTGCAGTGAAGTTCTATATTAATGGCGCGTTGATTGCAACGCATACGACCAATATCCCGACAGGCGCCCTTAACGTATATATGGATACTGATTATCCAGGCTATGGCAACGTACCGGTAAGCACGGATTACGTCTTGCTGGCAACAACGGCACCCCCCGTCTCCGTGAAGTCGCTCGTGGGTTCGCCCGCGGTTTCTGCTATCAAGGCTGGCAGCGGCATATACTGGACGGCCGAAGGCCAGGCCGGCACCGGCAGCTACCAGTACCAGTTCTCGAGGTC
>Ga0334722_10000988_pt1 | contig 37911 bp, 27 predicted proteins | sample C3_bottom_MG_FD_207210 | JGI IMG/M metagenome (GOLD analysis project Ga0334722, IMG submission 207210) | Sediment microbial communities from Yellowstone Lake, YNP, Wyoming, USA - C3_bottom | ecosystem: Environmental > Aquatic > Freshwater > Lake > Sediment | place: USA: Wyoming | collected... | reverse complement strand
TTGGAAATATCTCTAGCTTCTTCCTCCCGGGCGGCAGCACGCTGGTGCCCTCATTTGCCATCATCGGTATGGCCGCCTACTTCGTCGCCATTGTCCGTTCCCCGCTCACCGGCATCATCTTGACCATCGAATTAACCGGTAGTTACCAGCATATGCTCTACCTTCTCTTCACCATCGTCATCTCTTATCTAACTGCCGAAGCCTTAGGCACTCTCCCGGTTTACGAAATGCTGCTGGAGAGAGACCTGATGAAAGAAAAGGCAACTGGATCAGTCCCTGACTTCACCGATACCACAATTTTAATGGAAATCGCCGTCGAAAGCGGTTCGCGGGCCAGCGGCATGTCCATAAAAGATCTGAATCTCCCTTCGGACTGCCTCTTGATCTCGGTGAAACGTGGAACACAAGAAATCATTCCCCGCGGCCATGTGAAGTTAATTGAAGGAGATCAGCTGCGGATTATCCTGCCCGAGAAGCGGGCCGCTCAGGTCATGGAGGAGGTCAGCCAGGTCACCCGGTGCCAGGTGAAAAACGGCCACGGCGGTTGAGGCCGGAAGGTAGTGCGTGCGGCTTTGGTCCCCATCTCCGCCGCCTGTTTTAGACTACCGCCTGCTTGAGTTTGCCGCCTGCTTGAGGTGATGGCATGAGTCGGGTTCTTCTCCTTTTTGTGGACGGTTTGGGGATCGGCGATCCCGATCCAGCCAGAAATCCCTTCTTGCAAGCCCAACTGCCCGCTCTCCGGCAACTCTGGGGCGGTCAACCCGGGGTAAAGACGGTCCCGGATAAAGATTCACCGCGGCCAGACAGTGTCAGTGGTCCTTCCTCACCGACCTTCGCGGGTGAAGCGGGGTCACCTTTAAGCCGGGGGTTGGGGGCAGTGTTTGCTACCGACGCCACCTTGGGTGTTCCCGGTTTCCCGCAGAGCGCCACCGGACAGGTGACCATCTTCACTGGTCAAAACGCGGCTTTGCTCATGGGAGAACATATCCACGGGCGTCCCACCGGTACCCTGGCCGAACTATTACGACGCGATAATATCTATCTCCGAGCCATGGCCCACGGGCGCCGGGCCACCTTCCTCAACGCCTACCGGCCGGAGTTTTTTCAATTCCTGGAGACGGAACCCGACCTTTTTTCGGCCAAGATCTATCGTCCTTCGGCCACGACTTTGGCCGCCGCCAGTGCCGGTTTACCCTTTCGGACTTTTGCCGATCTGGCCGCCGGACGCGCCGTTTACCAGGACATCACTCACTGGACGCTCCAGGGGCGCTATCCCATTGACCCCGTCACGCCCGCGGAAGCGGGCCGGCGGGCCGCCCGCCTGGCGCGCGAATTCGACCTGAGCGTTTTTGAACATTTTTGGACCGACCGGGCCGGACATTCGGGCCAGATGGAAACGGCCGTCCGCATCTTGGAAATCCTGGATGGTTTTCTGGCAGGGGTTCTCGAAGAAATCGATCTGCAGTCTTCCGTCCTCATCTTGACCAGCGACCACGGGAATATTGAAGACCTTTCAACCTTAACCCATACGAGAAATCCCGTGCCCACCATCGTCGCCGGGCCAGAAGAGGTCATCCCGGACGAGGTCCGCGATTTAACGCACATCGCCCCACTCATTTATCGCGGCCTGGCCCTGGATAATTAACGGAAAACGACACGCATCAAATCGATCAGGTTTTTCCGGGGGTGAGTTTGTGAATCAGGAGGAATTCGTCAATGCCCTGCTGGAACTCTTTCCTAAAATAATGCGCCACCTGGAGGCCCAGGAGGCGCGCGAAGTAACTGGACTGGACGTGACGCCGGTACAGGTACATGCCCTTTTAGCCCTCAACGCCAAGAACAACCTGACCATGGGAGAACTCTCCAGCGAGCTGGGGATGGCCGAAAGTGCCGCCACCCGGCTGGTGGATCGTCTGGCCAAAACCAACCTCATTCGCCGAAGGGGTGATCCCCGCGACCGTCGCCTGGTCCGAATCAGTCTCTCTTCCTATGGTCAGCAGCTGGCGCAGTTGGTGATGGAACGCCGCACGCGGACCTTCGGTCGTCTGGCTGAGCACCTCACCCCGGCCGAGCAGGAAAGCCTGGTCCTCTCCATGCAGGCCCTCCTGCGAAGCTGGGCTGAAATCGAAGCCGAAGCCAGAGCGCGGGAGGGCGAGCAAAAAGGGGAAAACGGCATGTAAACTTACTTAGGCAGAGTGTGCTCTGGCCTGAGCAGACCAAGTAGCACTTTTGTCCCGTTGAGCAACATTGAGCAGACCTACAATTCAGCCACGCCAGAGAAACAGGCACGGCCGGCGAAAGACTACCCTGGTCGAGATCACCTGGGACCAACTTGGTGGTGAAACTCCGGGCGGTACTTTCCCTTACGCTAACCCGGCGGTTTCTTCGAGGCCGCACACCCTCGTCCACTGTGGTTGCCTCGCTCCGACCTACCGGCTCAGATCCCCGGGAACGTTGCTTCTCGTATCCCTGCGGTTCCTTGCTGACGTCCGGCCGCACCACATCACGCCTGGGCAACGGCAACCTCTTCGCCCAAACGCCAGCCCAAAGCGAAGGCGCGCAAGTTGACCTCCTTGACCTTGAGCGGTACACTTTGGGCGACGACCTCCTCCCAAAGCGTCCGTTCCAGCTCAAAATGGCGGGCAAAAACGCCCAAAAGCGCCACGTTGGCCGTCCGGGGATGCCCGGCCCGGCGCGCCAGCTCCAGGGCATCGACGAAGTGGAACCGGTCGGTCCGGCGCCGGACCTCTTCCGCAATGGCCTGGGGATAACGGGAGATCCCCTGGGTCACCGTCACCGGGATGATGGTCTCCTGGCTGGACACCACCAGCCCCCCTGGGCGCAAGTAATCGAGCCAACGCAAGGTCTCCGAAGCTTCCAGGGACAAAAGGGCGTCCACCCGACCGCGGCGCACCAAGGGAGAGTAGACCCTCTCGCCCCGCCGGACAAAGCTCTCCACGCTACCGCCCCGCTGGGACATTCCGTGAATTTCGGCCTGTTTCACCTCAAAGCCAGCCAACAGAAAAGTGCGGGCCAGGATGGCGCTGACCAGGATCACCCCTTGGCCGCCCACGCCGGCGATGATGATATCGTTAATCCGACCGGGACGCTTTTCCGCTTGAATCGAAACAGTGGCTTCATTGGCCATGGTCACGACCATCGTCACCTCGGTTTTTGTTAGGTTCTCTCCTTGCCTGCCGAAAGTCAGAGAGGTTAGCTCAACGCAGCCCCCTCTGGGTTTGTAGTATGCGGGCTCAAGTAATACGACAATCAGCGTTGTTGCGTACCAAAAAATCGTTTTTAGTAGCAGACTCAAGAGGATCGTTGCTGGTCAAGGCCGCTTGTGCCCCAACTGTCCGGCGGCGCAAGGGGCAGGCCAATTAGTCTCAGCCATCGCCCGAGCGCCCTCGGATTACTGAGCTGGTTTATCGATGGCCTCAAAGCGGCAAACCTGCTGGCAAAGAGTGCATCCGGTACATAATTGCGGATCGATCCTCACCTTTTTCCCGTGGCGCGTCAGCGCCGGGCAACCAAGACTCAGGCAGACTCCGCATCCCGTGCACTTGTCCGCGTCGACTTCCAAGGGTGACCAGGAACTGCGATCTAAGAGGATGCAGGCGCGCCGGGCGATGACGACGGCTGGACCTTCTTTCTGGTTGGCTTCTTTTATTGCCTGATTCGTCGCTTCCAAATCGTAGGGATCAACGACCCGGACCCACTCTACTCCCAAGGCCTGGACCAGCTTGACCAGGTCAATCTCGGGAGCTGGCTCCCCCCGCGCGTTTTTACCAGTCGACGGGTGCTGTTGGTGACCGGTCATGGCCGTAATGCGGTTGTCCAGAATGATGGTGGTAACGTTTCCCTGGTTATAGACGATGTCCATGAGCCCCGTAATCCCGGAATGGAGGAAAGTGGAATCGCCAATGACGGCCACCACCTTTTTGCCGTCTTCAGCTCCACCGGCCTTGGCCATGCCCTGGGCCATGCCCAGGCTCGCCCCCATGGAGATCTGAAAATGCATGGCCGACAAGGGCGGCAGGGCGCCCAGGGTGTAGCAACCGATGTCCCCGCTCACCAGCGCCTTCTGCCGCCTGAGGTTATAGAAAACACCGCGGTGCGGACACCCAGGACACAATACCGGGGGGCGCAGGGGAGCTTCTTCCCTGGATCCGGTTTCCTTTTCGCTCGCGGCCGGTTCCGCTGATCCTTGAGCCTTTTCGGACGTAAAATTCGCCAGACCAGCGGCGACAATGTCCGGCGTTAACTCACCAAGGCGAGGCCAGATCTCTTTCCCCTGGACGGCGATGCCCAAAGCCCGAATCTCCGTCTCCAGGAAGGGATCCAGCTCCTCCACCACGTAGAGCCTTTTTACTCGTCGCGCCAGCTCGCGGATGGCGCGCACCGGTAAAGGATAGGTCAGACCCAATTTTAGGACCGTCGCGGTAGGGAAAACCTCGCGCACATGCTGGTAAGCGATGCCCGAGGTGATGATGCCCAGGTCAAGATCGCCCCACTCCAGACGGTTCAAACCCGAAAAGTCCGCCCAGACACCCTTCTCCAGAGCAGAGCTGGTGGTGGAGGACGGCGTCAGGGACGGCAGTTGCCGATCTTCCCCGGCCGTTAGGCCGTCCGTCGAAATGACCTGGTCAGCCAATTCGCCCAGCCGCACCAGGCGGTCTTCCACCAACGGGTGACGCCGCCGGGCATGGGCCGGAACCATCACGTACTTGTCGATTTTTCGCTCCAGGGCCTTCTCCGGCGGGGCCTGCCGCTCACCCAGTCGTACCAGGCTGCGCGAATGCGCAATCCGTGTCGTGGTCCGCAAAAGGACGGGGGTATCAAAGATCTCACTCAGTTTTAACCCCAAGCCAACCATGTCTTTGGCTTCCTGACTGTCGGAGGGCTCTAGAACCGGAATCTTGGCCAGCCGGGCGTAATGGCGGCTGTCCTGCTCGTTTTGCGAGCTCCACATTCCCGGATCGTCGGCCACAACCACCAAAAGACCGGCATTGACGCCCGTGTAAGCGACGGTCAAAAGGGGATCGGCGGCAACGTTAAGGCCGACGTGTTTCATCGTCGTCATGGCCCTGGCACCCCGGAAAGCGGCGCCAGCGGCCACCTCTAAGGCCACTTTTTCGTTGGGCGACCATTCCGCATAAAGTTCGGGATACTTCACGGCATTCTCGATGATCTCGGTGCTCGGCGTTCCCGGATATCCGGCGATTACGGCCACGCCAGCTTCATAAGCGCCCCGGGCGATGGCTTCATTCCCCGAGAGCACAACGGGCGCGCCGTTTTCCTCCGGCCGCGCGGGACCATTCCTGGTCGACATAACCATGTTCTCCCCCCAAACTACTTCGGGCCTAAAAATAAAAACCCTGGCCAAAACATTATATTTCGCCAGGTGGTACTGTAATTCCTGCAAGGATGAATATCTTCTTTTCTACCGTAGGTGTACAAAGGATCTCTCCATATGGAAAAGATTCATTCTCTCAATATCATCGTTGGCAATTTCTCCTGTCGGAGGAACCGGTGCTGATGCCAGTTGCGCTGCCGCCCCCTGCGCTGGCCGCCCTTAACCGCTCGACGCCAGCCCTTCGCCCGGTGCCCTACGGCAGGACCACGTGGTGTTTCCGGCAGCGGGCCTCGTAATAGTCGCTGGCCCCCACCAGGACGATGGGATCAGAGTAACGGGCCGGTTGACCATTGACGATGCGCTGGGTCATGGTGGCGGGTTCCCCACAGATGACGCAAATGGCGTGAAGCTTGGTATCTTCGTCGGCAATGGCCAGCAACTTCGGCATGGGCCCGAAGGGTTCGCCGCGAAAGTCGGTATCGAGACCGGCGATGATAACCCGGTATGAAAGTTTGGCCAGGTCCTGCACTAAAGAAACGATGCCCTCGTCAAAAAATTGGGCCTCGTCAAAAGCCACCACCGGCCGGGGAAATTTTTGCTCCGAAAAGATGATCTCACGCGCTTCGCGGCTGTCGGCCACGTTGCGGGCCAAGAATCGGTATCCGTTATGGGATACAATCTCATCGTTGCTCCGTGAATCGATCTTCGGCTTAAAAACTAAGGCCTCTTGTTTGGCGTATTTTAAGCGGTTGAGGCGGCGGATCAACTCCTCCGTCTTGCCGGCGAACATGCAACCCCGGATGACTTCTATGTAACCGGTATCTTTTGGTTTGTACACCTTTTCTCGCCTCCCGGGGATTAATATTTCGGCACCTCACCCCGGGATTCCTGCCAGGGCTGCTATCGCTTATGTTGATGTTGCGTAATTACGGCCGCCCCAAAAGGCGACCCCCGCTGGGTCACCTCCAACGAAGTTCAGGCCGCTCCAGCCTTTCCGGCGGTGAAATAGTCATACACCGCTCGGGAAATCTCGGCCACCGTCCGGATCCCTTGGCGGTCATCGGCCAGCTCTTTACTCAGGATGGAAATCACGTACTCCTGCCCGGGCAAAAAGACGATGCCAACGTCATTTCTGACCCCGCTAATGAAGCCCGTCTTGTGGGCCACCTGCCAGCGCGGTAAGCTGCCGATTTTCCCGTCGTTGGCCGGGAAAAGGGCCGGGATCAAATCGTTATACTGCTGCTTTTTCATTATCCCAATCATCCTCTGGCAGGCGCGGTGAGAGACCACTTTCCCCAGGGCCATGAGCTCCAAAAGGCGCGTCATATCCCAGGGGGTAACGGTGTTCATCCCCTTCCGCTCGGCCGGGATGACCATCAACTTGTTGTAGACCACGGTGTTCTTCAAGCCCAGGGCGGTCATGTAACTGTTGACCTGATCAAGACCGACCAGGTCCAGGAGCATATTGGTGGCCGTGTTATCGCTGACGATGATCATCAGGGTAACCAGATCCAGGATCGGCAACTCGAGGCCCGGGGATAAAGCCTGCAGGATTCCCGAGCCGCCCACCTGGTCCTCGGCCGTCAGCTTAAGTCGCTGATCCAAGCGAAACTTGCCTTCTTCGGCCTGGCGAAAGACCTCGGCCATGATGGGAACTTTGATCACGCTGGCCGCCGGAAAGGGCTCTTCGGCATTCAAGTAGATCTCTTCTCCTGACCCCAGGTGCTTGACGGCGACGCCAAAAACGCCCGGGGTGCCCGCTGCGATCTCCTTTATTCTTTCTCTAATGTCCTGGCTGCGTTGCTCCACAGGCATACCATCTCCTCACCTCTCCTGGATAAAGCAAAAGGCCAGGGAGATCCTGGCCTTTGACCCATTTAACGTTTGGAGAACTGCGGCGCTTTGCGCGCTTTTTTCAAACCGTACTTGCGGCGTTCTTTCATCCGCGGATCACGCGTCAAAAACCCGGCCTTCTTCAAGAGCGGGCGCAGCGATCCGTCCACCTTCAGGAGCGCCCGGGCGATACCGTGGCGAACGGCCCCGGCCTGACCGGAAGTCCCTCCACCATGGACCCTGACCAGCACATCATAGCGACCGAGGGTGTTGGTGAGGGCCAGGGGCTGCTGAACCATGTGCTGTAAAAACTTCAATCCAAAGTATTCTTCCATGGGCCGGCCATTGACGATGAACTGGCCGCGCCCGGGGATAAGTCTGACCCTGGCTACGGCTTCTTTCCGCCGACCGGTTCCGGCATACTGTACTTGAGCCACCTTTTAACCTCCCTTCCCCCTCGTTATATCTCCAACTTCTCTGGTTTTTGCGCAGCGTGGGGATGATCTGGGCCGCGGTAGACCTTGAGCTTCTTGCCCATCTTCCGTCCAAGCCGGTTATGCTGCAACATCCCCTTGACGGCCATCTCGATGACCTTCTCCGGCTTAGTCGCCAAAAGCTTGCCGTACGGGATGGCCTTCAACCCGCCGGGATACATCGTATGATGGTACCAGATTTTCTTTTGTTTTTTGTCGCCCGTGAGGACGACCTTTTCCGCGTTGACCACAATGACAAAATCCCCCGTGTCCAGATGGGGTGTATAAATGGGCTTATGCTTGCCGCGTAAAATGCTGGCTACCCGACTCGCCAATCGCCCCAAAGGCTTACCCGTGGCATCCACGACATACCACTTGCGCTGGATGTCCTGGGGTTTGGCCATGTAGGTTGTGCGCAACTTCCTTTCCCTCCCTGAGTAAGACCGAACGAAGGACCAGACTTCAGGTCAATTGGTCCAAGCCGACAAAAGCCACTCCCAGCTACTTGGAAAGTGGCCGACGCTGCCCGGCTACTAAGTTTCCCCAGGCCCGGGGCTCACCGACCGCGAGGAACCTTGGGGCCAGGCGCGAAATTGGCAAAGTCCACAAAGATGATTCTAATATAGCCAGAAAGCCATGTCAAGAAAAACATTTCGGCCTGTCTGCAGCCTACGACCAGCAAGTCCAGCCCAAGAAATGCACGGCGTTGGTTCCCGGACAAGCGAGCCCACCCTCATGCCAGTTAACTTGACTTTTCCCTCCGAAAACCTTTATAATCTAAAATGTTTAATTACTAAACTATTGGAGGGCTACCCGTGCAAAGATTGTCGGCAAAGCGTAAACTGGTCATCATCGTGGGCGTTCTTTTGGGCATGCTGCTGGGAGCGCTGGATCAAACCGTGGTCGGGACGGCCATGCCCCGGATCATCAGTGAACTAAGGGGAATGAACCTCTATAGCTGGGTTTTCACCGCTTACATGCTGGCGTCCACCGCTGCCGTTCCCATCTTTGGGAAACTCTCGGACATTTACGGACGAAAGACTTTCTATCTCCTGGGGATTGGCCTTTTCCTGCTCGGATCCTGGCTCTCCGGGGCCGCCGCGAGCATGGTTCAGCTGATCATCTTTCGCGGCCTGCAAGGTCTGGGCGGTGGGATCATGATGGCCAACTCCATGGCCATCGTCGGTGACATCTTCCCTCCGGCCGAACGGGGGAAATGGCAGGGAGTCATGGGGGCTGCCTTTGGTTTGGCCAGTATCATCGGGCCAGTCCTCGGTGGCTACATCACTGACCACATGAACTGGCGCTGGGTCTTTTACGTCAATCTTCCCGTCGGGCTGTTAGCCCTGGCCGTCTTGGGCGTCGCCCTCCCGAAACCTGAGCGCGGCGTCAATCGCCAGGTGGACTATTGGGGAGCGGCCGCCCTTCTTGTTGCCGTCATCCCGCTTCTCCTGGGCTTTTCCTGGGCCGGTACCCAGTATCCGTGGCTATCCACGCCAATCCTTGGGCTTTTTGCCTTGGCCGCCTTGGGCCTGGCCGCCTTTATCTGGGTGGAAAGCCGGGCTGCCGAGCCGATCATCCCGCTCTCCCTTTTCGCCAATCCCATCTTCACCGTCTCCGCCCTCATCGTCTTTACCACGGGTGTAGGCATGTTCGGGGCCATCATGTTTGTACCCCTCTTCATGCAAGGGGTTCTGGGAATAACAGCCACCTACTCCGGGCTCATCCTCACCCCAATGATGCTGAGCGCCATCTTCGCCAGCGCCATCAGCGGGCAGATCATGTCCCGCTGGGGCCGTTACCGCATCCTTTCCGTCGTCGGGACCGGCCTGGTTGCCGCCGGGATGGCCCTTTTTGCCCAAATGACCGTGGATACCCCGGAAGCAGTGGCCCTGCGCAATATGGTCATAACGGGCCTGGGGATGGGCGTGACCATGCCCATCTTCGTCATCGTCGTTCAGAACGCCTTACCTTACCGCTTCATGGGCGTAGTGACAGCCGCCATTCAGTTTTTCCGCTCCGTTGGAGGTACCGTTGGCGTGGCCATCATGGGTTCCCTCATGTCCAACCGGTTCCACCGGGAAATGGCCAACCTCTTGCCGCCGCAAATGGGCCAGATGATCCCTCTGGATAAGTTACAAGCCCTGGAAAATCCCCAGGCCCTGCTCAACTCCAAGGGGCTCGAGGCGATGGCGCGCAACCTGCCGCCGGGCATGGCTTCCCTTTTGAACCAGGTTCTGCTTAAAATTAAAGTGGCCCTGGCCACGGCCATCAGTCAGGCCTTCTGGACGGGCACTTTCATTCTCCTCGTCGCTTTCGCCCTCTCCTTCTTTTTACGGGAGATACCCTTGCGCCGGCAGCATCATCCCGACCATCCCCAAGAAAGTCAGGTGCAGTGATCGCTGGCCGGAAGCGCCGGATCCGACGATCGAGTGGATCCAGCGAGTGGATCCGTGGCCAGCGGCGGGATCAGAAAAGGTGGGTGAAGGAAATCCATGATCCCGGAAGAAAAAAAGGGCGAATATCTGGCCCGGTTTGAAAGCCTCTTCCGGCAGGCCATGCGGCGATTTCACTGGGACCGCGCTGCGGCCTTGCCGCAATTGACCCGACCCCAGCTCCTTTTCCTGCGTTACTTGGCCGAACGCGGGACCTCCCGGGTCACCGATGTGGCCCGGGAGCTGGAGATTACCCCGGGCGCCGTAACCAGCCTCTGCAACGGCCTGGTTAAACTCGGTTTGATCTCGCGCCGCCGGGGCGAAACGGACCGGCGGGAGGTTTTTCTCTCGTTGAGCCCCGACGGCCAGAACCTGCTCGAAGCAACCGACCGGTTGCGGCAAGAAAAACTGGAGCTTTTGCTAGAAAAACTTACCGAAGAAGAGATTGAGACCTTTCTCCGGCTTTGGGAACGGATTCTGGAGATTCTGGGGTAGATTTTTGGTGTAGCCAGCCCTTCGGCCGCGGCAGCGCCAACAGAAGATGAACATGGTAGGAGTTAGCGTCGCCAGCTGCAACGAGAGCAGCAAAGGAAAGAACGGTGAATATATGGCAACCGCCGCCGCATCGTTGCCGTACAGCGCTGACGCGTTTTGGCGCTGCCGCCCGAGGGCCAGCGCAAACCCTGTCTCTTCCGGAAACTGGCCGTTCTCGTGGTAGCGTAAACTTTCGCCCCACGCCTGGCCGGGCTATTGGCAAGAGGCAAGCCAGGGCGTATAATGCTTTTAAGACCCAGACGAAGGAGGGAATCCCGGCTCCGGGGTCCCGTGGCCAAAAACCTTTTGCGACCAAAAACGTTTTGCGACGGAAAACGTGTTGAACAATGTCAATCGGCCACCCCGGTGGTGACTCCGACGCCGGACAAAAACCATGTCTTTTCCCACCGTAAAACCGAATCAATCCCGACCCGGGGAAGTCCAAGCCCGGGCTAGTTCTCTCGCCCTCCGCCCTGCCGTCTGCCCGCTGGATTGCTGGGATACTTGTGCCCAGTTGGCGGAAGTAAGAGACGGAAAGATCGTCCGGGTCACGGGTAATCCGGACCATCCCATCACTCGAGGCTATATTTGCAATAAAGCCCGGCATTTTCACGAAAAAGTTTACAGCCCTCTCCGGGTGCGGACGCCCAAGAGACGGATCGGCCCCAAGGGAGCTGGGCAGTTTCAGGATATTTCCTGGGAGGAAGCCCTCACCCTCATCGCCACCCGTTTTCAGGAAATCATCGCTCAATTCGGCCCGGAAGCCATTTTGCCTTACAGCTACGCCGGTAACCTGGGCCTTTTGAGTTTCGGCAGCATGGATCGCCGCTTTTTCCACCGCCTCGGAGCCAGCCGGTTAGCGCGCACGGTCTGTTCCAGCGCCGGGAAAGCGGCCCTCCTTTCTACCTATGGCACCACCCAGGGGGCAGACCCGGAAGGGATCGTCCATTCCCGGTACATCATTGTTTGGGGACTTAATGTGTTAACCTCCAACCTGCACCAGTGGGAAAGCATCGCCGCGGCGCGGCGCAGTGGCGCCAAACTGGTCGTCATCGATCCCTATCGCCACGAAACGGCCCGGCGCGCCGATTTGCACCTTTCCCCGCGTCCGGGGACCGACGCCGCCCTGGCCCTGGGATTCATGCAGGTCATCCTTTCCGAAGGTCTGGAAGACCGGCAGTTCATCGCCGAAAACACCGTCGGCTTTGAAGCCCTCAAAAGGCGGGTTCAGGAATATCCCCCGGAGTGGGTGGCCGAAATCACCGGCGTTCCCGCCGACCTCATTCGCCAGGTGGCCCGCGAATACGCTACTACCAGGCCCGCCCTGATCCGGGCTGGTTACGGTTTACAGCGCCATACCAACGGTGGTCTGACCATGCGGACCATCTCCCTACTGCCGGCCCTGGTTGGGGCCTGGGGTCAGGCCGGAGGCGGCTTCCTCCTCTCCAACAGCGGGACCTTCCCGGTGAATAACGCTGCCTTGGAGCGACCCGACCTCCTCCAGGGCAATCCCCGCACCATCAACATGAACCAGCTGGGAGACGCTCTCCTCAGCGCCGATCCGCCCATCCGCGCCCTCTTCGTCTATAATAGCAATCCGGCCGTGACCGCCCCCGAGCAGGAGAAAGTCCTCCGCGGGCTGGCGCGCGAGGATCTGTTTTTGGTCGTTCATGAGCAGGTGCTAACGGACACGGCGCGCTATGCCGATATCCTTTTACCGGCGACCACCCATTTTGAGCATACCGATCTCCATACCTCTTACTGGCACCTTTATCTGCAACTGAACGAGCCGGTGATCCCGCCGGTAGGTGAAAGTAAACCCAATACGGAGGTCTTCCGGCTTTTGGCTCAGGCCATGGGCTTCGATGAGCCAGCCTTCCGGGATAGCGACGAGGATTTGCTCCGGCAGGCCCTCCACTGGGATCATCCATTTTTGCAGGGGATCACGCTGGAAAGATTGCGCCGGGAAAGGTTTGTCCGTCTGAATACCCCGAGCCAGCCCCATCTGCCTTTTGTCGCTGCAGTTTCGTCGCCCGAACCTGCTTCGTTGCCCTCAACTGTTCCGGGCCAAGAGGGACGTCCGTCGGCCGGGGCCCATTCCACCGGAGAGAAAAAACTCCGGTTTACCTTCCCCACCCCTTCGGGAAAGATCGAGTTCTATTCGGAAGCTTTGGCCGAAGCCGGGCTGGATCCTTTGCCAGCTTACGTCCCGCCGGCAGAAAGCCGCGATGGTTCGCCGGAGCTGGCCGCCAGGTATCCCCTTGCCCTGGTCAGCCCGGCCGCCAAAAACTTCCTCAATTCCACCTTTGGCGAAAACCCCACGCTGCAGGAACAGGAAGGCGGCCGCCCGGTGATTTTCCTTCATCCGGAGGACGCCGCCGCGCGGGGCATCGCTGATGGGCAGTTGGTCAGGGTCTTCAACGATCGCGGCTCCTTCGTCGCCAGAGCCGCGGTGGGCGACACCGTCCGCCCTGGAGTGGCCGTCTCTCCAACTATCTGGTGGAACAGCTTCACCCCGGACGGGAAGAGCGCCAACCAGACCACCTCCCAGCGTCTCACCGACCTGGGGGCCGGGGCCACTTTCCATACTAACCTGGTCGAAGTGGAGAGATACGGGCACCAGTAGCCGCAGGGCTTGCTCTTGGACTTGTGCTGGGCTTCTCCGCCGCTTTGGCCGAATCCCCCAAGTTGGTATAAGACGGGGAAAAGCGAGATCTTAGAAAGCGCCACCTCTGGACTAAGGGGTCCCTTCCCATTCCCATCCGCTCGCACAACCCCAGGGGCCGCCAAAGCCATCGTCAACTCCACGCAGATCGCGGCCCCCACACGGAGCTCTGGTCGCATCGTCGTCGGACCAGCTGGCGATAAGCGTGAAACTGTCCCCATCTGACTTAGTTTTTAGGCTTATAGGATAATCCCCTTAAAGGACAATGAAAGGGGCATTTTCCGGCACCGGACGGGTTGGGCAGCAGACACCTGATTGCCGGGCATGGTGCCGGGCCGCCTGGGCCCGGCTTTACCGGCTCGGCCTTACCCCTCACTCAATGTATCTTTATTCCCTCTCCTCCCCAATCTCCTCCCCAATCTCCTCCCCCAACCCAAACTTTTTTCCAAGCAGGTGATTCTTGTTTCCCGGTGGCGAAAAATGACTGCCCTGACTGCTTACGGTCAAAAATCAGGTCCAAAGGGCTTGGACACTACAACATATTGTATAGTATAGTTTTCTTGGATGCTATATATTGACCTTTGGCTGCGCCAGGGGCGGCGTACCTGACTGAAACTGCGTGTTGCCCAGGGCGGCGTGTTCGCCAGGGGCGGTGTGCCTCACGAAAACGGCGTGCTGGCCAGGGGCGGCTTGCTCGTCCAGGACAGCGTGTTCGCCTGAGTTCTGCCGATCCAAACCTGCAAAACATTGGGGCGACTTGCTGGCCAGGGGCAATGTGCTGGCCTTCTGGCGGCCTTCCTAACCGGCGCGGTCAAGGCAAATTGTTCATTTTGGACCTTCCACGGATTCCGCGTTCTGGTCTTCCTTTCCAGCCCAAAGCTCCCATTTGAGAGGGTATTTCGCATGCGCTGTCCGTACTGTGGTCACGAGGAGAGCAAAGTCCTAAATTCCCGACCAGTCGAAGAAAGCAACGCCATCCGCCGGCGTCGCGAGTGCCTGGCCTGTGGGCGTCGTTTCACCACCTACGAGACAGTGGAAGAGCTTCCCCTGGTCGTTATCAAGAAAGATGGCCGGCGGGAGGCCTTTGATCCCGGCAAGATTTTGAGCGGACTTTTGAAGGCCTGCGAAAAGAGGCCGGTACCCGTGTCGAGGTTGCAGGAGGTGGTCAAGTCCATCGAGTATGACCTGCGCAGCCAAGGCGAAACCGAAGTGCCCAGTCAGAAAATCGGGGAAATGGTCATGGAACGGCTGCGCGAGATCGACGAAGTGGCCTACGTCCGTTTTGCCTCAGTCTACCGCCAATTTAAGGATGTAGGTAATTTCCTGGCGGAGCTGGAACGACTGATTGGCAAACGGCCGCAATAAAAACTCAAACAGAACCACAGGGCGGGCGACATTTCAGGCCATATCCCTTACGGCCCACTGACCCTCAACCGGGGGTTCTCAGATAAGAGCACAAAGCCTCCACTGAGTCCATCCCGTAGTCAGATGGGGCAGGTGGGACTAATGAGTAACCTGCGGTTACTGTTCCTGGTAAATATGGTTGACGCTTTCTTTGTTCGCTATTGACAACAAACTTCTGTTCGGTATATAATCTCCCTGGAGGTGACCTCCTTGAAATTAACGCCCAACGCCCGGACGGTTTTAGAAAAAAGGTATTTAAAGAAGGTTGACGGTAAAGTAGTGGAAACGCCCGAGGAAATGCTCCGGCGGGTGGCCCAGAACATAGCCGCAGTAGAACGCGACGTCTATAAAAAAGACGAGACGACCGTTGCCCGGATCGAAGAAGAGTTCTTTCAGGTCATGGACAGCCTGGATTTCCTCCCCAACTCCCCCACTCTCATGAACGCCGGGCGCGAGTTGCAGCAGCTTTCGGCCTGCTTCGTCTTGCCCATCGACGACTCCATCTCCAGCATTTTCGAATCGGTAAAAAACGCCGCTCTGATCCACCAGTCCGGAGGCGGCACGGGCTTCGCCTTCTCCCGCCTTCGCCCCAAGAATGATCAGGTCAAGTCTACCGGCGGCGTGGCCAGCGGCCCGGTCTCCTTCCTGAAGGTGTTCAACGCCAGCACCGAAGCCATAAAACAGGGCGGTTGCGTCGCCCCTGACACCAGGATTGCCACCAATCGTGGCTTAATCCCCATTCGCGAGCTGGGGCCGGCCGATGCCGCGCCTAACTCGTGGCATTCTCACCAAAGGCCTTTGTTGGTAGCCACCGACGACGGCATGCGCGAGTCCGATGAATTCTACAACAATGGGATTGTTCCGGTTCTCCGCATCAAAACCAAGAATGGCTACACAGTAACAGCCACTCCGGAGCACCGTTTCCGGGTTATTGACGCGGAGGGTCGTTACGTCTGGAAACATCTTGGCGACATCGAGATCGGAGACTGGCTTGTCCTGCAGCTCAATACTTATCCGGAGAAAACAGACTACCAGTTACCCGAATTTAACCATAAACCCCATTTTAACGCTAAAGAAATCCGAATACCGTCGGAACCTTCTCCGGAACTGGGGGAGTTTATCGGTTATTTCATCGGCGACGGGGCCATGTCGACCAACCGGCGTGGGACTGGTCGCCTTATCATGACCATCTCCAATGATGAGCCGGAAGTGGCCGCAAGAATTATAGAGATAGGTCAAAAGCTCTTCGGGATCAGTCCCCTTCCCCAGAGAAAACGCGATGATAAAAGTACCAATTACTTTTTCAACTCTACCACCTTGGTAAACTGGCTGAGGAATATCGGTATAGAGAAAAAGTCGGCCCGGGAAGCCACCGTTCCCGAAATGGTTTTTAGAGCCGGTGCCCCGTTTGCCCGAGCGTTTCTCCGCGGTCTCTTTAGCGCTGATGGAACGGTGAGTACTGACGGTTATCCTTCTCTGGCCAGCACGTCTCCAAGGCTGATTGAAGGGGTTCAACAGCTCCTCTTAGCTCTGGGAATACCTTCAAGCTACAGCGTGACTTCAAACCGAAGAAAGGCTAAAGGCGGTCATCCTCTTTACCGTTTGCGGGTAATTACCAGAAGGGGTCTCGAAAACTTTGCGACAAAGATCGCCTTTCTCTCAACAAAAAAGAATGCCCGGCTGCACAATGGTCTAAGCAAGGCTTGGGAGTTCAACGACGTCATTCCCAACCAGGAGATGGCCATGGCTCAGGTTTATGCCGGGCCAGGGCGTGGCAGCGGCCCCAACCGTGGTTCCCGGGGAGCCAACCGTGCCCTCTACCGGGACATCCAGCATTTTCTGCCGGGAGTTATGGCCGGGCGAAACCTCTCCCGCGGCCGCCTGGCCCACCTCGCGCAAAAGCACCCAGAAATCGCGACGAGCCCCCTGGCTCAATTTCTTGAATTGGACCAGTTCTATGATCAAGTCGTCACCATCGAAAAAGACCTGTCACTGACTCTGGATCTTTCCGTACCAGCAAACAACACTTACATTGCCAACGGTTTTGTCAGTCACAATACCCGTCGCGGGGCCAACATGGGCATCCTCCGGGTAGACCATCCGGACATTCTGGAGTTCATTACCTGCAAGGCCGACAATAGCGATATCACCAACTTCAATATCTCCGTGGCCATCACCGAAGATTTCATGCGGGCGGTGGACAAGGGTGAAGACTATGACCTCATTAACCCGCGGACGGGCAAACCCAGCGGTCGCCTAAACGCCCGTAAGGTCTTTGATCTCATCGTGGACATGGCCTGGAAAAATGGTGAGCCGGGCATTGTCTTCCTCGACCGGATGAACCGGGCCAACCCCACACCGCATATCGGCGAAATAGAAAGCACCAATCCATGCGTCGTCGGTGAAACCATTGTTCCCACCGAGCGTGGGCTCCTGCGCATGGACGAATTGGTACAAATGTATGGGGCCGGCGGTCTCCGCGTGGCTGTTGACCGCAGGACCATCCCCGGACTGCTGGTACGAGAAGGAACAACTGATAGCTGGCTGCCCGCTGGTGGCCAGGCCGGTCGTGACGGGCTGGCAGAAGATCGCTCATCCGGCGTTTCCTTCACCCGTATCAGCGGTGCCTTTCCAACCGGATTGAAGCCGACAGTAAAGGTACGCACCCGCGCCGGGTACGAGCTGATCGCTACCCCAGATCACAAGATCATGACTACCAGGGGCTGGGTCCAGGCCGGCGATCTCCGTCCCGGTCAGGACCGGATATTGCTGCAGGGTGGGCGCGGCCTTTTCTCTAACGACAAGGAGCTCCCGCACCGCTTCCCGCGTGAGATCAAGGGGGCAAACGGGCGAAGGTACTTGGACAACCTTCCCCAAGAGTGGAGCTACGAACTCGGCTTTATCCTGGGCTGGTTGGTGGGTGATGGTTGGCTACGAGTAAAGGAGCCCAACCCACGGGTCGGGTTCACCTTCGGGCAGGGGGATGAAGGTGTCCTGACCTTCATCAAGGAGACAATGAATCGCTGGTATGGAAGGGAGATTAAAGAAATTAGACGGTCTCCTTCCGTCCTTCATCTATCTTATCACAGCAAGTTCCTGGTGGACTTTTTCCGATCTCTGGGAGCCAAAGCGGCCAAGGCGGCACAAAAAGAGGTCCCTGCCGCCATCTTCAAGGCTCCGGCAGAAGCCGTTAAGGGCTTCCTGCAAGCCCTCTTTACTGCCGACGGTACCGTCCATTACCTGGAGGGAAAGAGCGCCTATGTCCGACTGACTTCCAAATCAAAGACCTTACTGCAGCAGGTTCAGCTCTTGCTCCTGAATCTGGGAATTTTCAGCCGTCTCTATGATCGCACCCGAAAGGCCACTGGCAGCTTCTCCTACGTCAGCAGCAAGGGAGAAAAACGCCTCTATCAGTCTGACGGTATCCTTTGGGAGTTGGAAATTAGCCGCGATCACTTGCCCCTGTTCTTCGCCGAAGTTGGTTTCTGGGGCGAAAAGCACAAAGACAAGATCGAACGGCTACAAAACAGACATTACTATCACCGCGAATTCGAGGATACGGTGGCCGAGGTCATTCCCAATGGACTCGCCCAGGTTTATGACCTTACCGAACCGGTGACCCATTCTTTTATCGGGAATGGGATGGTCATCCACAATTGCGGAGAACAACCCCTTTTGCCCTACGAATCCTGCAACCTGGGGTCCATCAATCTGGCCCACATGGTCAAAGTCGAAGGTGATCAGGCCGTCATCGACTTTGACCACCTCCGGCAGGTGGTGCGGACGGCGGTACGCTTCCTGGATGACGTCATTGATGCCAACCGGTACCCCTTGCCCGAGATCGAAAAGATGACTAAGGGTAACCGGAAGATCGGCCTCGGGGTGATGGGGTTCGCCGACCTCCTCATTCTCCTGGGCGTGCCTTACGACTCAGATGAAGGGGTGGCGGTGGCCGAAAAAGTCATGTCCTTCATCCAGAAGGAAGCCCGCCAGATGTCGGCAGAATTGGCGGCAGAGCGGGGCCCCTTCCCCAACTTCAAAGGAAGTGTCTACGATGTGCCCGGTGGGGTGCCGTTGCGGAACGCCACTACCACCACCATCGCCCCCACGGGGACCATCAGCATCATCGCCAATGCCTCCAGCGGCATTGAGCCCCTTTTTGCCCTGGCCTTCACCCGGAACGTTCTGGACAAAAACGAGCTGGTGGAGGTGAATCCCCTCTTTGAGGAGATCGCCAAGCGCGAGGGCTTTTATACGCCGGAGCTCATGCGCCTGGTGGCCCAGAAGGGGAATCTGAAAGACGTACCCGGCATCCCCGAACGTTGGCGACGCATCTTCGTCACCGCCCACGACGTCAGCCCCGAGTGGCACGTCCGCATGCAGGCGGCCTTCCAGAAATATGTAGACAATGCCGTCAGCAAGACGGTGAATTTCCCCCACGATGCCACGCGGGAGGATGTCGCTCGGGTCTATCGTCTGGCTTACGAGTTGAACTGCAAAGGCGTTACCGTTTACCGTGACGGAAGCCGCGAAGAGCAGGTCCTTTCCATGGGCAAGAAAAAGGAAGGAGAGAGCAGCGGAGAAAAAAGCACGCCTGCCGCCTCCGGAGGTCGCAATCTGCCGGCAGCGACCGCCGAGGGACCGCGCGAGATTACCCCCCGGCCGCGCCCACCCGTAACTTACGGTCGGACGGAACGCATCAATACCGGCTGTGGTAAACTTTATGTGACCATCAATGAGGATGGGCAGGGATTGGCCGAGGTCTTCACCCAAATGGGCAAGTCGGGCGGCTGCGCCGCCTCTAACTCCGAGGCCATAAGCCGTCTCATCTCGCTGGCCCTGCGTTCTGGCATCAAGCCGGAGGCCATTACCAAGCACCTGCGGGGAATCCGCTGTCCGTCGCCGACCTGGGATAACGGCCAAACTGTCCTCTCCTGCGCCGACGCCATCGGCATCGTCATCGAACGGTATGTCCAATGGAAGGAGTCCGGCGGTGGCATCAGTGTGGAAACCGCCGCTACGTTGCAATTGGACGGTCTTGGCGGCGGTGGGACGGGAGGCCACGGCAATTTCTTCCTGGGGCTCAGCGCCGGGGCCGGTAACGGTGGCCAGGGAAATAAGACGGTGGGTGATCCCGAGGAAGTCAACCCCAACCAAATGGGGGCCTGTCCGGAATGTGGTGGCCACCTCGTCCACGATAGCGGGTGCGTTACCTGTCCTTATTGCGGATATTCCAAGTGTAGTTGAGCACGCGAATCTTTGAGCCCCTTGAAGAGCCTTTTGCGCCGGCCCACGGGGGGCGCAAGGGGGCAAAAACTGGATCAACGCCAAATATGGTGGGTTTCCGGTCGACCGAGTTCAGGTCGACCCGGTTCAGGGCCGCCGAGCTCAGGTCGACCGGAAACCGATCCTCACCGCTCCGAACCGCCGGCCCTTGACCCAAAGGGGTACGGCCAGGTCATGCATAATTTCACCGGTATCGCGGGCATAGGTCTGCAGCAGAAAAGTACCGGCGGGGAGTTGTTGATCGGGATCCACCCCGGCGGCAAGAAAATCGCTGCGAGTGGCGCGTCTTTTGACCCTCTCTCCGCCGGTCAAGCCGACGCGGGCGGCCCGCAGTTCCACGCGATTGTCGAAAATCCGCTTGGTTCGGTTTCCGATTAGATCCTTTTGATAATCCCCCGTCCAATCCCGGCTGTGACGGCTGAGATGGGTGTAATGATAGCCATTAATATCGGGAGCGGCGACGTTGGCGATCCGCTGGTCCCTACTTAAAAAGCTGTCCAGTATCTTCTGCACCTCTTTATCGAAGGCCCAATCCCAGGCAGTGATGTATTTCGGCGGATTGAAACCTTCTGGCGGAACGCGCCGGACATCAAAAAGCCGCGCCAGCTTCTTGATATCGTCTCCCTTAACCTCCGTGTAACGCCAATCCAAGACCTGCTCCAGGGAGACCTTTCCGGCATCAATGGCTTCTTCGATGGCTCGCCCGCAGGCCTGGGCACATTCCAGAGCCCATTCCCGAACCTGATCCACAAAGCTTCCAGTATGGAATCTCCCCACCAGGGCGTAAATGGACTCCGTAGCCTGGCTGATCTCCTCGGAGGCGAAAATGGCGTTGGTGTTTTCCATATTCTCCCTGGCCTGCTCCGACAAACGCTGGACGCGGTGGGAAACGTCCTCAGTGCCAGCCAGAACTTCCTGACTGGCGGCAGCAATTGATGACATCTCCCCAGAGGTTTTTTCGATCAGGTTGGAGAGCTCCTCAAAGGCCGTCCGGAAGCGCTGCCCCTTTTCGACGGCCCCTTCGGCCAAACTGGTCACTTCCTCCACCAGGTGGAGGATCTTACCAATACCTTCTTGCACCTCCTTGACGGTCTGGAAGATGGCCTTGGTGGAACGAGCGGTTTCTTCCGACAACTTCCTGACCTCGGAGGCCACTACGGCAAAACCCCGGCCATGCTGACCGGCCCGGGCGGCTTCAATGGCGGCATTTAGGGCCAAAAGATTGGTTTTCTTGGCGACGTCAGCGATAACCTCGTTGATTTTATCGATTTCCCGCGATTTTTGGCTCAGTTTCTCCACCTCGAGGACACATTTTTCAATGGCCTCTTTGGTGGCCACGTTGTCTCCCAGAGACGCGTCAGCTGTCATCTTATTTTCTCGCGCGACGGTGGCGGCAACTTCCGAAAATGAAGAGGCGGTCTGGACAGAGTCGCTGACGCTCTTTATGGCTGAACGCACTTCTTCTAAGGCCAGCGCCGCCTGCCGGGTCTGTTCGTATTGCTCGGCCGCAGCTCGCGTTAATTGAAAGATGTTTCTAGCTCCCCCTACGGCCAGCCGCCCGGTCTCCTCCTCCACCGAGCGAAAAATTTCGATCAATTCCCGGCGCAGCCCATCAAGAAGCCGACTCAAATCCCTTCCTTCTTCCAGCTCGATAGAAGGTGGGCCTAAACGCAGATCTTTTTTCCCGGCCAAAAGGTCTTGCAAGTAGCTGGCCAGTTCGACCAAAGCTTCCTTTTCACTCAACGGCATCACCTCAAAGTTCGGGCAGTCCCGCCTCACCGTTGTCGCCCTTAACGGTGTTGTGACGCGCAACAGGTCATTCCTCACCGGCCTTACCCTTTATATTTAATCGGGAGCTCTAAGCTGAAGCTTTAGGGGGATAAAAAAGGATCTTGCCAGGAGAAACAAAAAGGCCGACCCAGTGCTGTTGAGGAATGCTCCGGTGCCTGCGGCAGGCCGGGCGAACACTCCCCATTGTCACGGCCAGGTCGCCTCTTTATTAAGTGCGGCCTTCGTTAGAGAATTACCGGAACTCTCCGGGCGATCTCGATTTTTGACGGCGTTACCGAGCAACTGTAAGCCAGGAGTTCTACTCCCTGGCGGCTGGCACGCCGCAGGGTTTCGCTAAAAAGGGGGTCGGTCTGGTCGTTGGGGGAAAAACTATGCGCGTCGTCTCGCTGAATGACAAAAACCACCGCCGTTCGCCAACCCTGCTGGTGTGCCCGGATGAGTTCCTCGAGGTGCCGCCGGCCTCGTTCCGTCGGAGCATCCGGAAACAGGGCCCGTCCCTGGCGGACCAGGGTCACCGACTTGGTCTCGACGAGAACCGGAGGCATGGTAAGCCGGGACGGCGCGTCCAGCACCGCCTGGAATTCCTCCCCTGATGGGGGCGAGGGGATCTTCCCGGAGGCGAGCGGAGCACTCTTCCCTAGCGCGGGCGAAACCAGGGTGGTTCGGCTGGCTGGTGCGTTCAACGGCAGATCGGGCGGCTCGAGCAAGAGGTCAAGACGGCTGGCCCCAAAAGGTATCTCGCGCCGGATTCGCCGGTAGCCGCCAAAGGACAATAAGCGACCGTGAACCAGAGCCTCCTCCAGGAGCCGGGCTGGTAATCGCGCATCAATGGATACCCAGGACCCGGATACCCAGGGCGAGGACAACGGGGTCAGAATCTCCTCAGCGCCGATCGCCAGATTCGGAGTCCGGTTTTCGGCCGGGGTCATCTTTCGTTGCGTCGTCGAAAGCCCGCCGCCAGGCGTTACTCCGGCGCCTTGGCCAGCTTTCAATTCGTCAACCGGTCGGGCGACCAAGACCAAGTCCAGGGCCGAGGCCCGCCGGGGTCCCTCCCGAACGGCGACCAGAGCCGCTGTCCCCGGCCGGAGCAGTTCTTCCATCCGGCCGGAGTTGGGAATGTGGGCCAGTAACGTTCTGCCCTCTAAAAAAACGAGACCGGCGAAGCGATTCAATCGCCGGACAAAGGTAGCTGGTTTTAAGACGCCGCCAAAATACAAGGCCATCACGCTCATTCATTGAGGAGTGACGCAGACTCAGCAATTAGAGACGCGCCACTAGTGACGGGCGTTGGGCCGGCTGTCAAAGGCGGAATTCAAGGGATTGCCCGAAGTTGGCTCCTCCCAATCCTTTAGCTCCCTGGAGGCCCTCTTCTGCCCCGCCTCTTTTTCTTGGGCCAGACAATCGTGGCAAATGCCATAAAACTCCAGCCGGTGTCCGCGCACCTGGTGGCCCGACTCTCTTTCGACCATTTCCTCCAGCCCAGTTTGGACGGGCAATTCCAGATCAAACACCCGACCACAAGATTGGCAAAAGAAATGATAATGGTTAACCGGGTTACCATCATAACGGCTGAGCTCGGGACCGTAGTTGAGCTCCATGATTTCGCCCATTTCCCGTAAAACGTTCAGGTTCCGGTAAACCGTCCCCAAGCTGATATTGGGAATGTATTTGCGCGTCTGGTCGTAGATCCAATCGGCCGTTGGATGAGATTTGGTACTACGCAACACCCGCAGGATGGTTTCGCGCTGGCGAGTGCTGCGGCGGGCTTTGGTCAAGTTCATCCCTTCTTTCCAGATTGGCCGAGCCTATTGATATCAATTACTATTTTAAGGCGAAAAGAGGACGGTGTCAAGAGCCGCTTTGGTGAGGCCCTGCTTTTGTTACCCTCCTTGCGGTCCCAGGTGGGACTACCCCGCCATCCTGCCCACCGCAAGGTGACATTACGCTTTGTGTCGGAGAAGGGCTGAGCCCCGGTATTTACTGACGGTACCGGTGCGGCGCTATGCCTTGGTCAGCTATACCTTTTAAACATCCTTTCAGACGTACGAAGCCAGGTGTCCAAACAAGGTTTTCCAACCCGAATTCTGACCACGCAGGGCGGGATCTAATTATCTTGCTCAATCATCTTTCGCGCTTACCTTTCACTCTTGCTCCAGTTCCTCTGCGGAACGTTCTCCGCTTAAGGCTGGTTCCAGATACGTCTTTTTTCGCCCGCCTGGCCAGAGGGCCTCCTTCAACTGCTGCCCGCGCTGGTAACTGCCAGCCTCGCGCATCTTTTCCGCCGCTGCCTCGGCCACGCTATAGATGATCCCCTGATAGATCTTCGTCCCGGCGTCGTTCTTATCCCCCACTCTGATTCCATCCAGATGCGCCAGAACATGATCCGCCAGAAAATTGGCGGCGGTTACGAGGAATTTCGTGTTAATATTGTTCTTTCCCACCAGGCCGCGGGCCAGTGCCGCCGCTCCGGTTCCGCCGTGCTGCGCAAAGGGTACGTAGCGTCCATTGCGCTCAAGGATTCTGGACTGAACCACTTCCAAGCGTCGCACGTCTGGTTCATGTTTTTCGTTAATTTTGGCGGCATGCTCCATCCCAATGGGGTAGGCAATGCCCTCCGCCCCCGTGTACTGAACAAAGAGGGCCACTTTTTCCGCGAAAAGATCCAATTCCGCCCCTTCCAGACGTTGATAGGGTAAGGCCTGCCCGCTGGTGCCGGTGGCTCCAAACTCGGCCTCCACCATCATGTCCAGGTTGCCCAAATCCTGCCGCACCGCATCGATTACCTCGCGGGTGACGACAAAATCGAGAAGAGGCGGCAGCTTTTCCGTATCGATCATGCCCCAGGCCGGCCAGATGGCCGAAACGATGGCCAGGAATTCGCTTTTGAAACGCTGGTATTGGGGACTCACCAGGTAATTGGTATAAGCCTCCAGGGTGGCGGCGTCAACCCGCGCTTCCGCTCCAAAGACGGGCTCCATGAAAGCGGCGGCGTCCTCGAGCCTCGCCCGCGCCAGCTGCCGGGCCAGGTCAGAAGTTGCTCCGGACTTCGCCGGCGGCACGGTGGGCTCTTTAAAATTGGCAAACTTCTCCTGCGAGAAGGTGGCGAGGCTAAAAGGAGGCACGCGAAAATGGTCCAGGGACATGGCCACCAGTTCGGCCCCGTAATGTTCCGTATAGGCTGTGAGGAGGTGGTGGACAATACGTGCCCCTTCCAGGGCATAATGGGGATGTTTGCGCCGCTTGACCCCGGACGGCGGAGGTAATGCTCCTTCTTCGCCCCCCGCCATGGCCAAAGCGTTCTGACTGAGTTGGATGATTACCGGCGTCCCCTCCCCTTGCGCCGCCGCCATGACCAGGGCCCGGGCAAAAAGTTCCATCGGCGTATTGGCGTTGGCCGCCAAAATGGTGACCCGCTCTTCCTCCGGCCTGAGTTTTCCCGCAGCGGTGAAGGGGTTAAAGTGTTGAAAGATCTCCCGTAGTTCTTGACCTGAAAGTAGGGCCATCTTGCTCTGGTCTGGACCAACCGGAAGGCTACTCCACCGGCGCTGCCGCCTATCCTAGCAAGGTCAAACAGGGGAACGATTAATCTCCAGGGTACTCCGGAGTAGGCAACGAGGCGGAATACGCTCGGGTGTACATCGAGGTTGCGCACGAGGATGAGGTCCTCGACGCGCCACTAGTCCTCGAGGCCTCGATCAGGGCCAATTAAATAGCCAGTTGCCCGCCGCAACCGCGGGTGTCCATCCTGATCCGGAAGGCCAGCCGCACTTCACACTCCTTTCCCGGGTTAACCTTTTTAAAATTCGCCGCGCCTGGCGAGAATCCTTCTGGGCGCGTCCTTTTGCCGAGAAAAAACCTTCTATCAAGAGTATGGCCAAAAGTAGGAGGAAAGCTGAGCTCAAGAGCGAATAAAACAGAGGTATGTCCCAAAATGGGTATGCCCCAGAAAGAGGTGGTGGGCCAAAATGTCGCTGTTTTTAGGTCTGGATGCTGGAGGTACCAAAACCATCGCCCTCTTGGCTGATCAGAAGGGAACCATCCACGGCTTTGGACTGGCTGGTAACGGAAATTTCCAAGGGGGCCTGGAAACGGCCAAAACTGAGGTCGAGCACGCCATCAAGACCGCCCTGGCCATGGCCAATGCTTCACCGGAGAGGATCGGCGCGGCTTATTACGGCATGGCCGGAGCCGACCGGCCTCAGGATTTCGGTTATATCCGCTCCTTTCTGGAACCCCTCAACCCGGCCCAACGCTGGGCCATGGAAAATGATGCCACCATCGCCCTGAAGGCCGGTACCCTCGATGGCATCGGCGTCGTCCTCATCTGTGGCACCGGAACCAACGCCATCGGCTTTAACCGGCGGGGCGAGAAGGTCCAGGTGGGCGGGATGGGTTTTCTTTTCGGCGACCTGGCTGGCGCCAACGAAATTGCCGCCCTGGGCATCCGGGCAGCGACGCGGGCCTATGATGGCCGCGGCGAGCCAACCTTGTTGCTGGATCTCTTCTTAGAGAAGCTGTCTTTGGCCACCATCTATGACCTGGTCGAGTACCTTTATCCCGACGCACCTCAGCGGATCCGCATCTCCAGTCTGGCGCCAATCGTTTTTGAGGCCGCCAACCGGGGCGATAAGGTCGCCCGCCAAATCTTGCGCCTCGTCGGGGGAGAGCTGGCCCTTTCTGGGAACACGGTCATTCGCCGTTTGGGCCTGGAAAACGAATCGGTGATCAAGGTCATTTTGAGCGGCGGCGTCTTTCAGCGGGCGCAAGATCGAGTGCTCATCCCCACCCTGGTCCGCCGGATGCGGAAAGCCTACCCCCAGGTGGAGGTCATTAAACTCAAAGACGATCCGGTCCTGGGTGCCCTCTACTCGGCCTACGAACTGGCCGGTATCCCCCTGACCCCGGAGTTGGTAGCGGCGGTAAAGGAAAGCTGGGCTCAGGTCAAGAAGGTTCACCTGCCCGGATTCGGGGTCACAACGGAAGACGAAATGGCCTAAGGGCCTTGTTAAGCAAGGCTGGCAAAAAGACCATCAGGGCAACGGCAAAGCAGGCCCGGCGGAGGAGTAACTGCCCTGATCCTCAGGTCCCGGTCGCCCTGACCCCTATATCTCGATCCTTTAATGCTCGCGTCCGGTCGCCCTGAGCCCATCATTCAACCCATCATTCAAATCAGAAAGTGCGGTGTCACCATGTCCAATTACCTCGATTACCACGTTCACCTGGAACAGGGTCCCTATACCAGCGCCTGGCTGGAAGAGTTCCTTCAAGTCGCCCAGCAGCGTGGCCTCCAGGAGATCGGCTTCACCGAACACGCCTACCGTTTTCGGGCGGCGGCTGACATCCTGGACAACGACTACGGCCGGCGTCACGCTACCCAAGAAATCGAGGCCTACGTGGAACTCATCTTGCGGGCCAAGGCCACCCATCCCTGGATTAAACTCGGCCTGGAGATGGACTACGTGCCCGGAAAAGAAGAGATCACCCGGCGTTTTCTCTCCGCGTATCCCTTTGATTTCGTCCTGGGATCGGTGCATTTCCTGGGTACCTGGGGCTTTGACAATCCGGAATATCTGGAAGAATGGAAAAGACATCAGGTGGACGAGGTCTACCGTTTGTATTTCCACACCCTGCAGGAGGCGGCGCGCTCCGGCCTGTTCGACGTTTTGGCCCACCCCGACGTCATCAAGGTCTTTGGCCACCGTCCTTCGGTGAAAATGACCTCCCTTTACGAGAAAACGGTGTCCACCATCGCCGCCGCCGGCCTGGCCATCGAGGTGTCTTCGGCTGGCTGGCGTAAACCGGTGGGCGAACAATATCCGGCAGAGGACTTTTTGGAGTTGGCTCTGGCTGCTGGCATCCCCATTACTACCGCTTCGGACGCCCACCGGCCGGCAGACGTCGGTCGTGACCTCGAAAAGCTGGTGTCCCTGGCCAAAAGGGTTGGTTATAAAACCGTCTCCAGCTTCAGCCGGCGCCAGCGCCAGCAGCTGCCCCTGCCCTAAAGAAAACCCCGGCCAGGGAGGGCCGGGAGGGGGCGTTGGTCAGCTCAGTGAGTCGAGATTTAGTTCATCTTGAACCAGGCGGGCGACGGCGCTGTCAATGAGACTATCGATAAAACGCCGAAACAGATAGTCGAAAATGGGTCCCACCTCCTTGGAACAGGCTCCTCGGGTCTAGTTTGGTTTTGTCCGCGAAAGCTTATTCTGAACCAAGAGAAAGCCCCGGCCAAGCCGGGGCAAGGCAGAGTCATCGATCTTTCCTTCACGGCGCAACGGGCTGAGGAGGCAGGTAGCTCAGGCAAGTCCCTTCTGAATTAGGGGTATGGCAAGGTCGCCGCGGGGAGTCCGAACACAGCCTCAAGAACTCTCAGCCCGGAGGCCTACTCCAAAACGCAGATAGCTCCCGGGCGCTTGATCCTCAGCCCCAGGATCTCAAATACCCGGAAATAGTGGTTCATCTTGCTGGTTTCCAAGAAGGCCGTAACCAGGTCTTGGGAGATGGCCAAGTCGAGGTTCTGGGGCCCGCAGGCCACCACCACCCCTTTCCCCTCGGGAATGACCGGGCTCTGGTAGACGCCGGCCGTCATCACCTTTTTCATCTGGTCGATCTCCAAAAGGCCGCCGTGGCCCAACACCCGGTAGGTCTGAGCGTACAGGCGCGGGCTTAAGACCATGGCGTAGGGCCCGTAAAACCCGGCCGTGGTCAGCTTTTCCACTGCCGCTACGGCTGTGGCAAACGCCGCTCCCGCCGCCGACCAATCGCCCAAAGCCAAGCCGTTTCTCCCTTCCACATTGAGCAAACCGTTTTGCCCGGCTGCTCCGAGAAAGATCAGCCGATCCTCGGCCTCCGCGCAAAAATGGGCGGCCGCCGCGGCCGGACTGACGTCCAGTGGTATGTTCAATTGCCGGCTGGTCTCCAGATCTCGCCAGTGCAGGAGAAAATCCTTGTAGATGATGGGCAAAGGAATGAAATTACGGCCCGTGGCGGCGATGACCGCCCCTTCTTCCTCACCTTTGAAATCGCTGGTCCCCGTCCCCACTCCCTCGTAGGTATCGTTGGGCACTACCTGCAACCCTGGTCCGAAGGGCCCGAAGAGGTGAATGAAGCGACGCCCGACCAGGGTATTGCGGGCCACCTCCGTCACGGTACCATCGATGAGGGCCCACTGTTCCGGCGTGAGGGGCGATTGATCTCGCCCTAAATATGCTGACATATTCATTGCCCCCTTTCTCAATTCTGTTCTTTGCCGAGCAGACTTCCCACCGTCAAGCGGTAACCAGCCGGTGAAGCAGCCTCTTTTTCTGCCGGGTTAACTTTTTGCCTGGCGCTCAAGGAATCCTGGTGGACCTTTTCGTGGTAGGCGATCCGCTCCAGGAGGGCTTTGAGGCCGGGATCGGTAACCTCCTTGCTCTGTCGCTCATAATCAGCGATGGCTTTCGCTTCATCGGCGATCTCCTCGGCGAGTAACTCTTTTTCACCGGTGGCAAAGCTGGCTACCTCGCGCTCCATTTCCGGTTGGCCCCCCAGGTCAACCAGCTTTTCGGCCAGCCAACCCAGGTGCTTCATTTCTTCGATGGCCTTCTCCTCCATGTCATCGGCCACTTCACACTCTTCCGTTGTGAAGGAATGGAAGAGATAGCGCAGGACAGCCGTATACTCGTGCCGGACGTCTTGAGCCAAAAAGGCAGCCGCCATTCCGGAAGCGGCGGATCCAGCTTCCGGCACCCCTGGGGCCGCTTGTCCCCCGGCAGGCGCTTCGCCCGAAACGGCTTCGGCTGCTCCCGCCTGCGACCGCACCTCTTCCAAGAGCTTGGTGAACTGGCCGCGGTGGGCCTCCTCGTCCGAGATGATCCGTTCAATGAGGGCCCTGGTCTTTTCGTCCGTGATGACCGCCTGATGTTGGCGGTACAGAGCAATGGCGTCTTCCTCAGCCTTGACGTCGAGGGCCAGTAAATCAGTAATTGGCCCCGTGAAAACGGCCGCCCCCCTCTCCAAGGTGGGCGTTCCGCCCAGTTCCACCACCCTCTCCGCCAGCCACTTCAGGTGCCACATTTCTTCGCGGGCAATGGCTTCCAGTTCGGCCCGGTATTCGCCTTCGGGGAAGCTGTAGGCATGCCGGAGGTACTGGACGATGGCCGCATGTTCTCCCTTGATATCTTCTTGTAACAGGGCAATGGTCTTTTGATCAACGGCTTTCAACAAATCACCTCCCCCAGTGACTCAACACTGTCATCACCTATATTACCCAATTCGCCATCGTTTTTATTTTTCCTGCCCGGTGGTAAAAGCTAATGATAGTTCTTCTTGACAGAACGTGGCAGGAACAGGTAAAATGAGACTGACTGAAAAAGCTTAGTGCGATCCGCTCTATGCTAATTTCGGATTTCGTGGCCGCCCCAAACAAATCCCAAAGGTAAAATTCAAGGAGGGAAGTCGATGAGTCTTTGGCGTTGCACCGTTTGCGGTTATATCCACGATGGGGAAAATCCGCCGGAAAAATGCCCCAAGTGCGGAGCCCCGGCCGAAAAATTCGAGAAACTGCCGGAAGATAAAGCCACCCTGATCGAGCGTTCCCGTTACAGCAACCTTCTCCATGCGCGCCTCCTGGTCCTGGCCGATGAAATGATGGCCGTAGCCGAGAAGGGAATCCAGGATAACCTGGATCCGGGTTGTCTGGACGTCTTCAAGAAGGCCAAAGCCGAGGCGCAGATCATTGGTCAGAGGGTCAAGGCGGAGATCCAGGCCCATATGAACAAAGGTAAGTGGGGCTGAAAAAACGGGGGAGCTGGTCGACCACAGACGAAAACGTCCCTGGCCAGGGCGGCGGGCTAAAGGACAAGGAGGATAATTGGCCAGCAGGTTTCCTTACACCCATAATGCCGCCCGCCTGGTGCACATAACAGGCGCGGCTGGGGGAAGGGGGCCGGAGTGATCCGCGGCGGCTCTCGACGACAGCCGACACCTTTGGCGCCTGCGTCGTCTTCAGCAAACCTGGCGCCCATAATGCCGCCTGCCTGGTGTCTAGCTGGTGTCGATAATGAAGAAGTCCCGATCAGAGCTTGCCGGGTCTGGCTATCTACCTTACAAGGCCCACCGCTGGAAAGATTGAGCCGGGGAGTTTTACCCCGGCTCGCTGCTTTTTGCCGTCAATGACTTTCTGCACCTTCCAGCAACCAACCCAGCCCCAATTCGTGGAGTTTGGCCGGAGTCGGATGGCCCTTCGCGTCCCAGCCCAGCATTTCATAATAAAGCTGCCGGGCTGCTGCGAAGGCTTCCGGAGGAATGGCCTTTCCTTGAAGGGGTCCATCGCTGAAGGCGGTGAAAAAGCGACGCGGGATCCGGTCGTCGGCATCGCTGAACCCTTCGCGCAGGTTGAAGAGCCGGGTCAGGTTGATGACGCGCTCCCCGGCTTTGGCCAGCTCCCAGATGCTGGTATTCCAGCCCGTGGCGGCCTTCATCATCTCCACCACCTGCTCTCTCGTCCAGGGGACAAAGACGCAGAGCTCAGCCAGGTTCATAAAGTGACGCCAGTTAACCTCGTAATAAAGCAGGCGAATCTTCTCCGGCCCCAGGTAGTCGGCCGGAAGCGTGGTCAAAATGCCCAGGCTTCTGGCCTCCCGCAGGCTTGCCCCTTCCCTGGTATAGGCCGTGTCGTGGATGTTATGAACGTGGTCGGCTCCCGTGGGCGAAAAGGCATAGCCCACACCCAGGGCGTGCTTCAGCCTTGGCTCGTGCATGGGTACCTCTTGTCCCTTGACGTGGATGGCCAGCTCCTCGGCCCCGCCACCGATCTTTTCCGCCGCCCGTTTTACCCCTTCCGCCAGAAGATCCCCCAGACCCTGGCGAGCAGCGATCTTTTCGATCATGGTCAGAAGGGCTTCGGCGTTGCCAAAACGCAATTCAATCCCCTCGGTGTCCCGACGGGTGAGGATCCCTTTCTCAAAGGCCTCCATGGCAAAGCTGATGGCCACGCCGGTGGAGATGGTATCCAGGCCCAACGCGGCGCAACGCTCGTTGCCTTTGGCAATGGCCTTCAGATCGTCCACGCCGCAATTGGAGCCAAGAGCCGCCACCGTCTCGTATTCTGGTCCGCCGTAGACCGGATCCACCGAGTATGGTCCTTCAACCTTGACCACCCTTTTGCACCTGATGGGACAGGCAAAACAATTGTCGCGGTCCACGAGGATGCTCTCGCGCATGGCCTGCCCGCTGATTTTTTCGGCGCCCTCAAAAGAACCTTGTTGGAAGTTACGCGTCGGCAGCCCACCGGACAGCGAGAGACTGACGACACCACCGGCCGTCCCATACTCATAAAGGCCACCGGCCAGTTGCTGGTAATTTTCGCCCATCCAACGCGCCAGCTCCCGAAGCTTGGCCGCGTCGGCTACTTCCACGTTCTTATGGCCGCGGACGGCAATGGCCCGCAAGCGTTTAGAGCCCATGACCGCCCCCAGCCCTGACCGTCCTGCGAAGTGGGTCAGGTCGTTGACGACGGTGGCATAACGAACCAGCTTCTCACCGGCCGGGCCGATTTGAGCCACGCGAACGTAAGGATCACCCAGTTCCTCTTTGATGGCCTTCTCCACGTCTGCCGTCAGGCGCCCCCAAAGATGCTCAGCCGGGCGGATTTCCGCTTCCCCATCGTGTACCCAGAGATAGACCGGAGCCGGCGACTGCCCCTCGACGATGATGGCGTCAAAACCGGCCCGCTTTAGTTCGGCGCCCCAAAAGCCACCCGCCTCCGCGTCACCATACCCGCCGGTGAGCGGCGATTTGGCCCCAACACTGTTCCGCCCACTCCCGGCCACCGGCAGCCCGGTCAGAGGGCCCGTGGCGAAGATGAGCTTATTCTCAGGGCCCAGCGGATCTGCCTTGGCCGGAACCTCGCGGTAAAGATAGTAGGCGATCAGACCGCGCCCCCCAAAGTAGGTGCGGTAGAAACTGTCATTAGGATGCTCGATATTAATTTTACCGTCACTTAAGTTCACCCGCAGAACTTGTCCCGTATAACCCTTGCCCATGGCCCGTTCCCCCTTTTTCCAATGGTCGCCTACTTTCTTCGTCTCACGAAGATCTTTCTTCATTATATACCACCAGCATTGGTTCGCACAACCTCCTGACCCCTGCCGCTGCGTCAGCCCGGCCCTCGCTCTGTCCTCCTCTTGCTCACCCGAATAGGCGGGCAGGGGTGCTAATCACACCTAGAAGAGCGGGGACCCATCTCAGGAACAGCGTCAAAATCGTCGATGCGCTCCCAAGCCCACCACTTCCCGTTATAGAGAGCAAAAGAAGGCCGTCCTTGGGCTTCCACGCCCGGGAAAGACGGCCTTCCCTGATTGCCTCAGGTCCAGAGGGTGAGCTCACCGGTTGCCCGTGCCCGCCTGAAGGACTCAAGGAGCGCCAAGACTCCGACGGGGCCGACCGTGACGGTCAGAACGGCTAAACCAAGAATGGAGGAAACAAAGACGGGGTTGGCCAATACCTGATATTATAGCATTGATTGGGGAAACAGGGAACTGTTTACTTGGCAGAACGGTAAAAGGGCTATCCCCTCAGCGGGCAGCCCTTTTTCCCTTGCTTCTGTTCCAACCCTCTCCGGCCCGTTGATTACCGCCGCGCTGGCCAAAGTACATTCAGTACTTGTCATCTGCGTGCCAGCAAAACCGACCCTATTCCTTATTCGCTGTCGCTGGCTGGCTGCACAAGCAAGCCTTCTCCGCCGGGGCGCGCCGGGACATCAGGGCCGGGAGAAAAGCGCCGCGAGACCTAGAAATGATAGTAGTATTTCAGGGCAATCAGCACCGAACTCACCAGCATCGCCAAAAAGGTGGGCGGGATGGCCAGCTTCATCCAGCGCGGCCAGCCGATTTTCAAACCGTGGCGCTCCATGGTACTATAGGCCACCACATTGGCCGAGGCCCCCACCGGAGTTCCGTTGCCACCCATGTCCACCCCCAGCGATAAGGCCCAGACCATCAGGCCCAGCGCCGGACCTGTTCCCATTTTATCGATATCCTTCAAGACATAGGCCATGGTCAAGGCCAGCGGAACGTTGTCGACAACGGCGCTGGTGATACCGCCGACCCACAAGAGGATCAGGAGCAGGGCAACGTGGTTGCCCCCCGCTGCCCCGACCATACCCTTGGCCATTAGATCGATGACGCCGGTTTTTTCCAGCCCGCCGACGACGATAAAGAGCCCAATGAAAAAGAGGAGGCTCTCCGAGTCGATCTTTTTCAATAGATTCGTTTCCCCGCCGGAAGCCTTGAGCAATTCTTCCGCCTCCCGGCCCACCATAGCCAGCACAAAAAGCGCCGGGAACAGGGAAGCCGAAGCAGCGGTAATATCGACATGGAGGAGTTCGCTCAGCTCGCGGTGCGTCACTAAAAGGAACACGGCTACGGCCATGCCCCCTAAACCATACCAGAGTAGCTTCTCACTCTTAATCTCTTTTTTCAGCCCTTCTTTTTCTAACAGTTCCTTGGTAACCTTGGGAGCCTGATTCAGCATCTTCCGGTTTTGCCAGAAGGCATAGCCAATGATTACCAGCATCGAGATGAGCGAGATGGGGCCAGTATTGCGCACAAAGTCGTTGAAGCCAAACCCGAGCATCGTCCCCAAAATGACATTGGGTGGATCGCCCACCAGGGTGGCCGCCCCGCCGGTATTGGCGGCGCAGACCTCGGCAATTACGAGTGGGACTGGGTCGATTTTAAAGGTGCGGGCCACATAGTAGGTGAGGGTGGCCAAAAAGAGGAGGACGGTGATGCTGTCCATGAACGTAGACAAAAGTCCGGCCAGGAGGGGAAAGAGGATGAAGATCTTCTTGAGATCATATCTAACCCGCTCGGCCACTTCCAGGGCCAGCCAATTGAAAAACCCGGCTTCGGCCAAAACCACGATCAGGATAAACATACCGAAGAGGAGGCCGATGGTTTCCCAACTGACATAAGTCATCGCCTCGTCTAACCGGACGATCCCGCTGGTAACCAGAATCAAAGCCCCGCCCAACGCGACTATGTGTCGCGGAACCTTCTCGCTGGCGATCAAAATATAGGTGATGAGGAAAATGCTGACGGTGATGAGCTTGTCCATTTGAAGCGACGCCCCCTTACCCCTGTTCTTGGGCAGCGAGCAGGTAGAGCGACCCGCGGGCAGACTCCCCTTGGCCACCGACAGGAAGTGTAAGCTGAACGGCTATCACACCTGCCTCATGCCATACAGCCCCATCCGCCGACACCGCACCATCAATGCCACCGAGTAACTTGCAGGCTGCAAGATATAGGCGGTGAGCCAACTCCATCCCTTCCCGGACTTCACGTGTTCGCGGCAAGGCGATCTCCCTTAGTACCTGCTCTTGACACCTGCCACCAACTTCAACTAGAGTAACATCTTTCCCCTCGCTTGTAAAGAGAAGAGGAGGCACAGGTCCTCCTCCGTATGCTACTGGCTCTCCAAAGTCTTCAACTGCAAACTTTCGTCCCGATGAGCGCCGCGCAAAGGGCCGTGGGGCTGTCCGCTCCAAAGTCTTCAACTGCAAACTTTCGTCGCCACCTTTTCCTGTCGCCGCGGTCTCCATCCGCCGCTGCCGGTCAAGGCGTGGCGTTGTGAGGGTTGGCCGATGTTCTAGCCTCCACCCCCCAACGACGGGCCAAAAGCGCACCTCAGCCCGGCCTGGTGAAGGCCATCAGTTGCCCCAGGACCGGCTCAAAGAAGAGTCCCAAAAAGAGGGTGACGACCAGGGCGAGGGTCACCACCAGCTTGAGCTCGCCGGCAACGGCCAGGCTGCCCTTGGTCTTAGGCGGAACCAGATACATATTCCTCACTACGCCATAATAATAGCCGACGGAGATGGCACTGTTCACCGCCATCAGCAGGGCCAGCCAGACCAAACCCGCGTCCACGGCCGCCCCAAAGAGGAGGAACTTCCCAAAAAAGCCGGCGGTGAAAGGGATCCCGATGAGGGAGAGGAAAAAGACCACTAAGGCTGCCGCCAGGTAAGGCGAGCGTTGGGAGAGGCCGGTGAAATCCTCGAGGCTGTCCCGCCCTTCCCGGTTACCCAGAGCCAAAACTACGGCAAAGATTCCCAAATTGGTGAAAACGTAGGCCAGGAGGTAAAGGAGCATGGCCAGTTCCCCGCGGTAATTCCCGGAGGCCAAGCCCACCATGATGTACCCAGCATGGGCGACCGAGGAGTAGGCCAGCATCCGCTTGATGTTCTTTTGCCACAAGGCCGCCAGATTACCAACGGTCATGGTGAGGAGAGCCAAAGTGGCAAAAACCAACGTCCACTCCCAGGTGAGAGCGGACAGGCTGAGGAAAAAGACCCGGATGAGAGCGGCAAAGGCGGCCCCCTTGGGTCCTACCGAGAAGAAGGCCGTGATCGGGGTTGGTGCTCCTTCATAAGCATCCGGAGCCCACATGTGAAAAGGTACCGCTGCCACCTTAAAGCCCAAGCCGATGGCCACCAACACCATGGCCGCTAAAGCGATGGCCGGAGTGCCCAGCTGAGCCAAGCTGCCGCTGATGGCGATCAACTTCGTGGTCCCGGTCAGGCCATAAAAGAGGGACATACCGAAAAGAAGCACGCCGGAAGCCAGCGCCCCCAAGAGGAAGTACTTGATGGCGGCCTCACCGGCCTTGGGGTCTTCCCGTAGATACCCAGCCAGGACGTAAGACGAGATGGAGGTCAATTCCAGGCCCAGATAGATGGTGATGAGGTCCCCGGAGGAGGCCATCAGCATCATGCCCAGAATGGCCATCAGCAAAATGATGTAGAACTCCCCGGGATTCTCGGCCTTTTTTACCTCCAAAAACTCCCGGGACATAAGCACTACCAGAACGCCCACTACCGGGAAGAGCCAGCGGAAAAAGTAGGCGAGCCCGTCCAGGGTCAGCATCCCGGAAAAGAGCTGTCCGGGAAAAGGCGGCACAAAGGCAAAGGAGAGGAGAGTAGCGCTGAGCCCCAAAATAGTGGCGGTCATCAGGGAACCGTTGCGATCGGCCCCGCGCGAAAAAACCGCCGCCAGGGTCAGCAGCAAGATCACCACCGTCAATACGATTTCCGGCAGGATGGCAAGATACGGCAAGATTACATCCCTCCTACCCTGGCGACCAGGCTGAGGATGGCCGGATTCATGATGTTCATGAGCAAGGCCGGATAAACCCCGAGCAGGGCGGTAAAGATCATGAGCGGCACCACCGTACCCAGTTCGCGGGCGGTGATGTCAGGCAAACCGAGGTATTCTTTCTTGGCCTCGCCCATGAGCACCCGCTGGATCATCCAGAGATAGTAACCGGCGGTGAAAACCACCCCGCTGGTGGCGATGATGACAAAGGTCCGGTAGGTGGCAAAGGAGCCGAGGAAGACCAGAAACTCGGCGATGAACCCGCTTAACCCGGGCAGTCCCAGCGAGGCAAAGGAAGCGAAGGCTAAAATGACGGCCACGGTGGGAATGGTATTGAAGAGGCCGCCCAACTTCGCAATCTCCCGGGTGTGGGCCCGGTCGTAAATCATGCCGACCAAAAGGAAGAGCATGGCCGAGATCAGACCGTGGGAGAACATCTGGAAAGCCGCTCCCTGCACCGCCATGGGGGTCATCGCCGCCAGGCCGAGGAGGGTGAACCCCATGTGACTGATACTGGAGTAGGCCACCAGTTTTTTCAGGTCCTTCTGAGCCATGGCCGCCAGGGCGCCGTAGACGATGTTGATGACGCCCAAAATGGCGATGGGAACGGCCAAAGCCCGCGCCGCTTCCGGCAGGGTCGGGTGCGAGATCCGGAGGAAACCGTAAGTCCCCATTTTCAGCAGGATCCCGGCCAGGATGGCGCTGACGGCCGTGGGCGCTTCGACGTGGGCGTCCGGCAACCAGGTGTGGAAGGGGAAGACCGGCACTTTCACCGCAAACCCGAAGAAGAGGGCCAGAAACACCCAGAACTGGAAGGACGGGTCGAATTTCTGCTTGGCCAGGGTCAGGATATCAAAGGTGTTCAAGCCGGCCTTGAAGTAAAGGGCCAGGATGCCGACCAGCATGATCACGCTACCCACCAGGGTGTAAATGAAGAACTTGATGGCGGCGTACTCCCGGCGTGGCCCACCCCAGATGCCAATGAGGAAGTACATGGGGACCAGGA
>Ga0334722_10000987_pt1 | contig 37918 bp, 45 predicted proteins | sample C3_bottom_MG_FD_207210 | JGI IMG/M metagenome (GOLD analysis project Ga0334722, IMG submission 207210) | Sediment microbial communities from Yellowstone Lake, YNP, Wyoming, USA - C3_bottom | ecosystem: Environmental > Aquatic > Freshwater > Lake > Sediment | place: USA: Wyoming | collected... | reverse complement strand
TCGCGAGCGCGCATTTCGTAGACCCTCGGTCCGTCCTGCAGCTCTACGGCAGGTGAGGCCAGGAGGTTCAGGTACCAGACCGGGTGCTTGGGTGCGCCTCCCATCGAGGCGACGACGGCGTACGCACCATCGTGTTCGACGCGCATGAGCGGCGTCTTGCGTACCTTGCCGCTCCGGCGACCGCGGGTCGTGAGGATGACCGTCGGCTTCCCCTGGAGCGTGGAGCCTTCGGCCCCGCCCGTAGCTTCGTATTGCGCCACCTGATCGGCGGCGAACTTCCAGACGCCGGGCTCGTATTCCCCCTCAATCGGCATGTCACGATCGTATCCCGTGCGGCGTTTACTTCCAACTATCGTTGCGTACCGAGATGACGGTTCATCATTGGTCGTCGTGTGCCTGTTCGGTTAGCGCGATCCGCGCATCGCGTGAGCGGAGACGTCCTTGGTCGATTCGATGATGCGAATCGCGGCCCGCGTGAGTGGCTCAAGGCTCGGGCGGTGAACCTTATCCAACGTGTCCATCGCATCGAAGAGGTAGAAGGGCGCCGCCAGGAACTGGACCAACGGTACACCGGCCAGATGGAAGTCGGCGCCGTCGGTGGTCGGTTTCTCACCGAAGAGGGTGGGCGGGACAATGTAGGAACGCCGCAGATCCTCCGCCTCGATAGCGGAGCGTACCGTGTCCTCGAGGCGCGCCAGGCGCGATGTGAACCACCACCGCACCTCGGGCTGGCCTGTCGCCCGAAGTCCACCGTCCAACTCGAGAAACTCGTTCGCCGCATGCTCGAGGTGCAGTTCGAGCACGCAGCTGTCCAGCTCGGCGCGATGCATGCGCACGAACGCTGCCTGCCCGGCACCACCTGCCATGTGGCCGCCGTTGAGAAGAAAGACCAGTCGGTGAGGGCGCTCCGCGTCCGGGACGCGCGACCAGTACATCGCCTGGGCCAGGACGAGCGCGATTCCGCTCGCGTCTTCCACAGCCGAAGCCCAGGGGCCGTCGTGGTGCGATCCAATGATGACCGTCTCGTCGTCCGCACCGGCCAGTTCGCCGACGACGTTGAAGCTTGTGAATGTGTCGCGGAGCGCGTCGACCCTGATGGAGGCGCGCGCCGGTCCGTGTGAAAGCAATGCGTGGATACGGGCGCCGTCCGATCCGCTCACCCAGACGCCGGGGATCGGCCGCGATCTGCCATCGTACGGGACGTAGTATTCGTGGGAGTCGCCGGGGTAGTCGGTGAGCGCGCCAATGAACGCTAAGGCGCCCGCCTCGATCGACGGTTCCATCACATCCTGGGCGCCTCGCCCGAATGGCAGCCGCTGAGCAACACCCGTGAAGGTGTGGTCAGGATCGTAGGACCATGTCGCGAGCTTCGCCATCGAGCGATGCGGGAGGTGACCGAGCCGCACATCGCAGAACGATGCGCGATCCCGGACGCGCTCCGGCACCGCTTCATCAAAACGGCAGAGCTCACCTTCGATACCCGCCGTTGGAGACGAAAACGGGAGAGCGGAGCAAGGCACATCCATCGTTCGCGCGGGGTCGCCAGCGTCCGTGACGACCAACGAGGCGGCGCGTGGCTCCCAATACGGCATCTCGACCGGTTCGGCACGTACGGCGGTGAGCCCGAACCGGGAGAAGTGAGCCTGCGCCCAGTCCTCGGCCCAGCGATCTGCGGGGTATCCCGGTCGACGGATGCCGTGATCGAACACCTCACGGATCCACGAGTAAATCTGCGCTGCGTCAGGAACGAGGTCAGCTCGCAACGTGATGTCCCCTACTGCGTGTGAAGAGCTAGGCAGTTGGTGGTGAACGCGGACATGATGGGCTCCATCGTATTCTTGGGCGGACAGATGGGCAATGAGTGGCTTGATGGAAGCCCGCACGGTCGCCCGGTCGTCGTAGTCTCGGAGCGTCGGGCGATCGTCGTCTGCCTTACGACCGCGAGGCTTACAGTTCTCGAAGTGGTCGGTGAGCGCCGGAGAGGAGCACGCCGTGAAGCCGGGACCCGAGCTGATCGTTCGAACCCACGCCGGCGCGCGGGAGCTGCACGAATTCGTTGCGGCACTCAGCGATTCGGATCTACGGACTGTCACGAGCGGCGGGTGGACCGTCTCGGCGCATCTGGCTCATCTTGCATGTTGGGACCGCTGGGTGGATACACGTTGGCGCATGTTCGAGCGGGCAGGAGTCTTCGATGATCTGCCGGACACCATCGCCGACCTTCGTCAATGACGCGGCGGAATCGCTATGGCCAGGCGTGCCCGGCGCGCTGGCGCGGGAGCTCTCAATCGCATCCGTCGAACTCGTGACACGAAGGATCGAGACGCTTGATCCCGAGGCCATTGACGCCGCGTGCAAGACTGCTCGCCCCGCCATGCTCGACCGCACCCGGCACTGGCACCGCATTCAGCCGAAATCCGCACTGCGCTGAGCCCAACGGCGTGACGCGAACCTCTGGAGCCCACCGCCGGTGGAGTCGAACGGCGATAGGGCCACCGCTACGTCATCGTGGGGTTACCGGCGGCAGACCGTCGTGATTGAACTCGCCGCGCACTGACGCGATGTCCGTCGCGTCGATGTACCGCCCCGCTGGCCGCCTGTCAAAAGATGCAGTCCGGCGCGCGAACCGCGAGCCATCAGTCACGCCGGAAGGTGACTTTTGGCCCTACTCCGAGCGCCCTCCCAAGCGCACGATCCAAGGCGAATGAAGGTTGGCAATGAACCAGACCGAGAAGCCAATCGAGCCGGGCGGCCGCGTTAGCGACGGGAACGATGCGCTCATGGACAAGGGCGACGGCTCTCAGCTGACCGAGCCAGGCACTCGCGGCGTCGCTACCAGCCGGAGGCCTCGTGTGGCGTTGTTGGTGGCCGCCAGCGTGGTCTGTTTGCTGGGCCTGGCGATGCTCGCCGGCGGCGGATGGGGGCTCTGGAAAGATCGCGTTGACAGGGACGGCGGCTTCGTCACCATCGGGACGACGGAGCTGCACACCGAGACGTACGCGATCATCTCTGATTTGCGCGGAGACGGGCCGGGCTGGCTGTACGGGTCGAGGGTACTGGGAGACGCCCGCGTTCGCGCCTCGTCGCGATCAGACGACCCGATCTTCATCGGGATCGCCCCGAAGAGCGACGTCTCTCGTTATCTCGACGGCGTCGGCTACGCGACCATCGGCCACTTGGCGACCGGCGAACTGAGCAGCACCCGGGCGGGCCGCGCGCCGTCGTTGCCGCCGGCACGGGCATTGAGCTGGGCGGCGTCGACGGAGGGCCCCGGCGAGCAAACGCTCGTCTGGAAGCGCGGGGCGGGTGACTGGAGCATTGTGCTGATGAACTCGGACGGCAGCGAGGGCGTCGCTATCCGCGGCGACCTCGGCGCCAAGTTCCCGCCCTTGCCATGGGTTGCGAGCGGGCTGCTCATCGCCGGCGCGATCCTCGCCGTCGTCGGCGGCTGGCTCACCATACGCGAGATTCAGCGCGGGACACGTCCGGAGAGATCCGGACAACTGGCAGGCCTCGGTGCGCCCGACGCCGTCAGTCGGGAGAAAGCGAGGTAGTCACGGCCCTCGTAGTTCAATCGCCAGTGGATACGGACGTCTCTGCCGCGCAGGTCGAGCATGCTCCCGAGCATGTCGACGAACGGCATTCAGCCGTCAAGCAATACTCAATCACCGAGATACTCGGCGTCTGGGCGGCCGCGGCCGTTCCGATGGCCGTTCTCGCGTGGGTCGTCGCACCGTTGCTCCGAGACCAACTCTCGGGCGCTGAACCGCTCGCGCAGGCACTGCTCATCTGCTTGACTCTGGGGCTGATCTGGCAGTTCGCATTGGTCTTGATCCTCATGCAAGTCGAGCTGGGAACGGTCCGATGGTCGCGTTTGCGTGATGCACTCTGGCTACGGCCACCCCGAGACCCGAAGACCGGCCGCGTCTGCGGGAAGGTCTATTGGTGGGCCGTCCCATTTGTCGTCTTGGCCGTCGTCTGGGCGCTGGTGCCCCAGGTCCCGGGTCCAGCGTCGCGAGACTTCGCGCACTTCTTGAGTTCTGACCGTGGCGAGGCCTTTTTTCAGGGCGCGTGGGGCTGGTTCGCAGTCGTCGTCGTGTTTTCCGTCTTCAACACCGTGATCGGCGAGGAGCTCCTCTTCCGCGGCGTTCTCTTGCCACGCATGAAAGGTGTCTTTGGACGGCGCGACTGGGTCGCCAACGGAGCCCTGTTCACGCTCTACCACCTGCACCAGCCGTGGAGCATGCCGGGCACGCTGGTCGAGGGGATCTTCCTGGAGGCCTATCCGTCGCGGCGGTTCCAAAGCGCTTGGATGGGAATCGTCATCCATTCGCTTCAGAGCGTCTTCGTCGTCATCGTCGTCTTCATTCTCGTGGTGAAGTAGTTGCCGTGGTGGCGGCGGCTGACTGGCCGTCGTGCGACGGCAAGAGAAAGGAGAGAACCATGCAGAACTACAGGAAACTGCTAGAGCGCTACGTGGAGCGGTACAACGCCGGCGACCTCGACGGCTGTATGGAGCTGTACGCCGAGGACGCGGTCCAGAACATGCCCGATGGCATCTTCGAGGGCCGGAGCAAGATCAGCGAGCGTCTCGCCCGGGAACTGGCAGCGCTCCCGGATGTGCACTTCAGCTTCGGTGCCTTTGTCGAGCAGGGCGATGCGTTCGCCGACGAGTGGACCTTCGTCGGGACGCACACAGGCCCGTTCCAGCTTCCGGACGGCACCGAACTCCCGCCGACGGGCAAGCGCGTGGAAGTCAAGGGCATGGAGTTCGTGCGCGTGCGCGATGGGAAGATCGTCGTCGACAACCTGTACTACGACAACCTGGCGGTCCTGACGCAGCTCGGGCTCGTCCCGCAAGCGGTTCCCGCTACAGCGGTGTGATGGAGGTGAACGGTGCAGACGATGAAGGAAGCAGCGTGCGCGTTTCTCGCTAACAAGCGAGTCGCGGTGACAGGGGTGTCGCGAAAGCCCGAGTCGCACGGCGCCAATGTCGTGTACAAGCGGCTGCGGGATCGAGGTTACGAGGTGTTCGCGGTCAACCCGAACACGGACAAGGTCGAAGGGGAACAGAGCTATCACGACTTGAAGAGCATTCCTGGCGGTGTCGACGGCGTAGTCATCGGAACGCGGCCGGAGACCGCTGAAGAGACCATGCGAGAGTGCGTCGAGCTCGGCATCAAGAACGTCTGGATGCATCGGGGGCCGGGCGCGGGCAGCGTATCGAAGCCGGCCACGGATTACGGGCGGCAGCACGGCATCACGGTGATCGATGGAGGCTGTCCCTGCATGTTCGGGCCGACGGCCGACTTCGGACACAAGGTGATGCGCCTGGTGTTCGCGAGCCACGTGCCGAAGCAGGTGTGAGCTACGCGGCGCTCGTGGCTTCGTAGCGCCTGGCAAGAAACGAAGAAGGGAAGCGACCAGGGCCCGGCAGGAGTGCCGGCACGAAGGAGGCACGGCGATGTTCGAGGTGACAGCGCGACTGAAGGTCCGAGATGGCGAGCTGGACGGCTTCAAGCGCCAGGCGGACGAAATGATGAGGCAGACGAAAGAGAAGGACACGAGAACGCTCCGATACGACTGGTTCCTGAGCGTCGACGGGACCGAATGCGAGGTGCGCGAGGCGTACGTGGACGCCGATGGCTTACTCGAGCACGCGCAGCACGTGTTTGAAGCAAGGGACAAGCTGTTCCGCGACTACGCTGACGGTCACGTCATGACGCTGTACGGCGAGCCGTCGCCTGCGCTGGCGGCGCTGATCGAGAAGCTGGCGGGCACCGTCGAGTTCAAGCGGTACGCCTTCTTCCAGGGTCTCGAACCAGTCGGCGCCGCGCGCTGATTCGCGTCCAGGCGGAGGGAGCAGACCCATGGGTTACGCCCGTTCGGACGGATGCAACCTGTACTACGAGGACGCGGGCGAGGGGGTACCGATCCTTCTCATTCACCACGATGATCGGGCTCGCTGTCGGCATCGATTACGTCCTGATCTCGACGATGCCGCTGTTCACAGTCTTCTTCGCGATGGCGCTGCCGCGCAGTGAGCCCCTCTCCGCGGGCAGAGCCTGCGGACTGGTGCTGGGCATCGCCGGCGTTGCCGTCCTCGTCGGCGCGAACGCCAGAGGTGCGGCCTCCGGCCCGCCCACCGCCCACCTGGCCGTGATCCTGGCCGCGATGTCGAACGCGGCGGCCGTCTTGTATGCGCGGGCGCTGCTTGCGGAACAGGACGCGCTCCAGCTGTCAGGCCTGAAGCTCGTGGTAGGGGCAATCATCGCCCTCGCGATTGTGGGCGGTGTTCGCGGCGGGGTGGCCGCGCCTCAGATGGGCGCCGGCGCCTGGTGCGCATTGATTGCGCTGGGAGTCCTGTCGAACGGCGTGGGCCGGACGATGTACCTGTCGCTCATCGCGTCCGCAGCGAGCGCGCGAGCCTCACTGGTCGCCTACATCGTCCCGGTGGTGGGCGTTGCGCTGGGATGGTTGCTGTTGGGTGAACGGATCGGCGTCGGTGCGGGTGTGGGCACGGCCATGATCGCCGGCGGCATGACGCTTGTGACGCACGGTGCGCAGATCGCCGCCTGGGTCCGCCGCCACCACGGGTCGCCTCCGCTTGCAGTTCAAGGCCACGGTCCGTTGACGAACGTACCATCGTGACGAGTCCGGTTTGAACACGCTGCCACGATGTGGTGATCGTGCCGCCTAAGCGCCGGACCTATCGGGCCGAAACGCGCCAGGTCGTCGAGAGCACCGGGACGGGACGCTCTGTTCCGGGCCGAGAGCGGAGTACTCACAGAACGTGTGGGAGGCGATCGTCTGGTTGCCACGCGTCTAATGGGGCGCTAAGTTCATGATGTGAACGACCGGATGACGCCGCCGCAGTTTCACAAGTCCGACGGCATCGAGGACTGGCGCGTGCTCGGCGAAGGAGCCTGCGCCTTCTTCCCGACGCCGTCGTTCGCCGCGAGCGCGAGGCTCGTGCAGGCGATCGCCGCGTTGCCAGGCTTCGACAATCACGCGCCCGACGTCGACATCCGGCACGATGGCGTGACCGTGCGTCTCATCACGATCACTGCCGACTACTACGGGATGACCCGGCGTGATGTCGAACGTGCCCGGCAGATCTCGGCCGTGGCGCGGGAGCAGGGCGTCTCCGCCGAGCCGTCCGCGGTTCAGACCGTGCTCGTCATTCCGGGCGCGCCGGTGACCGCCCGGGTGATGCCGTTCTGGCGAGCCATACTCGGGTACCAGCCGCGCTGCGACAGCCCCGACGAGGACCTCGTCGATCCGCATCGTCGCGGGCCAGCGTTCTGGTTCGAGTCGATGAAGGAATCGCGGGCGGGGGGTGGCGGCAGCATCCACGTTTGCATCTACGTTCCCCACGACCAGGCTGCGGCTCGCATCGCCGCGGCGCTGGCCGCAGGCGGCCGCCTCGTACGCGACGAGTTCGCGCCCGCGTGGTGGACCCTGGCCGATGCCGTCGGGAACGAGTGCGACATCGCGACGACGATGACCGGCGATTGACGGATCGCCACCAGAGCATCTCGCCGCGAACGGGCGGCCCGGCGCCACGTCATAGGGCGCGCTTGAGATAGAACCGGAGGGTAATGATGCCAGCGGCCAGCCGAGAAGTGCACCTCATCGCACGGCCCGAGGGGATGCCGAAGCCGTCCGACTTCGAAGTCGTCGAGACGACAGTTCCGGATGCCGGAGAAGGGGAGATCCAGGTCCTTAACCTGTACAACAGCATCGACCCGGCGACGCGGCCGCGACTCTCGTTGCAGCCGCTCGCTACGCCGCCGTGGGGCTTCGCGCTCGGGCGCGTAGAGCAGTCGCGCCATCCCGACCACCGCGAGGGCGACATCGTGCTTGGCATGTACGGGTACCGCGAGCGATACGTGTCCGACGGGCGCGGCGTCTCCAGGATCGCCGCCGATCCGTCGTTGCCCGTGAGCGTGTACCTGCATGCGGTCGGAGGATCGGGATTTGTGGCGTACGGCGGGTTGCTCGAGATCGGGAAGCTGCAGAAGGGCGAGCAGGTATTCGTCTCGACGGCGGCGGGCGCGGTCGGTTCGATCGCCGTGCAGGTCGCGAAGCTGCGGGGCTGCTATGTGATCGGCAGCACAGGCTCGGAGGAGAAATGCCGCTGGCTCACGGACGAACTTCGTGTAGACGCGGCGATCAACTACAAGGCGGTGCCGATCCGCACGGCCCTGAAGGAGAAGGCGCCGAACGGCATCGACGTGTACTTCGACAACGTGGGCGGTGACCACCTGGATGCGGCGCTGCCGCGCATGAATCCGCTCGGCCGCATTCCCGTGTGCGGCATGATCTCGGCGTACAACAGCGCCGGCGCGATCTCGGCGCCCGTGACGACGCTCTCGAACATCATCTACAACCGGGTGACGATCCGCGGGTTCGTTTCGGCGGACTTCATGCACCTGCGCGACCGGTTCACCACAGAGATGGAGGGGTGGCTGAAGGACGGCAGCGTCAAGTATCGCGAGACGATCTATGAAGGCATCGAGAGCTCGCCTGCGGCGTTGATCGGCATGCTCAGTGGCGAGAACATCGGCAAGACGATGGTGCGGGTGGCGGCTGGAGTTTGACTGCGCGGAGCCCGGTGGACTCGGATGACGACCTTGCGGGGTCGTTCGGGTTCAACCTGATGGACCTTCCTCTACGGCAGCTATCCCTCGGGGCACCTGCACCACATCCGCCGGTACGGCGGTACGCCGCACGACGCGCATGCAGCACGGCGGCGTCCCCGAGCAGTTCTCCCGCTTCGATTCGAAGGGCCAGGAGACGTGGCGAACTTCGTCTGCCCGGGTGGCGAGCCGTACCAAACTTCGCGCTCCGCTGGATCGCGGCCTTCGTCGTCGGTCGCGTCGTTCGTCATACCCTCGGTACACCAGCGGCGAACCTCGGTTACGTGGGCGCGTTTCGCTGCTCGTTTCACGTCCGTAGCAACAACGTTAACGTAGGGCTAACCGCGCGTTAACCGCGCGCGCCTACGCTCCCCCATGAGGAACAGCTGGAGAGCGCCTCGCGATGAGGCGAGTTGGAAGGAGCAACCATTGAGCATCGGTCGAGCGAGCAGCCGGGATGCTCTCGCCCTCGCGGGCGCCATCGTGACGGCGTCGGCGCTCGTCCTGGCGGCGTGCGGCGGCGGGACGAGCAGCGGCGACAAGACATCGACGGCGGCGGCGAAGTCTCCGGCCGCGGGCGCGACGCGATCGAGCACCGCGGCGCCAGGCGCCTCGATCCCTTCGGACGTGGGTAAGGACGACAACGCCAAGCTCACAGGCGCCGGGGCGACCTTCCCCACGCCCCTGTACACCCGCTGGTTCTCCGACTACAACCAGAAGGTGGCGAAGGGCGTCGAGGTCAACTACCAGTCCATCGGCTCGGGCGGCGGTGTCCAGCAGATCATCGCGAAGACCGTCGACTTCGGAGCGAGCGACGCGCCGCTGTCGGACGCCGAGCTGAGCAAGGCCGCGGGGATCCAGCACATCCCCACGACGCTCGGCGCCGTCGTGATCACGTATAACGTCGACGGCCTTTCGGCGCCGTTGAAGCTCGACGGCGACACGATCTCGAAGATATACCTCGGCACGATCAAGAACTGGAGCGATCCCGCCATCGCCTCCCAGAACGCCGGCGCGTCGTTGCCCGACGCAGATATCGTCGTCGTGCACAGGGCGGACGGAAGCGGGACGTCATTCGTATTCACGGACTACCTGAGCACGGTGAGCAGCGAGTGGAAAGACAAGGTAGGCACCAGCAAGAACCCGCAATGGCCCGTCGGCCTCGGCGGCCAGGGCAACGAGGGCGTCTCGCAGCAGGTCAAGCAGAACAAGAACTCCATCGGCTACGTGGAGCTCGTCTACACGAAGCAGAACAACCTGGCCACCGCCCGGGTCAAGGACAGGTCAGGTGAGTACATCACGCCGTCGAGCGAGAGCACGTCGCTCGCCGCGTCGGGCGTGACAATTCCGGCGGACTACCGCACGAGCATCGTCGACTCACCGACGAAGGGCGCCTACCCGATCAGCAGCTTCACCTACATCCTTCTCTACAAGAGCCAGTCCAACAAGACGAAAGGCAAGGCACTGGTCGACATGCTCTGGTGGGCGATCCACGACGGCCAGGCGACGACCACCGAGCTCGGCTACGCGCCGTTGCCGGCGAGCGTCGTTACGTCCGTCGAGAAGACGCTCACCACCGACATTACGTCAGCTGACGCGCCGCTGCTCACGGGTTTTTGAACTTCCCCGGGTCGAGAGGCGGGCGGCGACCGTGGGCCATCCGACCGCCTCTCGTATGCTAAGGCCGATGCAGGTCTCCAACACGCGCGCGCGTTCTGACATCCAGCGCCCGGCAGGCCTGTTCGCGCGCGTCGACGCGCGCGAACTGCTGTTCCGCGGCCTCGTGACCGCGGTGGCGATCGGCCTCGTGCTGCTCGTCGCCCTGATGATCTACGAGCTCGCGCACGAAGCGTTGCCCGCGATCCGCAAGTTCGGCGTCGGCTTCCTCTGGTCGACCGACTGGAACCCTCCAAAGGAGCGGTTCGGCGCCCTGCCGTTCATCGCCGGCACGCTCGTCACCTCGCTCCTCGCCCTCGCCTTCGCCACCGCCATCGGCGTCGGCGCTGCCGTCTTCCTCGTCGAGTTCGCCCCGGGCTGGCTTCGCGTGCCGCTCTCCTACACGATCGAGCTGCTCGCGGCGATCCCCTCCGTCGTCTACGGCCTCTGGGGTGTGTTCGTGCTCGGTCCGTGGATCCAGCACACCGCCGGGCCGTTCCTCCTCCGCTACTTCGCGTGGGTCCCGTTCGTCGATGGCCCCGCCCTCGGCGTCGGCATCCTCGCCGCGGTGCTCATCCTCACCATCATGATCCTGCCGACGATCGTCGCCATCTCGCGCGAGGTGATCGCCGCGGTGCCCCGCTCCCAGCGCGAGGGCATCCTCGCCCTCGGCGCCACCCGCTGGGAAATGATCCGCATCGCCGTGCTGCCCTACGCGCGGTCCGGCGTGCTGGGCGCGGCCATCCTCGGCCTGGCGCGCGCCATCGGCGAGACTCTCGCCGTCGCCCTCGTGATCGGCAACAGCACCGCCATCCCGCATTCGATCTTCTCTCCCGCGTACACCATGGCAAGCGTCATCGCGAACCAGTTCCGCGAGGTGGAGAATGACATGCACCGCGCGGCGCTGATCTACATCGGCCTGCTGCTCTTGCTCATCACCCTGCTGGTGAACGCAATCGCGCGCGCGCTCGTCTGGCGCGTCACGCGCGGCCAATCCACGACGGTGATCGAATGATCGCCATATCAGCCGCGGACCGCCGCCGGCGCAGCATCATCGATACGATCGCGACCGGGCTGATCGTCGCCGCCGGCATCGGCGTCATCGTGCCACTGTTCGCCATCCTCATCTTCATCTTCTTCAAGGGACTGCCCGCGCTCAGCCTGGACCTCTTCACGCAGAACCCCGGCCCCACCGGCGTACCGGGCGGCGGCGTAAAGAACGCCATCGTCGGCTCGCTCGTCCTCCTGCTCCTCGCGATGGCGATGGGCCTGCCGCTCGCCATCGCCGCCGGCATCTACCTCGCCGAATATGGCCGCAGCCGCCTCGGCTTCGCGATCCGTTTCGTCGTCGACGTGCTCGCGGGCATCCCCTCGATCACCATCGGCATCTTCGTGTACACCGTGATCGTGCTGCCGATGGGCAGGTTCAGCGCCTTCGCCGGCGGCGTCGCCCTCGCCCTGATCATGCTGCCCATCGTCGCGCGCGTCACCGAGGAGATGCTGCTGCTCGTGCCGCAGATCACCCGCGAGGCCGCCTACGCCCTCGGCGTCCCGAAATGGCGCACGATCATCACCGTCGTCGTGCCGGGCGCCGCGAGCGGCATCATCACCGGCATCGTCCTCGCCGCCGCGCGCGTCGCCGGCGAGGCCGCGCCGCTGCTCTTCACGGCCCTCGGCAACAACTTCTACAGCCGCGATGTCCTCCGCCCGATCGATGCGCTGCCGCTCCGCATCTTCACCTACGCGACGGGGCCCTTCGACTACCAGCACGAACAGGCCTGGGCGTCCGCGTTCGTGCTCGTCATGCTCGTGCTCGCCTTGAGCGTCCTCGCACGCGCCGCCATCCAGCGGAGGGCGCGATGACATCGGCCGCCCCCCGCGCCCTGCACCCCGGCGCCGGCCAGGACGCTCTCGCGCCGGCGATCGTCGTCGAGCGGCTCACCGCCTGGTACGGCGCCCACTCCGCCGTGCGGGACGTCAGCATCGCCTTCGCGGACCGCACCGTGACGGCGATCATCGGCCCCTCCGGCTGCGGCAAGTCAACGCTCCTCCGCTGCCTGAATCGTATGCACGAGGTGGTGAAGGGCGCACGCGTCGACGGCCGCGTCCTGCTCGGCGGAGAGGACGTCTACGGCGGCGCCGTGGACGCCGCCGTCATCCGGACGCGCGTGGGGATGGTGTTCCAGCGCCCTAACCCCTTCCCGACGATGTCGATCTGGGACAACGTCGGCGTCGGCCCCAGGCTCCTCGGGCACGGCGGCCACGAGCTTTCCGATATGATCGAATCGGCGCTCAAGCGCGCCAATCTGTGGGAAGAGGTGAGCGACAAGCTGCACACCCCGGCCATCAGCCTCTCCGGAGGCCAGCAGCAGCGTCTCTGCATCGCCCGCTGCATCGCCGTCCAGCCGGAAGTGATCCTGATGGATGAGCCGTGCAGCGCGCTGGACCCCGCGTCGACGATCCGCATCGAGGACCTCATGCGAGAACTCGCCCGCGACCACGCCGTGATCATCGTCACCCACAACATGCACCAGGCCGCGCGCGTGTCCGACTTCACGGCGTTCATGCTCGCCGATGACGGCGGCGGCGGCGTCATCGAATACGAGGACACGGACACCCTGTTCACCGGGCCGAAGGACCGGCGGACCGAGGAGTACGTTACCGGGCGGTTCGGCTAGGAGCGGCGCATGCCTTCAGACACCACGATCAGCGGGCCCAGGACGACGAGCGCGCCGCCGATCGCGCTCGCCGTCCGCCCGGACCGTGCCCCGGCCCGCAGCGCCGAAGCGCGGCTCCGCGCCCGTGGCATCTCAGTCCGGTACGGACATCGCCTGGCGATCGACGACATCAGCATCGACGTGCTCGACCGCGCCGTCACCGCCATCATCGGCCCTTCCGGTTGCGGCAAGTCGACGCTCCTGCGCGTGTTCAACCGCATGAACGAGCTCATCCCGAGCGCCCGGACTGAGGGCCACGTCGAGCTGGACGGGGTCGACATCCTCGGCGACGACGTGGACGTTGTCCGCCTCCGCCGCCGCGTCGGCATGGTCTTCCAGAAGCCCAATCCCTTCCCCATGAGCATCTACGACAACATCGCCTACGGACCGCGCCAGCACGGCACCCGCGGCAAGGCGCGCCTCGACGAGATCGTCGAACGCTCGCTCCACCGCGCCGCGCTCTGGGAGGAGGTGCGCGACCGGCTCAGGCGCCACGCGGGCGGGCTCTCGGGCGGCCAGCAGCAACGCCTGTGCATCGCTCGCGCGCTCTCCGTCGACCCGGAGGTGCTGCTGATGGACGAACCGTGCAGCGCGCTCGACCCCATCGCCACGCTCAAGATCGAAGACCTGATGACCGAGCTGGCGCGCGACCTCACGATCGTCATCGTCACCCACAACATGCAGCAGGCCGCTCGCGTCTCCGACTACACCGCCTTCATGCTGGCCGGCGACGAGCGGATCGGCCGGCTCGTGGAGTTCGGCGAAACCGACGTGCTCTTCACCACGCCGAGAGACCGGCGCACCGAGGACTACATCACCGGCCGGTTCGGCTAAAGGGGTCGCACATGACGAGAGAGCTGTTCGACAAGAAGCTTCGCGAGATGCAGGACGAGGTCCTGATCATGGGCAGCATGGTGGAAAAGGCGATCCAGCGCTCCGTGCAGTCGCTCCGCACGCGCGATGTCCCCCTCTCCGACGCGGTCGTCCACGACGACGCGGTGATCAACGCGAAGCGTTACGCCATCGAGGAGAAGTGCATCCACACCATCGCCCTCCAGCAGCCCATGGCCGCCGACCTGCGCGTGCTCGTCGCCATCCTCTTCATCGCCACCGAGCTGGAACGCATGGCGGACCACGCCGAGGGCATCGCCCGCATCAACATCATGATGCGCGACGAGCCGCCCCCGGCGATCCCCGCCGAGATCGGCGAAATGGCCGAGAAGGCCGGAGACATGCTGCGCCGCAGCCTCACCGCGTTCGTCGAGCGCGACGAGGACACCGCGCGTCGCATCTGCGACGAGGACGACCGAGTCGATGCCCTGTACGACGCCGCCTATCACGGCCTGATCCAGCGCGTCATCCAGACGCCCGGCGACCTCCAGCGCATCACATACCTGATCTGGACGTCGCACAACCTGGAGCGCATCGCCGATCGCGTCACGAACATCTGCGAGCGGGTCATCTTCATGGTCACCGGCCAACTCGAGGAGATCAACGTATCCCGGTACTAGTCCTGCGCCCTGACATCGTGCCCCGCGGGAGGCGCCCGTGACCTCCGGCCCGGCGCGCGCCGCCGGCGGCGGCGCGCCGGAGCGCGGGACCGCGCGCGCGAGGACCGTGCTCGTGGTCGAGGACGAGCAGGCACTTGCCGCGGCGATCTCCTACAACCTGCGCAAGAACGGGTTCGACGTGATCGCCGCGGCGGACGGCGTCGTCGCGTTGCAGGAAGCACGCCGCGCCATGCCCGATGTCATCGTCCTCGACCTCACGCTCCCCGGCATCGACGGCCTGGAGATCTGCCGCCGCATCCGCACCACCTCGAACGTGCCGATCCTGATGCTTACCGCGCGCAGCGAAGAGCTCGACAAGGTCGTCGGCCTCGAAATGGGTGCCGACGACTACCTCACGAAGCCGTTCGGCATGCGGGAGCTGATGGCCCGGATCCGCGCGCTCGTGCGGCGCGCCGCATCGCAGGCGGCTGAGCGTGATGACAGCGTCCATGTCCGCGCCGGCGACCTGGACTTCGATGCGCGCGGCCGCACCGTCCTGCGCGACGGACGCGAGATCGCGCTCAAGCCAAAGGAATTCGACCTCGTGTTCTTCCTCGCTCAGAACGCCGGCCAGGTCTTCACTCGCGAGCAGCTGCTGGAGCGCGTCTGGGGCTACGACTTCTTCGGCGGCAGCCGGACGGTGGATGTCCACGTGCGCTGGCTGCGCGAGAAGCTCGAGGCCGACCCGTCCAGGCCCGGGCATATCCTCACGGTACGGGGCGTTGGCTACAAATTCATCCGATAGCCGCGCGACCTCCGCGGCCGGCGTGATCACCGGCGCCGTCGCCCTGTACGCCATCGTGCTCGGCGCGGCCATGCTCGCGGTGCGGCTCGCGGGCGACACGACATCCGTGGTGTGGCTCGTCTTTGTCGTCGCCGCGGCCGCCGTCGTCGCCGTCACATGCCTTCTCTTCGTCCCGCGGATCCGCCACCTGCGCGCGGCAATCGCCGCCGCGCGCGCCATGGCCGGCGGACGCTTCGACACCCGCCTCCCGCTGGCAGACGACGAGTACGGCGCGCTCGCGTCCGCGCTCAACAGCGCCGCACAGTATGCCGGCGCTACCATCTACGAGCTCGCAGAGCAGCGCGCCCAGCTCCAGGCGTTGCTCAACGCCAGCAGCGATGCGACCGTCGCCGTCGATGGCCGCGGCCGCATCGTCTACCTGAACGAGGCCGCGGGCAGCTTGTTCGGCGCCGAAATGGCCCCCGCGATCGGTCGCCCGTTCATCGAGGTCGTACGCGACCATGACCTCAATGAGCTCGTCGCGGCGGCCGGCGCTCGCGGTGAGCGCAGCGTGCTCGTCGTGCCGGTCGGGCCGGCGCAGCGCTGGCTCCAGGCGACCGCCGTCCCCATCGAGCGCGCCGGAGCGTGGGCGGCGCTCGTCGTGTTTCACGACCTCACCGAGGTGCGCCGGCTCGACAGCGTGCGCCGCGACTTCATCAGCAATGTCTCGCACGAGTTGCGGACCCCGCTCGCCGGCATCCGCGCCGCCGCCGAGACGCTGCAGGAAGGCGCGCTCGAAGACCGCCCCGCCGCGGAGCAGTTCCTGCGCCATATCCAGCGCGAGACCGACCGCATGACCCAGCTCGTCGAAGAACTGCTCGACCTCTCCCGCATCGAATCGGGCGCGGCGCCGATGACCTTCGCGCCGCTCGATGCCGCCGCCCTCGCGAGCGAAACGGTGCGGCGCTTCGCCCGCCAGGCGGAGCGCGCGGGGCTGCACCTCACGGCGCTGCCGGCCGGCCCGGTCACGCTCATCGGCGACGCCGAACGCCTCGAGCGGGCCCTTGGCAACCTCGTCGCCAACGCGATCAAGTTCACTCCGCAGGGCGGCGAGATCACGGTCTCCGTGCACGAGAGTGGACACGATGTCGCGATCGCGGTGGCGGACACCGGCGTCGGTGTCGAGCCCGAAGAGCAGGCGCGGGTCTTCGAACGCTTCTACAAGAGCGGCCGCGGGCGGGGCGCGGGCGGCACCGGCCTCGGCCTCGCGATCGTCAAGCACATCGCCCTGGCGCACGAGGGCGACGTATCGCTCGAGAGCCGGCCCGGCCGCGGCTCAACGTTTACGATACGGCTGCCCCGCCGCTAGCGGGTCGCGGACGACGGGCAAAGCCTCGCCGACGCCGGCGTCCGGCTCACGCGGCGGCTGTTCGTTCGAATGATGAGGAGGTCGCATGACGAATCTCGCACCATACACGCGGTCGATGCTTGGATATAACCAGTGGGCCAACGAACGCATCCTGGGGGCCGCCGCCGGGCTGAGCGACCACGAGTACGAGAGCATTGCCGGAGCGTTGAGTCACGTGCTGGGGACGCAACGCTGGTGGCACGCGGCGTGGACCGGCGGAGCGCTTCCGGCGCCGGCGGACCTGCCGGACCTGGAGGCAGCGCGCGCTGCCTACGCGCGCTCGCACGAAGACCTGCGCGCGTTCGCCGGCGGCCTTGAGGACAGTGGCCTGCTGCGCGCCGAGGCGTGGTGGAAGCAGTGGGGCTATCACGGCGCCATGAGCATCGCCGATGTGATCGCGCAGCTCTTCTTCCACGGGACGCAGCACCGCGCGGAGATCGCCCTGAAGCTCACGTCGTACCGGCACTCGCCCGGGGATCTGGATTACCTGTTCTTCAAGAATCCGGACTTGCCGGCTGAAGCCGTTGCGTCGGTCGCCGCAGTGTGACCTGGCTCTCGCCGTCGCCCGCCGCATACGTGATACGATTCGCCTACCAGGGAATCTTCTCGAGGTGGACACGATGACTACTGATGTGCGGGCGGTGGCTTCCGACGGCATAGACTACTCGGCGCTGGAGAGCGCCATCGGGCTGAACTGGTACGACGCCGACCCCAACCTGCAGCAGATCGTCGAGCGGCTGGCCGCGCCGGAAGACCGCGCCTTCGCCGAGACCCAGCTCCGGAACATGGGCGGCGTCATCGGCGGTCCGGTGGCCGCGCGCGCGGAGGTGACCGACAAGCACCCGCCTCGCCTCGAAAAATATGATAAGTGCGGAAACGAACTCAACGACATCGTCCACCATCCCGGCGCGATCGAGACCAAGCGCGACCTCTGGCAGAACGGCTTCATCGGCCTGCGTTGGTCGGACGAGGTGCGCAAGACGCGCGACGGGCGCCTGCCGCCGGTCGTGAACACCGGCTTCTCGTACTTCCTCAGCCAGGCCGAGACCGGCATGCTCTGCGCCATCGGCATGACATCGAGCGCCGCCGGGATCATCGACCGGCACGCCTCACCCGACGTCCGCGAACGCTTCCTCCCCCATCTCACGACGATGGACTTCGCGGAGGCGTGGGACGGCGCCATGTTCATGACCGAGATCAGAGGCGGCAGCGACCTCGCCAGCAGCGAGTGCAGCGCCACGAAGACCGCCGGCGGCTGGAAGCTCAACGGGTCCAAGTGGTTCTGCTCGAACCTCGACGCCGCCGCGATCATCACGCTGGCGCGCCCGGACGGCGCGCATGCGGGCCTGCAGGGCCTCGCGCAGTTCCTCGTGCCAAAAATGCGCGCCGACGGCACCCGCAACGGCATCCACGTCCGACGGCTCAAGGACAAGCTCGGCACGAAGTCCGTGCCGACGGGCGAAGTCGACTTCGAGGATGCCGAGGCCTACCTGATGGGCGCCGAACGGCCCGCCAACGACAGCGGCGCCCGCGACGGCAAGGGCGTCAACCGCATGATGGAGATGGTGCAGGGCTCGCGCTTCGGCGTGGCGCTGATGGGCCTCGGCATCATGCGGCGGAGCTTCCTGGAGTCGGCGATCTACGCCCACCACCGCTACGCGTTCGGCCGGCCGATCGCCGAGTACCCGCTGGTGCGCGAGACGCTGGTGAACATGGCGGCGGAGGTGGAGGCGGGCTGCGCGATCGCCTTCGAGACAGCAGAGGCGGGAGCCAGGCAGGATGCGGAGTCGCGGCGCCTCTACCGCATCCTCGTGCCGCTGGCGAAGTTCCGCTGCGCGCGCCGTGGCGTCGACCTGGCCTCGCAGGCCGTCGAGATCTTCGGCGGCAACGGCTACATCGAGAACTGGCCCGTCGCGCGCCAGCTGCGCGACGCGCAGTGCCACACGATCTGGGAGGGCACCGAGAACATCATCTGCCTGGACGTGCTGCGGTCGATACAGAAGGAGCACGCGGACGAAGCGCTGTTCGCGCGCATCGAGCGGGCGCTGGGCTCCGCCGAGCACCCATCGCTGGCCGCGACCGCCGCCGATGTCGGCCGCTCCGCTGACGAAGTGAAGGAGGCGGCGGCCTACCTGGAGCGCGCGCCGCAGGAGATGCGGCTGCTGCACGCACGCCGCCTCACCGACTACATGGCCGACGTCACGCAGGCGGCGCTGCTCGTCGAAGAGGGCGCGTGGGAACTGGAGCACAAGGGTTCGGCGCGCAAGGCCGTCGTTGCGCGCTACTTCGCATCGACGCGGCTGGCGGAGCGGCCGTTGCGTGGCATCACCTCCAGCGACCGCACCGTGCTCGACCACTTCGAGCCGATCGTCCGGTACGGCCGCATCGATCGCGAGGCGCTGTAAGCCGCGTCCGGATGCGAATCACAGGTAGCGCGCGCGTTCTCGCGCCCGCGCGGCGCGGCAGCTTCGTCGATCGCGCTGTGTCGCTCCGATCGCGACCCGCGCCTGATCCGCGCGCGGGGTGCGCCATCGGTGCCCCACCCGCCCACACCGCATACACTGACGCCGGATGACGAATCGGTACGACGCGATTGTGATCGGCGCCGGGCCCGCCGGCAGCACCGCTGCCAGGCGGCTCGCCCTCGGCGGCGCGAACGTCTTGCTGCTCGACCGCGCGCGCTTCCCGCGCGACAAGCCCTGCGGCGGCGGCGTCACGTTCCGCGCCGACGACGCGAACGACATCGACCTGGCGCCCGTCACCGAGCGTGAGATCTACGGCGTCCGCGTCAGCGTCGCCATGGGCGCGCGCTTCGACCGCTCCAGCCCGCGCCTGCTGGCCCGCATGACGCAGCGGTCGCGCCTCGACGCTTTTCTCGTCGAACATTCGGCGACGGCCGGAGCCGAGTTCCGCGACGGCGCGACGGCGCGGTCCGTCGAGATCGACGGCCGGACGGCGCGCGTGCGCGTAGATGGCGACCTGCACGAGGCGCGCGTCGTCATCGGCGCCGACGGCGTGAACGGCGCGACGGCGCGCGCGCTGGGGCTCCACGCCGTGTCCGAGCACGCCGTCGCGCTCGAGGCGAACTACCCGGCGGACGCCACAACGATGAGCGGCTGGGAGCGGTTCATCGCCTTGGACCTCGCCGCCACTCCCGGCGGATACGCCTGGGTCTTCCCGAAGGCCGACCACCTGAACATCGGCGTCGGCGGCTGGAAGTCCGTCGGCCCCACCCTGCGCGCGCGCCTGTCGCGCTTCTGCGCGTACTACGGATTCGACGAAACGCGCCTCTTCGGACACCGCGGCTACCAGCTGCCGCTGCGCCGCGACGGCGCGCCCGTCGTGCGCGGTCCGGCCATGCTCGCCGGCGACGCCGCCGCGCTCGTCGACCCGCTGTCGGGCGAGGGCATCTGGGCGGCGTTCGTCAGCGGGCGCCTCGCCGCCGACGAAGCCCTGCGCTACCTCGGCGAGCAGGCGCCCGACCTCAGCGGCTATCAGCGCGCGCTTGACGCCGTGATGGACGAAGAGATCCTCGCGTCGCGACGGCTGATGGCGGTTCTGCAGCGGCTGCCGAGCGTCAGCGTGTTGATGCTCAAGTACAACAACACGTTCTGGCGCTACCTGACGGAGATCATCCGCGGCGAACTCACGTATCCGGCCCTCCCGCGCAAGCTGGGTCCGCTGCGTCACCTGCTCTATCGCTGGGCGGACTGGGAGATCGCCCGCCACCGCCGGTCGCTCGGGCCCACGCCGTAGCCGGACTGCCGGCGCTCAGCGCGCGACGCTCGGCGATGCGCGGTCGCAGGTCTTGCTGCCAGGCGCCAGCGTCGCCGTCGGCGTGATGTCGGCGTCCGGCGTCGCGTCGGACTCGTTGGTCGCGCCGCAGAGCAGACGCCGCGTGTCGACGAACGCACCCTCGACCCCCGCCGACGTCGCGAAATAGTCGAGGCCCCGGTCCGCCGGGCCCATCACCAGGTCGCCTTCGCGGGTGAACCGCGCGCCTCCGCAAGGGTCCAGGAAGAGGCCTGGCCCGTAGCTGCCCGAAGGCGCGGTCAGCGTCGCGTTGTTGTCCCATACGACTCTGCAGCCGCGGACGTGCCCGTAATACCCGGGCGGATACAGGTACACGGCGTGCAGCCGGCCGTCGCTCCCCCGCCCGATCGCGAAGTCGTCCAGCGGGAACGCGACGGGCGCGCCGCCATATTCGTTCGTCAGGCGCGTCTGGACCATGCGACCGACGCTGGAGCCATCGTCCCGTACCGTCGACATGAACGCGACGATGCCGAGCGCCAACGCTGCCATCGAGATGATCAGCGCGACGGCCACACCAAACCGTGTGCGGATCACGCGGGGGCGCCGCCGGCCGTCGCCGTCTGCGGTGTTCGGACAACGAGCATCGAGGCCCATTATACGGATGGCGCCCGATGCATAGCCCGACAGGTCCGGTTCGCGGGCTTCAAAGAGTCGAGGGTGGCTAGCCTCCGCCGAGGTCTGTCGGGAAGTCGCGCTCCTCGTACGGGAGGTCGAAGTCGCTGCCGCTCACGGAACTGCTGATCTCCGTCGCCTCTATCTCTGACTCGTCCGCGCCTTCCGTCTTGGCGTAGAGGATCGCGCCGGAGCCGGAAAAGCAACTGGTGCTCACGGTTCCGGTGTCATTCGCCTTCACCTTGTAGCACTGGCCGTCGTGCCCGGCGATCGTGCGGCTGCTCCGCTCCAGGATGTCGCCGTCCGCCGCGACGTCGCTGAACGTATCGCTCAACCCGCCGAGCGGATTCGTCGCGCTGCCAGGGTCGCCCTTGAAGCAGATCCCCTTGTCCGAATCGATGCCGAGGATGGCGCCGAACTCCGCGGCGTTATCCAGACAGAACGCCGAAGAGTCCCCTTTCTGGATGAAGCTGATCTTCGAGTCCTGGCCATTCTGCGGAGCCGTCACGTCGAACCGGAACTGGTCGGGGCCGTCCTTGTAGATCACCATCGTCCCGTTGGACAGGGCTGCGTCCGGGTTCCCGGACCCCGTCAGCGTGTAGGTGCCCTTGAACGTCGCCTGCCGGAAGTTCTCCCGCACCGCGCTCAACTCGCCCGAGCCGGCGGTGCTGCTTCCTCCCGCCGATCGCGTAGCGCCGTTACTCTCGCCGCCGCCGCTGCAAGCGGCCGAAACGACCGTCGCCGCGGCCAGCGCCACGGAGGCGCCTGCAATGACGATACTCCGACGGCGCATGAGGATCCTCCCGAACCATCCGATACCCAACACGTCGCGCACACTATACCAACGACCAATCACGCCCGTGCGGATGGTGACGGCGCGCCCGGATTCGGAGGCCAGGCCGCTCACACCGCCTGTAACTGCTTGATCATCGAGCGCAACGTGTCCGCGTCCTCCGGTGTGCGCGTGGGGATGGCGAAGGCGGCGCGCGTCGTCGTGCCGCCGTAGTGCTTGAGCACCGACGGCACAAGATCGTCGTAGGTGGCGATCGTGCAGAACTCCTCGAGCATGTCGTCCGTAATCAGCTCGGACATTGCCGCCCACTCGCCGCGGCGCGACATCTCCAGCAGCCGGTCGCCTACCTCGCCCCAGCCGTGCGCTTCGAGCACCGGCCGGTACGACGGCGTCGACGCGTAGAACGAGATCTGCCGCCGCACCGGCGCCGCGTTCTTCGTGAGCTCTTCGCTGTTGCGACCGGTGATCATGAAGCCCAGTCCGGCAATGTCGATGTCCTTCAGCGAGCGGCCCGCCTTCCGGGCGCCGGCCTCCACCGCCGGCATCAACATCTCGTGCAGGTACTTCGGCGTGTTGAATCCGTGCAGGCGAAGGCCATCGCACAGCTCGCCGGCGAGCCGCGCCGCGTAGACGTTCACCGCCGAGATGTAGATGGGGATGTGCGGGTGCTCGATCGGGCCCGGGTTGAAGAACGGCGTCATCAGCGTGAACTCGTAGTGCTCGCCGCGAAACGACGGCTTTGTGTCGTTCTGCCAGCAGTCCCAGATCGCGCGCATCATCTGGATGTACTCGCGCAGGCGGGGCATCGGCGGCGAGTCCCAGGGCGTAGCGTAGCGCCGCACGTTGTGACCCCGCACCTGCGTGCCGATACCGAGCAGGAAGCGCCCGCCCGTGAACTTCTGCAGATCCCACGCCATCTGCGCCGTCACCATCGGGCTGCGCGGGAAGCAGATCGCGACCGCCGTGCCCAGCGTCACGCGGGACGTGTGCTCCCCCGCGACGACGAGCGGAAAGAAGGGGTCGTGCCCCGTCTCCGGGGTCAGCACGCCGTCGTAGCCCAGATCTTCGGCGCGTCTCGCATCCTCCCCGCTCTTCGAGAGATCGAGACTGACGATCGTTTCGACCTTCATGTGCTGCTCCTTCCACTCCCGTACTCTCCCGCGAGGTCGCGCTTGCCCTGCTCGCTGGCGAGGGCGGCGTGGTTGAGGATGTTGCGCGCCATCGACGAATCCTGCTCCTGCGCGCGCGCCGCGTAGACGCTCGCACGCGCCGCGTGCACATCGGTCGATTCCGGTTCGACGATCACCGCGTACTCCACGAGATGGCAGGCGAGGCGCAGGTTGCCTTCGGCCCGCAGTGCCTCGACGCGCTTCAGCACCGCACCGACGCCGCCCGCCAGCGCGACCCACTCGGCCGCCTGTTCCCGGCGCGGCGCCGGAAGCAGGTTGTCGGGCTCACCGTCGTACCAGCCTCCGTACAGGCGCCAGACGTTCCGCAGGATGAACTGCGGGTGGTCGTAGATCGGCCGCAGGTACGGCTTCTCCAGCAACGCTTGCGGCAGCTCCACCTCGTGCAGGACGCGGTCGAGCGTCGCGCCCTGGTTCATCAGCGCGAGCGTCTGCGATTCGAGCGAGTCGAGCAGATCCGCCGTGTCCGTCAACGCCGTCCGCACGCGGTCCCCTCCAAAGATCGGCATCCCGTGCCCGGGAAGCATTGTCTCGGCGCCGAGTGCCGCCATTTCGCGCAACGCGCTGGCCCATTCGCCGCAGTACCGCTGCACCTTCTGCGGGTTGCCCGCGTTCGGCGCCGCCCAGATGAAGAGGTCACCGGGGGCAAGGAGCTTCCGCTCCGGGGTCCACGTCCAGGTGGCGTCGTCCGTCTCGCCGCGAGCATGGTGCAGCTCGAAGGTCAGTTCGCCGGTCCGAAACGTCATGCGGTCGACGTACTCGACGTCCGGGTAGCGGTACTGCTCGAACCAGCGCATTCGCTCGACCGGGATGGCGAACTGGCGCACGTTAATCGCGGCGTTCCAGCCCGCCGTCTTCTTGTAGCGGTCGAAGTTCCCCCTCAGTCCGGCGTGTCCGTACACCAGGGGGCGCGGCCACCCGCGCTCATCGGCCTCCTGTTCGAACGGCGTGACGCCGAAGATGTGGTCGACGTGGTGGTGCGAGAACACGGCAGCGCGGAGCGGCGCCTCCGCGCGCCAGCGACGAACAGCTTCGTGCAGCCTCCTGGTGTCGTTGACGGCGCCCGTATCGAGCATGACCAGGCCCGCCCCGGTGTCGACCGTATTCGCGCTCGCGAGACCCTTATAGAACAGCACCCCGTCGAGAATCTCTTCTCCGTCGGGATACCGCGCGTGCACGGGGTGGACGTCAGCGCCGGCGCTGTCGACGTCGCCGGTCCAGAGCTTTTCGGCCAACTCCCGAATACCCGCCATGGCGTCCTCCGTGCCAGCATCCGACGATGCCTACGATAGGTGCGGGCGCCGCTACGGGCAATCACACGCGGGACGCGACCGTGCCTATCGCTCAAGACGCCGCGGGATATCAGCCGCGCCCGAGCGACGCCGATGATCAGAGGGGCCTCAGCGTAGAGGAGGGTTCGATGCCAATCTTCGGGCGGCGCGAGCACCACGGACGCAGCGAACCTGCGCCGCCGGCTTCCGACGCTGATTGGTCGCTGGTCGAGGCGGCCTACGACGGGCGGCCGATGCTGCTCCGCATCAATTCGGCGCTGGCGCCGCTCGCCGGCGACCGCCGGTATCCTCTGCGCGCCGCGCTCGCCGTCCGCTGCAACAAACCCGACGCGCGAGGGTTCCCGTCCCCCGCTGATAGCGGCGCCCTGAGCCGCTTCGAGGACGAATTCGTTGCGCTCTTCTGCCCCGACCCCGCCACGCTGTTCGCGGCCGTGATCACGACGAACGCGATGCGCGAGTTCGTGTTCTACACCGTCGATGAACCTTCGTTTCGCGCCAGGTTTCGCGGGTGGGCGGAGACGCCGAAATCGCACCGCGTGCAGATGCTGATCGAACGCGATCCATCCTGGTCTGTGTATCGGAAGCTGACGGGCCGCCCGACCTGATCCGAGCGGCTCGCTACCGCGTCGCGCCCGCAAGCTCCCGTTTGCGGAGCTGCTCCCACGGACGCGCGCTCCCGTGCCACGTCTCGTAGTGCTCGGCCTGGCTCTGCGAATACGCGCCCGCGGGATAGAACTTGTCGTAGAAGTCCAGGTCCAGGTGGTGCGCCTGACACCACACGTTGCTGATCCCCATGGTCGGTACCTGCATCGGGAACCGTCCGTACGTCGTGTAGATGTAGTTCGCGATGTCCTTCACGCACTGGACCAGCTTATCGCTGTACCGCGGGACGGCGGCGATGAACTCGTTCTTGTCGAGAAACGGCGCCTCGCGGCCGGCGTCCGGCGTGTAAATGCCGTCCCGTCCGAACTTCTCCGCGACGACGGCGTCGACCGCCGCGTCCATATCCTTGTAGTACGGCGGGCAGTAGCCCTCGAGCACGCCGTCGATGCCGACCGGGTTCGCGAACAGCGCGCCGGGCGGCGTCACCTGCCGGAACCCGATCGACTCGGCGAGCACCACCGGATTGACGCCGGCGTGGATCCAGCCGCCCAGCCCCATCGCCTGCTCCGCGAGCGCGATGTTCTGGAGGATGAACGCCGGCTCGACGCTCTGGCCCATGTCCGTCTGCGACAGCGGCAGCGGCCGATTCGCATCCAGCAGCCCTTCCGCGACCCAGCGCTCGCAGCCCGCGGGGACGTCGCCGTTCAGGTCGTCGATGATCAGCGCACCCCCGTCCGCCCAGCCGCAGACCAGCAGCAGGCCGTTGATGTACTGCCACGTGTTGTTGATCACGGGCAGGAACACCGTCGAGCCTTCGATGTTGGAGTCCCACACGTTGAACGACAACATCGCCGGATACTCGCGCGGGTGTTCGGGGCGGTGGTCGAGAATCTTGATGCGGTTCTCCCGGAACGACGATACGATTCCTTCCCGGTCGCCCTCGGTCTCGTACTGTCGCAGCCTGTCTGTGCGGCAGTCCTTGAGGCTCACGACGTACGTGCCGGAATCGTTGAAGTAGATCAGTTCTGTGCCGTGCGAGCCGCAGGGGCTGGCCCACGTCCGCCCCGTGAACTGGATCATCGTGTTCCCGCTGGCGCTCTTGCCGTCGGGCTTCTCGTACGGCAGGTCGCTCAGGTTCATACCGCTGATGCCGGTGCCCGCCTGAACGAGCAGCGCCTCCTCCACGTCGTCGAGGGGCATCGGCGGCTTTTCGGACTTGTACTTCGTGGCGCCGGCGGGGATCTCGGCGCCGAGCGACATCCGCCGCGAGCGACGGTTGAAGATCGCGTCGAACAGCGGGTAGTTCCAGGCCTTGCGCGCTGCGTCGTTGCCAGCGATTTCGGGCATGATCCTGCTCCTGCTTTCAGATCCGCATCGTTGGTTGGTGGTGGCCATTGTATCACCGTGGCAGCGGCCGCGATCACCGGATGCCGAGCATTCCTTTCGCCCCGGGTGTGCGCCCGCGCCGCCACTGCTACAGTGCCGCCATGGCGACGACAAGCACCTTCGAGCCCGGCGCGTACTGGACCCCCACACGCGCGGCGGCCGCCGAGCAGCGCATGCGCGACGTGCTGGCGTCGCCCGAGGTGCAGGCGATGATGGCGCAGGCCGCCGAGGGCGATGACCCCGCGGCGGCCGCCGCTGCGATGTTCGACGCCGCGCCGGGCGCGGCGACGTCAGGCAAGGTGGAGCTCGAGCACTGCCGCTTCCGGCGCGGCGAGCCGCGCGACCTGCCGCGGCTCGTGCAGCTCATCGCCGGCGCGCACCTGCCGCCGATGTTCATCGAGGAATTCCTGCCCGGATTCGCCATCGTCGAGCACGACGGCGAGGTGGTCGGCTGCGGCGGCCTCGAGCTCTACGATGAAGGCTGCGGCGTGATCAGGAGCATCGTCGTCGACGAACCGGCGAAGGGAATCGGCCTCGGCCGGCGGATCACCGAACTGCTGATCGACGATGCGCGTGCCTTCGGCGCCACGGACCTCTACCTGTTCACGATGGACGCCTGGGACTTCTGGCGGCACATGGGCTTCGTCGACGTCCCGCTGGGCGGGTGGAAGATGCCTCCGCGCGTCTCGTGGCAGTACCAGTTCATGGACGGGCACCCCGAATTCGCGGGGCAGATCCACAGCATGTGGCGCCGCGCTTGAGCGCGGCCCGCATCAGCGTGCGCGTCACGCCACGCGCCGGCCGAAACGCGATCGACGGCTGGGACGGCGACACGCTGCGCGTGCGCGTCTCCGCCGCCCCGGCCGGCGGCAACGCCAACGACGCCGTGTGCCGGCTCCTCGCGAAGCGGCTCAAGATTGCAACGTCGAACGTGGCCGTTGTGTCAGGGACGGCGTCGCGCGTGAAGCTGATCGCCGTCGCGGGCCTGCCGGAGGCCGACGTTCGCTCGCGGCTCGGACAGGAGTCCGACCCACCATGACCGCGGAGTTCCGATGGGCGCCGATGACGGTCGCCGAGATCGCGGAATTGTTCAGTGCGCTGCAAGCGCCGTGGTGGCTCGCGGGCGGGTGGGCCGTCGACGCGTTTGTCGGACGGACGACGCGCGGACACGGCGATATCGACATCGCCGTGCTGAGGCGCGACCAACCCTACCTGTGGGCATTGCTCCGGACCTGGGACATTCGTGTCGCCCACGACGGTGTCCTCACGCCTTGGGACGGACACGCGCTGGTCGCCCCGCGGCACCAGTTCTGGGTACGACATCACGGCGACGAGTCGTGGCGGTTCGAGATCCTCCTCGAAGACACGGCGGGCGACGCATGGCTCTACCGGCGCGACCCGCGCATCGCGATGCCGCTGGCGGATCTGGGCCGCGTCGACGCCCACGGCGTCCCGTACCTCCGGCCGGCGCTCGCCCTCTTGTACAAGTCGCCGGCTGCGCCCGCTGCAGCCGCAGAGCGGAACGCCGCGGACTTCGACGCGTGCGCCCCGGTGCTGCCCGAGTCAGACCGCGCCTGGCTCAAGGCGGTGCTCCCACTCGTTGCACCGGATCATCCCTGGCTCGACCGGCTCTAGCGATGTAGTCGCGTCCTCCTCCCGCTTCCCGCGTCCCGCTTCTCGCTTCCCGCTTCGCGCCTCCCCATTCGGCTGTGCCGACGGCGCGGCCTGTGCTTCAATCCCCCGCAATGGGCCCCCTCGAACACATGGCGCTGCTGGTTATCGCCTTCGCCGTGGGCGCGATCAACGCCGTCGCCGGCGGTGGTTCCCTGATCAGCTTCCCCGCGCTCGTCGCCGCCGGGTTCGTATCGAAGACCGCCAACGTGACCAACACGGTGGCGCTCTGGCCGGGCTACGTCGGCGGATCGATCGGCTACCGCGAGGAACTCAGACGCCAGCGCCGGCGCCTGCTCGTGTTGCTCGCGCCTTCCGTTGCGGGCGCGCTTGCCGGCTCCGCGATCCTGCTCGCCACGCCCGTATCCGCCTTCGACGTGATCGTCCCCTTCCTGATCCTCTTCGCCTGCGCCCTGCTCGCGCTGCAGGACCAGCTGTCGCGCTTTGCGACCACGCACCGCCTTGCAGCGCAGCGCGACGACCATGTGCCGCTCGCGCTGCACGCCGCTGTGTTCGTGCTCGCGATCTACGGTGCCTATTTCGGCGCCGGTATGAGCATCATCATGCTGGCCTTCCTCAGCATCCTGCTGCCCGACGACATCCAGCACTCCAACGCGCTCAAGGGGATGCTCGCGCTGATCATCAACGCCGTCGCGGTGATCTACTTCGCACTATTCGGCCCGGTGCGCTGGAGCGTCGTCGCGTTCATGGGTGTCGGCGCGCTGCTCGGCGGCTACTTCGGTGTCGGCGTCGCACGCCGTCTCGGCCGCACGTGGCTGCGCGTCGCCGTCATCGCCTACGGCGTGGTCGCCGCCCTGATCCTGCTCGTGCGCTGACGCGCCGCGCTAGACTGCGGGCGTGGCGAACCCGTGGCGTACCATCAGTCGCAAACTCCAGCGCGCCTTCGGGATCGTTGTGCTGTTCTGCATCGCGCGCTTCGTCGCGGGGTTCGCCGCCATCACCCTGCTCGACCGCGACGCGGTCGCCTGGGGCTGGCCGCTGACGATCATCGTCGCGGTTGTCTGCGCGATCTGCCTCGGCGTGGCGCTGGCCCTGCGCCGTGCGGGCCCCGCCCGTAACGCCCGGACGTCCCGCGTCTGACGCGCTTTACGATACCGTCCCCTCGCGCGTGTCCGGTTCGGGAAGCGGGCCCGATACCGGCGTCGCTATCGGCTCATCCCCGCCAGCCCCAGCCGCCGCAGGCGGCCCGTTCGGCCCGCCGACGCGGACGCGGGGGCGCGACCCGTCGCCACCCGCACCGGCGCGCAGGCTGTTCGCGACGAGATTGAGCAGATCCATCGGCACCGGAAACACGATCGTGCTGTTCTTCTCCGTCGCCACTTCGGCCAGCGTCTGCAGGAAGCGCAGCTGCAGCGTCGCGGGCTGCTCCGACATGATCCGCCCCGCCTCCGCCAGCCGCTCCGATGCCTGCAGCTCGCCGTCGGCGTTGATCACTTTCGCGCGCCGCTCGCGCTCCGCCTCCGCCTGCCGCGCCATCGCCCGCTGCATGCTCTGCGGCAACTCAACGTCCTTCACTTCGACGGTGGATACCTTCACGCCCCACGGCTCCGTCTGCTCGTCGATAATCGTCTGTAACCGCTCGTTGATGTGCTCCCGCTCCGAGAGCAATTCATCGAGCAGCGACTGGCCGAGGACGCTGCGCAGCGTCGTCTGGGCGATCTGCGACGTGGCGCGGAAGTGGTCCAGCACCTTCGTCACGGCGTCCTCAGGGTTCACGACCCGAAAGTAGATCACGGCGTTCACCTTCACCGTGACGTTGTCGCGCGTGATGCACTCCTGGCTCGGCACGTCCATCGTCACCGTGCGCAGGTCCATCTTCACCATCCGGTCCACGATCGGCAGGATCACGAACAGCCCCGGCCCGCGCGCTCCCACGAGTCGCCCCAGGCGGAAGATCACACCCCGCTCGTACTCCGAGACGATCTTCACCGAGTAGAACCAGACGATGAACCCCCACGGAGGGATGAGCAGGAAGAACGCAAAGATCGTCAGCAGCACGCGTACGACGGACGCGAGCCCGGCCTCGTTCTTCGGCGAGACGTCAGGCACTCGGGGAAGCTCGCTCGCCACGTTCGACTCCTTTCCGGCAGCCGGCGCGACCGCTCCGGAACGCTGCCGCCAACATTGTACGCCTTCCGCTGATCGTCTCCGCGCGTTTGCGCGAGCCGCCCCGCGGGCGTAGCATACGCGCCACACACAGCCCGCCCCGACGAGGAGGAGCCGCCATGCTCGAGCACGTAGACCGCGTCCAGCTTGCCGTCACCGACCGCGCCGCCGCCGCCCAGACGTTCATCGATGTCTTCGATGCGCGGATCGTGAAGGATGACGACGTGCGCGCCCTCGGGGCGAGACGCCGCGTCGTCCACGCCGGCACCAGCGAGTTCGAATTCCTGGAGCCCTCAGGCGACGGCCCCGTCCGCGACTACCTGGCGGCCTGGGGCGAAGGCCTCTTCGCCGCCGGCTTCTCGACGAACGACGTGGCCGCGCTCGCCGCGCGCCTCTCGTCGAAGGGCGTGCGCTACCTCGAGGAAGGCGGCCAGCTCTTCATCGCGCCCGACCAGACGCCCGGGCTGCGCCTGGTGATCTCACGGAAGGTCGCGCGCCCGATGATCGGCCTGATGCGCTACCTCTACGAAGCGACGAACCTCATCGACGACCACGCAGCGGCCGCGAGCTTCTACGCCGACCGCTTCGGCCTCGACGCCTCGCGTTTTGTCCCGATCCGCAGCAAGCAATACGGCTACGTTGGCCAGCTCACGATGTTCAACCCGCCCGGGTTCGATCCGGACGGTCGCCTTGACCGCATCGAGCTGTCGCAGATCACCGACTGGGAGCGGCCGATGGGGCGCTTCATGAAGCGCCGCGGCGGCGAGACCCTCTACATGTGCTACATCGAGGCCGCCGAGATCGCGCCGATTGCGGAGCGGCTCGACAAGAAGGGCATGCGCTACGCGGGGCGCGATCCCCGCGACCCGCATCCCGCCGGCATCTTCCTGCACCCCGCGACACTGCACGGCATGCTGATGGGCTGCAGCCGCACGGACCTCGCATGGTCCTGGTCGGGGCACCCGGAACTGGCCGGCGCGCAGGCCGCTCCGGCGGAGCACTAGCGCGAGCCCGCGCCGCTCCCGCCGTCCGGAGCGAGGCGGAGCGATCGCCGGCGTCGCCCAGGGGCGCCGATCAGCCGGCGCGCCAGCTCCGCCGCCCATCGACGCGTACGACGCGCCCGAACCCGGGAAACGGGAAGTGGCCCGCCAGCAGGCGCGTGTCCTCACCTTCGATCTTCCGCATCAGACGCTCCCGTGACGCGCTCGCGAGCGCGGGGTTCAGGTCGAAGACCGGGTGCCATCCCGTCTCCGTCACCTGCACCGGGCTGTGCGCGACGTCGCCCAGGATCACTGCGCTTTCGCCGGCCGACATGATCGCGAAGGAGGTGTGCGCCGGCGTGTGACCTGGCGTCGGCAGCAGCGTGATCTCGTCGGTCACGGACGACTCGCCGTCGACCAGATCGACCTCAGCGCAGCCGCGCAGCGGCAACACGCAGTCGTCCACCCACGGCGCCGGCGGCCTGCCCGCCACGTCCGGCGCGGTCCAGTACTCATACTCCTCGCGCACGAAGACATGCTTCGCCCGCGGGAACGTCGGCGCCCAGCCGTCGCCACGCGCCGTCGTGTGCCAGCCGACGTGATCGATGTGGATGTGCGTCGCGAGCACGAGATCGATCTCGTCCAACGCGACGCCCGCCTCGCGCAGCAGGTCCGGCAGCCGCCCGTTCGGGTACCCCCGCCGGTCCTTGGCGCCCATCCCCGTATCGACCAGGATGTTCTTCCCCGACGACCGCACGAGGAAGCTGCTGATCGAGATCGCGATCCGCGTCCCGTCGTCGCTCAGGTACTCGCCGTAGGCGCTCCACGCGTCCGGCGGCACGTCCGGGAACATCGCGGAACACCACCCCTGCGCCGACGCGTCGAGCAGCGCCAGCACCTCAACGTCGCCCACCATCATCCGGGCCATGCCGTCCGCCATGTTCATCTCCCTGCTGAGAGCGCGAGTCCGCGCGACCATACCGCCACGCGCAGGCCGCCGTCAACGAGCGCACGGTACCGTCCGGATCGTCGCAACAGCGTGCGCCGCGGACGCGCCCCGCGCGGCGCCGCGGAGCTCCATCCGTGTGCCCCACGCCGGTTTGCCCCGATCTCTGTCCGAGGCCTATAATCGGCGCAATTCCCGATAGAAAGGACGCGTAGTCATGGGCACTCCGTACGCCTACCTCCAGAAGCGCCTCGTCCCGCTGGAGGAAGCGATGGTACCCGTCATGACGCATGCGTTTCTCTACGGCACCGCCGTCTTCGAAGGCGTCCGCGGCAACTGGAGCGATGACGCCGGCCAGATGCTCGTCTTCCGCCCCATCGAGCACTTCGAACGGCTGAAGAAGTCCGCCCACATCATGCACATCGGCCTTCCGCAGTCCGCCGCCGAGCTGAACGACATCTGCTCGCAGGTGGTCGCGCGCGCCGGTTTCCGCGAGGACGTCTACATCCGCCCGATCGCCTACAAGAGCGGCACCGTCATCGGTCCGCGCCTGGACGGCGTGGAGGACGACTTCATCCTCTTCGTCATCCCCTTCGGCAACTACCTTGACCTTGACGCCGGCATCCGCTGCCAGACGTCCACCTGGCGCCGCGTGCCCGATACGTCCATTCCGGCGCGCGCCAAGGTGAACGGCCTCTACGTGAACTCGGCCCTGGCCAAGACCGAGGCCATCGAGAACGGCTTCGACGAGGCGATCATGCTCAATGACGACGGGCACGTCTCCGAAGGATCGGGCGAGAACCTCGTGATCGTCCGCCACGGCCGCCTCATCACCCCCGCGCGCAGCGACAACGTCCTCGAAGGCATCACGCTGGATTCCGTGTGCCAGCTCGCCCGCGACGAGCTGAAGCTCGAGATCATCGAGCGCACCGTCGACCGCTCCGAGCTGTACATCGCCGACGAGGTCTTCCTCACCGGCACCGCCGCCCACATTTCACCCGTGATCGAGGTCGACCGCCGCACCGTGGGCGACGGCCGTCGCGGACCCGTCGCGAAGCAGCTGCAGACGCTGTTCTTCGACGCGATTCGCGGCAAGAACCCCAGGTACGCACACTGGGTGCACGCCGTCTCTAACGCGGAGGCGCCAGCCGCCGCCAGGCTGAGCGCCTGATGGAGTTCCGCCCCGCGCGCGCCGTCGGCACGCTCTTTGGCGGCGCTCTCGCCAGCTGGTGCTTCATCGTCTCCACCGCGCTCGTCGTGCGGGGTCTCACGCAGGACGTGTCGCTGGGCGTCATCGCGCTCTACGCCGTCGCGTCGGTCTTCTTCTTCATCGGGCTGCTCTTCGCCTACTGGACCTACAGCCTCGGCACGCTGCGCTACGCGCTCGATCGCAACGCGCTGACGATCACCTGGGGAGACATCCGCCAGACGGTGCCGCTCGCGAAGATCGAGCGCCTGGTCCCGGGCCGCGAGCTGCCGAACCCTCACATCGCCGGCGTCAGCTGGCTCGGCCATCACATCGGCCGCGCCGAGGTTGAAGGCGGCGTCGGCGACACGCTCTTCTACTCGACACATCGTTCCGCCGAGGACCTGCTCTACGTCGTCACCCCCTCGCAGTCGTACGCGATCAGCCTCGAGGACGAGGTTGCGTTCGCCGGGGCCGTCCAGGCGCAACAGCGCCTCGGCTCCCTCGTCGCCGTCCCCCAGGCGCCCGACCGCCTCTACCTGGCGGCGCAGCCGTTCTGGGAAGATCGGGCGGCACAGCTCCTGGCTCTCGCCGCCTTCGGCACGTTCTTCGCCATGTTTGGTTATGTCTACCACCAGTACCCCGGACTCGACGCGAACATCCCCCTGTCGTTCCCCCAGCTCTCCGGCGTCACCCGCGTCGCCTCCAAACACGAGCTGCTCAAAATCCCCATGACCGGCGTCGGCCTCCTGCTCGTCAACCTCGGACTCGGCTTCCTCGCGCACTCCTGGGAACGCATGGTCGGCTACGTCCTCCTCCTCGCCGCGATCGGCGCCGAAGGGATCCTCCTCGCCGCCGCGATCATCGCCCTGCACTGACGGACGCGCATCGGCGCCGCTCACGGGACTCGCGAGCCGGGGGTGCCCGCGTCATCTCCTTGAGCGACAATGAAGCGCCATGTATGAGCTGTTTGATGCCACCTGGCGCATCTACCCCGCGACGATCATCGCGCTGGCCGGCGCCTTCATCGCGGCACTCGGCGTGCGGGGCGTCCTCGCGGCGCACCGTCTCGCCACCGGCGACGTGAAGAAGCCGCTCGCGCACATGGAGGCCTTTCGCGTCGCGGTGATCGGCCTCGCCGTCGCCGCCATCGGGGCCGCATGGGTCTGGCAGATCGCCTGGCTGGCATGGCTCGCGCTGATCATCGGCGGCGAGGAGACCCTCGAATCAACGCTCTGCGTCTTCGGCCTCACGCGCGGCAAGGATCTCCGGATCCGCGTCTGACCGCAGGCCTCAGAGCTCCAGGTACATGAGCAGCGTAAGCTTCCCGTCCGCATCGTCGTCGTTCGAATACATGCGGTCGTTGAAGCCGCTGATCCGGAACCCCAGGCGCAGGTAGAACTCGATCGCCGACGCGTTGTCCGACCGCGGCTCCACCCATATCGCCCGCAACGCGCGTCCGCGCCCGAAGGCGATCGCCGCGTCGACGAGCGCCCGCCCGGCGCCGCGGCGACGCTGGCCGCGGCCCACCGCCAGGTCGGTAATCTCCGCCGCATCCGTCCACGCCGGCACGACGATCATCAGCAGTCCGCACGGCTCGCCGTCACACTCCGCCACCGCGAACAGGTCCACGCGCGAGCGTACTCGTTGTAGATCGCCTCTCGAGGCTGACGCCGGCGCCAGCGCAGCTCGAACGCCGGTTCCTGCGCCGTCCCGCCGCGCTGCAGCGCCAGCACGCGCCCGGCTTCGTACGTCAGGTCCAGCATCGCCAGCTGTGAGAAGTCCTCCGCGCGGGCGTCCCGGACGTTGATGCTCATCTGCCCCGAGTGTACTCGCGTGCCCTCGCCGCGGCACCCCGCACGCGCCCGTCGAGCGCCAGCCAGCGCCGTTGCGTACAATCAGCGTCACGCCGCGCGTGCTGGAGGAGCCCGACCATGCCCGACACCCGTTCGCCAACGAAGACAGAACTCCTGGAGATGCTCCGCGAAAGCGGCGCCCGCATCGTCGAGCACGTGCGCGCCATGCCCGTCGCGCGCCTCGACGAGGGCCGCTACGAGAACGGCTGGAGCGCGCGCGAGATCCTCGCTCACATCGCCGCCATCGAGTGGACCTACCCGCGCCTGCTCGATGTCGCCGCCGAGGCGCCCGCGACGCCGGATGGCGCGCCTCGTGCTGATCTCCGCGGTACGTCGCCGGAGCAGGCCGCCGGCGCCCCGACGCGTCCCGTCAGCGGCGGCATCGACGCCTACAACGCCCGCCAGGTCGAGAAGCGCGCTGGCGCGTCCGTCGCGGAACTGCTCGCCGAGTTCGAGAAGAACCGCGCCGCCACCGTCGGCGCCGTAGAAGCGGCCGACGACGCGCTGCTCGAGCGCCCGGTCCGCTCCGCGGGCGGCATCACCGGCACACTCGCCGGCGTCCTCCGCGCCGTCGCCGTGGAGCACGTCCTGGGCCACGCCCGCGACATCGCGGGCGAGTAGGTGGCCCGGCGCGGCACCGAGCGTTGATCTCGACGCGCCCGACACAGCAACCGCCTAAGTACGAAGGGACGCCGACCCCTGGCGTTTCTCGGGCAGCCATGGATGCGTGCGTCGCTGACCGTGCAGCCTGCTTCGTGTGGTCGTGGTTACACCACAGGCCGGTCGGGTAAGGACGTCGTCGGTGTGGTTGGCTTTAGCGAAGGTACAATGGCTGTAGCGGAGTACTTCGCTTTCCACTATGAGAGGCGTGTTGCGTTTGCGCTGGTCCAACCACCGACCGAGATTATGAATGCGGAGACACTGACGGCTGCACGACATCACCCCGGTTACAGCCCGCTGGCCGAGGTTCCACGGGGATTGGGCGGAGGTCACTCGAACAACAATGAGCTCGGTTTCCTGATCACTTACCTCTTGGTGAGCCAGACGGAGTTCATCCGATGAGGGCGTCGCCCCTTCAGTTGGCTCCACGAGCCGGTTGGATGCTGGTCATGGTGTTCGGTCTTGTGAGTGCGATCGGATGTGGCCCGCGGTCAACCTCCACGCGAGCCGACACCGCCGGTCCGGAGCCGACAGTTCCTAGCGGATTGTCGATTCTACGCTTTGAATCCTTCGATGATGCGGCATCATACGTCGGCTTTGGTGTACCTCGAACCGATGTGTATCCTCTGAATAACCAAGTCGTCTACGTGCAGCAACTCAATAGTCCGACTGCGCGACGTACTCCGACGTACGCAGTCAAGGCCGTATTCAAGGTGGCGGAAGGGCAGTTTATTCACCTCTCGGTGGAACCTGCTAGTTCTGCGCCGGAGGAACCGCTGGCAGATAGGAGCCGCGAAGTAACGCTGGGCGGACGTCACGGTTGGCGATTTGAAGCGTCAAGTGAGTCGGTTGCGTTCGCATTTCGATGTGACCGTGGTCAGTACGAGCTCATGTGTTTTGTCGACACTGAGTTCGTAGCGATGGAGGCTATTGAGCGGTTCGTAGCGAGTCTTTCGTGACATTGAGGCTACGCTTTATGGCCGGCGTGAGCCGTCGTGCGGCGCCGCGCTGTCGGCGCCACCCCCCGCCCGTCACGGCCCGCCGCTTCCTCTTCGCTTCGAGTCTGTCAACGTGTACATGCGACGGAGGCAAAACTGCGCATACCGCACCTTGTGACAATTGACACAAGCCACGCCGGTGTTAGAATCTATGTGGCGCCGCTCACCCGCATAAGGATTGCGCACCTTTGCCTACCTTCTCTTCCACGCACGCCGCCGGCCCCCCGCTCCCCGCGCTCGAATCGGACCGCTGGCTGACGCTCGGTCAGGCCTGCCGCCTCCTCAACGTCGACGAGTCGACGCTCCGCCGCTGGGCCGACGCTGGCCAGGTGCGCACGTTCCGCACGCCCGGCGGCCACCGCCGCTTCGCCGAGGGCGACGTCGGCGCCATCGTCGGCGGCCGCACCAGGAAGCCCATCGCCGGCGTCGGCGACCTGGCAGCGCGTCGCATCCGCCGCCAGCTCCATTCCGGGCACGAGGACTGGTACGCGCACGTCGGCGAGGCGCAGCGCGAGAAGCTGCGCCCCCTCGGCCGCCACCTCATGGGGCTCGTCGCGGAGTACGTGGCGAAGCGCGGCAAGCGCACGTCGCTGCTCGAAGAGGCGCGAAGCACCGGCGCGCAATACGGCGCCGAACTCGCCGGCGCCGGCATGTCGCTCTCGCAGGCGATGCACGCGTTCACGTTCTTCCGCCGCAGCCTGGACAAGTCCGCGAAGCAGGCGCTCGCCAAGGCGGGCACCGCCCCCGCCGACGCCGTCGACGTCTGCGAACAGATCATGGTGCTCGCCGACGAGGTGCTGCTGGGGATCGCCGGCGCCTACGAGCGCAGCCCGGTGGAGGTCTGACATGCACAGCCACGACGGACGCCCATCCGCGCGGCGCCGCATCGGTCCGTGGCGGCTCATCGACCTGATGGCCGCGACGATGCCGTGGCGCTCCGGCGTCCTCGGCGGCGCTGCCATCTTGCCTGAATATGGCCCGCCGGACTCGCACGCGCCGCGTCCCGACCCGCCAGAACTGCCGGAGTCGTACGTCGCCGAACACGAGCGAGCCCAGGCAGTCCAGCGAGAGCGCACGCGGCGCTTCGTGCGCACGCGACGGGTGGGACGAT
>Ga0334722_10000986_pt1 | contig 37950 bp, 27 predicted proteins | sample C3_bottom_MG_FD_207210 | JGI IMG/M metagenome (GOLD analysis project Ga0334722, IMG submission 207210) | Sediment microbial communities from Yellowstone Lake, YNP, Wyoming, USA - C3_bottom | ecosystem: Environmental > Aquatic > Freshwater > Lake > Sediment | place: USA: Wyoming | collected... | reverse complement strand
CCAGCCTGGACCGGCCCGACAAGACGAGCCCGGCGGAAATGAAACACGTGGGCGTGAGCATCGCGGCGACGGCGCTGCTGCTGGCGGGCGCGACGGATGCCGACGCCCGGGATCTCGTCGGATTGCTCGACGCGGCCGCGACAGCCCGCCTGGCGCTCGAACGGCGGCAGGGCATGGCGATTGTGGGCGCGGCTCCCGACAAGGCCGCGGCGGAAGCCCGCGAAGCGCAGATCACGGCCGCGTGGGTCAAATGGTATGGCGAAGCGCTCGGCGAAATCGTGTCGCTGCCGGCCGGCGGGGCATCAGACGCGCTGAAGCAGAAGGTCGATCAGGCCACGGCGAGATTGGCCAAACAGTAGCCGCCGATCTCCCCTACACGGACCTGCCCGACTTTGCTCGTTGAGCTTCGCCGGGCCACGCCGTAGCGCTCCGCGCGGAGGCGGGAAGGTCCGTGGCTACGGGACGCACGGCCGTAGCCGCGGGTCTTCAGACCCGCGCAACCCGTCGCCTACCTGGCGTGATCTTCCAGGTAGGTATAGCCGTTGAGGCCTTCCTCGTAGAAGCGCAGCAGCCGGCCCGATTCCTCGTACGAGAGCTTGCCTTCGCGCACGGCCGCTTCCGTGTCCGTGCGCAGCTTCGTCACGAGGCTGTCGGGGTTGTAGTTCACGTACTGCAGCACTTCGCGGACGGTATCGCCCTTGATCAGGGAGTCAAGCACGACTTCACCGTTCTCGTCCTGGCTGACGTGCACGGTGTGCGTGTCACCGAACAGGTTGTGCATGTCACCGAGAATCTCCTGGTAGGCGCCAATCAGGAACACCCCCAGGAAATACGGGTCGCCGTTGGCGACGTGGAGCGGGAGCGTCCGCTTCACGTCGCGGCGATCGATGAACTGATCGATCTTGCCGTCCGAGTCGCAGGTGATGTCGCCGAGCACCGCGTGACTCGTGGGCGGTTTCTCCAGCATGTGAATCGGCATGACCGGGAACAGCTGCTTGATGGCCCAGCTGTCCGGCATGGACTGGAACAGCGAGAAGTTGCAGAAGTAGGTGTCGGCGAGCTGCTCGTCGAGTGTCTGCAGATCCTCTGGGATCTCATCCATCTGCTGGATGAACCGCTGGATCTTCGAGCAGATCGCCCAATACAGCGTCTCCGCGTGGCACCGCTGCGCCAGCGGCAGGTAGCCGCCGGTAAACAGGTTGAGCGCCATTTCCAGCGCCTGCTGCGCGTCGTTGTAGCTCTCGAGGGCGTTGCGGGCGGTCACGTTCTGCAGCGTTTCACGCAGGTCGATGATCGGCTGCTCGGGCTCATCGTTCGGCCCGGCGGGTGGAATCTCCTGCTCGCGGAACCCCGTGACGCCCAGGATGTTGAACACCAGCACGCTGTGATACGCCGCGATCGCGCGCCCGCTCTCCGACACGATCGTCGGGTGCTTCACCCCGGCATCGTCGCACACCGTCTGCACGTGGTACACGACGTCGGCCGCGTATTCTTCCAGCGTGTAGTTGACGCTCGACTCAAAGTTCGTCCGGGAGCCGTCGTAGTCGACGCCCAGGCCGCCGCCGATGTCCAGATACTCCAGGCCGGCGCCCGACTTGACGAGCTCGACGTAGATGCGGGCCGCTTCGTTGAGCGCCGCTTTGACGATCCGGATGTTGGGAATCTGGCTGCCGAGATGGAAATGGAGGAGCTTGAAGCAATCCTCCATGCCCGCCGCGCGCAGTTCCTCGAGGCCTTTCAGGATCTCGGCCACGGTCAGTCCGAACTTCGAACGGTAGCCGCCCGACGACTGCCACTTGCCGCTGCCGCGCGACGCCAGCTTGACCCGCATGCCGATGTTCGGGCGCACGCCCACCTTGGCCGCGTACTCCAGGATCAGCGGCAGTTCGCTGTACTTCTCGACGACCGGGATGATCGTGCGGCCGATCTTCTGGGCCAGCATCGCCATCTCGATGAACTCGGCGTCCTTGAAGCCGTTGCAGATGATCGGGACGTCGTTGGGCGCGAGCGCCGCCACGGCCAGCAACTCCGGCTTGGATCCGGCCTCGAGACCGAAGCCGAACGGCCGGCCGTACTTCACGATTTCCTCCACCACGCGCCGCTGCTGATTCACCTTCACCGGGTAGACGCACGTGTACTTGCCCTGGTAGCCGTGCTGGGCGATCGCGGCCTGGAAGGCGTCGTGGATGTCGCGAATGCGGTGGTGCAGGACGTCGCTGAACCGGATCAGGATCGGCAGGTCGATCCCGCGCAGCATGAGGTGGTCGGTGAGGCTCTTGAGATCGACCGACTTCTGGGGATCCTTGTTCGGATGCACGTGGACATGGCCGTCCTCGCCGATCGAAAAGTATCCTTGGCCCCAGCGGCCAATTTCGTACAATTCAGTAGCGTCGGCGATGGTCCAGGGATCGCCGAAGCGCCAGGATCGGTTCAGGCGGCTCGCGGGAATGGTCACGAATTCATGATACAGATTTTTTCGGGCGCGTCACGGCCGATCTCGGAAAAAGCAGGGAGGACACGATGGCGAAACATGTGCGGCCACTCGGCGTCGGACGCGTGACACGGGAATGGCGCCAACTGCAGGCGCTCGTTGCCGGCTGCACCTTCGACGACTTCCTCCTCGCCCCGCGGTTCAGCGTCCTCGAACGGCGCGACCCGGCGACGATCGACCTCTCGTGCCGGTTCTCGCGTCACATCCGGATCAACCGGCCCGTGGTGTCGGCCAACATGGACACGGTCACCCGGGCACCGATGGCCATCGTGCTGGCCGAGGAAGGCGGCCTCGGCATCATCGACCGCGGCTTCCGCCCGGGCGACATCGAGCCGCAGGTGCGGGAGGTTCGCCAGGTCAAGCGCACGCAGCACGTGGTGATCGGCGACCCCTGGACGATTGGCCCGGGCACGTCGATCGACGATGCGTTGCTGACGATGACGGATCGGGGCGTGGGCACGCTGGTGGTGATCGATGCCGGCCGCCGGCTGATCGGCATGCTCACGCAGCGGGACGTCCGGTTCGTCGACGGGAAAGCCGACCGCGCGCGGCTGCTCGTGAAGGATCGGATGACGCCGCTCGACCGGCTGGTGGTGCATCGCGGCCGGTTATCGATGGCGGCCGCCGAGCGGCTGATGATCGAGCGGAAGGTGAAGAAGCTGCCGCTCGTCAACCGGTCCGGCGTCCTCACCGGCCTCATCACGGCGAAGGACCTGATGCACCAGAAGCGGCTGCCCTTCGCGTCGCGTGACGCGCACGGCCGCCTGCTGGTGGGGGCGGCGATTGGCGCCAAGGGCGACTACCTCGAACGCGCCGCCGAGTTGATTGCCGCCGGCGTCGACGTGCTGGTCATCGACATCGCGCACGGCCATTCCGTCGTCATGCGCGGAGCCGTCAAGGCGTTCCGGCGGCAGTTCGGCGACGTCGAACTGATTGCGGGCAACGTGGCCACGGGGGAGGGCGCGGCCTTCCTGGCGAATCTGGGCGTGGACGGCATCAAGGTCGGCATCGGCCCGGGCGGCGGCTGCTCGACGAGGCTCACGACGGCCTTCGGCGTCCCCCAACTGCAGGCATTGGTGGATTGCCGCGCCGCCGTGGGCGACGCCGTGCCCATCATCGCGGACGGCGGCATCCGCCGCGACGGCGCGATCACCGAGGCGCTCGTGTTCGGCGGGGACACCGTGATGCTCGGCAGCGCGTTCGCGGGCACGCTCGAGACGCCGGGCGACGTCGTCCAGAAATCCGTGGTGCTGCCCGAATCCCAGAAAGTCGTGAAGGTGCCGTTCAAGGTCCTGCGCGGCATGGCGTCGATCCAGGCGATCAAGGACCGCCTGGACGTGGAAGACGATGACGAGGTCGATCTCGAGGCCATTGGCGCCGAGGGCATCGAGGTCAGCGTGCCCGCCCGCGGGTCGGTGCGGCCGGTGCTGCAGGACATGATGAAGCACCTGGCGTCGGCCATCAGCTACGGCGGGGCCGCCAGCCTGGAGGAGTTCAAACGCCGCTTCCGTCAGTCGCCGCCGCGGTATTGCATCCGGCTGACGGAGGCCAGCCGCCGCGAATCCTACGACCGCTAAGCCCGGCGCTCGGTTGTGTCGATGTTGCGCCGGGAATGTAGCACACGGGCTACAGCCCGCGTGCCCGGGGCGAAGACACTCAACGCAAATCAGCCTCGGGATTAGTGGGGCCGGGTTCGTTTTCGGCAGGCGCCGGCAAGAACGGCGGTCGGGATCGCAGAACCGGCCACGCCCTGTGGAAAACTCACCCGTCCCCAACCGGCTGGCTATTTCGAGGTGGCCTGCCAGACGCCGTCCCAGCCGTCGGGCGGGGGCGTCGCGACGAACGCGGCGATGCGCGACAGGAACGCCCGGCTTGGGCCGTCGTGCTCGCGGATGCGGAGGCACTCCCGGAAGGCACGTTCGGCCTGGTCCCACTCGCGGCGGCGATAGCCCTGCAGGCCCGTGGCAAACTGCCCGCACAACTCGGTCATGGCGCCGTCGAGGCACCCGCGCGTCCCGAGCAGTTCATAGATCCGGACGGGTTCGCTCTTGCCGTACACGGCCACCACGTCGATCTCGCGGGCCTCGATCTCCTGCTCGGCCAGCTGGAAACAGTCTTCGTTGATCAGCAACTGGGTCCCGTAGACGCGGTTGATGCGCTCCAGGCGTGAGGCGATGTTCACCGAGTCGCCGATCACAGTGAACGACTTGGTCGTCTCGGATCCAATCGTGCCGATGACGCTCTCCCCGGTGGCGATCGCCATGCGGACGTCGAACCGCGGTACGTTGCGGCGCAGCCCGGTGATGTTCGAGATATCGCTCCGGATCCGGGCAAACGCCGTCGCCATCTCGATCGCCGCGAGGCAGGCGTCGCGGGCCTGCGTCTCGCCCTCGGAGAACGGGCTGGCCCAGAAGGCCATGACCGAGTCGCCGATGAACTTGTCCACGATGCCGTTGCTGCGGCCAATCACTTCCGTCGCCGCCGTGAAATAGCTGTTGAGCAGCCGGACGAGCGTGTCGGCCGTGAGCTGTTCGCCGATCGCGCTGAAACCCTCGACGTCGGAGAAGAACACCGTCACGCGCCGACGCTCCGCCGAGTGTCGCAGGGCGCCGGTGGCCGGGTCCACGACGTTCGCCACGATCCGCGGATCGAGGAAGTGGCCGAACGCGTCGCGGAGCTTCTCCTTGGCCTTGAGCTGCGTCACCATCTCGTTGAACGATCCGGTCAACTCGCCGATCTCGTCGGCCGACGTCACCGGGAGCGGGTCGGAGAACTGCCCCCCGGCGGTTTGCCGGAAGGCCGCCGTCAGGCCGCGGAACGTCTTCTGGAGCCGGCCGGTGAAGACGAGGAACGCGATCAAGCCGAGGACGGCGGCCAGGCCGAACAGCGCCAGGTTCATCCAGACGATGTTGATGATGTTGCCCTTGGTCTCGGCGAGCGAGAGCGCCACCATTCGGTTCGACTGGTTGCGGAGCGATTCGAACACCGCATCGAGGTCCTCGAACTCCTGGAGCCCGTTCAGGGCCTCGCGCGCCTCCGGGATCTTCCCATCGGCGGCCAGGGTGATCGCCCGATATGTCGCAACCGTGAACTTCTTCGTGTCGGTTTCGAGGGCCCTGACCGCCCCCACCATCTTGGCCATGGCCAGGCGATCGGCAAGATCGTTCCGGGGATCGTTGCTGCCGGCCTCGGCCAGCCGGGCCGCTTCGGCAAAGAGCTGGTCGATCATCCGGACGAGTTCGTCGGCACGGGCCTTGCGCTGCTTGATGTACTCCGGGGTCACGTTGCGCTGGTCCGCCAGTTCGTGGCCGACGATCTCGATCTCGTACGTGTAGACGTCGAGTGCGTTGATCCGGGCCACGAACGGCAGGTGGTACTCGACGATGCCAGCCACCTCGTCGCCGGAGTCCTTGACGAAGTACAACGTGACGGCCAGCGCGACAGCGAAGAGGGCCAGCAGCGTCAGGACGCCGGCCAGGATCTTGATGCGAAGGGACGTGGCCATACAGGCAGGTAGTCTACACCCGGCGAACGCCCCGGCTCCGCGGGGGGCGCCGCAGGGCGCCTCCACACGGCGCGGCGCACCGAATTCGCTGCCTCGTGTCCCGGAGGGAAGATAGAATGTCGCGAGAGCAGCCACATGATCGATCACGACTTCCTCGCGACGCTACCGATCTTCAATTTCTTCACTCACCAGGAACTGGAGACCGTCCTGGCGGCGGCGACGGAAGTGTCGTTCGCCAAGGACGACGTCGTCATCCGGATCGGTGATCCGGGCGACATCTTCTACGTGGTCCTGGACGGCGAACTCGAGGTGTGGGACGCGAGCCAGCCGCCGCGCCAGACCGGCACGCTCAGGCGCGGCGACTACTTCGGCGAGATGGCGCTGCTGCAGGGAGGGAAGCGCACGGCCACGGTGACGGCGGCCCGGCGGGCCCGGCTCCTCGCCATTGGCAAGCCGGCGTTCGATCAGCTGTTCCTCAAGAACCCCAAGGCGATCGAGTTCTTCGCGCGGGTGTTGTCCAAGCGCCTGGCGGCGCTCACGCGCGCCGAGCACATCCGGCGCGCCACGACGACGATCAGCGTGGCGAGCAGCGCCGGGTTGAAGGGCGAGACGCTCGTGGCCTTCTCGCTCGCCGTCATCGTCAAGCAGATCACAGAGACGGAAGTCATCTACGTCGAGGTCCATCCGGGGACCGGGACGCCCGATCCGGCCACGCTCGACCTGCTGTCCGACGGGCTCGACGAGGCCTCGCGGAAGTTCGTGCCGTCGGCGTCCGGCGACGGCCGCGGCCCGACGGTGCTTCGCATCTCGCTCCCGCCCGGGCTCGCATTGGCCCGCTACGGCGACCTGCTGTCGAACCTGGTGTCGAAGCTGAGCGACATGTTCAGCTTCATCGTCCTCGACCTCGGCACCGAGACGGAAGGCCTGATCCAGACGGCGAGCGCCTATTCGGACGTCTTTGTCGCCATCGTCGACAAGCCCGAGGAGGATCCGGGGATTGCCGATCCGCGGTCGATGAAGATCTGGCGGGTCATCAACATGGTGAACCCGAACTCGCGGCCGGTGCCGATCAACCGCACGGAGCCGTTCGTCCTGCCGCGCAGCACCGCGCTCAGCGGGACCATCGGGGAGGCCAGCGAGTACATCCGCGCCCATCCGCGATCCGCCGCCGGACTGCCGATCCACCGGCTCGCGCACAAGCTGCTGGGCACGTCGATTGGCATCGCGCTGGGCGGCGGCGCCGCGTTCGGCCTGGCCCACCTGGGCGTCCTCAAGGTCCTGGAAGAGGCCGGGGTGCCGATCGACCTGGTGGCCGGCTGCAGCCAGGGCTCGATTGTCGCGGTCGGGTACGCCTCGGGCCTGCCGGTGAGCGAGATGATCAGCATCGCGCGCGAACTGGGTGTGAAGAAGAACTTCATCTACGCCTCCGATCCGACGTTCTTCACCCAGCCGGGCATCATGGCCGGCCAGCGCTTCGTGGAAATCATGCGGCCGTTTCTCAAAGGCAAGGAGACCTTCGAGCAACTGGTCCTGCCGTGCCGGACCGTGGCGACCGACGTCGAGACCGGCGAGCGGGTGGCGATCGGCACCGGGCGGCTGGAGAAGGCCTATCGGGCGAGTTCGTCGGTGCCGATGGTGATGGCCCCGGTCAAGATCGGCGAACACGTGCTGGTGGATGGCGGCGTGGCCGACCCGGTTCCGGCCGAGGTCGTGCTCGAGATGGGCGCGGACCTGACGATCGCCGTCAACGTGGTGCCGCGGATGAAGCGGGGCGTCGAGACGGTGGTGTCGTCGTGGTACCGCAAGATCAACGCGTTCAACCCGTTGAACTACCTGGTCGATACGGCGGACATGCCCAACCTGTTCGACATCGTGATGAACTCGATGCAAATCCTCCAGTACGAGCTGGGAAACTTCAAGGCCATCACGGCGGACGTGCTGATCAATCCGGACCTCTCGGACTTCACGTGGATCGAGTACTACCGGGCCGACGAGCTGATCGCCCGCGGCGAGGAAGCCGCGAAGCGGGCGCTGCCGGCCATCGAGAAGGCGCTCGACGCCCGGATCACGCCGATCCGGCTCGCGGCACCCGGCAAGCCCGCCGCGAGGAGTTGACGAATGACGTCGCTGGCCATCAACGTCACCCTCACCGCCCTCGGCTGGCTGGTGCTCGCGGGCGGATTCGTGTTCGTGTTGAGAGCGCGCTGGCTCGCGCGGTTCCGTGCCGGGTTCCTGGTCTCCATGCTGGTGGCGATGATGGGCGTGGCGCTCATGTCGGCATCGGTCGTCGGCGTGTGGGGCTTCGAGGCCGCCAAGCGGCTCCTGCGCCAGGAGCTCGAGGTCGAACTGCAGGACGTCGGCGGGATTGTGAAAGACCAGATCGGACGTGACCTTTCCGGGTTCTCGTCGGGGCTCGACGGTCTTGGCGCGTCACTGGTGCCGCTCGTCGAGAGCCACGCGCCGATGACCGAACTGCAGAACCGGCTCGAGGCGATCCGCAGCTTCAATCCCCGTTTCCTCCAACTCGCTGTCTTCGACCTGGACGCTCGTCCGCTGACCGCTGCCGCGCAAGATGGCGAGCGCGAGGACGCGAGCCGGGTGGCCATCGCGTTCAGCCTCGATGGCAAGCCGTTCATCTCCGAGCCGTTCTACTCCAGGTCACACAAGCACCGCGTGGTCCTGGTGGCGCTGCCGCTGCGCGCCGGGAACGGGCCCGTGCGTGGCGTGATCGCGGGATGGTACGACCTGGAGTCCCAGTTGATGGCGTTGCTCGCGAACGCCCGGTTCAACCAGAGCGGCTACGCCGTCATGGTCGACGCGGACGGCAGGATCCTCGCACACCCCGACCCGACCCGCGTCGGTGAGGATGTGTCCGCGTACCCGGCCGTGCAGCAGGCCCGTCAGACCGAGCAGGCGGGGTGGATCTCCGCCGTGAACGCCAAGCACCAGCTACGGCTGTTCAGTTTCCGGCACGTGCCGAACCCGGCCACTCTGGCCAAGCAGTCGTGGATTCTGCTGACCGAGATCGACGAGGGCGAGCAACTGGCGCTCTTGCGCAGCCTGCGGCTGGAACTGGCGGTCGGCGTGGCGATTGTGCTCGTGGCGTGCCTGATCGTCGCGCAGCAGGTGTCCCGTTCGATCCAGGAGCCCTTGGAGACGCTTGGCGCCTTCGCGCGGCGGATCGGCACGGGAGACCTGACCGGATCGGCGGCACTCGCCGGGCGTGACGTGGTGGGCGAACTGGCGTCGTCCCTCAACTCGATGACGGCGGGCCTGCAGGAGCGCGACCGGGTGAAGGAAGTGTTCGGCCGTTACGTGGCCACGCAGGTGTCGTCGAAGATCCTCGACGGACAGGTGAACCTGGGAGGGGAGTCGCGGCGCGTCACCATCCTGTTCTCGGACATCAGGAGCTTCACCTCGATGTCGGAGCAGATGAGCCCGGCGCAGGTGGTGACGTTTCTCAACGACTACTTCTCGGAGATGGTGGACGCCGTCTTCGAGCAGAACGGGATGCTCGACAAGTTCATGGGCGACGGCCTGATGGCGGTCTTCGGGGCCTTCGAGGACGCGGTCGATCACCCCCGCCGCGCGGTGCTCGCGGCCCTCCGCATGCAGGCGCTGCTGGCCAAGATCAACGGCGAGCGCGCGATGTCGGGGAAGCCCGCGATTGCGATAGGCATTGGCATTCACTCCGACGAGGTGGTCGTGGGCAACATCGGGTCGCGCAAGCGCCTCGAATTCACGGTCGTGGGTGACGGCGTCAACGTCTCCTCGCGGCTCCAGGCGCTGAACAAGGAATTCGGCACCACGATCCTCGTCAGCGAGACGACCCACGAGGCCATCAAGGACGAATTCGAGTGCCGCCAGATGCCGGAGACGCCGCTGCGCGGCAAACGCAAGGAGCTCAGGTTCTACGAGGTGCTCAGCCTCAAGGCCGCCGCGCACTCGTGACGTGCGCCGGTTCGACGGCCCGGCTGTCTTGACAACGCTGCGGCTTCGACACGACGATATGGCGTCCGAAACGCGCCTGATATTACAAGTGTGACTATGGCTCTCCCACAGGATCCTCATCGCCCTTCTCCGGTGCCGGTCGGCGGCCTGCGCAAACTGGTTGGCCTGGAAGAGGCCATGCGCATCACCGACGATGCTGCGCCGTTCAGCGTCGTGTCGGTGTTCCGGTTGGCGGGCAGCCTGCCGGTGCCGGCCCTGCGCGCCGCGCTCGACGAGTTGCAGCAGCGCCATCCCCTTCTTCGCGCCCGTATCGTGCCCGAAGGGAAGGCGCACGCCTATCTGTTCGATGCGGCGGGGCCGATTCCCCTCGAGGTCGCCGATCGGGACGGGGCGGACCATTGGATGAGGGTCGTCGAGGAGGAACTTGCTCACCGGATTGACTTCGCCACCGGCCCGCTCATTCGTTGCCGGTACCTGGTCGATGGCGGGGGCGGCGACCTCGTAATTGCCATTCCGCACAACATCGTCGACGCCACGTCGGCCGCTCCGCTCTTCCGGGAGCTGCTGGCCCTGTGCGCCGGTCGCGCGCCGGCTGGAACCACTGACATTACGGCGGAAGGGCGCACACCCGCGCCCGCGCTCTACCCGAAGGGCTACACGGGCGCTGGCCTGGCCCTGGCCGCGGCCGCGCAGATGGGGCGCCAGATGGTGGACGAGATGCAGTTCCGCTGGAACTCGCGCGGCGTCCGCACGGCGCCCATCCATCCGATCGCGGTGGGCCACTGCCGCGTCCTGCCTATCAAGTTCTCCGCGCCGGCGTCCGAGGCGCTCGTCCAGGCGAGCCGGCAGCATCGGATTACGCTCAACTCCATGCTCAGCGCCGCCATGCTCTCGGCGGTGCAGCGAAACCTGTACCCGTCCCCCCGCGTTCCGCTGCGGCACATCATCTTCAGTGACCTCCGGTCCCGCCTGAGCCGCTCGGTGCCGGACGACATGCTGGGCTGCTTCCTCACGATGTTCCGGCTGACCGTGAACGTCGAGCGGGACGGCGCGTTCTGGGACCTCGCCAGGCAGGTCCAGGAGAAGACCGTCCGCGCCGCACGCTCCGGGGAGCGCTTCGTGGCGTACTCCATGGCGCCGGGCATGATGAAGATGATATTCGGCTTGAAGGCGTTCCGTATGGCCGCCACCGCGGTCAGCTACGCGGGCGCGCTCGACATGAGCGTGAGTGGCGGGCCGTTCGACGTCACGGGCGTGCACGCGTTCGCGGCCAACATGACCCTGGGACCGGAATTAAGCGGGCTTGCCCGGCTTTTCCGTGGCGAGTTGTACTGGGACCTCCTCTACTTGGATTCGGACATGGATGCGGCTGGTGCGCAGACGATCGCCGGCCAGATCCGGACCATCCTGGAAAGTGCCACATCATGATCGAGATCGACGACGTGTGCCGCGCAGTCGGCCTGGTGCTGGGCCGCCGCGATCCCAAGGCCGACGACCGCCTCGAGGCGGACCTGGGAGCGGAGTCGATCGACGTCCTCAACATCGTCGTGACGCTCGAGCAGAAGTACGGTGTCGCCATCGATGAATCGGCGATGGCACACGTCGCGACGGTGCGGGATCTACACACCCTCGTGCTGAATAGCCAGAAGCGCTGATCGCGTGCCGCAGACCCTCCTCGACTGTCTCGAAGCGCGTGCCAGCGACACGCCCGGCCGCCCTGCATTCTACTGGGACGATCTGCCCGTGTCGTACGGAGACCTCTGGCAGGGCGTGAATCGGTTCGCGTCACTGCTGGTGCATTACGGGGTTCGGCGGGGCGATCGGATCGTGATCCGCCTGCCCAACGGGCCGGAGTTCTTCCGCGCGTTCTACGGGACGTTGCGTGCCGGCGCCACCGCCGTTCCCGTGTTCCCGGCGTCGGGCTCCAATCGCATCGCTGCGCTGGCGCAGTTGTGCGGGGCACGAATTCTCGTAGCGGCAGCATCCGATCCCGGCGACCCCGCCGGCGTGCGCGTCGTCACCGTGGCCGACAGCGAGACCCAGCCGGTCCACGGTGCGTTCCCCGTGATCAACCCCGACGACACGGCGTTCCTGCAGTACACGTCCGGTAGCACCGGCCTGCCGAAGGGCGTGATGCTGTCCCACCGGGGCCTGCTCACCAACATCGGCCAACTCATCGCCGGGATGGCCATTACCGCCGACGATTGTTTCGTGAGCTGGCTGCCGGTCTACCACGACATGGGTTTGATCCTGATGACGATGGTGCCGTTCTTCCTCGGCGCCCGGCTCATCCTGCTGCCCACGACGCTGGCCAACGCGCGGCCCTGGCTCATGGCGATTGAGCGCTACCGCGGCACGCTGACCGCGGCGCCGGACTTCGCGTACCGCCTCGCCGTGCGTTACGTGCGCGACCCCTCCATCTACGACCTGTCGAGCCTTCGGGTGGCGCTGAATGCGGCAGAACCCGTGCGCCCGCGCACCATCGAGGAGTTCGAGCGCGCCTTCCGGCTGACCAACGTGGTGATCGCGGGTTACGGGCTGGCCGAAGCGACGGTCGGCGTGTGCACGTGGACGCCCGGCGTGCCGCCGCTCGTCGATGCCCGCGGGGTGGTCAGCGTGGGGCGGGCGTTCCCGCATGTCAAGATCCAGATCGTCGACGCCGACCAGCCCGTGCCGGCGGGGCAGGTGGGCGAGATTGTCGTGAGCAGTCCGGCCAACACCCGCGGCTACTTCAGCGACGACGAGGAGACCGCGCGGCTCTTCTGGCGGGGTGCGTACATCAGGACGGGCGACCTGGGCTATCTCGACGCCAGCGGACGGCTCTTCATCACCGGGCGCCTCAAGAACATCATCAAGCACGGCGGTGAGACAATCTTCCCGCAGGAGGCCGAGCAGATCGCGGACCGCCTCCCATTCGTGCGCCGGAGCGCGGCCGTCGGGATCGAATCAGGCGGGCCCGAAGGTGAGCAACTCTACGTGTTCGCGGAAGTCTCGAAGGGGGCCGGTTCCGACGAGGCGGCCTTCCAGGAGTCGGCGGTCCAGGTGGTGGAGGCGATCCACGCGCAACTCGGCCTCCGGCCTGGACGCGTTTACCTGCTGCGGCCGCACGGCATCCCGATCACACACAACGGCAAGACCCAGCACGCCGAACTTCGCCGGCTGTACCAGTCCGGCGAGTTGCGCGCCGGCCACGCGATTCTGTTCCCCGGCTACTGACCGGCCCCGCGACCTCAGTACTGCGCCTCGAGCGCCCGCAGTTTGTCCGCGCGCGATGGCGCCATACGCGCGCACGCGCCCGCCACCCAGCGGACCAGGTCGGGCTGCAAGGCGCCGAGAAAGTCCCGGGGCGTCTCTTCGCCCGCGAACATCTTCCGGGCGCGCTCCATAGCGCGCATCGTGCCGGCGTGGCCTTCGCACCGGTACAGGTGCGCGGTCAACGGTGACGTCGCCAGGTCGTACGTCGTCGTTCCGGGCCGCCCTTCCTCGAACATAGCCAGCAGCGCCGGATCCGTGTCCTGTTGGACGACCTCGGCGCAGTGCGTGCCCGCCATCCACTCCGGAACGTCTGCCGTGGCGAAAATGTCCCCGAGCATCATCGCCACCGGGCAATCACCGCCGGTCTCGAGGGCCAGCGCCTCGATGAGTGCCATCGAGACGATCTTTCCGGCGAGGTAATTCGCGGCGAAGGCCAGGTTCTTCCGGGCGGCGGCATTGAGGTCGGTCAGTGCGACGGCGCCTGGCGTTCCACGGTACGCATGAAACACCAGGTCCGGGTCGCGCGAGGCGGTGAAGCGCTCCATGCCCATGAGCGCGCGGCGGTATTCCTGGATCGAATACGCGCCGACCAGGTCCAGCGGCGCGTTGGACTCCTCGATCAGCAGCCACATCGTGGAGAGGAAGCGCCCCGGATCCTCCGACGCGAAACTGCCGACGTCCCGGTTCGCGACGGCGACGGCATCCGTCACGATGCCATCCACATCCGCAGGCGTCAGTTGGACGTGCAAGATCTCACCTGCGCGGCGGACGCGATCCGCCGTGCTTTCGAACACCGGCCGCCCATCGGGACCCGGACCGCGGAACGGGATCGTGGCCTCGATGCACGTGGCGATGGCGAGCAGATCGTGCATGGGAACATAGGGCTTCAGCAGTCGCGTGGCGACGACGGCGCTGAGGAATTCGTTGAGGCCACCGTAAATCGGCAGCGTGTCACCGGCCGCGAACCCGAAGAGCGTCCCGCACAGCGTCAGGCACGCGTCCGCGCGTTCCCACGGCTGCAGGATGATGCGGTCGTCCACGATCCGCACCGCCGCGTCCAGCACCGGCCTCGCTTTCTCGGGCAGTTCCCCGTCGACCTGGTAGTAGACGATGTCGTGGAAAAGAATGGCGAGGGTCTGGCGGGCGTTCATCCCGTCGGTCAGTGCGAAGATGTGGGCGGATGTATGGTAAGCCCGGCGGCGATGCTGCATCGAGTGATACACCACGATGGCCAGCCGCTCGACGTCTTCGATCGGGACGCGGACCGACAGATCCCGGAATGCTCCCAGGAACAGGCCCAGTACACGGTTGATCGCGGATATCGTCATGGTTGGTGAGCCGTGGTCCGGGAACCGAGGGGCACAGGCGCAATTGTACTGAATTTCGATCGCGTGTGTCCTTCGCCGGGCCGATCCATGCATGCGCGGGACCGTGTATCATTGGGCCCCATGCGGGAACTGATCTCAGTTGTGACGGGGGCTACCGGGGGCATCGGCTACGAGACCGCTCTGGGCCTCGCTCGGAATGGCGCAAGTGTCGTGATCGTCGGCCGGAACCCGGCGAAGTGCGAGGCGGTCGCCGGGCAGGTGGCGCGACTGTCGAGCAACCCGCGCGTCAGCTACCTGGTGGCGGACCTGTTCGTGCAGTCCGAGAACCGCCGGCTCGCATCGGAGATTGCGGCGCGATTTCCGCAGGTGCACGTGCTCGTGAACAACGTCGGCGCGGTCTTCATGAAGCGCGACGTGACCGCCGACGGCGTCGAGCGGACGCTGGCGCTCAACCACCTGGGCCCGTACCTGTTGACGCGCCTGCTGCTGCCGGTTCTCAAGGGGAGTGCCCCGGCGCGCGTCGTGAACGTGTCGTCGATGGCCCACGCGGGTGTCCGCCTCAACTTCCCGGGACTCGACTTCAGCGGGTGGCTGGGCTATCAGCGGTCCAAGCTGGCCAATCTCCTGTTCACCTACGAACTGGCCCGGCGGCTCGAGGGCACCGGCGTCACAGTGAATGCGCTGCATCCCGGGCTGGTGGCCAGCAACTTCGGCATGAACAACCCCGGACCGTTCAGGCTGCTGAAGCCGCTGGTGAACCTGTTTGCCATCGACAACGAGGCCGGCGCGCGGACCAGCGTCTACCTGGCCACGTCGGCCGACGTCGAAGGCGTGACCGGCGCGTACTATGTGCAATGCCAGGCGCGGCCGTCGTCGGCCGCGTCAACCGATCGGGCGGCGGCGGCCCGATTGTGGGACGTCAGCGCCACGATGACGGGCCTGACGACCGACTGACGAGGAGAGACCATGTTGCATGCTCCGGTGTTTATCGGCCTGGGTTTCATGATTGCGATCCTGTACATCGACCTCCAGTTCGACCTGCTGGGCTTGCCTTACACGCAGAGCGGTGCGCAGGTACCGCCCGGCGTGTTGGGGCAGGTCGCGACGTACTACGGCGTCATCACCAAGAACCCGTATCTCCTGATGTTCGTGATGATGACGACGCTGGCGTGCATCATCGCGGAGATCATCTACGGGCTGGTGCCGGCGTGGGCCGGGTACACCTCGCTGGTCCTGATGCTGGCGGCGATGGGCGGCGGCGTGGTGAAGGTGATTCCCACCGCCCAGCGCCTGGCCACCGACAAGGACTCGCTCGAAGAACGGAGCCGCATGGTGAAGGGGATGTTCCCCGCTCACATGTTCCTCCTGATCTGCATTCTGTCGCTGTCCGCGGTCCAGTTCTTTGCCACGGCACGGTAGGAGACGCCCGTGAACACCGCGAACGAGGTCGCCGCCGTTGCCCCCGAGGCGCTGTCCGAGCACGACCGGTTCCTCGTCAAGCAAGCCGAGATCGCGATTGCCGACGGCGTACAACTGGAGCGCTGGTGCCGGGATCCAAACCGGAAGGTCAACGAGTTCCTGCTCGACCTGAAACGTCCCTACCGCTTGCCGAACAAGGCGTACGGGTATTTCAGCGACTTGCTGGTCAGCGGCGAGACCCGGACGGTCATCGGGGTCCGGCAGGAGGTGGAGTTCGGCCGCGCCAGCGGACCCGATCCTGAAGAGCAGTTGACGCGCTACGTCCTCGGCGTGTTCCTGCCGTCGTCACACTGGACCTACGCCGACGGGTGGCAGGGCGGTTTCACGTTCGACCAGATGCTGTACTGCACGCCTGACGGGAGAGTGGGGCGGTACACAGAGGACCAGCGTGCGACGGTCCAGGACTGGACGCTCATCGGCACCAGGTACCGGTGGTCGCTGTTCACGGTGTTCCTGCACGATTTCGTGGTCAAGCTCGGCCCGGTCACGAAGCACTTCAAGGAGGCCGCAGCGCTCGTCCAGCATCCCGATTTCATCCACATCGTGAAGAACCCCGCGCCGGGGTTCAAACTCGAGGTGGCGATCGGGTACCCGTTCATCGACTTCGCCCCGGTTCCCAACTACTTCGGTTTCGGCCCGGGGAAGTTCAACTGGGCGGTCAAATTGTTCTCGTTCCGGCTCCGCGACAACAACGAGGTGCGGTGCGACATGGACTTTGCCGCAGGCGCCCGCCCGGCGAAGGTGTTCGACTTTGGTCCCGGCATCCCGTGCCCGCTGTATGGCGGAGCCGCCGCGCTGCGGGCGGTGACGCTCGGCGCGTTCGATCCGTCTGGGTTCCATGATTGGATGGACGGAGCGATGGTCGCGCAGCATGGCCGGGTGCACCAGGCGCTGATGGAGGGGGCCTCGAGAGTCTTCGCGGACTGGGCCAAGACGGCTTGAATGAGGGCTGTTCTTGTCGGATTGGGATGCTTGACGGTACACTCCTCCCTCAGACAACGGATGACTAGCCCCCCACGGATATCGGGCTAGGAGGAACTGATGCAGAAACTTACAAGATCGAGCGTCGTTTTCGCGATTGCAATGCTGATGCTATTGCCGGCCCTCGGTGCGGCCCAGCCCGCCAGCACCGGCAAGCTGACCGGAGTTGTCAAGGACGCGACCGGCCTTGTCGTACCAGGCGCAGTCGTCGTCGCGGTCGATGAGTCGACGAAGGGCACGTTCAAGACAACGTCGGACGGCAAGGGATTGTGGACCATCGCGCATGTCCCGGCTGGCACGTATACCGTGACAGTCACGGCCGCGTCGTCGGTGTCGGCGGTGCTCAAGGGCATCAAGGTCGACGCGAACGGGTCGGCCACGGCCGATGCGACGCTGGCGGTGGGCATCAGCGAAACCGTCATCGTGACGGCGTCGAAGACCGAGGAACTGCTGGTCAATGCGCCGGCGGCCGTGTCGATCATCAACGACCGGACGATCGCGGCGATGCCGACGCAGAACTACGCTGACCTGATGCGGCAGATTCCCGGTGTAAACGTCGTGCAGATGTCGGCGCGCGACTTCGCCGTGGTGCCGCGGCAGGCCGCCCAGATCCCGGCCACCAGCCAGCTCATGATGATTGACGGCCGGACGACGAACCAGGACTATTTCGGCTACGTGGCGTGGGACTTCATTCCGACCAATCTCGATGACGTGAAGCAGATCGAAGTGCTCCGCGGGCCGGCGTCGGCCGTCTGGGGCCCGAGCGCCATGAACGGCGTCGTGAACGTCATCACCAAGTCGCCGCGCGAGATGCGCGGGACCACCTTCACGACCGGGTTCGGGACGTTCGACCGGACGGGCGGTGAGACCCTTGCGGGTAACTCCGTCAGCGCCGGTTCGATGTTCTACGCGAACCTGTCGCACGCGATGGTCATCAACGACACGTGGTCGTTCAAGGGGTCGGTGGGGTACTACGAATCGGACCCGCTCGCGCGCCCGACCGGCGCGCTGCCGAACCAGCCGACCGTGACGTACCCGCCGTACACGAACTACGGCACGAAGCAGCCCAAGGTCGATGCCCGGCTCGACTATGATTCGCCCGACGGCATTTCTCACGTGTCGGTGTCTGGTGGATACGCCCAGACCGGCGGCGTCTTCCACACGGGCCTCGGACCGTTCCACCTTCAGGACGGCGCGTACGGCGGCTACACGAAGATCGACTACCGGCGCGCGGGCCTGACGGTCCGATCGTTCGTCAACCTCTGGGGCGGCGACGCGCCAAGCCTGCTGGCGGTTGGTCCGCTGAACACGCCGATCCAGAACCAGTTCAGCGACCGGACGTGGGACACCTCGGTGGAGAACGTCCAGTTGGTGGGCGGGAAGCACCTGGTCACCTACGGCGGCAACTTCCGGCACAACTGGACCGACATGACGATGGCGCCGCTGGCCGATACGCGGGACACCGTGGGGGGCTACGTCCAGGATGAGATGCTCCTCTCCAAGATGTTCCGGTGGAATGTCGGCGTCCGGGCCGACAAGTTCTCCAGCCTCGATCACGCCGTGTGGTCGCCGCGAACGGCCTTCCTGATCTCCCCGATGCCGGGGTCGACGTTCCGTGTGTCGTACAGCCGTGCGTACCGCGCGCCGTCGATGTTTCAGAACTACATGGACACGGTCGTCGCCAACAGGGCTCCGATACCTGATGCATTTGGAGGCGGGTACGTTTACTTCCCCGTCAAAGGCCTCGGGAGCACGACACTCACCGAACAGACGCTCGACGGCTACGAAGTGGGCTGGGCCGGAAGCATGGCGGAGGGGCGCGTGCACGCCGGTGTGACGTGGTACTTGAACGACAGCCGCAACGACATGATTCTGGCTCCGGCCTCGTACTACTCGCAGGCCGCCCCGCCACCCGGCTGGCCGCTACCGCTCTACCTGCTGCCGCCGACCGGACCCTACAATCTGCCGTCGGCGCTCCAGTTCCGGAACCTTGGGCAGGTGCGTAACCAGGGCATCGAGACCAACGTGGATTCTCAGATTTCCAGGTACGTCAGCTTCTATGCGAACTACTCGTACCAGAAGACGCCGGTGCCGAAGGACTTCAGTATTTCCTTGATCAACCAGCCGCCGAACCACCGGTTCAACGCCGGCCTCATGGTGGACTACAAGAAGGTCATGGGCGATTTCTCGGTCGGGACCACCAGCCAGGCCTACTTCCGGGACATCCTGACGTACGCCGGGTGGATCCAGGGCTTCACGGTGTTCAACGGCGGGTTCGGCGTGCGCCTCTACAAGGACAACGCCGTCTTCTCGATCAAGATCCGAAATATCGCCAACGAACCGGTCCAGAACCACCTCTTCAGTGACTTGCTGAAGCGGCAGGTCTCGTTCGAGTTGCGCCTGCGCAAGTAAGTTCTCGCTGGTCGCGTGGCCGGGGCCCTGGCGGTATGCACCGCCTGGGCCCCGGTTCTTGCCTGTTCTGCCCGGTGCTGGCTGGAGGCCCCGTCATGACGCCCACGTTGTCCACCCGTCCCTATCCGTTCGGCACCGACCTGGACGAGTGGGTCCGACACGTTGTCGACATCCACTTTCACCCGGCCGATGGCACGCCCTACTGGCTGGCCCGTGCGAAGGAACTCGGGATCGACGCGCGGCGTGAGATCCGCAGTTACGCAGACCTCTCCCGGTTCGGGTTCTTCCCGATCGATGTGTTGCGCACGCGCAACGTGCTGGACTTCATGCCCGCGTCGCAGACGAGGAACCGCGGCGGGATTCACGTTCACGAAACCGGTGGCACGACGGGGACGCCCTCACGCGTGCCGTTGCGCAACCTGTTCAAGACGATCAACGGCTTCGTGAATTGGTACCTGGACGACGTGGTCGGTTTTCCCCGCAAGGGCAACTGGCTGTTCATCGGTCCGACGGGCCCGCACGGCATTGCCGAGAGCACGCTGAACCAGGCGGAGAGCCGCGACGGCATCTGCTTCCTGATCGACCTCGATCCGCGCTTCATCAAGGTGCTCTACCAGCAGGGCGACATGAAGACGGTCGGGCTCTACATGGAGCACATCCGCCGCCAGGCGTTCTCGATTCTCGAGACGCAGCAGGTCGACATCATTGGCAGTACGCCGGTGTTGCTGCAGATGCTGGCGCCCGAACTGAAGGAACGGGGCTACCGCTTCACGGGCGTCATGTACGGCGGCACCCAGCTCAGCAAGGACTTGTCCCACCTGCTGCGCACGGAGTTCTTTCCCGAGGCCGCGCACACCGCGATGTACGGGAACACGCTGATGGGCGGGGCGGTGCTGGGGACGCCGCAGGCGATCGGGAACGAAGTCGTGTATTTCCCCATGGAACCGCTGGTCAAGTTGGACCTCGTGGAACCCGAGCACCCGGAGCGCACCGTCGGGGTCGGGCAAACGGGGCGGGTGTGCCTCACGGTGCTGTCCGAAGAGCGGCTCCTCGTGCGTATCCTGGAGCGGGACCTGGCCGAGCGATGGCCGGTGTGGCCGGCCCTGGGCTGTGAAGGCCTCGCCAATGTCCGGTCGCTGGCCGCGCCGATGGGCTCGATGTCGGAAGGGGTCTACTAGCCGTGTTCATCCCGGCCATGGTCGGCAGGGGGCGGGACGGATACCGAAGCCTCGAGCGGCAGACAGTCCTGGGGTTCGACGGCACGGTCGTCGCCGAGGCCACTATTACGCCCGCGATCCTCGTCAACGAACTTGCCCGCAAGCCGTCTCCGGGCCTGAGGTCCTTGCCGATCGCGAAGCTGCTGGAGATTACGTCCCGGGCAGGCGAGATCTTTGGGACGGGGCGGCCTGACGGTTTGGACCCCGAGGCGTACGTCCGCAACGCCTCGCTGACCTCGGGTCTTCCGCTCTCGATCACGCGCCGCAACACCATCGGCGTGTTCCCCCAGGCCCTCGGCCTGATGGGCCGGTTCCTCGAGGTGCAGAGCCCAGGCGGGCTCGGGGTGTTCGATACCGGTTTCTACGAGGCGGGGGGCATTCGCATCGGCATGGTGCCGCGAGGCCGCAACGTCGGCTTCGTGATGCCCGGCAACCATCCGTCCACGCACTTCCTGTGGCTGATGGCGCTGGCGATGAAGGTCCCGGTGGTCGTCAAACCGTCGTCCGACGATCTGTTCACGCCCTTCCGGCTGGTGATGTCGCTCCTGGATGCCGGGTTGCCCGAAGACGCCATTGCGTTCGTGCCGGGTGGCCACGATCTCACGGATACGATCGTCCAGTCCTGTTCGCTGTCCGTGTTGTTTGGCATGCAGCAACTGGCGGATCGCTACGCCTCGAACCGCAACGTCAGGGTTCACGGACCCGGGCGTTCGAAGGTAGTCGTCACGGCGGATGCCGATTTCGACGAGGCCGTGACGCTGATCTCGCGGCTGGTGATGGACGATGCCGGGCGGGGCTGCATCAACGGCAGCGCCGTGGTCGTCGAAGGCAATGCGGACACGCTCGCCGCCGCCGTCGCCGAGAGGTTGGCTGCGGTGCCGGTCCAGTCGCCGCTCGCCGAGGGGGCGCAGTTGGGCTCGGTCCGGCCAAACGAAGCAGCGGCGTTCAATGCCATGATCGACCACGGGCTGGGCGGCGGCGCGCGGGAACTGACGCCGGGCCCAGGCGGCCGGGTGGCGACCGTCGACGGCGTGAGCACCATGCGTCCGACGGTCATCGAGGTGTCGTCCTACCAGCACCCGCTCTTTGGGATGGAATTGCCGTTCCCGTTCGTGGTGTTCGCGGGTGCCTCGCGCGCCGAACTGGCGCGCGCGGCGAGTCTTTCGCTGGCGGTCGTCGGGGCCGGCCACGACGACACCCTCGGCGAGGAGTTGCTGCAGGAGCCGACGATCGACAAGGTATTCGACAGCGGCGCGCTGAGCACGGAGTTCGATCCCCGCGAACCCCACGAGGGGTACCTGCTGGACTTTCTCTACCAGAAGAAGGCCATCCGGTCCGGGGCAGTCGCCGCCGAGATGCAGCCGCGGGCCTGGCCGCGCTGACGGGCGCCGGCCCCGCGCCGCTTCGTGGCCCACCGCAGTACCCGCCCGGTTGGGAGTATCATTGGCGTGGCACCCCCCCGATCCCACTGGAGGTCTTCTCATGTCCGGTACCACCGACGCCGTTCTCAAGTTCCCGGTCGCCGTCTCCTGTTTCGCCGCGCAGCGCATGCTCGGCGTCCTCCCGCTGGTGGGCGACTGGGAGCCCGTCCGTGCGGCCCAGAAGTCGCTGTACGAGCGGGGTGAGGAAGCCAAAAAGAGCTTCAGTGACAACACGATGCTGTTCGGGGCGTTCCAGTTCGGGGACAAGGCCCAGAGCGCGCTCGCCTCGCTGGCCGAGGACACGATGTCGCTGAAGGTGCTGAAACCCAGCTACATGATGGACTTCGTTTCGGACGTCTTCAAGGGCTCGACGGATGCGGTGGACGCGGTGTCCACCGGAGATGCCCGATCGCTCCTGCAGGATCAGTTCAAGAACACGGGCGACGTCATCGGGTTCGTCAACAACAACGATGCGCCGCGGACGCTGGCCGACGACGGCTCCTATCCGCTCGAGGCGGAAGTGGAGCGGTGCTACGCGCGCGGGGACTATCCGGCGCTGTGGCTCGTTGAAGGGCTGGGCGAGCGCTACGCCGAGGCGTTCCTGGACGCCGGCTGGGAGACCCGCGGCTTGCTGACCAACGAGCCTGTCACCGCACTGCCCGCGAAGATTCAGCTGATGATGCATGCGGGCGCCGGGATCGCGTTTGCCAAGCACGAGGTGGGCCCGTTGAACCCGTGGAGCACGGAGACGGAGATCCGCGCGGCGCTCGAGCGGTTCCTCGACCTGGTCCGGGAGAGTTCGGTGCCCGGCTACGAGGGCGCGGCCATCGAGTCGCTCGGCCTCGTAACCCGGACGTGGTACCCGCAACTGGTCAGCCTGATCTCCGACAACCTGCTGGCGGTGGACGTCAATGCCCGGGAGTACTTCTGGCACGGCGCCGGCCGCGCGATGTACTTCTCGCCGATGAACATGCTGCCGGGCCTGTCGCCCTGGGACGCGGCCGACAAGGAACCGTCCGACGAGATCGCGCGGCTGAACGCTCGCGCGGGCGTGGCGTGGGCCTTCACGATCGTCAACGTGCGCCATCCCGGGATCGCATCGCACTTTCTCCGTTACAAGGCCGATCGCATCAAGGAGAACGACGCGTACACCAACGGCGTCCACTCGACCCTGATCATGGCCGGCGACATGGTGCCCGGCCACCGCTACGTGGCGGAGTTCTGCGCGCACAAGCCGGATGCCGCCGATTCGGCCGCCGTCGACGAGTGGACCAAGCACATCGGGTCCAATATCCAGGCGCAGATCGACCAGTATCGCGAGACACTCCGGACCCACGGCAAGCTCGGCGAGGTCTTCCGGTTCCACGCGCTGCCGGACTTCATCGCGGACCTGGGACTCTAGCCCCCTAGCTCACGCGAGGCAACGCCGGGCGGCGGGCCCGGCGTTCTTCGCCACGGCGTCACCCCAGGGGCACGCGCATGCCATCCACGCGAATCGCTGCACCACCACTGACGAATCACGATCGCTTCCTCGTCCGGAAGTGCGAGGCGGCGGCTCGCGACGGCATCGCGCTCGGGCAGTGGTGCCGGCGCGGCGGCGGATCCCGGACCCGGTTCGGCCTGGAACTGGATCGGACCTTCGCGCTTCCCAACTGCGCGGACGGCTACTTCGACACGATCGTGCTGAACGGAGTGGCGCGATCGGTCATGGGGTGCCGGCAGTTCATCGAGTTTGGGCGCGTCAGCCGCCGCCACGACGCGGCGTCGCTGCTCAAGGAGTTCGTGCTCGGCGAGTTTCTCAGCCGGGCCCACTGGATCAACCACGACGGTGAACCGGGTGGCTTCGGCATCGAGCGAAGCCTGTACCAGACCATCGACGGCGAATACGGCAAGTTCGATGATAGCGAGACGTCCGGCGCGATGCACTGGCAGGACGTCGGAACCCGGTTCCGGTGGGTGCTGCTCACGATCCGGCTCCACGACTTCCGGCTGAACCTGGGGCCCGTCTCGCGGCGGATGGCCGAGGCGGTCTGCGTGACGCCTCGCCCCGAGTTCGTGCGCGTGATCGACCACCCGACGCCCGATCACCTGCTGGAAGTCTCGATCGGCTACCCCTTCATCGACCATGCCCCGATCCCGAACTTCTTCGGGTTCGGCCCGGGCAAGTTCGGCACCGCCGTAAAGCTGTTCTCCTTCCACCTGACGCGCGACTACCGCATCCGCGTCGTCGTGGAATTTGCGGCCGCGCCTCGGGCGCAGAAGGTCTTCGACCTCTGGGGGCTCGACCCCGTGTATGGCGGAGCGGCGCTGGCCAGCAGCCTGACCCTGGGCCTGTTCGACCCGGAACCGATCCACGAGCGGATGGATACCGGCATGCTCGTGCAGCACTGCCATGTCCACCAGACGCTGATGGACGGGGCGGCCAGGAAATGGGAAGAGTGGGTGGCGGAAGTGACCGCCTGAGACGCGGGCGCCGGGCCTCGCGACCCGGCGCCCGGCAGCACCTGCCAGAACCGATCAGACTTCGTGGACCAGCTTGGCGATCATCTCCGGCGGCGGCGGCGTCTTCAGCATCTCCGGGTGCGCGCACTTCGCGTGCACCATCACGTGCTCCATCAGCTCATCCTTGGTCGGCGCGACCACTTCGAACGGGCAGTTCGCGCCGGTTTCCGCACAAACGAGCTTGTAAGCCATCATCGACCTCCTGAGTGTGAACACGGGCCCTGGGCCGACGGCCCCGGCCATTTCTGACTTCCTCATGCTCCGAACGAGTGCCCAGGCGATCGACGTCGCGTCTACCGCGTCACTCGCTTGATCGTGAACTTGAAGACCAGGGGACATCCCGCCGTCATGCACGTGGAGGGATCCTTCACCACCCCGACCGGGGGCGTGACGACCGCCAAGGCCTCACTGGGGAGCGACGGGAACTCGTCTGGCTGAAGCGGTGTCCAGACGATCGGGACGGCCGGCAACACGTAGAGATTGACGTAGCCGACCGCCGTGTCGGAACTGATCACCTGCGCCTGCCACCGGAACCGGTATCCCGTGACGGTGGCATTCGAGGTCGGGGGGTACGTGTTGGCCATGAACACGTACTCCGCCGTGAACTCCGTCGTGCTGGTCGGCGTCCACGATCCATGCGCCGTCGTATGAGGACCGAACGGCGCCGGCAGCAGCGCGAAGGAGTCGTTGCCCAGGAACAGACCGTCGGCCGTCAACGTCGGCGTCATGTACAGCGCGGAGGCGGCCTGCCCGTTGGCGCACGCCGAGGGCGCGACGCCCTGCGGGCACACCTCGACCGCCCGGCCAAACCACGAACCCACGGCGGGATGGGTCGCCGGGTTGATCGAGGTGTCTGTCGGGGGAAGATCGACTGACTGATCGAAGGCGACCAGGATCGGCGGGCCCACGGGGCTGGGGTAGCCCAATTCGAATCGCGTCAGGTGGCGCGCGGCCAGGGCCTCTTCGACTTGCGGCTCCACCATCCTGGCGGGCGCTACGGGCGCCTCGGCGACCACGGTGAACGTCCGGACCCGCTCTGGCGGCGCGGCCTGGGCAGACACCTGTGGGGGCGGAGCGGTCGGCGGTAGCACCTCAACGGGCCCCATCACCACGATCGGCGGCGGCTCGAGAATCGGAGGCGTCACTACGGGGTCTGTGTTCGTCGGCACAGGTGCCGGAGTCGGTGTCGGCTGGGGCGCAGGCGCCTCCTGCGGCGTCGTTGCCGGTGTTGCCGGTTGCGGCGTCTTGACGACTCGCCGCGGGCCTTGCACCCGCTCCTGGGCGGATCCGACCGGCCCCAGCGCGGCCACCAGGATGGCGGCCGCCACGATCACTCCCAGCTTCTTCGCATGCGTCAACATGATCCGTCTCCTATGCGCTAGAACCTGAAGTTCATGCCGAGCAGCGCGCTTGTGCGCTGATTGGACAAGTCCACCGTCCCGCGGACGGCGCCCGTCGCGTCGGTCAGCGGTCCGGTGACATGTCCCCGCGGCGTGTACGTGAAGCTCGCGACCATCTCCAGGAACGGGAACATCTTCATGCCGAATCCGCCGCAGAAGTACTGCTGGTAGGTGACGGGCGCGCCCGTGGACGAGATGACGGAGCCGGCCTGGATGGGCGTCTGGCTGTAGTTGTACCCCGCACGTACCGTCATCTTGTCGGTGGCCTGATGCTCGACGCCGGCCTTGAACGTCCACACGTTCTGCCATCCGAACGGAATGATGACGCCGCTCGCGATCCCGCCGGAACCGCCGAGTCCGTTCACGCTGTCGTACTTGGCGAACACGCCGTCGATCGCCACCTTGGTCTTGGCGCTCGCCTTCATGCCGACGCCGAAACTGAGAATCATGGGGCCGTCGAGGTCGAACTCAAGGGTCCGCGCCTGGCCGTAATTGACCGCGGTCGGATCCGCGTACGTGGAATTCCATTTGAACGGCGCGAAGTTCTGCGGGGTCGTGAACGCCCCTCCGATACTCATCTTGGGGCTGGCCTGATACTGGAAGCCGAACTGCACGCCCATGCCGTAGCTATCGGTGAGCCGTCCCGCTTCGGGGTAGTAGACCTTGCCGGCCGAGGACTTGTCGTAGACCGGACCCGGAAACGGGGTGAGCCCGAAGGAGCCCAGGTACACGTTCAGCGACGCGCCGATCGCGAGCTTCGGACTGACCTGGTACGCGAACGCGACCGGGATCTTGAGTTCGCGATAGTCGGTGAAGATGCGTCCGAAGCCGGTCGGGACTGGCGCGAACAGGATGCTCGACGTGTCGGCCGGGTAATCCGCGCCGAACGCCGCAATCCCCATCAACCCGAATCCGAGGGCGAGCTTGCCCTTCGGATCCCGCAACATCCAGCCGAATGCCGGGAGCACACCAAACTGCGTCGTCGGCGTCGCCTGGCCGGTGGTGGTGCCGACTGTGGTCGTCACCTGCGGGCTGTCCTTGAAGAACTCGGTCGCGAACGTGAGCTGATTGCCCTCGGCCGCGGCCAGCAGCGCGGGATTGTAGGCCAGCGCGCCCAGCGATTCGATCGGCAGCGAGACGCCGGCACCGCCCATCGCGGCGTTGACCGGACCTACGCCGGGCAGCATGTGCCCCTGCGCCCAGCCGGACGCCGGCAGGAGCAGTAGACATCCAAGCAGGACGAACCGTGTAACGTAGCGACTCATCATGAACCTCATTGTCGTGTGAGCGGAATCCATCGTGGTCATGATCGATTTCCTGCAGGGTTAGAACCTGAAGTTCATGCCAATCAATACGCCCGAGAGCTTGTTCGACTCGTCCAGCGTGCCGAGCACCTCGCCCTTGAGGTTGGGGAAGGGGCCGACGAGGTGCTGGCGCGGCACGATGTAGGCGCTTGCCACCATTTCGAGGAACGGGAACATCTTGTAGCCGAAGCCGAAGCAGAAGTGATGCTGGAACGTCGCCGGCGCGCCGGTGGCCGACAGGACCACTTCCGACCGGATCGGCATCTGGCTGTAGTTGTAGCCGCCACGCAGCGTGAACTTGTCGGTGAACTCTCGCTGGACGCCGGCCTTGAACGTCCAGACGCTTCGCCAGCCGAACGGATCGACGGCGCCGTTGTTGACGCCGCCCGGGCCGCCGAACCCGGCGATGCCCTTGTACTGCGAGAACATCCCGTCGACCGCGACCTTCGTCTTCGCGCCCGGTTTGAGGCCAATCCCAAAGCTGTAAATCGCCGGGCCGTCCAGGTCGAACGTGATCGTCGTGGGCAGTCCGTAACTGGGTGAACCGGGATTCGCGTTCGCCGAGTTCCACTTGTACGGCGAAAAGTTCTGTGGCGTCGTGTAGGAGGCGCCGATGCTGAACATCGGATTGGCCTGGTAGTAGAAGCCGAACTGCCCGCCGATGGCCCAGCTGTTGTCCAGTTTGCCAGCGTTCTCATAGTACCGGTTGCCGGCCGCGTCCACGTCGAAGTACGTGTAGGGCAGCGGGGCGACGGCGAACGAACCCATGTAGACGCTCATCGACGCGCCGATCGACAGCTTCGGCGTGACCTGGTACGCGAAAGCCACCGGGATCTTCATGTCCCGGTAGTCCGTGTAGATGCGGCCAAATCCTCCCGGGGCGGCGCTGAACAGGATGCTGGCGTTGTCGGTGGGGTAGTCGGCGCCGAACCCGGCCAGGCCGATCACGCCGAATCCCAGCGCGAGCTTGCCCTTCGGATCGCGCAGCATCCAGCCGAAGGCCGGAATCACGTTCACGTGCGCATCGGCCGTCGCCCGCCCTGTCAGCCCTCCGTTGAGCGTGGTGTCGATGATGATGCCGTCCTTGAAGAACTCCGTCGAGAACGAGATCTGGTTCCCCTCGACGTTGGCGATCAAGGCCGGGTTGTACGTCAGCGCTCCAAGTGACTCAATGGGCATCGCCACGCCGGCCCCGCCCATGGCGCTGTTGATGGGGCCAATCCCGTGCAGCATCGCGCCCTGGGCCCAGGCTGATGCCGGCAGACAGGCCAGGCATCCAACCAGCACCGACACTTTGAAACAGCGATTCATCGCGAACCTCGTCTAGTTTCGGCCAGCCGCCCGGCCTTCGGTGAAATACGCCTTCAGCGGGTTCCAGTAGAAGTCAATCCAGCCCTGCCGATACGCGTTGGCCTGTTCGGCTGGGACGTCCGAGTGTACCATGCGGACCTTGGTGCCGCCGGTGACCGCCTCAAACGATAGTGCAAGGCGGGACGGGGCTGCGCCGGCGGGCCACTCGGTGGTCTGCCAATCCTGGACAATCCTGCGATCCTTGGTCAATTCTCGGTGGATGCCGAAAATGTAGCCGTCCCACGCGGTGAACGCGCCGCCGACGCGGGCGCGCCCGGTGGCGGGAGCCCCGGTGACGGCGGTATGAATCCGCGCGTTGGTGAAGGCCGCGTACACGTGCGCGGGCCTGGCCGGGATGATCACCGTCTGGACGATGGTGCTGACGCGCTTGGCCATCTTCATTCCTGTCGACTGCTGTCCGTCCCGGACTGACACATGGGGGCGCACGGCGCGATCGACGGGGCCAGGCGTCGCCGGCCCATCCGGCTCCGACCATGATAACGCCGATACCGGGGCTCAGACGCGGGGGGCTGCCAATCTAAACGCAAGGGGGAAGCCGCGGTCCTGCGCGAGAGCGCTCTCGCGCCGGGCGTGCTCAACCAGTTCGGCCTCCAGCCTCTCCTGCGGCTGCCACCGGGCGAGATAGCCGGGGGCGTACCAGTCGAGGAACGCGAGACCGTAGATCAGCCCGTTCTGAAACGCAGCGCGCACCGGGGACTCGAACGGCACCGCGCTGTGCCGCAGGATGTGGGGCAGGTCGACGCTGTTGAACATCAGGAAGGCGAACGCGGCACCGTGAACGACGGGCTCGACGCGCTCGGCCGGCAGCGCGGTCGCATTCTTGATGGTGGCGTAGATATCCATGTGACTGACGGTATAGATGCGCCCGTAGCCGTGCGCGATGAGCCGCTGGACGTGTGGAGGAAACTGCGACAGGTAGTCGGCAAAAAACCCGGTTCGGTCTGGGCTTGCGGGCGTGTCGAACGGCATCAGCCCCATCGCCCCGCTCATCAGCTTGAAGAAGCCGCTTTCGCGCGCTCGCAGGATGGCGCCGACGCCTTCGTACGAGAAGTCGCGGAACTGATCCGCGCACCGTTCCGAAAAGATCGCGTGGAGCCGCGCGGCGTCCAGGTGCGTCGCCGAAGCGCATCCCGATCCGAATCCGACATGTTCGACCGGTAAGACCGTTCGGGGCAGGGCGGGATCGATCCACGAGTTGTCGGGGTGCGGATACTTGGCGATGGTGGTCGCCAGCCCTTCGGATCGCCACAGCCCGTCCACGGAAAGGACGCGGTCCGGTCCGCTGGCCATCACTTCGTTGTGGTACCCGGCGAGCCGCCGCCGGAGTTCGTCCTGGGGCACCGGACGAGTCAGCGCTCCTGATGCCACCGTCCGGATGCCGTGGAGCCTCCTCGAGGCGCTCTTCCTGAACGACATCGCCAGGCCCGCGGTGGAGGCGGTTGGCGCCTGTCCGCGGGGCCCGACGTCGGCCAGGTTCGACGCCGCATGGAGGAGACCGCTCTGCACATCCGTGCCGATCGCGTAGGCGGATTTCGTGGTGCCGCTCAACCGCGTACTGGCGGCGTCGCTGACGCGGTCGAGTGACGCGGCGGCCTCGTCGCGCTGCCCGGATACGAGCCGGGCGGTTTGGCGGACCGCGAACAGGCCCATGGCCATTGAAAATCGCGCGGCCGACTTTGCCAGATCCACGACCGTCGTGGCCTCGACCGGCACAGGGCGCTCACTGTCGCTGACCACTGGACGCCTCCGCCGGGCATGGTATCACCAAGCGTTGGCGTGCAGCCACGGACGGAATCGGTCCGATGAGATCGCGCTAGAGCCGCGCGGCCGCCGCCAGCAGCCATCCGCCGACGAGCAGTACCAGCACGGCGCCGAGCCACTCCAGGGGCGCGCCGTAGGCTGGCGACATGCGGCGGATGATGAAGGTGAGCGCCACCAGCGTCACCAGGCTGGCCACCAGGGAGACCGTCCGGTTCCGCGCTTCCCGGCGTTCTCCGCCATCCGGGACGTCCGCCTTGACCCGTAGCCTCCCGGTGGAGACCAGGTTCAGGAGTTCATCGATCTTCTGCGGCACGTGGATGAAGTGCCGCGCCGTTTCCGCGAGCGACGCGTGGAAACGGCCCGACGTCAGCAGATGCTGGGCGTCGGTGAGCCCCACGCGAAGCCGCTCGCGGTGGAGCGCGGCGACGAGCGTATCGTGCTGGTGGGCGATCAGCTCCGATGCCGTCGCCACGGCGTGGATGCCGCGGTACACGTGGAGGGGGTGCGCCTGCATCACCCACCCGGCCTCGCGTGTGGCGCGCCACTGGACCAGCAGGTACTCCGCCAGGCGGTCTCCGCCGCTCCATTCGCCGTCGCGGAAGGGGACCACCTGCCGGAGCCTGCGCCGCAACTCGATCTCCGTCTTTCCGGCGGCGCCGCGATCGGCGGCGGCGGCGATCCAGTGCCAGGCGGCATCGGGATCGTCTGCTGCCGCCGCCACGAAGTAGTTCACGAGCCGTTCCCGCCCGGCGGCCGACACCGGCTCGAACGCGCCGCCCAGCATGACGACGCGGCCGTCGCGCACCGAGAGATCGCGCAGATCGAAATCGAACGGCACGACACGTCCGGTGGTGGATTGCCGCAACCAGGCCGCGGCCAGTTGCCGGGCCACGGCTTCGCGGTCGACCGCGCTGCCGTCCGGCTGGTCGGTGTCGATGCCGATGGCCCGGGCGAGCGAGACGCCGTCCACGCGCTCGGTGGTGAGGATGCGCCGCGCCGAATGGTCGAGGTAGCACCGCGGGGCATCGAGCGCGCCGCCAGCCTCGGCATCCTCGCAGAGCAGCACGAGACTGGCTGCCTGTTGGGACTGGTCGAGGCGGGTTCGGAGGGTTGACGCAAAGTCCTCGATGGCCGGGGCCAGCCACTCGGACGGCGCATCGAGCCATGGCGCGATGAGCGCCAGCAGCGGCAGATCCTCCTCCAGGCGTTCGTCGGCGTCGGGCCTGACGATGGTGACCGTGACGGGAATGCCCGACGCCAGCCAGGCGTGATGGCGCTGCCACCACGCCGTCCGTTCGGAAGGATCGCGCTCGAAGCCCACGAAGCGCCGATCGGGCCCCTCGCCGAGCTCCCGGAGCATCAGGGCATCGACGTTGGCCTCGGAAATGCGGCACGGGGCCTGCGCGGTCGAGCGCAGGTCCGTGCACGCGCGGCGGGTGAGGACGTCGGGACGCGAAGACAGGTAGCGGCCGAAACTGGCAAACACCGGCCCCAGGTCGGCGAGCGCCTCGCGCAACTGCCCGGCGGGTTGCTCGTCAATGCCGAGCCGGCCTTCCGGAGGCGGCGGAAGGCGTGGGGGCGGCGGCGGGCCGAGCGCGCGCAGCCGTTCCTCGACAGCCGCGCGGCGGGCTTTGGCGTCGAGTGGCATCATCCTCGCCATCCAGCCGAACGGACGGGCGCCGAATCGGTCTGCATCAAGCCGGGCGTGGCCGGTAGTGGAAGAGTTGCCCAAGGGCGCATGTCTGCTGCAGCTCTCTGTAGGTGCGATCGAGCCCTTCCTGGCACGGCCCTGTCACCAAGGACGCCCATGCCGCCGCGGCATCCGGGCTGGTGGGGGCGTGCGTCACGAAACGCATGATCCGCGCATCGCCGGGGTCGACGTCGTGTAGCACCACGATAGCAGAGGACACGCCGTTGGCGAATGCCTCGCGGCCGCTGGCGGGGACGGCGTGGTGCTGCAGAAAGAGTTCCAGGACCTCCGGGCTTTCGATGTTGGTCCACGCCATGGCCCACGCGACGCCGGACAGTGCGTCGGCGTACGCCTCGTCGTCGCCCGCTTCCTGTCTGACACGGACAACCAACTGCCGCCGTTCGCTCACCGACGGGAGCAGCGCGAGCGGGTCGATGTACGTCGCTCGCCCGACCCCATGCCAGAAGAACCCCCGCATGTCCGGCTCGGTCTGGCGGATCTCGCGATCCAACTGCGGCACCATGTCCTGGAAGAGCAGGCGCGCCACCATGCCGAACGATTCGATCATCGCGCCGGCGTAGCCTCGGCGTGCCGAGCGTCGGCAGAGCGCCGCGAAGCGCGTGACTGCGTGACGCACGTAGTCACCCGGTGAGTCCGGCGTCAGCCTGGACAGCACGGCGTTGGCAAACGACACGCCGACGCCGGCGTGGAGCATCGTCAGACTCCATGGCGGGAGGTCTCGGGTCGATTCGCCGGTCAGCACGTCCTGCGGGTCACCGCCGCTTTCGGCCAGTGCGCGCTGTCCGGCGTGGGTGCCCACGGCCTCGACGGCCGCAAGTCTCTGGTCCACGGCGACGGCCGCCGCGCGGTCGACGAGGAAGGTGAGGGCGGTCCGGTCGGCGTCATCGAGCTTCAGGTCGCGGCGCATCTCGGTGAGCCGCTGGATCGCCCGTAATTTGTTACGGCATTCCTGCAGCGCGGCGGATCGGTGGCCGGCCGGGAGCCGAAGGGCATCGACTTCCGCGAGAGGAAGCACGCCGTAGTCCGACATGACCGGCAGGAGTTGTGACAGGTGCGGGTCGATCGTGGCGCGCATCAGGCCGCTCGCGTCGAAGGTGGGCGGTCGCGACGCCGACAGGTCGCGCAGGCGGCGCGTCCACGCGTCGCCTGCGTCGAGCGCCGCGTCCAGCCAGCCGTCCAGCTCGGGTTCCGTCCGTTCGGTGACGGCATCGAGCGCAGCCGCCACGCCGTGGAGACGGCCGCCGGCCTGAGGCGCGACGAGATTGACGACCTGCTGGAGGCCCGCCATCGACAACGCCCAGGGGAACGTCAGCACGGACTTCGTCAGATCACGCATCGGCTACTTCCCGGGCTGCCCGTCAGCCCTCACGATCCGACGAGTTTCCGGATCGAGGCCACGAGCATGATGAGTGCGGCACCTGCCAGCACCGCCTCGACGGTGAACATGTTGAACCCGACTCTGGCGGGCCCGCCGGTCAGCTCGACGAGTGCCGTGAGCGCCACCACCACACCCGCCAGGCGCAACGTCCGCGTCCGGTAGCGGGCGTCTCGGTCGGTGTGTGCCTCCACGTCCACGCGGGCTGTCAAGCGGCCGTCCGCGAGCCGCTGGAGAATCGCGGCCGTCCTGGCGGCGCCGGTATCCATCAACCGGGCCGTCGATGAGAGCAGCGCGCCCACCTGGTGCCCCGTCAGCGTTGCCCGCTCCATTTCCGCCGTCACCAGTCGCTGACACGCCTCTTCGAGGTAGCGCCCGACGTCGAATCCGGGAGCCAGGCGCGTGATGAGGCCGTCGGCGGCCACGGCCGACCGGATGTACTTGACGACGTCCTGTTCCGGGGAGAGCCGCGCCTTGCGGCAGAGGATCAGCATGTCGAGGAAGATCTGGGTGAAGTTCTTCCTCAAGGCGACGTCGGCGCCTTCGCCGGCGTACCAGTCCCTGGAAATCTCCTTCATCTCCCGGCGGAACAATCCCGGATCCGATTCGTCGTCCTGCACGGTGAGGTCGAAGAAGAGTTCCGTGAGCGCCTCGACCTCGCCCCGGGCGAGGACGAGCGTCATCTCCACCAGGTGACGCCGCGAGTATCCGCTGAGCACGCCCGTGATGCCGAAGTCGACGTACGCCACCACTTCGCCCGGGAGCATCAGCAGGTTGGCCGGGTGCAGGTCCGCGTGAAAGACGCCGTACCGGAACGCGTCGCCGAGAAAGTTGTCGATGATGTGCCGCGCGAAGTTGTCGGGCTCGAAGCCGTCCGGGCAGACGCTCCGGCCGGCCTCGGCACCGCTGGCCGTTACCGCGCGGAGGTATTCCAGCGCCGTCACGCCGCTCATGTACTCCATCACGAGCGTCCGCCGGGTCGTCAGGTTCCAGTAGATGCCCGGCACGCGCTCGTAGGGGTTGTCGGTGGCGTTGCGACGCAGCTTGTCCGCGTACCTGGCCTCGCGGCGGTAGTCCAGCTCTTCGAGCGTCCAGGCGGCGAACTCGCTGATCGGCGCGAGCGTCCAGAAGAGCGACCGCAGGTTCAACCGGCGGATCACCCGCACCACGAACAGCATCACGCGGATGTCACCCGCGAACTCGATGTCGACGTGCGGCCGCTGGACCTTCACCGCCACTTTTTGGCCGTTCAAGTACGCGACGTGGACCTGTCCGATCGACGCCGTGGCCAGCGGTTCGGGATCGATCCACTCGAAGATCTGCTGCGGTGTTCTGCCCAGTTCGTCCTGGAACATCTGCTCCACGTGGGCGAAGGGGAATGGCTCGATCCGGTCCAGCAGGTCGAAGAGCTCGTCGCAGTATTCGCGCGACACCATGTCGGGTTGCAGCGCCAGCATCTGGCCGAACTTGATGAAGCTGCCGCCGAGATCTTCGAACAACTGGCGGAAGCGCTTCGGGCCCGGCACCCTGGCGAGCGGCACCAGGCGTCCCAGCCACGGCCACCAGGCAAGTCGTTTCGCGACGAGGTACGCGAGCGCGTGGCTGGATGCCACGCGCATGATGCGCAACAGTCGCTGGGCGCTCGTCGGGAACTTCTTCACACCAGGGACCCGGTCGACGTCTGCATCCCGATTCCGGTGAGCACGCGATGCTGAAGGTCGTCCACGCAGTGAATTCGAGAACAGGTCAGAAGAGCGATTATATCGGGTCGGCCTGTTCATCGCGAGGGTCGAGTCGGGGGCGTGCGCGGTCCTGCCGGCGCCGGCGCATTCGGGCCTCCGGCTCTGGAGATTCGACGTACAATGGCGTCGCTGTTGCCCCGACGCCCTGACGGCACCACGGACTGCGCGGGGCGTCACGCGCCTGCGACTTCCGGGACCGCCGAATGCTGCACCTGGCCATCGTCAACATGAAGGGCGGCGTGGGGAAGACCACGACCGCGATTCACCTTGCGTCGGGTCTTGCCCGACGGGGATCGCGCGTTCTCCTCGTCGACGCCGACCCGCAAGGCAACATCGGTCATGCGCTGGGCGTCGCACGGACCTGCACCATCAGCGACCTGATGCTGGGCGAGGCTGGCCTGGATGCCTGCATCGCCCGCGGCGTGCGCGAGAACCTCGACGTCATCCCGTCGACGCCCGCGGCCTTCGCGTTGGAGTCCCAGCTGGCCGGCGCGCCGCAGCGCGAGACGATCCTGTCGCGCCGGCTGAAGCCGGTGTCGGGCTACGACGCCATCGTGATCGACAGCTCGCCGGCGATGAACCTGCTGACGTACAACGCGCTCCTGGTGGCGTCGGACGTCGTCCTGCCGGTCGGCATGGACGGCATGGCGATTCTGGGCGCCCGGCAGACGCTGGCCGGGATCCGCCAGATCCGCGAGCTGTGGCCGGATCGCCGGCTCGACCTGCTGGCGGTCCTGCCGACCGCCGTCAATCACTCGACCAACGCCACGCGCGCCGCGTTCGACGCGCTGGCGGAGGACCCCGAGATGGGGGACCGGTTGTACCGGCCAGGAATCCGGCAGTGCATCGATGTGACCTATGCCATTGCGCAACGACAAACGATCTGGGAATACGCCCCGCGGAGCCGGGCGGCGGAAGACTACGACGCGTTCGTCGACTTCGTCACGAGCCACGTCGCCAGCCGCGCCAGCGGGCAAGAGAGGCGCGACGAAGCGGGCGAAGAAGGCGCCGCCGTCGTTTGACGTCGCGCGCGCCGAGCTCGGCGTGCAGGGCGCTCGATGGGTGTACCGGTCCGACGCGCCGGTGACGTCGGGGGCGCTGGCGCCTCGCACCGAGTCCCCGAAGGAGCCACCCTCGCTCGCCGCGGGCGTCACGCCGGTCGAGGCCACGACCGGGCGGGAGGTTGCGCGCGATCCCGTGACCGCCCCGGCTGCCGTGCCCGTGGCGGCAGCTGGGCCACCGGCTGCTGCGCGGGCTGATGCCCGTAAACGGTCCGTCCGCCCCACCGTTCCGCCCCTGGCCGCCGCGCCGGTGACAGCCGAGCGCGCGAAGCCCGCCTCCTCATCTGGTCAGGTCCCGGGTTGGCTGAAGATCGGGGCCGGCGTCGTGGCGATGCCGTTTGCCCTGACCATCGTAGCGGCCATTGTCCCGGTGGTGTGGTTGGCGGGGTCGCGTCCCCGTCGCTGAACACGCCCTCAGACGATCGCTCGTTCCGGAACCGAATGTATATGACCCACGTTGTTCGCGCGCTGATGCTACGCCTGCGAGTGCGATTCGCTTTGGCGTTGATGGTCGCTTTGCTGGTTCCCGTCGCCGCCGGAGCGCAGTCTGGTCCCACGACCTATACCGTGACGTCGGAAGGTGATCTGCGCACGGCGATTACGTCGGCCGTCAACGGGGACACGATCAAGTTCGCCAGCAATATCAAACTGACGCAGGACCTGCCGAACGTGGGGACCAATGTCACGATTGACGGCGGCGGATTTTCTCTGTCGGGCGACACCAAGTACCGCGGTCTCCTGGTGGCCAGGTTCACGGGAGCGGAGTCATACTCGGTGGCGGCCGTCTCGGTCACGATTCAAAACCTCACCATTCGAGACACGGTAGCGACAGGTGGGAATGGGGGCACGGGTGGAGCCGGTGGCGGGGGCGGTGCCGGGATGGGTGGCGCGTTGTTCGTTGGCGACCAGGCAACCGTCACGGTGAGCAACGTCAATCTGATTTCAAACTCTGCGGTTGGTGGCGCGGGCGGTGCCGGGACCGGATCGGGAGACGGCGGCGGCGGCGGTGGCCTGGGCGGCAACGGCGGGACAGGGCCGGGCGGCGGCGGCGGCGTGGGTGCCGGGGCCAACGGCGGCGACGGTGGATCGTCATTCGGGACGCCGGGAGCCGCGGGGACAATCGTGATCGGCGGCGTCACTGGTCTCGGTGGCGGTGGCGATGGCGGTTCGTTTGGTTCGTGGGGAGGGTACCGCGGCGGCGTCGCACTCTTCAGTTCGACCGGCTTCGGAGGCGGTGGCGGGGGTGCAACCACGTCCTCCAGCTATGACGGTGCCGGCGGCTTCGGTGGCGGTGGCGGCGGCACCAACGCCGGATCTGGATCAGCTGCGGGTGGCTACGGCGGCGGCGGCGGCGGAACGACGACCGGCAATAGTGCCAACGCCGGGGGCACTCTTGGCGGCGCCGGCGGGATGGGAGCGACGGCGGGCGGCGGCGGGGGCGCGGGCCTCGGCGGCGCGATCTTCGTACAGGGGTCGGGCACGATCACGGTCAGCGGCGGCTTCACGATCAACGGATGCGCGGTGACCGCTGGTGCCGGGGCTGGCGGCGGCGTAGCCGGCACGGCCGCCGGCTCCGCATTGTTCATCCAAGGCAACACAGCCTGGGGCCTGCCCACGATCACGTTCGGCCCGGCGCTCGCCTCGGACACGGTCACCATCGCGGGTGACATCGTCGACGAACTC
>Ga0334722_10000985_pt1 | contig 37987 bp, 50 predicted proteins | sample C3_bottom_MG_FD_207210 | JGI IMG/M metagenome (GOLD analysis project Ga0334722, IMG submission 207210) | Sediment microbial communities from Yellowstone Lake, YNP, Wyoming, USA - C3_bottom | ecosystem: Environmental > Aquatic > Freshwater > Lake > Sediment | place: USA: Wyoming | collected... | reverse complement strand
TATTCAATATGTGCCTTAATATGAAAAGAATGAAAACAGCTCCGATAACGCTTACGCCCTTTGGGTGACCCCTCATAACCTTTGCACTTTTGTCTCAGTTCACGGTCCGTTGCTTTATCCCGCACCATGTCATGGATAAACCAGCCTATTTCTATGCCACCACCATAACAAACTGAATTACTGCAATTAACCGCGTGCCTAAAATTCTCTTCTGTAAGCACCCATTCCCGGGTTTCACTGCCAAGGCCCATAGTGGCCTCGTAAACTTCCACATGAAGCTTGGCTATGGAAGGATATGCTTCGTAAAATTTAGACTTTTTCTGTGAAAAAACATAATCAGTATTATTAATAATATCAGTCAGCTTCTCTCTGTCATTCATACCCCTTTACTTATTCCCCCTATATCCCGAGTTTATGGAAAAATATTTTATTCCTCATATTCGCGTCCTTCAAAACCTTGTCCCAGCTGAGGACTTCAATATACAGGTTTATGTTATCAAGCCACTGAAACCATCCAAGGTGGTCAGGCATAGGCTTGAAATTCTTTTCGTCAGCCAACCATTTTTTTACCTTTTTTGATAAGTCACATACGACATAACCATAAAAAGGAGTATTATCGGCAACCAGTATTTGACGACCTTCCGGGGTCTTAAAGTCTCCATCTCTTATGAGATTAACATAGCGCACAATCTGCTGGACAGGATCCTCTTTAGATGAAGGGTTCACGAAATCGTCACGCTGGGGTTTCTTGAATTCAAATATTGTTATCGGGTTGCTAGTTTCGTTATCGCCTCTGAATAGCACGCGCTTGTCATAAACCAATAAATCAGGCCGATCTGTTGAGCCGCCCTTTAAAGGCAAGTCAGAAGCAATATATTCGGTAAAGTTCAGCCTTTCGTCTATAATCCAAAGGTTGTGGTCGTTGAAAGACGTAACCTCGGTGTTGCCCTTCCTCGGAAAGATAATATCGTGAACAACACCTTCCGAAGAGTAGCTGCCATCGGCTTCAAGCTCCAGACTCCTTTTGAATATGTCCAGAACATTACGCCTTAACGCTATATAGTGAATAAGGTCGTTCTTGCTATTGCCGGATACCTTGCTGACAATGGCCGTCACGTTGGCCTTAAGGCTGTCGATGTTGCCTTCGGCCAGTATTTGTCGGACTTCCTTCCCGATGGCAACCTCCTGCTTGAACTTTTCCTTCTGCAGGCGTGATTCTATTTCTTCGTTGGAAGGGTTATAGGGCATGCCTGAGAGGTCAATATCTTTGACAATATCACGATGCCAAGGTGCTTGTTCTTCCACATAGGAAGTCACACGCTCCTTCTTCTTCTCCTGCCGCGTAGTAATGTCAGTCCCCACCGCCTTCTTTGCTATCTCCGATGCAGCGAGTTCTATATCGTTTTGCGAAATCCCGTATGTAAGGTCATTCTCCTTCTGGAATTCAAATCCGCCCCTTTCCAATGAGACGTTCTCATCAAGATAATCACCAAACACATAAGCTTTGATAATATAGTTTCTTTCCCTGTCTTCACTCCCATCCGTCTTCTTATCGTAAAATTCGTCAATAAATTCTGGAACGTGATTATGAATGGCGGTATCAGTGACTTCACGCCTATGTGCAACCAGGCTGACTTTACTCTTCTGGTTCTTGGGAGAGTAGAACTTGAAAAGCCTCACGGTAAATTCACGCTCACGCGATTTATCCTTTATGGAGAACTTGTTTTCAGGAACAGCAATTTCCTTGATGGCGGCAGAAAGTTCGTTGCTGACGTAATTATTCAGCACTATCGGATTTGATTTATCTTTCTCGGAGATAGTAATTTTCGGGCAAACATGGTCATTGCTTATGAAACACGGCAGGCTCTTTTCAACGATATTCCTAGCGATGGTTGACAGCTTCTTCTCTGTTAATTTCCCGTCTTTTACGGAGAGCAGTCGGACAACAGAGCCGGTTTCCTTCGATTCTGACGGGGTCTCATTTTCATTTACGATAATGTCATTCTTCTTCCCCATGCCGAAGGTCCGTCTTTTGAACGTATCGCCATCCTTAAAAACGCTGTCCACACTGAAATCTTCAAAATACTTTAAGCATATGAAGCGCCCAAATCCTTTACCGCCTTCTGTTATCTTCAGATCCGAGTAAAGGGTGTCAAAAGAATCCCTGTTTGCAGGCGTGAACCCAACGCCATTGTCGCTGATTTGAAAACTTTCCACGGATGGGATGGAATCATCCAGTTCCTGCTGGGCTTTGCGTTCAACAACAATAGTAATCTCGCCTTTCTTCTCATTCTTGCTTTCAATGGCTTCGATAGCGTTTACAACAACCTCGACAATAGCGGTGTAAACAGTCGTGGTCCCCGATTTTATGTTTTCTACTGCTCGCCTGATATTAACGTTGCTCATGTTATATCCAATTGATTCATATGCGAAATTTTACCCCAAGGAGTGTGGATAACGCTACAAAAATGATTAATTTCCAGAAATCGCTATAGTAGGATGAACTTCAACATCAGGATTCTCCCCCTTGAATACTTCCAGTACGTTCCGATGAGGAGATGTTCGCGACCTACTCGCGTTATTATCGCAGGCCCGTTGGCCCCTCAACCGCAATCAAAGTTATTCGTTTCAGGCTTTTATCAACACCTGCCGCTGTCTAGCCCGGTTCGCCGGAAAACTACTGGATTTGCGCAATCCGACACCGCCGCCACTACGCGAGTTGCGCAAGTATGCAATGCGGCAAAAAGAGAAAAAAATGTTGAAAACGGGGTGTCTGATTTAAGTCGTCCCTTTTTTTCGCACATGTAAATGATGAGCAACCCCGGCGAAAGTGGCTTTGGGGTGCCACATCGCCGGGATTGCAATTTCTCACTGTTTAGACCTTCTGATTTTCCCTGTTTTCTTGAGAATAGGTTCTCTTAAGCTGAAGATAGCGGGTGAGCATCACAGTTGCCTGCTGTTTATAATCGCTACCGGCTTCTTCTATGAGCTTAAAACCACCCTCAGAAAACAATGCGAGAAATCCATCATTCTTTCTGACCTCTACGTTGTCCTTACGAACTACGAGTATGGCCTTCGTGAATATTTTGCGCATGCCTTCTCTGGCGGCCATCTCGGCAGTCATGCGCCGTTCCTCCGGGGTACTCTCATAAGCAAGAAATTCCGCTGCCTCAAGTGGTTTCCTGACCATAAGGATCTCCAGAATACGCTTTCTCAGCTTGGGGGCCTTCCTAGAAAGATAGGCAGAAAACGGAACTGCCTGTTTTACTAACCTATCCAGGTCTCCACCCTTTCTCAGAAATGAGTCGAGGTCTTCTCCCTGCGGAAGGATTACTATGCCGCCGGCAATCTTTGACCGGAAAAGCCAGTATGCTGATTTCACGGCTGCACGCTCGCCTGCTTTGTCTCCGTCAAAGACGGGGTACATATGAGCGCAATACTTGCTGAGCAAGGTAATCTGGTCAGTTGTCAATGCGGTCCCCATGGGGGCTACGGTGTTTTTGAACTCGTGCTGATGAGCCATAATTACATCCAGATACCCCTCGGTGATCAGGACATACCCCTTGTCTTTTATCCCTACCGGGTCGAGTCCGAACAGGATATCCTTTTTAGAGAAGACTGACGAGGCTGCAGAATTCATATACTTGGGTTCGCTATCGTCAAGGACACGACCCCCGAATCCTCTGAATTTCCCCTGGAACTTTATGGGGAAGATCACCCTCTGGAAGAAATAATCCCGCATCTGTTTTTCGCCTCTTCGTGCGAGACTATACTCAAGAATCTCTTTCTCTGAATATCCCAGTTCGCATAGGTGCGTGATGAGGGATGCAGTGCGACTGGTGCAGCCTATAGAAAAGCGCTCGATTGACTCGTCCGTAAGCCCCCGGGTGTCCTTGAGGTACGAATGTATACTGGGACTTTTGGAGAGATTGGCCCTGTAAAAGTCCACCGCAGCCTGATTCATGGCGAATATTCTGCCCAACCTCCCATTCCCATTACCAGTTGACGTCTTCACCCCGGCTTTCTTGGCGAGTATTTCCAGAGCTTCACGGAACTCGACCCTGCTGTGTTTCATTGTGAATTCGAATATATCACCCCCTGCCCCGCAACCGAAACAATGAAACGTCTGTTTGGCAGGGTTCACCATTAAGGAGGCGGTCTTTTCCTCGTGGAAAGGACATCTCCCCTTCAATGAATTACCAGCCTTCGTGAGCTGTACATGTTCGCTGATGAGGTTGGTGATATCAACTCGGCTCTTTACTGCCTCTTTTACGTCAAGCATGTCTAGCCTCCTTTCTTGGTACTCTGCGACAGCGTTTACATTTCCACTTACCGTTTCCCATGAGCTCACCCTGCTCGATGGGGTCGACAAGGGGCCGGTCGCATCTAAAACACACGTCTATAGCCTCTTCTGTGATACTGAAATTCTTTTTGCACTTCGGGCAGTGATAGGACCGCCTCTTCGTAAGGGCCCGGAGGCGACGGGAACCGCACTCTGGGCATATATGGTGGTTGTGCAATATCATCTCATTACCTTTTGTGCTGCTCGAAACTCCTCGAAATCTCTTGCGCGCTGTAAGCTTTCGCGCTTTGCTATTGCATCAATCTCCTGATCATCAATCCGGATCGGTGCCCAATATTCTGTATCTGGCAGTCCAATGATGGTTCGCTCATCAGCTAACTCACGGGCTTGGTCAAAATTCCGCATGGTGTCAAATGCGGACTGCGTTATACCGAGGCGTCGGCAGCGGATTTCCGTCAAAAATCCAACCGGTAAATTTTCCACGGGCGTAATGCCGAGGAATGTGCGGTCATTCTCTGTCAGCTCTATCACCTTGTTCCTCATTCTCACCGCTCGCTCTCCTTTGAAAAGATTAATAAATGCGCAATAAGGGGCACTCCAGGCGACCCAGTGGAAGCCTGTCTTCTTTTGCTTCTTGCTGATTGCCGGGGTCGCCTGACCGCCAGCGTTAGCACTCATATGGTCCTCCTGATATCAGTAGCGAGGCTCCAGAGTCGCTGATTCGCTCCACAAGGCCTGCCAATTCTTCTCATACTCCGCAGCAATCTGAGGGACCTCTTTTATTACAAGGACGTTTTCGGCATTTTTATCTCGGGCTGCACCTGAATAGTTATAGGAACCCGTTTCAACACTCCTTCCATCCACGATGATGTACTTCGAATGCATGATCGCATACATGCTATTCACCCTCACTGGCACCCGCTGGTTCGCCAAAAACGTGGCAGCCGTATATTTTGAGCTGAGATTGCTCTTGTCGACGACAACCCGGATGTCAATTCCTCTGCTTGCGGCCCTTGCCAAAGCTTCAGCGATTTCCCTCGATGTGAATGAGTAGGCAGCTACATGAACCGAGGATCTGGCTTCGCCTATGAAACGTACGATAGATTCCTCGGACTGCCGGGACGGGGAAAAGTTGACCTCAAAAGAGGCTGTTGCAGGGACTGAGCTCTTGGCTGTGGGGTTGATCAGGCGACTGAAGTCGAAACAGCCGCCTGTCCCAGGCATGGCAACGGTCAAAGCAAGACAAAGGAGAAGAAATAAAGTTGCTGAAGTGCAACGTTTCAAAGTTATACCTCCGTAAAGAAATTTAAAGACAATAAAGAAGTCATCTGGGACAGCATCTTTAAACGGGACTGTCCTGGGATGTTCATCCCTATAATTGATATTACTGAGAGGGAAAAAAGTAGAGAAACGGACGCGGTCGCTGAAATAGCGGGTAAATCTGTTCAAAACATCGAAAGCTGCTCGGTAGGCATGCTACCAAGGATAAAAAGGAGCTCTGATGACACTATGGGTCCCGAGGGGGACTCACTCTCCCGTGGCTTGGCTGCAGCTTCCTCGTCACGGTATTCCGGCACATTCGGGATAGGGGTTTCGCTCTGAGCCGCTTCCGGGACTGCTTCCGAGGCTTCCTCCACTACCGGTGCCACCACTGAGAGACGTTGAGCCAAGGCCAGCGTTATTTCCGATTGCTTTGCGTACCACATACGGCGCCGGCCGTGGAAACAAAACCCGTTTGCCTTAAGCTCGGTGACCACCTCCCTCGAAGGGGTGGAGCCAAAAGTAAGTTCGACGCCGTTATGCGCCTCATTAAGTCTCATCGTTACGGCTCCAGCTCTCTCGATTACGGAGGCCGAAGGCATATATGATGCCTTAAACCCCCGGTAAGGATGCATCGATTTCTCTCTGGTGCCGAAGCGGATCTCGAAACGGGTATTTACTTCGTCCGTTGACTTGAAATGCGGCGGCATCTTGATTCCGGTGAAATTCGAGATCAGATATGTTCCATGCCCCATGCTATAGGTTTCGACCCGCCAAGTCCAGGATTGGGACTCAAGCTCCGGGTATCGGGAGAGCATTTCGCGCGCGATTCTCTCGGTTCTCTTGCCTTCAGGGACCATGCCGAGGAGAAGATCCTCCCCGATCTGAGCATGAGGATGGTAGCTGTCGCTCATCGGATCCGAGTTATCGTAGGTTATCTCAAGATAAACGGCCATCATGCCCTCCGGAATGTCCACCTTATCCTTGAGCCCCCATTTTTCGATAAAGGCTTCTCTTTCTGTGTTGCGAACGGCTTCGAACTGATCATGGATTTTGCGTGACTCTTCCGCCTCTTTGTTTGCCTGCAGTCGCGTCTTGCGGCTGTTTACGACCGGGATGTGTTTCTTGAACAACTCGATTGCTCTGGCATGTACTTCTGCGACGTCTTCAATCACAGGAGGTATCGAGGCGAGGAAGGAGTTGAAGTCCTCACTGAAGACGCTGGGGTTTTCGAGTGCGTTGTATCCGCCCATGGTCATCACAATGTGCTCGTTTTCGCTTTCACCGTGGATACCTGACAGCTCCTTCCTGTAACTGGTTATATTGAAAAGCTGCCTGATATCCCTACTAAGATCTTCAGCTTCCGCTTTCTTCTGCGACTTCACCTTGATAGTAAGATGCTTGTTTACCTCAATTTCCCATGTTCTCATGAAAACCTCCTCGGGGCAGGCCTGCAGCGTGTGCTACAGGCCTGCCCGGATATTTGGAATTATTGCTGCCCTTCTTCGGCGGGTGTTTCCTCATCCTCGGCTTCCCCTGCTTCCTTCAGAAAGTCGGGGATATCATCCGGGTTGAGAGAAGTGTCCTCCGTTACCTCGATTCCTGCCAAAAGCTCCTCTTCGTTCTGCTGGAAAACCGCTGCAATAACATCGTCCACTATGGCGCCCTTCGCATGCTCCACCATTTTTGCATCATCTAAATCGACGGAGTACCCTAATGTGTATTCAATTCTGCCGAGTCTCATGCTGCCTCCTCTATGGATTCGTTATTATTTGAGTCCAGAGCAAGTTCAGTACACGTCCACCCCATCCTTCCCCATGTGTCAGGGTCTACCGCTACCCCGCGCTCGGGCGTGAGAGAGTCTTGATTGATTATGTAGCCGCTTACGTCTATCCGCCCCGTTCTGAAAGCCTTCCAGAGCAATCTCAGCGCTGCCCCGGCGACCTGAGTATTGATAAAGAGATCCTGTGACCGCAGCGATGCGACTACAGACGCACATCCTGCACCCTGAACCTTCCTGATGTCAAAGGCAGAGATGTCCTGGTATAGATCGAGGATGGTAGGCAAATACGACAATGCAGTAGGCTTGCCCTTTTTAGGCTGTTTGATTCCCTTCGAAGTTCCTATAAAACACTGCCCCGTTGAGCGAGTATTTCCACAATCCAGCCAGTACAACGTGTGCTTTTTTATCTGCTTCCCGATCATGATACGAGCTTTTGCACTGTCTACTGCCGAAATGACCAAGGGGATCTTGCCGTCTTGATCATCCAAGGTTCGTTCTGTAAACATGAAAGGGTGCGCGTGCCAACTCAGCCCCATATGCATGTTCACCCTCGAAACCTGAACAACTGATTTGTTATAAGAAATGTCAGCGGGCGAGTAGAGCTGGCGGCCGATGTTCGATTCCGCGACCGTATCGCCATCACAGACGGTTACGGCAAGCCCGGGGTGTCCGAAAGCAACAAGGGCGTGGTGCATGCGGGCAAGCCCAGATATGAGTGCTGACCCAGTACCTCCGGCCCCGATCAGTAGGACCCGGACCGGGTTGTGCGGGCTGATCAGGGCGGAATCAACGTGGTGAGTATACCTGCCGGCGGCGATCGGTGTTACTTTTGACTGTTTTCTACGGACCATGTGTTGGCCTCCTTTGTCACGTCGAAGAAATATCCTTCCACACAGAACCGCACCCGGTAGTCGAAAGAAGCCCTGCCTTCCTGGTTGCTGTAGTTGCCAAGTACAATGCTGATTCTAACCCCTCCACTATCGTCCTTGTTGTCGGTACTCGAGAAGAATGGCACGATCCTCCCGTGAGAATGGATATCGACAGCCAGGCTCGTCCCCTGGAGCTCCGGATATGTTATCCGGGCGCTGCCGGAAGTGGCCTCAAAGTCGACCGGCTGGTACCTGAGTTCCCCATCCTCATGGACGATCCACCCTCCCCACTCAAGGTCCCTTTCGGCATATTCGGCAGCTGCCGGAACGATGGCTGTGGACATGACGGGAGAGACCGCACTTAGAATATGGAGAAAATCGTCGTAGTAGGGAATAACTTTGCCATATGGCAACCCCCGTTCCCGGTTGTTAACCCACAGGGGAGCTACTATTCTCCCCCAAGGCTTGACGGCTTCAATAAAGAGACCGTTGGCCGCAATCAGAAGTCTTGACATATTCATCCTGCAGGGATCCAGCTCTTCAAATTGCGGCACCATAATGGTCGGAAAAAGCTGTTGTTTCAGCATATCTTTTGTGTTCATAAATTATTCACCTCAGAATTGCGGGTATGTCTCCGACCTTTACCCCCTTCAAGGGTACAAGCCGATCGATTGGAAAGGTTCTCTTTTCTCCTCTTAGCGACTTCCAGAGGGCCGCCGCTGATATCCCTTTGAGACGCGGCTCACCGGCGCTCGTAAAAGTGCTGTCGAAAAAGAGCTGTTCCCAGGCTTTGATAGCTGCAACTCCGTGTGTTTTGGGTTTTTCTATCGAACCCGTGCAAATGGTTGCGCCTCCCATCTGATTGAAATAGGGTGCCGTCAATAATTGGGTGTCGGGGCTTGGCCGGCGGTTGATCTTGAAAGCCCATACGTGCAGCTTAGCCCCCTTCAGGGCGAAGACCGTCGGCGGTATGGGGAACATACCGCTTTTGACACCAGTGCTGCTGTCGAAGAACAGGTTGCGCCTCTGTGCTGGTACCCACCAGACGGTCAGGTCCTCTGTCTGCGACAAGAATAAAACGTTTTCGGGAAGGAATGCAGCCTGCGCAGTTACAATCGGCAATGCCAGCTGAGCGAGGGACAGAAGCATCTCTCGGGTCACCGGCCGGCCTTCACAGATTTGGCCATTTTCAATGCGATGGGACATAACAACGTGCGCCAGTGGCGGGTACTCATTGTAGTTTACGCCATCATTCTTATACACAATCAAAGCCTGCTCTGCGACAAATGACTTTTTAAGGTCTTCTCCAAGGGTACTAGGATTCACCCCATACCTCCTTTTCTGTGCCCGAATAGTGGTAAAAGAAACGCATTAAACTGATAAGACTGTCGAGATACAGACGGGCTTTTCCCAGCGACTTCCTGTCGCTCAGACGCATGAAGATTACTGGTCCCCCGTAATTACCGAAATAATCGTTAAGCTGATTTTCGTGCTGTTGCCCCAAGTCCGACATGGCAGACCAGATCAGTGAGAAGGTTGCATCTACAGGTGTATATTCTTCATAGCCAAAGACTTCCGGGTTAATAAAGGTGTCGATGGCGACCCGCTTCAAAGGCAGTGCTTTTTCGATCACGGCCAGCGCGGTGTCCACCCACTGCCTCTGTTTGCCGGTAAGGGACTGCGCAAGACGTCGGCGTTCGTCCTTCAGTTCGAGGAAGCTTCTTCTGAACGGTATTTTCTTATGCAGTTTCCCGGATGGCGAAAAATGCGACTTGAATAGCTCGGTTTCGACGCGCATGGCCTCCACCATTTCGGAGTATTCGGGATCATCCTCTTCCCAGCCTCCGTAAAAGTCCTCATTCTGATCGTGGATAGAATCCTGTGTATTAATCCAGGCATAGGGGACCGCCCACAGGGTTTCAAGAACCTTCCGAACGAGGGCATAGACGCGTTTGTTCCGCTTCTGGAGTCCGTCCAGAAAGTTTATGCTCATTATGCTGAAATAACTGACAGACACCTTCATTACGAACTCATGTTCCATTTTCTCAGTCGCTTCCTCCGACTGCGGGGTTTCGATCTGCACGTCAACGCATGAGCTCTTGAGAAATGCCCTAGTGTCTTCATCCACAATATTTTCGAAGAGGAGATCGTTCAGGGCATGATCCATATCAACCGCTATCTCATGAATGGGCGTGTCGGCAGACCAGGAACGGGTATTTATCCCCCCGAGGGCGAGGTAAAATTGTGCGGCGCGCATGACATAGTCGCGCAGAAACTGAGAATCGATGATTATTGCGGCATAAGGGATCTTGAGCTTGACGCCGCGTTTTACTTTTGGCATAGGTATAAGCATTGCAGGTATGTGCGGTCCCGGGCTCATATTCTCCGGGACCGCCTCCTTTCAAAGAATGACTATCAGATGAGACCGATTGAGGATGAGGGAGGCAGTATCATGCATTCCCCCTTGATACGGGTTGCCTGCGCGACCTTAGTCATAAGAGGGAAATCGATTTTAGGGAAATCTGCAGCGGGAAAAGGGACGTGGCCGGCCGCAAGGTCTGCCACGGTAATGATACGGGCGCCCTTATTGCCGACCGCCTTACGGAAGGTATAGACCTCCCCTTCTTCGGTCAATTCAGGACCTTCGATCAGGGCCTGCGCCAGTTCCGGATAGGTATCCGAATAGAATTCACAGACCTCTTTCGCACTGATACTCGGATCAGGGTCGGGAAGGGGAATCTGATTGTAAAAAAACTGCCTTTCGAGTCTTTCGATAGCCATGATAAACCTCCGGGGATAATGACTCCCTGCATTCTGAGGGAGAATAATTGGAAATTAGGTGTGACGGGTGAGACGAAAGACTAAGGGCCTGATCAGGCTGCAGCTGCTGCGGGTTCTTCCTTCCCCCCGTCCTGTGCTACATTGTTGCTGGCAGCTGTATCCTCCTGTCCGGCGTTATCTTCTGCGGAAGGAGCTTTCTCCTCAACAGCAGAGGCTGAGCAGCTGAAGAGGTCAATGCATGGCGTGGGCTTATCAGCAGCTTTACCTGATTCAGCTGCCTTTGGAGCCTGAACGGAGGTCGTCTTGGCCACAGGTTTCTTCGCCTGGGCGGCTTTTGCTGCAGCCTCCTCGCTTTTCTTCTTTGCGTCAGCAGTTTGCTTGTCGATGGCTGCAAGATTCTCCTTGAGCTGCTCAGCAAGGCATTTGTGCTTCCCTCCAATCATCTTAAGCCCCTCTCCGAACTGTTCGTTGAAATCTTCAGCTGTCCCCTTGAGTACAACAGGAGCGAAGTTGTTATTGTCGTCATTAGAGTCGGTGCCGGATTTTGAGCTCTTTTTGAACTCATATGTCGGCTTGTAGCTGACAACGATTAAACCATCACCTCTCTTGCGGACGGTAAGGGTAGCGCGGCCACCGTCAGGGATAAGGGAAACAATCTTGGCGAAATCGATCATGCGAGTCTCAGACATGTGAATACCTCCAAATTAAATGTTGTTGCGGGACTCCCAAGGAGTCACATACGGGTAAAACGAGAGGGGTAATGCAGGTGATTTATAAAGCACGTTTGACTTTTTGACGTGTTACAGATGTGTACTCAAAGTCAAGGTGAGAAGGAGGAGAAGATCAGCTTTTTTCGATCGTCTTTTCAACTAAGAGAATTGTACCGTTGAAGATTTTTTTTGCTTCGTGACACAGAAGTATCAACTCCAGAGGACGGCCGACGAGCATGTCGGCCTCCTCCTTCGTGTAAACTACTCGTCCACCGGCCTTTCCGAACGCTCGGATAATGGCTGCCTCTCCATCACAGCTGGCGATGACAATCTGTTCTTGCAACTTTGTGCTGTAAACGATCTTCATAACACTATCCATATATTACCGGACAGCAATTAAGTGGGTTGTTGTAGTTTTTACGCTGCGGCCCTTTCCATCCTGGCACGGCTTTCCTCCGGACCGGGCACTCTTAGATTCTTCTCCCACAGATGTCGCCACAATTCACCGTAACCAGACTGAAATCCCTCAAGTATGGACGCCAGCCCCATTCTGGTGCGGATATCACCCTCTTCATCGCTCATGTGATTGTCGAAAAAGGCACATCCAAAGGGGGAAACCCGGTGGACAGTACAATTGCCCTCTGAATGGAATACGCAGGAGCCGTTATCTTTGCGGGCAGGGACGATAGTAGGGATGCGAAACGCCTTCCCCTGATAGAGAACAAGTCCTCCTGGGGAAGCCCGGAGATATTTCTCCGCCCATTCTGATTTCGAGGCATCGGTCGGAAGGAGACGTTGAAGGTCAGCAGGGATGAGATAACCCGGGATGAAAAGACAGTTGCGGCTGCATTCCTGACACCCGCACACCGTCCTCTTAAACCCGAACTCCTTCCGGTCGCATGCCTCCGCTGGCATTTCAGTCAGAAGTATCATCATCCCTGCCCTCCCCTTTTGGCATCGGCGCCTGTGCACTGCTGTTTTTCTCTTCAAGGAGCTTCCGAAGGGCTTTCGCAAAATCCTCTTTGGTCCATCCCTCTTCCTTTAGCCTCTTCATTTCGGTCTCCGCTTCCGCGATAAGCTCCGCAATATCGCTGCTGGAGTTTGCGCCCGGCGATGGTGTCATCTCCGGAGCAGAGTGCTTTTCCATTGAGTCCGCTATGCGCTCAAGCGCCTTCGCGATCCTCGGAACATCTGCTGTATAAAACTTCTGCCCCATTCTTGTTTCAAAAAACTGTGGTCCCATTTGAAGTCTCCTTTATTGATATTCTGTGGTGCTAAAGTTGGAAGCTGATTCATAGAGACGGCAACTGAATAATAATGTCGGGAAGCGGTTATTAGGCGATTTTGAGGTGTTTGCGGCTACCGTCAGCATATTTGATCACCAGCATAGACTTATTGATCGCAATACTGGCCGCCTTTTCCATCCTGAGCCCCAGAGTTTCGAAGCCGGAAAGGAGGTCTCGGCGGTTATACTTCCCGGTGACACGCATTATGTCCTGGTCGAAACACTGCTCAAAGTTGTATTTCTGCGTATCCCTCGAATCGCCTTCCCAGTTGCCTTCGTCGTAGACGCACTCGAATATGGCATACTGGATGTCATAGGCATCCTTCGCATCATTTGAAAAAAAGACGGCGCCCTCGTCCCACCCCCTTATAAACGCCAATGCCTGAATAGCTTTGCCCTGGCAGGTGATCTTAGCCTTTACCCAGTCATAGTTCACCACCTTAGGGGCATCGATATGCTGGACGGTGATGGTAAAATGTTTTTCTTCTACATGAAGCCAATAAGGCCGGGCCTCAGGCAGGTGTATCACCGTAAACATATATTCTGGAAGCACAAGTTCGTCGAGATCATAGGATATGGCATTACCTGTAATGTCTGTTACGGAGACATCGTTGAGGATCTCGCTGATGGGAGGTGGGTCAGACTTGCCGATCACGAAGTTGGTGTGCATTCCGAAGCTGTCTTCCCGGTTGTGCTGCTGGAAGATGCGATAGTGAAATCTCTCAAGGATATCCAGCTCCTTCTGTCTGGCCACTGCAGACATTGTCTTCATCATGGAGATGAGGGAAGTATCAGAGAGATCCTTATAACCGTTAATCTGTTCAGTGCAGAACTTTACGACCTCGTCCCTCACAAACTCATAGAAGGCTGTGAGCTTGTCGTCCTCACGTACATCGGTCCGATAAGGTAGGATTGGGGTGAGTGGTGATCCTGTCGCTACATCGATGTATACGTGCGCATTATGGTAAGGTCGCTCCTTTATCGGGATGCCGTACCAGATACAGCCAAGGTGATCCTCTCTTAAAGCCCTTGACGATCTTGGAAAATCAGGGCTAACGATAATATAGACGTGGTTACCCTGATAATCGAGCTGAAGGCAGTCCTTGTGCATCTTTTTCAGTTCAGCCCCAATTGTGGTACGTTCCAGGGGCTTCTCATTGATCGTTATGTCGAGGGGGAAGTACTTTAGCTTATCCGTATGTTCCATGAGTGCTCTCGCCGTCTTATCCTTTAAGCGAGCTGAAAGGTAAAAGCCGTTGCATGAGTCCTCAGCATGCACATCGTTATAAACCGTTCTCCGGTAATCGCCGTCACTGAGAAACCTCTCCGCGTCTACCGTGAGCGAACCGAAGTTGCTCCGGAAGCTAACCTCTTCGGCCAGGCAAATAAGAAACATAAGTCCCCAACCTGCTGGATTTGCATCTCTCATGAGCTGTTGGTCGTTCCAACTGGATTCCGAAAGTACAAGCAAGGCCTTTGGATTGTTGCAACCCTCTCCATCGTCAGATACAGTCAGAACACCATCATTCAGAGACAGATTCATCATAGTGGCCTTACTACGCTGCGAGTTCTGTGCTAACTCCAACAGCACTGAGGACGGCTGGTCGAAGAAGAATGGCAGTTTACTGAATAGGCGCTCTTCATTAATAGTGGCGGTTTCAGACATATGAATTTCTCCTTTACTGCATAAAATATGGATTGCTACGATGCTGCGTGATACTACTTGCGAGTAATGAGTAAGCCGGAATTGAATAAACTTTAAATGGAGCCTCCCCCCTCTCCGAATGCTGCGGCCGGCAACTCCCACTGCTCCCCGGGGGCAAGGATGACATCATCAGTCCACTCGCTCACGATCTTGGGAATATGGTGCATTGTTCGTTCTCGAACGCTAGATTTGCCCATGGCAGCCAGCTCACTCACAGTGAACCGCTGATCGATTTTGAAGCCTAAATCCCGTTCGGTCTGCTCTACGAGTTCAAAAGCTTCGGGAGAAATATCCTTGAGACTCTTCCAATGATTTTTTCCGAAGAAGATACAACACCTGCACGAAAGTCTCGGAAAGAAATAATACACGGGATGGGGTCTTATCCGATGCTTTTCGAGGCGAGTCCACACGGACTGCTCGTCCTCATCTATGATTGCCCGCCACCAGTGCACAATACGCGCCTTTGAGTTGGCCGGGTGCTGAGGAATTTCGTCGAACTTTGCTCTGGCAGCTCCTTCTTCGCGTCGCTCTCCTGTGAGCCAGCACAGCTTCATAGGCCGCTCATTTGTCCCTTTTAGATCTTCTCTTGCTGTGATTGCGCGGCGTGCTGGATCGATCTTTGCTGCCGACGAACACCACCTTTGGCTCAGGGAGGCAACTTTAGCTGGGAACTTCCGTCTGGTACTCAGGGTCCCCTTTGTTGTCGGCAGACAGACAATGTCATCTGAGCCCTCGGCCTGATAGAAGACATCTCCCGTGAGGGCGTTCTCCCGGTACATCTCCTTCTTGATACCACCGTCTCTCCACTGCCAGGATAATTTCACTCCAAGGGCCTGTGCAATGCGACGCACATAACCCTCCGTAGAGGGCCAGTCGAAGAATGCCTGATGGGTGTCATGCCGGCCGTCGACTGACTGGTGAAACAGTTCGATTTTCGACCGGTCAACACCCATCTCGATAGCCTTGAGGGTCAGAGCAAGAGAATCTTTCCCGCCGCTGACCGATATCAGGACTTTGTCATAGTCATTTATGTCGTCCAAAAGGGCTGTTTTTGAGATGCGATTGATATTAAACAGTGCCAGCTGTCCCATGGTCAGCTACCCGGCGTGACGGCGTCGAAGTGTTTAACTGGGGCAACCATTCTCTCCCCGTCCTTATCAAGAACCTCGGCGTACAGCTCTCCACCTCGATCCTCAATCCCTATCACCGTACCCTCGAACTGTGTGGAATTGGGATGAGTACTGTTAGGCTGCAAGCACACTTTTGCCCCAATCAGAACATCGGCCTGGTCAAGGCGATGCCCGCACATGGTGCCCTCTGTACAAATAAGCATTTCTGTGATGGGATCAGCCTCGACCTCATAGCCAAACGTTTCACTGAACATTGCGGCAATGGTATCGGAATCGGTGTCTCTTATAAAACTGCAGAGAACCTCCACCGCTTCTTCAATATGTATGATTCTGCGTGCCATATATAGCTCCTTTCTCAGCTAAATGATTTTTTCATTGCGTACTGAATGGCCTCTGCAACGCAGTGTGCCGGTGCCAGTTCATAGGACGTCGACTCTAAATAGGCGATCGCTGTTGCCAGCTTGCGGATGTTTTCGACGGCAACAGTGCTCAGCGAGAGTCGTCTGACTGCCGTGTCGAGGAGATCAATGGCCTCCGGCTTAAGTGGAATGGGTTGCCGGCGGGCGATAAAGACTGGAGTAGCCTTCCCGATTCTTGCAAGAACAGCGTCAACCTTCTCTTCTCCGCTGCATAAGTTATTCTGTCGTGCCATGATGTCACTGCAAGTCGGCTCGGCGGTCTCCACGATCATGCCAAATGCGTCCACCAAGGCAAACGGGATGTGACTGCGGTATTTCTGGACGGTTTCCAGGTCGCAACTGCATCCTCTTGACCTGCTGGTGAGATTGCCGCACGGACATGGCTGCATAGTGGCGACGATCAGGACCTGCTGATCGAGAAGTTCTTTGAGATAGACCAATGTCTCCCTCTTTAATTCAGAAAGATTGGGGACTAGCAGCAGAATATCGGAGAGATCGCCGCGGCCGGTGAGTCTCTGGCGGAGTTCCTCAGGGCGATCGCTTACCGAGATCCTTACAACAGGCCGCGACCTGTAGAGTTCAGCATATGCATTGGCGATAAGGTTCTTCTGGGAAGCGTAAGGACCGTGTACCAACATGCTTGCCCCGGCCACAGTAGCAACTTCGATAGCTCTCTTTGCTGCGGGATTTCCTATGATGCGAGAAAATGACAGGTCTGACGGTATTATTATTGTTGATTCAATCATTTAAGACCTCCTTCGTAGAAAAGTAAAGCGGGCAGCAGTCTCCTTTGGAGTTTCCTGCTGCCCGATATGTGTGACGTACTTGCTTAAAGTCGGATGGGCATGACGATGGAGCGATAGTGGGGGTCCTCGTTGGTAAGGAGAACCGGAGCAACCTGCCCCAGGATAGAAAGCGTCAACTTTTCTCCCTTAAAGGCAGATACAGCGTCCATGAGATAGCCAGAATTGAAGCCGAGCTTGATAGGTTCAGCGGAATACTCCACCTCGATCACGTCCGTGGCTTCTCCCAGCTCGGCGACCGCCGATGACACGGTGAGTGTTTTGGCCTCAACATTGAACACCACCGTATTATTTCCCTCTTTCGACATGAGTGAGGTCTTGCGAATGGCTCTTGTAAGCAGTGCAGTGTCTACCGTCAGATGCTTGTCGTTTCCCTTTGGCAGCACCTGCTCGTAGTTCGGATAGGTTCCTTCGATGAGCCGTGCCAGAAACTCAATCTCACCAATGCGAAAGCCCATGTTGTTCTCAGCAAGAGTGATTATGATCTCTGCTTCATCTGACAGGAGGCGAAGAAGCTCTGAAGCCGCCTTCCGCGGGAGAATCAGCTTCCGCAACTGACCGCTGTAATCGATATCCTTTGTGGAAACTGCCAGCCTGTGCCCGTCCGTGCCCACAACGGCAAGAGTCTTGGATTCCGGAATGATATCAAATAACAATCCGTTGAGGGTGTATCTGGTGTCATCCTGCCCCGCGCAGAATAGGGTCTTTTCGATGATCTGAGACAGGTCGGCTCCTTTGAAGATCAGAGAAGACCCTACACCTACCTCAGGCCATAGAGGGAATTCTCCATGAGGCAGACAGGCCAGTTTGAACTTACTCTTGCCTGACTTGATAGAGACCCACTGCGGATCAACGGCTTCGAGGATTATATCGGCATCGCTTTCGCGGACTATCTCCAGAAGCTTCCTGGCAGGAATGCACATGATACCTTCGGCCTCGATCGTTGCCTCAAGAGGCTCCCTAATAGATATTGTCAGATCGGTTGCGGTGATGGTGGCTTTGCCAGCGGTTGCGGTCAGGAGAAAGTGGGACAATATCGGCTGACTACCGCTTTTTTCGACGATGTTCTGGATGAGGGCGAGCTTGTTTTTGATCTCGTTCTTCGTGACTGTGAGTTTCATGGCGATTCCTCCAAATGGTGGTATGTGCTACTTATTGGTGTGACGTGTGCGACGGTGGGCTTGCTACTTGGTGGGTTTTGACTGGTTTGTGCGCCTACTCTTCAATAAGGGAAGAAGACGCTTTGCCTCGTTATCGAGGGCCCGGGACTCCATTTTTATTCTTACTTCTTTTGGTAAGATGGCGTTGAGTTTCATGATATCCTCCGCTATGCGTGTAGCTTTTCGTAGCCACACAATTCCCAATTGACATGTTCAGCCCACCTTTGCGCTGCTTCATCCATCGTACGAGCTTGTACCATACCGCCCAGAATTAACGACCAGGGATATGTGCCATCAGAATATGTCCCTGAACCGGGATCTCTTCGGATAGAGCCGAGTGTTGAACCTAAATTTCCGGGGGTAGGCTCTGCGACTAAAGCGAACATCAGATCATTGTATTTACGTATCCAGCATTTGCGACGCATACCCGGTTCCAGTTGACCGGGCATAATCTTGTTTTGATGTTCCATTCTATTCTCCTTTCATGAGCTCGGCTGTGGATCTGTCTATATGGGAAGACCGAAATAGAAGCCAGCTGTCCAACTTCCTCTTCTGTCGCTGCCTGGCGGGTGTGGACATTCAGGCCACTGCCATTCTTTTAAAGCGCCAGCAGCGACCAGATGGTAGTGCGTCTCGCATTGCTTTAAGCCTTGCTCAAAAGCCTCATCATTAAATTCCTGCACGTAAAAAGATCTGACTCCCACGATCAATCTACCCCCACTGTTACAAGTTCACGCACAGCATCCGCGTCATAGTCAGCATCGTGCTCAGAAAAGATCAGATCCCCGGCCCTGTCGGTTGCAACCCGTTTGGCGTCATCGGCTGACAGCGCGGTCACCGTGATGTTTCTGGATGCATGCGACGTGCGTGTGACGAGGACTTCATACCGGTTGCCGCACTCTGATGCCCCAAGGTCCTTAAACCAGCCTGGCTCCATCCATGAGAGCGCCTCACATGCCTTCTTGATGCTGGAACCCGTGAGAAGCGGTTCCTCTATGTCGCCCATAATGCGAAGGAGAGCTGCTGCGAGAACCTCCCCTGAAGTACCCGCCGGCATCTGTGTGCAGTAGCTGGCGTCCCCGGGGTCCACCCACTCTGATCCGCCCTGACGGATGGAGACCTCAAAGCGTAGGAGGTTTACGTCATCCGTGTCGCTCGGATCAAAGTCCCCGCAATTTCCTTCGCCCAGGTTCACAAACTCAACCCGGACGCTCCCGGCCTCGTTGATAAGCCATATCGGGTTTTCAGGAGGTCCGAGCGTAATGCCGGCACGTCCAGTGAAACACTCAGAACAGAGGGCCCGACTATTGAAACACATCTGGCAGACCTGACAGCCTCCCTCACATTCAAAATGAAAGGTGGTGCCACAACGACTGCAAAAAAACGATTTGCCGGTTCCATTGGTATCCATTTATTGCTCCTTATCAATTATTAATCGAAACAACGGTTACTACAGTAGTCAGTGTAATGATTGCAGCGAGGAAGTGGCTGTCCTGCAACTCACCGTTTCGGACGCCAGTGCTTTATGAAGCCGATCAATTCTTCTGGCCGCACATCCAAAGAGCGGATGAACTGAATCAGGTACATCTCCCTCGCGCTGGGCTGCGTTGGGCTATGTCTTGCAATGCTTAATCCGGTTGTTTCATCGTGAAGCGCCAGTGTTTTCATTCCAGACTGCTTATTCTTAAAAAGTGAGCGAACATACGGAATTGAGAGCTTTTCAGCGCTGATAGTTTTGGCGAGTGATGCTGTCATAGCAACTTCGGCCAACATCAACAATGACTTCTTCTTGTCTATATGCTGCAGATACTTTGACCATTCTTTAATAACCTCTGATATCGTAATGCTCCCCCATTCCGCTTGCGGGGTGAAAAGGAATATATTGCTATCCTGATCTCTTATGACGAGTGCGGCTACTGTCTTTTCTCCCGACCGTTTCCAATTTTTTTGCCTCTCCAGCAGCACGAGCATCTCCAGCTTTGAGTTGTAGGACAGGAGAACCCTCAGTAAGACGGAGTCCCTGGTAAACGGCTGGTTTATACAATAGTGAATCAGACTTGCTGAAAAGAAGGGGTTGCAACTGGGATCTTCAATAAAACGGGGATTAATATTCAGTGCGGGCACAATGCCCATCAGCCTGTCATTACTTATTAAGGTCGGTGGTTTTTCCATGCGTGCGATGGCTGTCTGGGATACATTGACACCAGCCGCAAGTGTCTCCTGTGTAAGATTCATTGCAGTTCTTGAAGCAGAGAACAATTCATTTATGTTCATTATTCCTCCGTAAAACAATTTGTTTAAGACGGTGACTGTCCAAAATACCTATCTACTCCAAAAAAATCTTGCTGCCTGCCGTCCAAGTCGGCGACCAATCGGAGAAGCGTTGCGATATCCATACCCGGACGTTAGAATCGTTTGATTATTGCTACGTGCATGATGTTAAATTCTGCCTGCGAAAACATCTCTGATCCCCTCGACCGAACCTGTGACGCGAATAAGCATCTCATGTCCTTCGCATCCAATAAGTTCATAGCCGATATCCATTAAAAGATCAGTTCCTGTAAGCTCATGCGACAACAGATCATTTATCTGCTCCTGATTGAATCCAATAATATCGTCCAGGGATAGACGTACCTTACCGGTGATATACCCTTCGTCGTACTCCACAATCTGATACCCTTTGCGTCCACTGATCTGACGTGCGTTTTGAATCGCGGACTCATCGGAGGCAGCATACAGGCGTTCAATGGGCTCATCCGGTTCAAGCACCTTGTAGATACCAGCCCCGAAAGACTTGCCGTTGGCATTACATAGCCCGCACTGGCATCCTTCACCATGGCGGTCGATATCGTCCATCTTGAGGTATACGAGCTTATCAGGGGACTCCGGCGCCGTGCTTACTGCTGTCTCCCTGGATTTGCTTGAGGACGACACGACACTCTGTGCAGTTATACCCTCCTGCAAAGGGATGGTTGACAGTGTTTGCAGCCCTGTGCGGGCTGCGTTCCTTATCATCATCAGCCGCCTTTCGTACCAGGGCACTTTCGGTGTGTCGGACGGAAAATCATGATCATCTCCGGTCCATTCGATAATAGAATTAAACATCTCTTTAGCTTTAACTCGTCTCATGTGGTTCCCTTCCCTTGTGTCAGATGATTTCGTGTGATCCGTCAGTGTTGAACCGCATCCCTTTCGTGCATGGGAAAGTGCAAGAACCGTCATCCCAACGAACAGCGAGACGTGCTCCTGTGCAACCCGTCAGCCTGCAGTGGTGCCACTTGCCTGTAGCAACTCCTCTGGATACTCTGCCCCTGCTCCAGACGACCTGCCCTTTCTTAACTTCAGCCATATTTTCTCCCTTATCCGTTTTCCTTTTTCTCAGGTAACAGACCATGGTCGACCAGAACCTCGGCCACGTTGTCGATGGTCTCCTCATCAAATTCGAGATCTGGGTCATATTTGTTGCTTTCCTCATCGAAGTACAGCAGCCAGACGAGATGCTTCACAATAGTCGCCAGTTCTTCGTGAGATAACCCATCGATACGTTCCTGGATTCCTGGCTTTTTCTTTCTGACGATTTTGTACGGATTGCGTTTTGTGGACTTTCCCATTGAATGCTCCTTTTAGGCTTTTGATTACATTGGTAACTACGGTGATACGTGGTGTTTATGCTGCAGCCAAATCAAGTTGCTGAGATGAAAAGTATGAGTCACGGCTTTTGACCCAGTTTTGATAGTCGTCGAAACTTGGACAAACTTTATAGATTCTGGCATTTACCCATCTGGCAAAATGCTTGAGACGGACATCTGGGATCTTATTCCAAACCATTACAAATGGAGCCACACCCAGATCAGTTAAAACTCGGAAACGGTGCATATCCTCTTCAAAGGAACTATTGAACCCCACTAAACAAAATGACATCTGTCTGTAAGGCTTGATAAAGCGTGAAAGAGTCCTGATCCCTCTCACAACCATGGTCTCATCAGCAGCAGAATCGAACGCGAAATGGACAGATCTCATATGTTTAATCAGCGAGAGTCCCAACGCAATATCGTCAGTCATTGTACGGATATCGATCCCCTGAGATATGTCTATTACGAGTCCTCTTTCCCTTATCTCCTTGAGCTGTTCAAGGACATGTTCCCCGGCCGTAAAGTTATTATCTAGGATTATCAAATTATTGGACCTTAGATTTATCAGGTCGGAGATATTTGCCACTTGATGCCACTTACCCTCCCCCTTTTTCCTGGGAACGACACACCAGCTACACGACCTCAAACAGCCGCGACTCAGGAAGCCCACGCCTGCGTTGACTATTGCTGTGGCCTTTTCCAAGCGCTTTTTTCGAGTCATAATCCCCCTTATCCGCGGAGCGATATCATTGACTGTATATAGGTCGTAGTCCGGTTTCATCGCTTCTATCTCATCGGGTAAACAGGTATCAAGACTCCAGCCTGTGCCTCCAAATTCGATGCTTGGGAACATAGACTGAAGTGCTGCCGCCTTCGGCTTGTTCCAGGTAAAGAGGGTGGAACAATACGTATGATCGACTTCACCAGCATTTTTGGGATTAAGAATTACGGTATCGCCCCTCAGCTTGTGAAATTGTGAAAGTTTCATGATCGCTAAATTATTTACTTTACTGTCGACATCGATCAATCCAATGCGCATTTAGTGCCTCCTGTTATTTATCGGTCTTTGATACGGGGTTGAGTGCGAGGTTAATCATGGAAATACGCCACCTGAAAGCATCTGTTTTGTCTTCAAAGTAAGCCCTTATCCCTTCGTTGTTGCAGACCGCAAACCAATCCTTTGGTCCATGATCATTATCCCATTGTCCTGGAGGCAGTACCGACCATTCTTCCAGCAAGTCATCGAGTGTTTTCTTTTCCATTGCTGATCTCCTTTAATTGAATGCAGATTTAGTCGGGCTTTCCCAAATGCCATCAGTGAACGAACTGTCAAAGCATTGATGAAATGGCATCTCATCACCAAGAATGATTCTATCCCCGTCGCGACCGAACTCTACCATAGTCATAAACTTGTGATAGGCAGATACCCCGGTCACGACAATACATTCCCTCCGGTTCGGCATTTCGCTGACACGACAGTCAGGAAGCACACCGTTTTCCGGCGTAGCCGTCCATGCCTCCATGATCGTAATAACCGCCTGGGCACCCGATGACTTAGCTGCCCCCTTGATCATGGTCTTAGTCATGTCCTTTTCACGCTCGTTGTTAAACTCAAGTGTAATGCCATATATCTTTGTTCCTAAAACGAGTAATGCAACGGGTGCGACTGCACCTTTTTCCTGAAGGGTTGTCTTCGCTTTCCCCGTGACCTGACTCATAAGCTCTATCAGGGACTCACGAGTCATTTCATTCTCTTTCCCTACATTGGATTTACTCCGCGTCTCTATTATTGCCTCCTATGACTTTGTCTGCTGTTTTCTCATTTCTGTTGTTACTGCTCCTGATACGTCCCATCCTTTGAACGTCTTTTCACACGGATTGTGAACTATCCTGTCGAGATAGATAGTTTTGATGCTGCCATCTGCGTCTCTCTCCGTGCCAAGTATGTTTGCAACGATACGTCTGCTGCGGCCGGTGCGGTGTAGCACCACTACACCGTCACCGACCAGCACTTCTACGCTTTCGTTAGGGTCATGCATGCACATTCCTTTCTGAGCTCGTTTCTTAAATCCTGTGAGGAAAGTCCCCGTAAAGCTGCAAGGTCCTTCACGAACCTCTCGAGGATCGTGTCTAAATGACAGAACTCCATGTCTGACGTCTGCGGTGTTGCCCAGTCAAGACCAGATTCTGAGGCATCTTTCTTCCAAAAACACATCTGCCCCTTGTAGACGTCAATTCCACCAACAAGATGTGCGTAACGCACGCGAACATTGCATTTCTGTTGAGGCCTGAGCGTCCGGGCAATTGCCTGCTCTTCCACTGTGCTTGTCCATGCCCTGCTCATCAGGATCACTTCATTTGCCTGTGAAATATTGAGTCCCTTGGCTGTGACACCCAGTGACGCGAACAAGGTACTACAATCTCCAAAACGGAACCGCTGGTTAAGTTCAGCTGTTCTGACCTTTATGGGCTTCTGCCCGTGAAATACGACGCTATCGACTCCCCGTTTTGAGAGCTCCATCGCAAGAAGATCGAGCTGACCCGGGTTTTCGGCATAGACGATCGTCTTCCTCCCCGCTTGGTCAAGACGCTCAACCTCGTCGATGACCCACCGCTGCTTGCTGGTGAGATGTCGATATGTTCCAAACCCCTGTGACGAGGCCTGTGGAAAGTCGCTCGCGAAACTTACTGCTCTGATTCGGGCCAGAATTGCGATAAGGTTGTTACGGTTTCCGTCTTCTCTTTGCCTGAGATACCATGCGGCAAACTCATCGGCAACTCTCAGGTAGAAAGCCAAATGCTCTTCGTCCCAGGGAATTTCAACTACCTCTCTGGTTTCGGGAGGAATATTGATATTTTTGGCAACCTCCGGCTCTAATACCACCCGCCGCTTTACATGAGGCGCCAACATGGCCCGGTACTTCTCTACGTCCTTGATCTTCGGGACCTCTCTCTTAGCCCCGGTAAGCATACTGTCCTCAAATTCGCGGGTAATCCATTCCATCGTTATGAAGTGCTCACGTGCCGCATCCAGTCCCCTAGTTGCATAGGCCACGCTGTTCCGCCAATTTTGCTCCATATATCCCCTGCGCCAACCCCATCTGTGTGCTGCCGTGCAATCTCCTACAGTAAACGCCAGTATCGGCAATATATCCCTTGGATAATTGTTCGCTGGTGTGCCACTTAATGCGAACCGCCTCCTTGCCGAGACCTGGAAGAGCGCACGGCTCTGATCCGAGTCCGGATTGGCAAGTAAGTCGGCTTCGTCACACACAAGCACTGAAATTCTCCTGCGGAGTCTGCGGGCATATGTGTCTCTCGAATTGCCATGGCCCACTGGCCTGCGGAGTCGCTCGTAGGCGATAACATTGAGCTGCCTGAGGTCGTTGAGTTGCTCCGGTGATGATATTACCTGCCAGCAGTCTTTCGAAATCGGCAGGCCCTGAAGCTCCCTTATCATCTCGTCGAGCAGGCCAGCTTCGACTGTGAGAAGACCCCTTCTGCACCCACTCAGCAGGATGATTGCTGCCCCTAAGCGGGCTTTTCCCAACCCCATAGCCCAGGAGATGACGGCACCCCGCTTCATGGATGTCTCAATCAGGTCATTCCATTGGAAGGTCCAGTCAAGCCAGGTATGAATCCCGAGCTGCCGAGCACGTGCCTCCTGGGTGCGTGCGATATCCGGAAACTGCTTCAGAAGACCCGGATGTACAACAGTCCAGCCCGCCTCCGCCGCACCTACCTTGACGCCGAAGTCCTCGTAGAGCTGCTTCGGTGTGATGCGGTACGATTGCCCTTTAAACTGAAACTGCCAGTTTCCGTCCTGCTCTTTTTGAAAGGCGATGCTTTCTCCTGCAGGTATATACGGGGATCCCCATATCTTCGTGTCTGCTACGAGCCCCCGGCGAGCTGTTGCGACCACCCTGTCGTTTGCTGCTCCCGCCACACCATCAGGCACGTAGACGGTGTGCCCCAGGGGTGTCTGCTGACGGAGGGACTGCCTTATCCGCCTTTTGAGGTATCCCCATACGCCGGAGTGGACAACCGGTGTCCCTCCTGCCTTCCGTATCTCTTCAAGAAAAGCGGAAAAAGAGCCTACAGGGTCGGGCTGGGCAAGATGCACTTCAATGTCCAGTTTCCCTTGCCCCGTGTACTTGAACTCCTCAGGGCGGCGAAAATCCACCGGCACGTCCGAAAGCCGCCTTACCAGGACCGCGTTGAGTACCTTTGCCTCGGTGAGGCCGCAGTTGAACCCCAAGACGATCCGCCTGCTGTTATGCGCCACACGTACAGTGGTGTCTCCGGTTACAGGCCTGGTTATGGCCGGTTTTTCGTCCGTCAAGCCCACTATTTTCATTCTGGGCTCCCCCGGAGTGGTGAGGTCGAGCCCTAAGTCCGGCAGATCATCTTCAAGAGATTCAAGATTTATCCGCATGAACCCCTGACTTCTTGCAGAAAATACAAGCAGGGAAACTCGCACATCCGTTCCCTCCTGCCTGAATAGGCCGGAAGGAAGGGTTATATGCGCCCTTATCCTCTCCGCATCAAGTACCTGGAGAAAGTTCTCAGGTTGCGAAGCGACTTCCTCTGCAAACGTGGACGGCAGGAGTGCCACAACCAGCTGACAGCCGTCGACTGCTTGGGCAAGTGCATATGCGTGGCTTTGAACGGAGGTCCCTGGGCCAAACTTCCCATAGCTGGTGCAAGGATATCCCTTCAAAAGAGGTGACTCAATGTGAAGGGAAAAGGGAGGGTTGATGAGTGCTACGTCGATGTTACGTGGTATTACTGCCTCCATGCCGCATGCCTCAAACTCGCAGTTGAAGCCCGCTGACTGAGCTGCATCGCCCAAGCTGAGCAAGGGACCGGAGTCTACATCCACTCCGTAGAGTTTGTGCAGCTCCGGAGAGGCATACTGAAGGAGACGCCCTGTTCCTACCGAGTTATCGAGTATTGAGACGGGCCGCTTCTCATACATCCTGTTCATTGCCGGCTGCACAATCCTCCACATCAGAGAGGCCACGGAGTCCGGCGTAAAGAACTGACCCATATGGATCTTCCTGGCTTCTGAAAGCCCGGCAAGGGAGCCAGGGCGGTCTGCCTGGCTCCCTCTTGATTCAATGTTGCGCAAATTATCGTACCAAGACATACTCCTCCTATTTGTCGCGGAAGACTCCGTAAGTTCCCAGAAACGCCTGAAGTTGCTCAGCAACATCAGAACGAAACCTGAACTCAAAACGCGAGGTAAAGGTGATCATCACAACCTCTCCATTGTCGCCGCAAATATTCTTTTGATGGCTTTCGATGATTGCTTCTCTGCCGTTTGCCCGCCACCAGAAATCGGCCAGGCGCTTCAGGTCGATCCATAGCAGATCCCTGCCGGCCCACTGGGCGAACGAAGCAAGGGCGAGGCACGTCTTTGAGACGGATTGTCTGGCGTTATAGTGAAGCCGGTTTGTCTTATCGAATTTTTTATCTATCGAATCGATATAGACGCGAAGGTCCAGTGAGGTGTAATTTCCCTTCCTCCTGACCTCACTGCCTTTCTTAAGCCAGAACTCGTTGATGATTTTTGCGGCAACCTGTCTCCACGCCTCCTCCTTGCCGGCATCCTGCCCGTACTTACCCTCAAGAGCGGCCCATATAGCAACAGGGTCGAACGACTGTAGTGTTTCCCTTGAAATCGTGTCGAGGTCATCTATGTCGCTTGACTTGATTTCGAGAGCAGCGCCGGCTGGTGCAAAGGTCTTGCTTGCGTGCTGGATGAGACGGTCGCGAATACGGTTGGCGACATTCACTTTGAAGTCCGCGATGCTGTATTCGCTGAGGTCCTCGACCGCAAGGATATAATCGACACACGGGGCATCCTGCCGTTCGTGCACCTTCAGGGCCGCGAGGTTGACGGCATAGACATCGATTACCGTACAGTAGTCCTCGAAAAGACGACGGAAGAATTGCCCGATAGACTGCGAGGGAACCTCTTCAGGCAAAGGAGGTACTGCGTTTTGCGACGTTGTGTCTTCGAATAGAAGTGCCTGCATAAGTATTTCCTTTCTGCTGTGCAATATCAGCGGCGGTCGACCGACATGGTCGAAGGTGTGACGGGTATGTGGTCCTGCTCCTTTTCGCTTTCCCAGTTCGCTTTGGCAGCAGCGAGGACAGCCTGGCTCAGCAAAGCCCTTTCCCAGGCAACAATAAGCGCTGGATCGTCTCCCTGGTCATCGTAGAGACGGAGATTGAGCTTGCCGTTGGCCAGTTCCAGGATGATCGGTATCGCAGTTCCGGGATACTCCGAAAATGTAGAAACCTCGGGGATTCGAAAAAAGAGCTGGCCATTCTCATAGAAGATATCGACCTTGATAGGAAGAACTGTCTCACTGTCATCGACCTGTTCTTCAAGTAATACGGATGCTATTAGAGTGTCTGGCATAATGATCCTTCCCGTCTGAGTTCCTGTTATTAAAAAACGATGGCCCACCAACCATAGTGGGTTATATTCTGATTTTTCGGGTCGCTGGTGGCCAGTTCGCCCTCACGACAGCCCTCTACGATGGCCTGCTTGATGTGATTTTCATCTGCCCCGTTCAGAGGCCCTTTAAAAAGGTCTCTATACCAGTATTCAATACGATGAAGAAGAATCTCGGTGCTATGTGTCTTTGATGACAAACGTGCCATGTTCATTCTCCTTTATTCTGATGTACGCCGCCCTGTGTCTCATTGTATAAGGGCGGAGAACTACGCGGCGCTAAGTTCCTGAAGCCACGACGGCAGGGTTAAGCCAAAACCGCCTGTTGGTGCTCCGGCATTAATGCACGCAACCCGATGTCTCATGGCTCTATCGGCCTCTTCCTTACTCAGCGTCTGGCAGGTGAAGTTTTCGAACGAGTCGAATTCACTACCGAGCGGTTCGCCGGAAACAGCATCGACAAGCCACAAACGGTACTCATGGGCTCCCTTCTCCATATCCGGGTCTGGGGATCCGGCATCCTTGAGATACTCCACAAGAGAATAGACTTCTCCCATACAACGGTAAGGCAGCTTCGCGGCCCGACACTTGATTTCGGCGATCGTTGTTTTTATGCCTTCTGTGAACTGCTGCTTTATCCTCTCATCGAGACGGGTGATGTTATCGTTTGCAGCGTCGAGCACAGACTGTACTGAAACCAGCAGGCTGAGGTCACCGGGCAGTCCGGCAGCCTACAATGCGGAAATTATTACGGCAGCTGATATACGCATAGAAATACCTCCTGACGATTAACAAAAGGTGAACTAAGACGACGACGATATTACATCGCGTCGAGGCTGAATACTGTATTTGCGTTGAACGGCGAGGAAATCGTTAAACTGTCAGTCTGTTCGATGTATGAAGAATCAACGGCAAACATCCCGTGTGACTCGGGATCTTTATATACGGCCAGGTGAACCGTATCCTTTGTATCGGGATCGGTAACCTCAATCTCGCCCGCAAAGGACGGCGCAACAGTGAACTTATCGCTCCCTATCCATTTTTCTACAAATCTGACTGCTTTGTCGCCATAATAGCTTTGGAGGAAGTCCCTCATACTGACGTTATCGGGTATTTTACCGTGCTTCTGTTCAAGCCACCTTTCAAGAGCGAAGATGTCCAGCGAAAACAGCCCTGAAATAAGCATCTTTTCATCCACGAACGTCGGAGAAGCACCAAAAATCAGATGCCGCTCTTTATGGTACGCCGGCACATCAACTTTATTGCGTATTTTCATTTCACAATCCACCTTTCCGTATGCCCACAGGGGCACCCTTTCTCATAATTTCATGCAGCGATGCGAGTCTGTTGAGGCGTGAATGCAACTTCACCCTCCTCTTTGAAACGCTTGAGACAGCGAGCAACGAGGTTCCCGACAGCCTTGAACGGTGCAAAAAGCACCGATTGCCCGAGCAGTTCATGGGCAGTAGTCTGCGATAGTCCCGATACAATTTCCTCCGGGATCCCCTTGGCCCTCGCGTGCTCAATAGGTGTCAACTGCCGAAGCAGGTTCGGATCGCTTGGATGAGCTATTTTCGGGTCTGTGCTCCGGACTTTTGCGTATCCTTTCGTTATACACCCGATTCTGGTATCACCAGGAGCGAAAACCTGCATCCGAAAGCCTTTGCGCGCCTCCTTGTCCCTGAGCTCTTTCTCCTTCAGTCCGGTCATCGTCGACCAGCGTGAATCATTATCAGGCAGGTCCTCAAGTATTTCCCCTAAATGTCTGATTGTCTTCTCTGGATATACCAGATCTTCGAAAGAGAAGACCATCCCTTCAGTTACGGCTACAATACAGGTCCGACTGCGATCCTCTAATTCATTGAATTCAGTCCCCTTCAACACACGCTCATGCAATGTATATCCGAGGTCTCTGAGCTGGTTCCTGATGATTGCACCGGATGCTGACTTGAAGTAAGCCTCGACATTCTCCCAAATCATGGCAACCGGATTGCAGCGAGCAATAATTGCCAGGGCCGAAACCAGCAGATGCCCTACATCGGGATGTTCCTCCGGCATGGATATCTTGTTTTTACTTCGGCCGGCCACCGATGCACCGGAGCAAGGGAGGCTGACCTCCGCCAGCTCACACAGACCTATCTGTCCGGAGCCATATTCATCAAAGGCAACCTCCTGGACGGGCGCGGCAATAAACTGTGAGTTCTCATCCCACATTGGATTGCATTCAAGAGACTGGTTCAACAGATCCTCACGGACCTCGTTGGCAAAACCTATACGGCTCTCTATGCCTCCCTCAGCAAGGCCTTCATGAACAGCTCGTGACATGACACCCCCTCCGTGGCACAGACTGCCCACCCGGAGAGCGTCACCGGAGGCGAGCTTCGTCATCAACCTGTTCAGCCGTTCCTTACGACGAACCTCAGATGCGAGGGGCATAACATAGACTTTCCCCCTCTTCAAAATGATCCTCACGGCAGACATCCCCTCGAACATCTGGAGGAGTTGTCTACTGTTGAGATCTAAAACTGGTATCCGTTGCCCATTACGCGCTTTGGCAGAGATGATGCGGGTGCCATCTGTAGCGATGCTCAGTAGCAGCTTGTTGCCATCCACCGTTGCTGAATATCTCAGCCCGGGAATGAAACCTGAGGGTATAAGGTACTTGCCTTCCATCCAAAGGCGTGGACCGTGGTCGTTACTGCCCACCTTAATACGTTTTGTTATATACGCAAACATGAAAACCTCCTGCCGACGGCCCATAGAATGACCGTCGGCTTAGAATCGCACAACGATTTGACTTTGCTCAGATTGCGACCTTTTTCGATTGCCTGCCCCACTCCTTCTCCACACTCCTTGTATAGCTGGCGGCAATTTCCTCGGCTTGAGCCTGCGAAACAGACCTGACTGACTCCTTACCGTCATAGTGCAGAACCAACGCCTGTCGATTGAGGGTCTTCAGACATCTTACGACTGCCGTCACTTCCTCTAAAATATGTTGCCGACCGGCATGCCCAAACAGATAAGGCACCTTTTCGCCTGGGGCTGGGTACTGGTCAGCTTTTCTGAGCCATATCAGAGTAGTGCCCGTTGAACCCGTGAAGTGCAGAAATGGCGTCCCCGGGTTCGCAACGATATCGGCTTGGTCATGTTTCACCAGGTCATCTTTGTAGGATTCAATGAGCGTCTCCGCTCTTCTTGCGACTTCTTCGTATACGTTCATATTGCCCCTCTTTTTCTCGACATCTTATCCCTCATAAGTTCACCTCCAGCACGCCGGCCCCCTTCTTTTGCAGAAATACGTCGCTCTCCTGCAGTAACCTGGGACTGCATATACCAACGGCCTTTTCGAATACGCAGATGTCTCCATCGGTCCTTACCCAGCGATAACCCTTCTTAAGCAGCTCCTTGAGAGCCGTGCTTTCGGCATCCTGGCTGAGGTAGGCATTGGGGGGTTGAGGCACACGCATCATGGGCTCAACAACAGACAACGGCATTGTGGCGTAGTGGAACCTCTCGGACAGCTCAGTCTCTTCATGAGTTGTTTTGAGTTTCACGTGGAGCTACCTCCTTTCGAGTGACTCTTAAATAACATGAATGCGGACTTGCCGGTACCACACTGAAGTTGCGGTTGAACTCGTTGGTAATTGCCTCCCGCGTCATAATACCGGTCGGCTGCCGGGAGCCCGTCGGGGCTACCCTGAGAGAATTACCATCAGACGAAACGCCCCAGAGCTCAATCCCTATAAATCGTGCCTGCTCTTCCACCTCAACGCACTGATAATAATTCTTCGGCATGCGCCACCCCTCTCAGTATTGATTTAGAGAAAAGAACATCAACCAGTTTATCCACCTCCTCAAGTCGGTCGGAGAACGACTTGCCATGAGCCTGCTGCTTTACCGAAACGGCTTCTGAGCCCGCAATCGCATCTTTGACTGAAGCGGAACCGTGCATCAGTACCGCAACGTCGGAGATCTTCGAGTTAAGGTGCTGCAGGCGCTCAATCTGCTTGCCGAGGTCGGCTTGTCGACTAGCAATCACACCGCAAATCGAGTCCTTAAGGCGAAGGCCCGCATAGAGATCCGCACGCGCTATCATAGCGGTGGCTTCGGTCTGTACCGAAAGAGACAACTCTTTGTGTTTATGCGACCTTTTCCTGACAGTGTGATACTTCTTGCGTATCTCCCCATCGATAAACTCCTCAACTCGCCGCTCGAAACCGGCATCGTCCCCCAGGTCCTGCAGTGTGCCGATATCTGTAAATACCGAATGCCAGATATCGAAGCGTTCCTGCGCCATCTGGTAGAGTGTCTTGGTTATCTCCGGCAATGCACCAGCCATGGCCGCTACAACCATGCTGAAGGGTACCAAGGGATTGGAGTGAAACATACAAAGTTCGTTATGCCAGAAACGTGAAACACCCAGGGCGTCTTCATATCCGCGCCCCAGCTTCTTGAGAACAAGATTAAGTCCTTCAAGAACCTGCGAATAGCCGTGAGCTTCTCCGGTTTTTATCACAGACTGCTGCTGTCCCTCTCTAAAGAGGGATTCCTTATCGTCACTTGTTGTCTCCACGTGCATGGTCCTTTCTTTTATGATTAAGATTCAAAAAAGCCATACCCTTCAACGAGGGCATAGCAGCATTGCATCCGGTTCGGAATGTATCGCAACTCCCAAGGCTGATGAGACCGTGGCATCTGCCTCCTGTTCCCGTTCAGTAATCTGGAGATATGCCCGAATGCGCGTGGGGGCCTTCACATCCGGGGTGAAGTGATTTGAAAGACTATACGCCGTCCTCATAAACTCAAAGTCGGTACCTTCGACGGTGAAGGATCGTGTGCCAGCAACTTGAGTGGCATCCGCATCCTTATAAGGGACATTGTTCTTAATGAAAAGCTCCTCGATACTTTCCAGATAATACTTATCAGAGTCCTGGGATGAAAGTACGTTATCGCCGTCAAGCTCAATAGTTAGTTTTACCTGAAAGCGGGTGGAAAACTCCTCTGCGCTGCAGGCGTCCTTGATTACCCCTCGGTACAAGGAAACATAGGCCTCCATCGTAGTTACAGCGGGAAATGAAGCCGTACATACGGATAGTTGTTTCACCTCGCAAAACCCAGCCCTCTCCCCGATGTCGGGCCACAGCGAGTACTCCCACCCGAGTCCGACTGGACTCCACCGTGCCGGCTGAACACCTTTTTCGTTACGAACGGCTTCCTTGACGATCAAAAGGTAGTCCGTGTCACTGCTGTCACGGTCTTGGAAGGCTACCGCAAGCCTGTTCATTTCAACTGTTTCATCCATTGTTCTAGTGCCCCCTTTCTGAGCATTCGAGACGGGAGAAGCCGTTGAACCCCTCGACGGACGACGCCACCTCTCCCACCAGGGTAAGAGCTTCCTGTAGCGACACCAAATCATGCAGGGTAATATTCGCTGTGGACTTCTTATATTTGTAGTACCAGTCCTCACCCGGCACCAAAACGGCCTCTGATCTGTTCAGGAAGGTCTCTAACGCTCCCCTTCTCTCTGCAATTTTGATGTGTTCGAGGCCCATTTCGGATTCCTTGGTGCCCCTGAGTTCGATTTTGAGACTTACGGAAAAATCAGTAAGCATATTCTCGGCGGGTTTCGCTGTTCGGAAAGTCTTTCGGTATAGTGCAATGTACTTCTCCACCGAGCAGTATGCGGTGCCTCGCCAGCCGCTGGCTCTCTGGAGACCGCCCCCCTGACAACAACCGGCGCGCATTCCGACATTCGGCCAAAACCCCTTCGCCTCCCCCTGATAAGCCAGATACCATTCTCTGACGCGGTGACCATTATGACTGATGACATTGTTGTCACCGCTCTTTATCAAGAGAAAAAAGTGTGGAAGGCCTCCATGAACGTCGGCCCGATATAACTGACGACTGTATTCGATCGTATAGCTCATATCATAATCTCCCTTGCTTGACGTGTTCTTGTAAACAGCCATCCCTATATCATCAATTCGGGGATGGTTGTTATCCGACGTGTAAATCTCGCTTAGTCGTTCCTTGTGTCGTCCTTCCTGCGGTCGTGAAACGCATAGAATCGGATAGTGTTCTCGTTCTTGGCTTCAGAAACAAGTTCATGAAAGCACTCTTGGTTTTGATAAAGAACAGACACTTCTTTTCTTCCGAAGTTGACGGCTTGTTCAACACTATTCATGTATATGTCCACGGCATTTCCCTTAATTGCAGATCCTGTGTCTTCTGCAACAAACCAACCCAGCGGATCAACAAAAACCAAGGATCCCAAAGGTATAACTTCAGGATCCACTGCAATGCTGCGGAGGGCCCTTGGCGTAGTCCCTGTCTTGGTTTTATTGTAGGCCGCCCACCGGCCTGTGCTCCGCGGGGAGGCTTCATACGCTGTAGCCTGGAACTTCCCCTCCTCCATGCAAGGTGGGATAATTTGATCCATGCGGTTCCTGAGACGGGAGTTCTCGCCGGTCACGGTCAGCAGCCTGCTCTCCAGTGCGGCTGTCTTCAGCATAAGCTGCCCGGCTGAGTCGGGGCGATAAGCTGCCGCAACAGTTATGGATATGAGCACGGTGATCGTCAGAAGGAATATGATCTTTATTCTGCGCAGCTCGCGCTTGAGGTACAACCTATGGCTATTACTCATCATCAGAATATGCTCTCCTTTTCCGTCTGTTTTGACAATTCATGTAACGACAGCAATTGTCCGTTCCCAGTACAGCTGCAATAAGGTTAGTTTCAAGGGTATAGAGAGCCTCCAGCGATAGGGGCTGGCCCGCCACTTCCCATACTACGGTTGCTTCCTTTTCACAGCCGCCTTCGAATACGACTACTTTTCCCTTGCGGTGCCATCCGACTTTAAAGGGAACCGAGTACCTGCGCTTGTCATCTGCGTGAAATGCCTTTTGCTCGTGAAAGATGCATACACCCACGTGCAACCTCCTTCTACATGTTGGACCAGAGGAATTTTCTGCTTTCCTCTGCTGTCATGTGATATCCAAAATACAGCACCCTGCTAGCAGTAGTTTCAATTATCCTGGCCGGCCGCCTTCGCTTAAAAACGCACCACGTATGCTGACGCCACACCCCATCCTCTGAAAGGGCATACCCGGTCATTAGTGCAAGAAGCGATCGGTTAGCATCCCATAAGAATGCCGAATTGCTATGACACTGGCAGTTGGCTCCTTTTTTAAACAGCGCACCGCTACCAGGGAAAACTGTACCCCTCCCCAAGAGCCTGTCAAGATCCTCCTCGACAACTGGAAGACAGACACACTCGCCCCCCAGCGACAACAACCTGTCATGAAGGGGAATTAAGGCTGGCATCTGCCTAAGTCGTGACTGAGTCTTTTCTTCAAGCAACTTTTTCCATTCAGGATCCATCGGAATTGTTTTATGTTTACCCCTGGTCATCCCTCTTCCTGATGGGCTGCCAGATACGCATACTTCAGCTCGTCTATCTGTGTGCTGATGGTATCAAGACGATTAATTGCAGTAACGATGTCCTCGCACCCCTCCTTCTCCGAGAGTTCGGTGACGAGGAAGGGCAGCAGACCGTCACCGCAATTTTTGAGATCACGGCGTGTCTTGATGTGGGCAAAGTCTCCTTTTTCGTATTTATCAATCGCAAGGCGTTGCAATGCGGTAAACGGGTCCTTCTGAGCTTTAACTCTTTCCATGTAAACCTCCTTCAGAAAAGAGGGATCGTAGCCCCCTCTTCAATGTCTGCCGGCATATCTCCGGTTATTCGTGAATAATCAGATACACTTAACGTATCCTGATCGAAATTGAATCCTTCATAAGGCCAAATCAGCCCTTTGGACTCACGAAGTCTGGATCTCCTGAGTACCATGTCCGCTCTGGAGTGCTGTCCTTTGCCTATTGAGATAATCCCTGCGGTGAGATACCACATAAAACCGGAAGTCCTTACGTACGCCGGGTTATCGTGCCAGCCGCTAATCAGTCGGTCGAGTTCATGCTGGAAAAGAAACCAGAGTCCCTCGTCATTTACGGTGAGGTGGTCCTCGGTTGAGACGTTGAGATACTGCCGTCCTTTTTTGACTACGAACATATCCTCATAGCAGGTTTCACAGAACAGCTCGAGCTGCGGATCTCGGAGGCCGCAATACAAATACGCGTCTGACATCAAATCACCAACATACAGATATCTTCTTCCCCCCATTTTGATGCGTGGAGACGCTTTCACTTCCGGCACCGGATATCTTTTACCATCAACGTAAATGTCCCGATAGATCTTTAATGCATGAAACGCGGGATGTAGAGCGAAGTAACTCCACAGACTATCTATCATTACCAAGACGTCAGCAGGAATGAGCTGAAAACGCGGTTCATCAAGCCCTTCTCTCGATGCAGCCTCCATTTCTTCTATGTCAATAGTGAGGCAGTATCTCAAGATGTCTTCAACTTCTCTTGAATGGAAGTTCTCCGGAGCGATATGCAGAAAGCCATGGGAGTCTACATTCTTACCGACCCAATCCCGCCTGCTCATGTCCCAGCGTATACCTGCGAGATAGTTTCGCAATGAAACTAGGCCAGACATATAAGAAAACCGGTCTTCTTTGACCATTGTTTCAAGGGATCTGTCCTCCGCGACCACACAACACAGGGAACACCCAAATCGCGAGCCGCATCCCTTTTTCCTGAGAGACGAAACTGTCTCTGTACCCAAAATCGTTCAGGTTTCTCCTGATGCGTCTTTGTAAAGCTGAAAGACTGCAAGGAAGTCCGAGTACCCCGGCCGAATGCCGTCTCTAACTTCAGCAAGATATACCCAGACATCGTCCGAAGTCAGCTCACAGATCGGACTAAGTGAGGCGAATCCGTCGCCGTTATCAGTGCGGATGACAGTTGCCGAATCGTTCCTCTCGTGCATTTTCCGGGCTCGTACTGAACTTTCCTCGAAGCGGGTCCCAATAAGTCGTACAGGTTGCAGCCGATAAGTGCTGCACTTTTTCAGAATCTCAGCATTAAGCCTCTGCATCGGTCTCACTTTCCAATCCCAGGTACACCGTCTGGATACCGAATCCGGATACGTAGGTAGTGCCCTGCGTCCTATGAGCTGCACTGCAAAATGCTCATATGTCCTCGGCCTTACAATCATGACCGAGACGTTCAATCCGGCAGACTGAGCAAAAGTCTCGATACGCTTTATTTCAGAAAGAGCGTACTGATGAACTTCCGGATTTTCGATAAGGGTATCGGCATGGGTGACAAAGATGGGAGGACAATCCCCGGTATCTCTTTTTACTTCAGAGGCAGCCACGAGCGTGATGTTCAAGAGACAACTTGAGTCTTTGCCGCCGCTCCACGCTACCACCAGAGGATGACCAACGAGCAGAAGATTTTTGACAGCCTTTTGAGCTTGTTCAACTTCTTCCATGATGCTCACTTCCTTTCGAAACAAATTGGCTTCAAAAGCAAAACCCTCCGAAGGGATCCTTCGGAGGGTTTATTCAATGCTACGAAACGTAGTCAGGCTGCCGCTGCCTCGTCGATATACTTAAGCTGCTTTGTGGTGCAGTCGGTCATGTACATCGCCATGAAGGATGACCGGGATACGATTTTTCTCTTTAGACGGCAGGTGAGGACCAGAAGATTTTCGGTGGCTGGAGCGAGACCCTCAAGCAACAACAGAGAAATAGAAATCAAGACATTCCCACGTGT
>Ga0334722_10000984_pt1 | contig 38018 bp, 36 predicted proteins | sample C3_bottom_MG_FD_207210 | JGI IMG/M metagenome (GOLD analysis project Ga0334722, IMG submission 207210) | Sediment microbial communities from Yellowstone Lake, YNP, Wyoming, USA - C3_bottom | ecosystem: Environmental > Aquatic > Freshwater > Lake > Sediment | place: USA: Wyoming | collected... | reverse complement strand
CGTGTACCGCCCGTCCGAGGAGGACAAGAACCGCTGCTATGACTTTGGCCGCGAGTTCGCCCGGCGGGTTAAGGAGTACCACGGGAAGTTCTGAAGGGGCGGGCCTGACAACATCATATCTGGATAATCACCGGAATTGGCGGGAAGGTAATGATGAATATGACCAGCGATGCTGCGCCCGCGAGCTTGCGCTTGAAGTCGAGGGGCGCGCGAGGGTCCATCACCGGCGGGTGCTTCGTGCCCATTATGATGAGCAGTACGGCCCACATCAGCCAGCCTATGAAAAACAGCCCCATCACCGCCAGCACCCCGATGAATATGCGGGAGACCAGCCTGTGGCGGCGGCCCAGGAAGGCATACGAGATATGCCCGCCGTCCAACTGGCCCACCGGCATAAGGTTAATCGAGGTGACGAATAGCCCGACCCAGCCCGCGACCGCAATGGGGTGCAGGTTGACCGCATCCTTCGCAAGGTCTGCGTGTACGAACAGCTTCACAAGCCCAACATAAAGCAGCGACCCGCCCAGGGACATCTCGCCTGAGGCAATCGGCTTGATGGCCTCTGAATTGGACATGGACAGCCCTGCCACGCAGAATATAACCGACAGCACAAACCCCACGAGCGGGCCGGACGCGCCAATGTCTATGAGCGCTACCCTGTCTAATATCGGCGACTTCATCTTTATCACCGCGCCCAGCGTGCCGAAAATGTTGAGGGGGAATGGGATGAAGTAGGGGAGCGTGGCCTCTACATGGTGCCTGCGGGAGTTGATGTAATGCGCAAACTCGTGCGAGCCGAGAATTATCATCAGCGGGATGGAGAACGGCGCGCCCTTGACCAGGCCGGGCAGTACGCGCGCGGGGAACTCGGCAAGCAGGTCGTAGTCCTGTATGTAGTATGCTCCGGCGAAAAGCGTGGAGAGCAGGGTCAGGAAGAAAAGCGCTGCGTGTAGCGCATACCTTCGCATCAGTCCTCCTCCATGTGTTTCTGGAGGTACTTTATCTTCTCTGTGTTGTACGCCTTAAGCGCCTCTATCAACTGCGCGTTGTTGAGCGCACCTGTACGGACGAGGGCCTCGCCGAAGAATATGTGCCTGTCCTGCTGCTCCGTGACTACCCGGGCCAGCTCCGCCTCGGTGAATATGCCCAGCCGCACCGCGATTTCACCGAGCAGGCCGCCCGTGTCCTCCTGCTCGATGAGCACCATCTCGGCCTCGTCGGGTGTCATGAGACCCATGTCGGTCGCTATCTCGCCGATCTTCTTGTTGTGTTTCCTCTGGTATGCGCGCGCGAAGTATACGTGCTCTTCGGTAATCATCCCGCGCTCAAGCAGGAACCGCCCGAAGAGTTTGAATGAGCCTTTTCTTTCAATTTTCATAACTTGATGACAACCGCCTCAAAATAGATTAATATACGCCCGATGATGAACGTCGTACTATACCAGCCGGAGATACCGGCGAACACGGGAAACATAGCAAGGCTCTGCGCCGCGACCGACTCCGGGCTGCACTTAATCGCCCCGCTCGGCTTCTCGCTCGAAGACCGCTACCTGAGGCGCGCCGGCCTCGACTACTGGCCGCTCGTCAAGCTCTATACCTACGGCTCCATACAGGAGCTTTATGATAAGTACCCCGACGGGCGGTTTTTCTATCTGAGCTCTAAGGTCGCCCAGCACTACACCAAGCCAAAGTACGCCGAGGGCGACTTCATAGTGCTCGGCCCGGAGACGCGCGGCCTGCCGGAGGAGATACTGAGCAGGGACCCGGAGCGCGCAATCACCATACCGATGGAAGGCCCCGTCAGGAGCTTAAACCTCTCGACCGCCGCAGGTATCGCCTTGTACGAGGCGCTACGGCAGGTGAGGGGGTATTAATATGTACTGCAATCTCCTTTTCGCTGTCATTCTGAGTGAAACGAAGAATCCACAGTAACGCCCCGCTTAGGCGCGGTGCACTTTGTTCATCTTCGGAGCCACGGCTCCGTATGGTTGCCTCAGTCCCCCTCTTAAGATAAGAGGGGGATGGGGGAGTTATGAGAGGTGGGTCCTTCGACTTCGCTCAGGACGACAAGCTAAAATCAAATCAGTCTACCTGCAATAGACGCGGGTTCCACTTTTGCAAACTCCTTCCAGTTCCAATAGCCGCCTCTTAATGTCCAGCCCGCACGCATAACCACCGAGCGAGCCGGACGCCCCGACTATCCTGTGGCACGGCACAATTATTGGCACTGGGTTTCTGTTGAGCGCGCCCCCGACTGCGCGCGCCGCATCCGGGTTTCCCACTGCGTTTGCGAGCCAGCCGTATGTGCGCACCGTGCCGTACTTTACCTTCAACAGCTTCGACCATACGCGCATCTGGAACTCCGTGCCATTGAGGTCGAGCCTCGCGCTGAAATCTTTGACCTCCCCGGCGAAGTACCCATCAAGCTCGCGAACGAGCGTACCGAAAGGCCCCGCGTCCTTTACAGGACGCACGCCAAACCCGACCTCAAGCTCGCGCAAGAAGTCCCGTAGCGGCATCCCTCCGATGGAGAGCCGGACCACCCCCTTGTCGCTTGCGGCGGCATGGGCAATGCCTGTAGGGAGCTTGAACGACGTGTAATACAGCTTCATCTGACCGACTTCTTGAACACGAACGCCTCTCCCTTGTAGAGACGCTTGAACGTCTCTGCGTCCTTGTCTGTGCCCACGATGCTGCCGTAGTGCATCGGGACGGCTACCTTCGGGTTTAAGTCGCCCGCCGCGCCCACCGCTTCCTCCGCCGTCATAACGTATGTCCCGGATACCGGCAGGAGCGCTATGTCGCACTTGTAGTCCTTCATCTCCGGGATGCGGTCGGTGTCGCCTGCGATGTATATCCTCTGCCCGTCTACCGTGAATATGTACCCGACCCAGTTGTTGGCCTTCGGGTGGTACTGCTTGTTCGTGTTGTACGCAGGCACGGCCTCTATCTTGACACCCTTTTCGGTGAGGGTGTCTCCCGGCTTCACATGCCTGATGTCGCCCATGAGCTTTCCTTCGCAGTCGCCGGGCGATACGATGACCGTGTTCGCGCCTATTATCTTCGCCACGTCGTCGGGCGAGCAATGGTCGTAGTGCTCGTGCGTAATAAGAATGAGGTCGGCCTTCGGAAGCCCCTCGCCCAGCTTGAACGGGTCGGTGTATATTATCACGCCGCCCGCCTCCACCTTGAAAGTGTCATGCCCGAACCACTGCATCTTGTCAAGCACGGACTTCACCTCCTTTGGGATTCCCTGGCCCGGAAACGCCGGGCACGAGGTTAGCAGTATCAGCAGGACGGCAGTCAGAACAACTCGGAGTTTGTTTCCCATATGTCCTCCTTGTTACATGTCTACCTCCTGCTCAAGTATACATCAAACTCGTCCATCCCGAAGTTCGCCTGCTCGCGCTGGGCCGCCATTATCCTTATCTTCACCCTCTCCTTGCTGATAGACCCTGCGGGCAGGTCCTTCGGCAGGGGCACTGTAGTCTTGAAGAAGCTCGTGTCCACGAAAAGCTTGTCGGACGTAGTGGAATCCTCGTGGTAGAGCTTTCCCTTGTAGTACGCCTGGACGGTTATAGCATAGTTTTCGGTCTGCCAGGGAAGGCCCTTCTCTGCCGGGGCTATGGGGCACCCGCACATCATCCTCATGTAGAACGCGACGGGTATGCCGTCTTTCACTGCATCCGCGTTGACCTCGGCGTCCTTCATCGATGCCAGCGTGTCCACTATAAGACCCCGGAGGTCCAGGACTATGCCCTCTCCCTCGATGTCCTCGCCGGGGAATACCAAGGTGCTTGCCGACGCGGAGTTCATTGAGTGTTCCGGCATCAGCGGGCCGTATGCGTCTATCACTATCCTCGTAGGTTTGGTTATGTTCAGCGTGGCCAGGTACATTGCCGTGTCGGTCTTGGACTCGTAGAGGACGGGTTTTGTACCCTCCGGCCCTTTGCCGCTTCTTATGTCGTAGTATTCCGTCTTGCCCGGGGTCGTCGATGCATCCAACAGTATACCTTTGTCACCAGCCACTGCGCCCGTCTTTCCGGATATCCTCGGGTATGCGGCCCGCATAAGCGCTATGTCGTCGCCGGTCGAACCCTGCACGGGGTTACGCGCCAGTTCAGTGCCGGTGTCGGTCTCGCGTATCACTATCACGGCCCCGACATGCTCACTCATCGCCTTCGCCCCGTGCGAGAGCACCCTTACGAGTACCTTGGTAGGCACGGGCTTGTCGTATTTCTCCCACTCCTCGGCGGATGCGGGAGCTGTTAACAGCATGGTCATTACAGTAATCGCGGGAATGTACAGCCACTTCATCACTGACCTCCTCATTGTAGGGGCCGACCGATGTGTCGGCCCTTCATCTATTTGTCCGTCTATTTGTATTTATGGCATGTAAGGCACTGCTCCTTGGGCGGGTGCGGGCCTTTGATGGCGTACTGCTTGTCCTTGCCGTGACAGCCAGCGCAGTCCTCGTTAGTTGCCGTCGCCATGTGCTGCGCGTCCGCCGGTATGAACGGCGGCTTCTTGCCGGTGGTGCTCAGGTAATAAAGGAAGCCCACCACCGCTACCACGGCGATGACGAACAGCAGGTCGTTTCGTTTCATTTTACCAACCTCCTCTTGATTGAATTCACAGCCACCCACGAGGCCGCAAACGTGAACACTAGCATCCACAGTATGTCCCACAGTATCGAGGCCGACACGTTGCCGGAAGATAGCGCCCTCGCCACGTTAACCGCGTGTGTAAGCGGGAAGAACCATGCCGCCTTTGCTACCCACGCGGGCATCGCTGAAAGCGGGAAGAATATTCCCGAGAAGAAGAACATCGGCGACACCACGAGGCTGAAGTAATATGCGTAGTAGTCGTAAGAAGGCGTGAATGAAGTCACGATAAGCGCCATAGCCGCGAACATCAGCCCTTCGAGCAGAAAAAGAAGAGGGGACACGATAAGCCAGGGCGAGTCCATAAGCCCGAACGCTACAAGCACCGGGAGAATTATCATCGCGGAGATGAACCCCTTGCTCGCGCCCCAGAGGATGTCGCCCGCGGCGACTTCTTCTATGTTCACAGGCGTTACCATTATGGCGTCGTATGTCTTCTGCGATGACATCCTCGTGAACGAGCCGAATGTGCACTCGAACGACGACGCGTTCATTACGGAGGCCACCACGAGCCCCGGCGCGATGAAGTTTATGTACGGCATCCCGTCCACGTTGCCAATGAATTTGGACAGCCCGAGCCCGAACGCGACTAAGAAGAGCAGTGGCTCTCCGAGGTTGCCTACGAGGCTCGCCTTGTAGAACTTGAACCAGGCGTCGCGGTTCCGCTGCCATACCTTAATCGCCCTGCGGCCGACCCTGGGCGTCTTAAATATTCCCTTCATTCCCTCAACTCCCTTCCGGTGAGCTTCAGGAACACGTCCTCAAGCGTGGCGCGGCGGTGTATGAACCCGCCCGCGAGGAAGCACGACGCCTTCTTCAGCAGCGCCTCCCCGTCGTCGGCGAATATGAACATGGTGTCGCCTGAGACCTCATACTCGAATGCAAGCCCCGCCAGGCAGCCAAGCACCTCGTCCGGCCCGCTGTCTGGTATCCTGAACTCGACTACTTCGCCCTTAGCGTACCGCTCTACGAGCGACGCGGGCGAACCCTCCGCCAGTATGCGGCCCCCGTCCATGATCATCAGCCTGTCGCAGAGTTGGGCCGCCTCCTCCATGTAGTGCGTGGTCAGGAGCATGGTGCGACCTTCTTTCCTGAGGCCCCTGAGCCTCTGCCATATCAGGTGCCTGGCCTGCGGGTCGAGCCCGGTGGTCGGCTCGTCCAGTATGATAAGCTCCGGGTCGTTGATGAGTGCGCGTGCCACCATCAGCCTTCGCTTCATCCCGCCTGAGAGCTTGGTGATGCGTTCGTCTTTTTTGTCCGTGAGCGACATGAACTCAAGGAGGTGCATCGCGCGCTCGACTGCTTCTTTTTTAGGTATGTCGAAGTACCGGGCGTATATCCGCAGGTTCTCAAGCACGGTCAAATCCGGGTCCAGGTTGTTCTCCTGCGGTACGACTCCTATGCGGGCCTTTATCCTGCGCGGGTCTTTAATTATATCGTAGCCGAAGACCGTGAGCGCGCCGGAGGTCAGCGGGCTGTAGCCCTGCACCATGTTGAGCGTGGTGGTTTTGCCCGCGCCGTTGGGGCCTAAGAATCCGAAGCACTCCGCCTTGACCACGTCGAAGTCTATGCCCTTTACGGCCTGCATCCCGTCGTAGTCCTTGGTCAACGCCCTCGCGCTTATGACCGCTTCCTTTAAAACCTCTGACATCTTATTAGAACCCCCGGAGCTTTATAGCCCTGGCCACCTTCTCTATTGCGATTGCGTAGGCGGCAGTCCTAAGGGACACCTTGTTCTGCGCCGATACCTGTTTTACGTGGGCGTAGGACTTCAGCAGTATGTTAGAGAGCTTCCTGTTCACCCTGTCCTCCTCCCAGTACGACGCCTGGAGGTTCTGCGTCCACTCGAAGTACGATACCACGACGCCGCCTGCGTTGGCAAGGAGGTCGGGCATTATGTACACGCCTTTATCAAGGAGTATGTCGTCCGCCTCCGGCGAGGTGGGTATGTTCGCCGCCTCGACGAGCACCTTTGCCTTTATCGCGCCCGCGTTCTGGCCTGTTATCACGCCTTCCAGCGCGGCGGGTATCAGTATGTCGCAGGGTATCTCCAACAGCTCCTTGTTCGTGATGTGCTCGGCGTCCTTGTACCCTTCGAGGCTCCCTGTGTCCTCCTTGTGGGCAGAGACCTTGGCTAAGTTTAAGCCCTTGGGGTTGTAAAGCCCGCCCTTGCTGTCAGATACGGCGACTACCTTGCAGCCTGAGTCCACCAGCAGCTTTGCCGCATGCCCGCCCACGTTGCCTATGCCCTGCACAGCGACCGTGCGGCCAGCTACGTCCATGCCCAGGTCTTTGAGGGCTTCGTGCGTCAGGTACATTATGCCGCGCCCGGTGGCCTCGTTTCTGCCGAGCGAGCCGCCAAGCTCGACGGGCTTGCCCGTCACCACGCCGGGCGTGTATCCGTGCCTGCGGGAGTATTCGTCCATTATCCAGGCCATCACCTGCGGGTTGGTGTTCACGTCGGGCGCGGGTATGTCCACGTTGGGGCCGATGCTCGTGTCTATGCGGGCGATGAAGGAGCGGGTCAGCCTTTCGAGCTCCGAGGCGGACATTACCTTCGGATTGCACATGATGCCGCCCTTCGCGCCGCCGAACGGGATGTCCGTAAGCGCGGTCTTCCATGTCATTATTGTGGCGAGCGCGCGTATCTCGCCCAGGTTTACCTCGTGGTGATACCTTATGCCGCCCTTCATCGGGCCGCGCGCCTGGCTGTGCTGGATGCGGTATCCGACGAATATCTCGACCCTGCCGTCGTCCATCTTCAGGGGTATCTGGACTTTTATCTCCCTGAACGGCACTTTCAGCAGTTCCCACATCTCGTGGTCGAGGTTTATCTTCCCCGCCGCCACGTCGAAGTGGTACGCGATGATGCGTTCCGACTCTGCACGTTTGTATGTCTCGTCAACGAAGGTCATGGTTATTTTCTCCCTCAAAATGACAATCGTACTAAAAAATCTTCCCCGGGTTCATAATACCAAGCGGGTCGAAGGCCGCCTTGATGCGCTTCAATTGCTCGACCTCCGCCTCGGACATCTCCATCCGCAGGTACGGGGCCTTGGTAAGGCCGATGCCGTGCTCGCCTGAAATCGTCCCGCCAAGCTTCAGCACAAGCTCGAAGACCTCCACGACTGCGGCCTCGGCCTCGGCGTACTTGGCCGCGTCCTTCCTGTCGGTCATCACGTTGACATGGATATTGCCGTCGCCCGCGTGCCCGAAGCATACAACCTTCAGCCCGTGCCGTTTGCCTATCTCACCGAACCCGGCGAGCGCCTCCGGTACGCGGCTTACAGGCACTACCGTGTCCTCGTTTATCTTGTCGGGTGCGAGTGAAAAGAGCGCCTGCGACGTGCTGCGCCTGAGCTTCCAGAGCGCGGTAGCCTCATCCAGGCCGGAGGCCACGGAGAAACTGAGCGCGCGCGGCTCGACTATATCGCGTATGACGTTCGCTTGCCTGGTGGCCTCGCCGGGATTGCCGTCCGTCTCGATAAGCAGGAACGCGCCCGCGTCATCAGGCAGCTTCATCCCCGAGTGCGACGCGCCCGCCTTCAATGCCTCGGCGTCCATAAACTCCATGCAGCGCGGAGTGACGGGCGAGGCCATTATTGCCGCGACGGCCATTCCTGCCTCCGATGGGTCTTTAAACAGCGCTGTCATGGTGACGACCGACTCAGGCTTGGGGATTAACCGCACCGTGATTTCCGTCACTACCGCAAGCGTGCCTTCCGAGCCAACAATCAGCCGCGTCAGGTCGTAACCGACCACGCCCTTGGCAGTCTTCACGCCGGTCTTTATCACAGAGCCGTCGGGGAGTATCGCGCGGAGGCCGATGACGTAATCGCGGGTTACGCCGTACTTGAGCGCACGCATCCCGCCCGCGTTCTCGGCTACGTTCCCGCCCATTGTGCAAAACGCGAGGCTTCCGGGGTCGGGCGGGTAGAACAGCCCCACCGCCTCGACCGCCTTTTGAAGCTCGCCCGTGACAACGCCCGGCTCGATGGTTGCATTTCTGTTGGCCGTGTCGATATTGAGTATCCGCGCCATCCGCTCGAATGACAGGACAATTCCGCCCTTGGACGCGACCGCCCCGCCGGTAAGCCCGGAACCCGCGCCGCGCGGGACAACCGGTATCTCGTACTGCGAGGCAAGCGCCATTATGCGGGCCACCTCGCCCTCGTTGCCCGGTCTGACTACGACCTCCGGCACGCCCTTCAGACGTGTCGCGTCATAGGCGTAAGCGGCAAGCGCAGCCTCGTCGACGGCGATGTTCTCCGCGCCGACGATGGAGGTCAATGTTTTTAGTACGGTGTCAGAAATCAAAGAGGGCCTCAGTTTACTTCCCCTCCGATGTAGTTGCCTGATTTATCAGGGTCTTTTAAAAACGCCCAATGAATTGGGCAACTACAAAAAATGTGGATTCTTCACTTCGCTCAGAATGACAAGCAAAGAACAACCTGCCGCGTCTACCTTTGTCAGGTGAACGCCACATTTTACAACAATACCACAAAATACCCGGATATTTCCATAATATATCTCCAAATACCTTGACCGCCGCCGTCCGGCTTGATATAGTCTATAAAAACATGGAGAATAAACATGGCGAACGTGCTTGCAATGATTATGGCAGGGGGTAGGGGGGAGCGTTTGCACCCTCTTACACAGCACAGGGCCAAGCCTGCCGTCCCGTTCGGCGGGGCGTACAGGATTATAGACTTCACGCTGTCGAACTGCATCAACTCCAAGATAAGGAAGATTGTAGTCCTGACGCAGTACAAGTCACACTCCCTTGAGCGGCACTTAAACCTCGGCTGGAACTTCCTGAACCCGGAGCTCGGCGAGTTCATAATGACACTGCCGCCCCAGCAGAGGGTGGACGAGCACTGGTACCAGGGCACGGCGGACGCCATATACCAGAACCTCTACACCGTGGAGAAGGAGGACCCGGAGTACCTCCTCGTCCTTTCTGGCGACCACATCTACAAGATGGACTACTCGAAGATGCTCGCGTACCACCGCCGGAAGAAGGCGGACGCAACGGTCGGGGCGATAGAAGTGTCGAGGGAGGAGGCGTCCTCCTTCGGCATAGTAGAGGTGGACGCGGACTACACCATAACGGGTTTTCAGGAAAAACCAAAGCGCCCCAAGACCATACCCGGCAAGGACGGCCTATCGTTCGCCTCGATGGGCATATACATATTCAACACCAAGACCATAACCAAGTACCTGAAGGAGGACGCGGCGAAGAAGACGAGCCACGACTTCGGCAAGGACATCATCCCTTCCATGCACAACAGGTGCAAGGTGGTCGCATACAACTTCCAGGACGAGAACAAAAAGAAGGCCAAGTACTGGCGCGACGTGGGTACGATAGACTCCTACTGGGAGGCGAATATGGACCTGGCCTCGGTAGACCCGCTGTTCAACCTCTACGACAGTAACTGGCCGCTCCGCACCTACCAGGGCCAATTCCCGCCCGCCAAGTTCGTGTTCGCGCAGGAGTTCAAGGGCGGCAGGATGGGCGTGTCGCTCGATTCCATCGTCAGCGGCGGGGCGATTATATCCGGCGGTCGCGTGCAGAACTCGGTGTTATCACAGAACGTGCGCGTGAACAGCTACTCGGACGTGCGCGATTCCATCATAATGGAGAACGTGGACATCGGCCGCCACTGCCGCATAAAGAGGGCGATAATAGACAAGGACGTCACTGTACCCGAAGGTTCGACTATCGGGTATTACCTGGAAGACGACATGAGGCGGTTCACGGTAAGCCCAGGCGGGATAGTGGTGGTGGCAAAGGGGCAGGTGATTGAATAGGGAGACCAAATGCAATACCGCACCGGAAGCGTAGGCAGGGTGATAGTAGTAAAGTTCGAAGACGGCGACGACTTGAACGACGGCCTTCTGGACGTGGCGAAGAAGGAGTCCGTTAAGGCGGGGTTTGTGTACCTGCTTGGCGGGATGCGTTCTGCGGGAATGGTATGCGGGCCGAAGGAGCCTATCCTGCCGCCTGAGCCCGCATGGGAAGGCTTCACGGACGGCCGCGAGATACTGGCAGTAGGCTCGCTATTTCTCAAAGATGGAGAACCTGCGCTACACCTCCACGGCGCGGTCGGCAAGTTCGGCACTACGCTTACCGGGTGCGTACGTAAGGACGCGAAGGTCTTTCTGGTAGTCGAGGCGATGATACTCGAAATAACCGGGGTCAACGCGGGCAAGGTGTTAAACGAGAAGACCGGGATTGCTATGCTGGAGTTCCTGTAGTGTTGCCGACCCGATAGTTCAGGCCGCTTTCTTCAGGTGTATTATTACACCGTTGTTTTTTATATCCCATGCAAGAGGTTCCTCATCTACGAACGCCTCTGGCCTGTAGAATACAGGCTCTATCCTCAGGTCGACCTCGTTGCATATCTTTAAAAGAGCGCTCCATTCCTCCATTGACTCCGGGTGGAAATCCGGGGATATTAGGGCCACGTCAATATCACTGTATTCGTGGACAAAGCCGTTTGCGCGCGAGCCGTAGAGGTACGCAAGGGTTATGTTGTATCCCTTCTGTTCTACCCTCGCCACAAGGCCCTCGACCAATTTTATTATCTGATCTTTTTCTCCAACCATTTCCTGAACTCCTTTGCCTCTTCGAGCTTTGCTAAAGCGTATCCCTTATCGCAAGACCTCCGAAGTGCCTCTCTGTCTTTTGGATACCGGGACTCTATGTTGAACCTCATAAGGTCCCTTAGAAGGATGTCCTGCCTCTCATCCGTGGATACATCCGCCGCCTTCGCCAGAAGCACGAGGTTATGTATAGGTGGGGCGTGCTGCCCGGTTTTTCCCACTACAAGCGCCTTCAAGGTCTTTTCAACAAACAGGTGGCAGATGAAAAGACAATAAAGGTAATCCTCCGATGCGTACAGGTGTTCGGCGACGGTAATATCCAACTTTGCGTCGCTGAGCCAGTAGTCTATGACCTGACGTGTGTCCACATGCTAATATTTGCAATGATATTGCGTAATGTCAAGCTTTAAAAGAGCTAACTGCAAAAAAATCTTCTACCGAACCCTCAAACTCCGTCATCGTCTCTGCCGTGAATATGCGCCGCCTGAACTCCGCCGCGCCGTCCAGCCCCTTGGAATACCACGCCGCGTGCTTTCGCATTGCATGTATGCCGTAGGGCATGACATGGCGGGCGACTACCGCGCGCATGTGCCTCAGGAGCATCTCACCGCGTTCGGCGGGCGTCGGTGGCTCAGGCATGGTGCCGTCCGACAGGTACTGGTTAATATCGCGGAATATCCAGGGGTTGCCGAGCGCGCCGCGCCCTATCATCACGGAGTCGCAGCCGGTCTCGTCAATCATGCGCTTTGCGGAAGCCGCGTCAGTCACGTCCCCGTTGCCTATCACCGGTATGCTGACCGCGTCTTTTACAGCCTTGATTGCAGTCCAGTCGGCGACGCCCGAGAAGCCCTGCTTGGCGTTCCTGCCGTGTACCGCGATTGCGGCGGCCCCTGCGGCCTCGAACGCTTTTGCAAACTCTACCGCCACGAACTCGGCAGCCGTCCAGCCGGTGCGTATCTTTACCGTTACAGGCACGGACGACGCGGCCACTACCGCTTTCACCATGCGCTCTGCGGCCTCGATGTCCCTCATCAGCGCTGCGCCCGACCTGTTCCTTATCACCTTCTTTACCGGGCAGCCCATGTTGATGTCGATGATGTCCGCGCCCTTGTCTGCGAGCATTGCCGCCGCGCGCGCCATGGAGTCGGGCTTGCTGCCGAATATCTGGAAGGATACCGGCCTTTCTTTCTCGGCGCTTTCTATGACAGACACCGTAGCCGGCTGTCTACGTATCAGCCCCTCGGAGCTTATCATCTCGGTGTATACGAGTGATGCGCCGAGCTCCTTGCAGATGAGCCGGAAGGGGAGGTCGGTTATCCCCGCGAGCGGTGCGAGCACTGCCTTGCCGGGTATTTCGATGTTGGCGATTTTCATTTACCCTCTAACGGCAAATTAGGCTGCGGGTTCAAGTCCAGCCCGGAAGTCCTGCCCGCCATCAGCAGGTTATATCCCGCCGCCGCGACCATTGCCGCGTTGTCCGTGCAGAGCGCGGGGCTGGGCAGGAACAGCCTCCTGCCGGATGCATCCGCCGCCACCTTCAGGCCGTCCCGAAGTGCGCCGTTCGCGGCCACGCCGCCAGCTATGACTATACTCCTAACCCCGGTCGCCTCCGAAGCCTGCATCGTCTTCTTAACCAGCACGTCCACTACAGCAGCCTGAAACGACGCGCATATATCCGCGAGCGCCTTGCCCGTAGGCATCTCGCCCTTCAAACCCCTTACATGGGTGAGGACGGCGGTCTTCAGTCCGGAAAAAGAGAAATCGAACGTCCCCGGCTCAAGGTACGAGCGCGGGAAGCTTATCGCTATGGGGTTGCCCTGTCTGGCAAGCGAGTCAACCAATGGCCCGCCCGGATAGCCCAGGCCCAGTAGTTTTGCAACCTTGTCGTATGCCTCGCCAGCCGCGTCATCTCTGGTCTGGCCTAACTTCTCGTAGTTGCAGCAACTGCGCACGAGGTAGAGGTGGGTATGCCCGCCGGAAACCACCAGCAGCACAAAGGGGTAGGCCACTTCGTCCGATTCGAGGAATATGGCGGATAAGTGGCCCTCTATGTGGTTGACGCCCACGAGCGGCACGCCTGCGCAGTAGGCGAGGGCCTTAGCGGCGGAAACGCCCACGAGGAGCGCGCCGATCAGACCCGGCCCGCAGGTGACGGCCACCGCGTCCATCTCGGTAAGCCTCCTGCCGGACCCGGTAAGCGCATCGTCCACCACCGGCAGGATATTCCGCAGGTGCTCGCGGGAGGCCAACTCCGGGACAATCCCGCCGTAACGGCTGTGGACTTCCACCTGCGAGGACACTATGTTAGACAGTATCCGCCTTCCGTCCTCGACGACGGCGGCGGCGGTCTCGTCGCAGGAGGTCTCTATCCCAAGTATCAGCATTTTTTCATTTTATTCCATGCCCGGATGCAAGTCAAGGGAAACAGGCCCATTGTGCTTGCATTTCAGTCCGTGAAGTGGTAAAAATAGAGTATCTGTACGAAATGTGCGGTGGGTGGGAGGCTTGTTCCATGGCGATACTCAAAATCAGGCAATTCCCGGACCCGGTGCTGAAGGCGAAGGCCAGGCCGGTCGGGGAGATAACGCCTGAGATACTGAAGCTTATCGACGACATGATAGACACCATGTACGCCGCGCCCGGCGTGGGCCTGGCCGCGCCGCAGGTGGGCTTGTCCCTGAGGCTCGCCGTGGTAGACGTAAGCCCGGAGGAGGACAGGCGTCCCCCGATGGTGCTCATCAACCCGGAGTTTATCTCTAAAGAGGGCGAGGTCGAGGACGAAGAGGGCTGCCTCAGCGTGAAAGGGCACGCTACCAACGTCACCCGGTACGAGCGGGTCAGGGTGCGCGCCTTCGACAGAGACGGCAGGAGCTACGAGATAGAGGGCGAAGGCTTCCTTGCGCGGGCGCTCCAGCACGAGTTGGACCACCTGGACGGGATGCTGTACATAGACCGAATAAGCCCGCTCAAGCGGGGCCTCATAAAGCAGAAGTTAAAGAAGGCCCTGAAGGAAAAAGAGGAAAACGCCCCGTGAGGATACTTTTCATGGGGACGCCCGCGTTTGCAGTGCCCTCGCTCGGCGCGCTTGTAGATGGCGGGCATGAGGTGGCGCTGGTAGTCACCCAGCCGGACAGGCCGAAGGGGCGCGGGCGGAAGCTTGCCAAGTCCGCCGTGAAGCTGCGGGCGGAGGAGCTCGGCCTCCCGGTCTACCAGCCTGAAAAGGTGAAGGCCCCGGACGCGGTGCAGCGGATAGCGGATGTCAGGCCCGACCTGATAGTCGTAGCCGCGTTCGGTCAGATACTGCCGAAGTCGGTGCTGGACATCCCGGCAAAGGGCTGCATCAACGTGCACGCATCGCTCCTGCCGAAGTACCGGGGCGCTGCGCCTATAAACTGGGCAATTATAAACGGCGAGTCCGTCACCGGCGTGACCATAATGCGTATGGACGTGGGCATGGACACCGGCGACATGCTGTTGAAGGTCGAGGAGCCCATCGGGCCCGACGACACGGCGGGCAGCCTCACCGGCAGGATGTCCGTGCTCGGTGCGGGCCTGCTGACGAAGGCGCTCGGTGAGTTGGAAGCGGGCATGATTACGCCCGTAAAGCAGGACGCGGACATGGCCACATACGCCCCGATGCTCAAAAAAGAGATGGGGAGGATTGACTGGACGAAGTCTGCCGATGAGCTTTCCCGCCTTGTGCGCGGACTCGACCCCTGGCCGGGTGCGTATACCGCGCTCGGAAGCGACACCCTCAAGGTGTGGTCTGCGGCGGTGTACGACGAGGTCAGCTTTTCGGGCGTGCCCGGAGAGATAGTGGACGTGAACAAAAACGGTATCAAGGTGATGACCGGGTCGGGAGTGCTCGTTATAAAGGAGCTTCAGGCGGAAGGCGGCAGAAGGATGTCCGTGAGTGATTTCCTTGCCGGGCATGCCATAGTAAAGGAAGACAGGCTGGTATAGTATGCAGGAACCAAGAAAGAGGACGTTCATAAGCCTGCTGTTGGCGACGCTTGCGCTGTTGTTCGGGGCGGGTTACGTCATATGGTGGATACCCCAGGTGGGCATGAGGAACATCCACCCGCTGCTCCCGACCATATTCATGGTGGTGGTCTTCGGGCTGTTGTCGTTCGTGTCCTTCGGCGTGTTCCTCCTGATACTCACGCTCATACGCGGCAAGGAGATATTCCTCGCCCAGAGGCTCAGGTGGGTGGTGGTGAAGGTGCTCTTCCCGCTGATGATACCGGTGGGCAGGCTTTTCGGGCTTTCGAGGGACACTGTACAGCAGTCCTTCATAGGGGTGAACAACCAGCTCGTACGCTCGAACCTTGGCTCGGTCAAGCCAGACAGGCTCCTGATACTCCTCCCGCACTGCATACAATTAAACGAGTGTAATATAAAGATAACCGGCGACGTGCACCGGTGCAAGGGCTGCGGCAAATGCGAGATAAAGGATTTGGTGGCGGTTGCGGATAAAAACCACATAGACCTCTCGGTCGCCACGGGGGGCACGCTCGCACGCAGGATAATAAAGGAAAAAAGGCCCAAGGCCATAATAGCGGTCGCATGCGAGAGGGACCTCACCAGCGGCATAGTGGATAGCTACCCCCTGCCGGTGATAGGCATACTGAACGACCGGCCCAACGGCCCTTGCATAAACACACGCGTGGACATGCAAGACGTGATAGAGGCCCTCGAGGCCTTTGTAGGCGCCCCTCACGAGCACTGCCCCGTGGAAGAGGCCGCCCCCACAAATGCCTGAGACATCTCCTGCCCGCGATGCGGCGCTCTTCGCCCTGGCACGCTGGGGAGAAGGGATGGGCAGGGCCGAGTCCCTTATGGAAGACGCCTCCGTAAGGCACAACTTAGACGTCAGGGACCGCGCACTTGCAATGGAGTTGTTCTACGGCGTGGTAAGAAACCTCACCAGCCTCGACTACGTTATTTCCCGCTATGCAGTAGCCCCCCAAAAGGGTATCGCACCAAGGATAAAGGACATACTGAGGCTTGCCGTCTACCAGATGACGCGCCTCGACAGGGTGCCCGCGCGCGCGGCGGTTTATGAGGCGGTAGAGCAGGCGAAGGGCGAGGGCATGGGGGCCTCCAGGTTTGTGAACGGGGTACTGCGCACTATCCTCCGCGAGCCGGACAGGGCGGCCATCCCTCCTGACGACCTCGGTCTTTTATATTCCTTCCCCGGATGGCTTGTAAAAAGATGGGTAGCGCGTTACGGGTTTGATGAGGCGGGCTCGTTGATGCGCGCGTCGAACTCAGTGCCTCCCCTTACGCTCAGGGCCAACACGCTCAAGACCAGCCGGGACGCGCTCTGCACCCTTCTGACGGACGCGGGCCTGAAGGCAACGCCTGCCATATACTCACCAGACGGGTTGGCAATAGAGGGCTCTCCACCGGTGCGCGGCCTGCCCGGTTACACCGACGGCCTGTTCGCGGTGCAGGACGAGGCGGCCCAGCTTGTGTCGCTTCTGTTAAACCCGAGACCCGGAGGTCTAATACTCGACGCATGCGCCGCGCCGGGCGGCAAGACTTCACACATTCAGGCCATATCTAACGGCGGCGCGCATGTGGTGGCGATGGACATTGGCCTTGACAAATTAGGGCTGTTGAAAGAGAATATAACCCGGCTGAAAACCGGCGGCGTGTATATGTTGCAGGCCGACGCGTCTGGCCCGATGCCCCTGAAAGGCGGGTTCGACGGCATAATGTTAGACGCCCCGTGCAGTGCTACGGGCGTCATCAGGCGGAGGCCGGAGATAAAGTATAACCGCAGGGAGGCAGATATACAAAGGCTGTCCCGGCTTCAGGGCCGGATGCTCAGGAACGTAGCGGGTCTGATTAAGCCCGGCGGTGCGCTTGTCTACGCGGTATGTTCTACCGAGCCGGAGGAGGGCGAGTTGGTCGTCGAGAGCTTTATAAAAAGCGGGAAAGGGTTTATTGTGGACGACCCAGGGCCGCTCTTGCCTGTAGCAGCTAAGAAGCTTGTGACGGGCGGGGGCTTTGTGCGGACGTACCCGCACAGGCACGGCATGGACGGTTTTTTCGCGGCCCGTATGGTCAAGGTATGAGGTTATGAAAGCTAAGAGGCTGATGAAGGTTATAGTATTCCTGCTTGCGATGGGGCTTTTGACGTTCGGGGCCGCAATCGTCACCATGAAGGCCCTTACGTGGGGCAGGACGGTGGTCGTGCCGGACGAGTCGGGCAAGGAGCTTGCGTCGGCTATAATTGAACTCAAGGGCTACGGCCTGGAGATAAAAGTCGACAGACAGGAGCACCACCCGAGCGTGCCTTCCGGTTTTGTTATTGAGCAGAGCCCGCTACCCGGCTCCACCGTCAAGAAGGGCAGGAGTGTGTCGGTGGTGGTGAGCCTCGGCTCTGAGGAGGTCGGCGTGCCGATACTCACGGGCGACATACAAAGGAGGGCGCAGCCGCTCCTCAAGCAGGCTGGGCTGACCATGGGCGACACAGTGAGGGCATACTCGGACGCGCCCATTGACTCGGTGATTGCGCAGTACCCGGCGGCTCAGGCGGTTGTACAGAAGGGGGTGCAGGTGGACCTCCTGATAAGCGGAGGGCCTGTACTGGCAAAGTACATAACGCCGGACCTAAGGGGCAGGACGCTCCCCGAAGCCGAGGCTAAGCTCAGGCCGATGGGTATCACCGTGTCCGCACCTGCAACTGCCCAGGCAGGCGCGGGGGGTGCGGGCAGGGAGGTGGTGTCTCAGGAACCCAAGGCAGGTTACGCCATAATGTCGGGAGACGTCATAAAGGTCGCGCTCGGCGCAGCCCCTCAGACGCAACCATCCGCGCAGCCTGCCGGGGCGAAGCCGCAGGCGGCCGCTCCATTTATCAGCACGGTAGGCATAAAGCCCCCGGCCCCGGCGCAGGCTGCACCGGCGTCAGCCCCGGCCCCGGCGCGGATTGCACCGACACAGGCGGTGGCCCCGTCCCCGGCACAACCGGCGCCCGCACAGAAACCGAAACCGTCGGCGCATGTCATCACAAACCCGCTGGCCCCTGCAAACACCAAACCATAGGAAAGGGAGGTAACTATAAAATGGTAATGCTTGCGCCGTCCATACTCTCGGCGGACTTCAACCGGCTGGGCGAGGAGGTAAAGGCGGTCGAAGACGCCGGGGCCGACATCATACATGTGGATGTTATGGACGGGCATTTCGTGCCGAACATCACGATAGGCCCGCTTGTGGTAAAGGCGGTGAAGAAGGCCACAAAGCTGCCCATAGACGTCCACCTGATGATAGAGGGGCCGGACAGGTATATAGCGGAGTTCGCGGACGCAGGCGCGGACTACCTCACGGTACATTCAGAGGTATTGCCGCATTTAAACCGCACCCTCGCGGCCATCAAGGAGCTTGGCGTCAAGCCGGGCGTAGCCCTGAACCCCTCTACGCCGTTGTCGTCGCTCGACTGGGTATGGGAATATATGGACATGGTGCTCATCATGTCTGTCAACCCGGGCTTCGGAGGGCAAAGCTTCATACCGAACTGCCTGAAGAAGATTTCTGCCGCGCGGGCGGAGATAGACAGGCGCGGCCTGGGCATACTGATAGAAGTAGACGGGGGCGTCAAGGTTGACAACGCGGGCGAAGTCGCTTCAGCTGGGGCGGACATACTCGTGGCGGGGTCTGCGGTGTTCGGTACGGACGACTATAAGGCTACCGTCAATGCCTTCAAGGAGGCGGTGAAGAGGAAGGCGGGCTAATGCCCAACCATCCTCTTCATCATCTTGTAGCCTGACGGCGGCTCGAAAAGCTGAGGGTCCTGAGGTCCGGTCTTGATGTCTTTGTAGGTTATCACCCAACTGCCGTCAACCGCCTCGGCCTTTATTGGCCAGCCCAGGTCGGTGGCGAACCACCTGTATAACGTTATCTCCTTGTCGCCTTTGTTGTGGATGGTCATCACGTCCTTGACTACAGGGTGGCCGTCCACTGTCTCATTCCCTATGCGCTTCCAGTCAAGCACCTCGTCCGGGTAGTAGACGAGAGGGTTTTTGTTCTCCGGCTTTATCTCAGTCTGTACAAACGTCTTCATGGAAGGCATCAACACCCATACCACGCCCTTGTCGGGTCGTATGATTATCGCGCCCGAGCCGTGCTCATCCATAGACATTTCCACCCTCTGCCTCTGCCTGGTGAAGTTCACTTTATAGTTGGCGGTAGTCCCTCCCTCCTCGACTACCATCTGGGCAGAGAACTGCAGGTCCTTGGACGGGGCCGGCCCCTTAGATTTGCAGCCGCCTGCAAACGCGGCTACGAGCAATATGGCTGTGATTATTGTGGACAGTGGCTTTTTATAGGGCAACATCGCAACTCCTTAAGGTGGGCGGCCACTGAGGGCCGCCCCTACAATTAAAACGGTGACGGTATATAAAAGTCCGGGCTCGGCGGCTGCGGGTAGTCCGGGGCCGGCGGGTCGGGCGGGGTATCCGGGATTGGCGGAGGCTCCGGGTAGTCCGGGGTCGGCGGCTGGGGGTAGTCAGGCGCAGGCGGTTCAGGATATTCCGGCGCTGCCTGCTCCGGGTATCCACGGCCAGGGGCCTGCATATCCGGCATGGTCATCTTCTGGTAGTCCTTGGGCACATCGAAAAGCGCGGGGTCCTGCCTGCCCATCTTTATGTCCTTGTATGTGTAACTCCAGCTTCCGTCAATGGCCTCGGCCTTTATAGGCCAGCCTATGTCCGTCGCCTGCCACCAGTACATCTGCGTGGTAGTCCCGTCCTGGTCTTTTACTGTGACTTTTTCCTTAATGGAGGGGTGGCCGTCTACCTTCTCCTTGCCGATACGCTCCCGTTTGACTACGTTTTCATCGCCGGTGAGCGGGTTTGTCTGCTGCTGGTTTATGGGCATCTCCATGTATATCTTCTCGGCGGGAATTAAAGACCACATGACCTTCTTGTCGAGCCTTATTATTGCAATGGCGTCCTGTCCGGACTGAGCGTCATTAATATCGGTGCGCTGCTTTATCTTTGTGAAGTACGTTTTGCCGGTTGAGGTGGTCCCGCCCGACTCCATTACAAGGGTGGCCGAGAACTCGGCATCTTTTGTTATAGCCCGGGCTGGGATGCACAGGCATACTGTCAAGGCCACGAAGGCCGCGACTGAAAGAACTATGTAACCGGCAGACCTTTTCACTTAGGCTCCTCCTCGATAATCCTGATAAAATCACCGGCGTGAGTATAGCCCATCTCAGGCTTGTTTTCAAGCGGCTTCTTCTTTGAGCCCTTCATGCGCTTGATTTCGGACTTTACCTTGGCCGAGAGCCTTGGGTTGATCTGGGCGGCGACCTTGTATTTTGATGCCGCATCATCGAAGCGTCCGAGTTTTTCGAGAGCCTCGCCCCACAGGTAGAACGCCCTGAAGAGCCTGGGGTCCTGCCCGGTTGCCTTCTCGAACTTCTCTGCCGCCTCCTCGTATCTTCCCTTGTCGCTCAGGTAGGCCCCCCACATGAAAAGCGCCCTCGCGTGGCAGGGGTCGGCGGTTGCCGCCTTCTCAAATTTCTCCACGGCCTCATCGTCCCTGCCCGTGTTCTTCAGGGAGACGCCCCAATAATAATATGCGTTTGCGTCCTGCGTGTCGCTTTCGGCCGCCTTCTCGAACTCCATGGCGGCCTCCTCGTAACGCTCCTGGCTGAAAAGTGTCAGGCCGGAGTAGTAACGCGAGTTGGCCTCCCCAGACGCGGAGGCGGGATTGGCGCGCACGCACGACAACATCAACGCTAAGCATAATGCCGAAACAAGGATGGCTTTCATGAGTCACCTTTGTCTTGTTGAGGGCTATTTGTGATGCGGGGACACCGTGCCTGTCTTTCCCTTGCGTTGCAGCTTGACCTGGTTTTGTATTTTGACCACAAGGTCGTTTATCTCGCCTGAGCGCGTCGGGTCGAGCCTGGCTGCCGTCCTCAGCTTTTCCACCGCCTCTTTGTCCTTGCCTATCTTGTTGAGCGTCAGGCCCCAGTTGTAATATGCCTTGGCGAGCTTCGGGTCGAGCTCCACAGCCTTCTTGTATTTTTCTATCGCGGCTGGTTCCTTACCCATGTTCGAGAGCGCAAGGCCCCAGCCGTTGTATGCAGGGGCATACGTGGGGTCGGCCTCTGTCGCCTTCTGGAACATCCCTACGGCCTCGGCAAGCTTCATGTTCATGCCGAGCTTTGCGCCCTGCTTGTATAGCGCCTCGGCCTTTTTGGTGTCCTTTGGCGCAGCATTGGATAGCACGGGTGAAGCAAAAACCATTGCGGATAACAGCAATGCGCAGCATACGGTCTGTCTTGTCCTGGTCATTGGAATGTCTCCTTACTTCCCTCTCCCTGTGGGAGAGGGACTGAGGGTGAGGGCTTTCGGCGCGCCGGGGGCGTCGCGCCCTACATCAGTTTTTCCACGTCTGCTATGATTTCCCTTAGGGGTCGCCCGGACTTCCTTGCTGCCGCCTTTACGTCCTCGTACTCCGGTACTGCTTTCAATACCTTCCCGCCGGACTTGCCAACTTTCACGCGCACCACGCCGCCGCGCGTCTTTACCTCTATGAACTCGCGGGTGAGCTTCCGTCTGCGCGCGTCCGTTATGCGCACGCCGAAGGTGGTCGTCTCCTTCATTATGATGTCCGTCATGGCGGGCACGTCCCCTGGCACAGCAAGCACAGAGAGCGTCGCGGCAGGGCGGGACTTCTTCATGATTATAGGCGTCATCCACACGTCGAGCGCCCCGGCGGACAACAGCCGCTCCATCACATACTCGTATATGCGCGGGTCCATGTCGTCAATGTTGGTCTCGATAAGGCTCGCCGTATCTTCCTCGTACTCCCCGTGTGTATCGCCTATGAACACCCTCAGCACGTTGGGGGTGCCGGGGAATTCTCTGTCGCCCGCGCCGTACCCGACTGCAGATACGTCCATCTGCGGCATTGGGCCGAACCCCCCTGAGATTGTCGCCGCGATCGCCGCGCCCGTGGGCGTGGTAAGCTCTGCCTTTATATCCGACATGTACGCGGGCAGACCTTTTACCAACTGCGCAGTCGCGGGTGCGGGTACTGGAAATGTACCGTGCGAGAACTTCACCATACCGGAGCCAAGGTTCAACGGAGAAGATAACACGCGCTCAATCCCCATCATGTCGAGCGCGATCGACGCGCCCGCAATGTCTACTATGGAGTCAACCGCGCCTACCTCGTGGAAGTGCACCTTGTCCACGGTCACGCCGTGCGCCAATGCCTCGGCACCTGCAAGGCGGGTGAATATCTCTATGGTGGTCTTCTTTGCGGCTTTTGAAATCCCGGACTTCCTGACGAGCTTCTCTATGTTGGAGAGGTTTCTGTGCGGCTGGCCTGCTGATACCTTCACGGTCAGTTTGGTGCCGGATATGCCGCCGCGCTGTACCTTCTTCCTGCCTACGGAATACCCGCCGAGCCCCAGCTTGCCAAGCTCGCCGACCCACGCCTTGTAGTCGAGGCCCGCATCAATCAGCGCGCCAAGTACCATGTCGCCGGATATGCCTGAGAAGCAATCGAGGTAAAGGGTCTTCACCTACTTCTCCCCCAGCACGTTTATCTTGTGCGCCATGCAGCCCGCACCGAAGCCGTTGTCTATGTTTACTACGGACACGCCGGGCGCACACGAGTTCAGCATGGTGAGGAGCGCGGCCACGCCCCCGAACGACGCACCGTACCCTATGGACGTCGGCACGGCGATTACGGGCTTGTCCACCAGCCCGCCGACCACGGACGGGAGCGCGCCGTCCATGCCAGCCACCACCACTATGACGCGCGCGCCGTACACGCTGTCCTTCCTGCCGAAGAGCCTGTGTATGCCGGACACGCCCACGTCGTACATTGTCTCGACGGTGCTGCCGAGCGTGCGCGCGGTTACTGCGGCCTCCTCTGCTACCGGGATGTCGGTCGTTCCTGCGGTAAGCACCAGCACCACGCCCTCCGTCGCTTTCTTCTTGCCATGCAGGATGACCACGGCTCGTGCTTCTTCGTGGTAGACGGCCCTTTTGTCGAGCGCCTTCAGGGCCTTGTACATGTCCCGGCCTGCCCTTGTTGCAAGCACGTCCGAGCCCTTCTCTATCATCTTCGCGGCTATCGCAGCCACCTGAGACGGCTTCTTGCCCTCGCAGAAGATGACCTCGGGCGCGCCCTGCCGCAGGTGCCTGTGGTGGTCGACCATAGCAAAGCCGATGTCCTCGTACGGCAGGTGCCGGAGCTTTTCAAGTGCGCCGTCAATATCCACCTTGCCGGACTTGACTTCGGCGAGCAGTTTTTTTAAACGTGAAATATCCATATCATTCCGGCTCAGAATTTTGTCTCAAACACAGCGCCCTTTTCGCTTATCCTAACTCTCCCTTTAAGTCCCTGGTCATAAGCTCACGCACCACACGTTTCGGGTCCCTGTCCTCGTAGAGCAGGTGGTATACCTGCTCGGTTATGGGCATGGATACCTCGTGCTTTATCGATAGCTCGTATGCCGCCTTTGAGGTCTTTACGCCCTCGGCCACCATCTTCATGCCGGAGAGTATTGCGCCCAGCTTCTCGCCTCTGCCGAGAGAATACCCAACTGTCCTGTTCCTGCTCAACTCGCCTGTGCAGGTAAGCACCAAATCGCCCATGCCGGAAAGCCCGGAGAAGGTGAGGGGGTTTGCGCCCATCGCCACGCCGAGCCTCGCTATCTCCGCAAGGCCGCGCGTGATGAGCGCCGCCCTGGTGTTGTGCCCGAAGCCGAGCCCGTCCGAACAGCCCGCAGCAATCGCTATGACGTTCTTGAGCGCTCCGCCGAGCTCGACGCCCATGACGTCCGGGCTCGTGTATACGCGGAAGTAGTCCGTGCTGAACGCGGCCTGTATGCGCTTCGCAAGGGCCGGGTCGTTTGCCGCAACTACCACCGCCGTGGGCATACCCTTGCAGACCTCACGGGCGAAGCTTGGCCCAGACAGGCATGCGACCCTGCTGTGTGCGCCTTTGGGCAGCACGTCCTCCATCACCTCGCTCATTGTAAGGAGCGTGTCGTTCTCTATGCCCTTGGAGGCGCAGACGTATACCGCGTCGTCTGCGGCGTGCGGGTGGAGCGTGGTTAAGATGTGCCTGAGTATGTGCGAAGGCGTGACTATGAGTATAATGCCCCTGCCGCGTACAGCCTCGGCGAGGTCGGACGTTACGGCGAGGCTTTCCGGGATGGTATAGTCCGGGAGGTACAGGTCGTTTAATCGGGCATCCGCCATGCGAGCCGCAAGGTCCGCCTCGTAGACCCAGAGCGACACGTCCTGCCCTTTGGCCGCGAGAAGCCCTGCAAGGGTCGTCCCCCAGCTCCCGCCCCCTATGACCGCTATTTTTTCGTGCAGATGCATATTCGTCCTTATCCCTTTATGACCCCCACCGGCTTAAGCCTGGCCACGCGCTTCGCAATGCCCGCATTATGCACTACATCAACGACCTGGTCAATATCTTTGTACGCCTCCGGCACCTCTTCTTTCAGGGCGTCCCGGCCAGTGTACCTGGCTATAATGCCCACGTCTTCCAGCTCCCGCTCTATTGCCCGGCCCCTGCACGCCTTTACCGCCGCTGCGCGGGACATCACGCGGCCCGCCCCGTGGCATGTGCTGCCGAATGTCTCCTCCATACCCTTCTCGGTGCCGGCGAGTATATAGGAGTGCGTGCCCATGTCTCCGGGTATTAGCACCGGCTGGCCTATGTCCTTGTAAACGGCGGGCGTCTCCGGGTGGCCCGGTGGGAATGCGCGGGTCGCGCCTTTCCTGTGCACCGCGAGGGTCGTCTTTTTACCATCGACGGTATGTTCCTCGAACTTCACTATGTTGTGCGCCACGTCGTAGATTAGCTCCATGCCGAGCTCCCTCGGAGATATGCCGAGCACGCGCATGAAGGTCTCCCGCGACCAGTGCATTATCATCTGCCTGTTGGTGAACCCGAAGTTTGCCGCCGCCCTCATCGCGCCCAGGTAGTCCTGCCCTTCCTTCGAGCCGATAGGCGCGCATGCCAGTTGCCTGTCCGGGAGGTCGAACCCGTACTTCCTGACGGCCGCCTCCATCACCTTTAAGTAGTCTGTGCATACTTGATGTCCGAAGCCGCGCGAGCCCGTGTGTATCATGAGGGTCACCTGGCCCTCGTGCAGGCCTATAGCCTCTGCGGCCCCGGCGTCGTATATTCGCTCCACATATTGTATCTCCGCGAAGTGGTTGCCGGAGCCGAGCGTACCCAACTGGCCCCTGCCCCGCTCGTAGGCCTTCTGGCTCACCTTGTCCGGGTCGGCCCCCTCTATCGCCCCGCCCGCCTCTATGTGGTCTATGTCCTGTCGGCTCCCGTAGCCTTGCTCCACCGCCCAGCGCGCTCCTTTCACGAGCATATGGTCGAAGTCCGACTGCGATAGCTTGAGCGGTCCTTTTGCGCCCACACCCGTTGGGATGGTCGAGTAGAGGCCCTCCACGAGCGGGCGCACCTTGTCCTTGATGTATGCGCGGTCGAGGTTTGTCTTCATCAACCGTACGCCGCAGTTTATGTCGAACCCGACCCCGCCCGGCGTAATGACCCCGTCGCCCATGCGCGTGGCGACTACGCCGCCTATCGGCAGGCCGTACCCGAAGTGCATGTCCGGCATAGCAAGGGACGCCTTCACTATGCCCGGCAGTGTGGCCGCGTTGGCCACCTGCTCTATGGACCTATCCTTGAGTATGTGCGCCATCAGGGACTCGTTCGCGTATATTATGCCGGGGACGCGCATGCCCGGCCTGTAGCCTATTGGCACCTCCCAGCGGTATTCGTCCAGGCGTTTCAGTTTTTCGGACATTTTAACCTCCTCATATATCGTATACCACCCTCGTCCGCACGCCGCCTTTTATCTCTGTCACTTCGAGCATGTGGTACGTGACGGCCTTTATTGGGGTCTTGACGATATGCCTGACTGGGTCGTATGCCTCGCCCCGTGCCTCCGACGTGAGCTTGTACCCCTTGAGTGCGGTTATCTGAAACTCCCTTAGAAGTACACCCTGCGTATCATACAGGAACAGCAGTTCCTCCAGCCACGAGGCCAATAGCCCCGCCTCGTCTGCGCCTTCCGCCGAGATTATGAATACCTGGGCGGGCCTCACACCCCTCAAGTCGGTCATCACCGAGAACATGCCTTTGGCCTGGGCCTCGAACGCGCCTTCGAGCGCGCTTCCGTGCGAGATGACGCCCACGTCGGCCGTCGTCCCGAATATCCTGTACCCCTTCTTCATGCGGCCCCTTTCGTCTGCCTATAATCTATTATAAACTCAGGGGAAACTCTGTCAAGGTATAACGTGGTTTTCTGTATGGCTAAAGGTATGACGCCTGCATGCCGATGACATAACAGGGGGCAGTATGAAGATAAGGACAAAAATATTAGGCGCGTTTTCCGTCATGCTCGCGCTCGTGCTGGCATATCAGGCCGCGAGCTATCTCCTGACCAGGAAGAACATTGACTCGCTGGCAGGGATGCGAAGCGAGTTGGAGGAACGCAGGCTGACCCTGGAGGCTAAACATCTGTTTGTAATTAATGTGCTCTCATTCAGTGACCAATCACTTTATCCTGACAACGGTTACGTCAACCAGAGATTGTATGCGGACAAGGAGTTTCAGAACAAGCTTGACGAGTTGAAGCAGCAACTGCTCAAGTGCGGCGACCCGCACCAGTTCGAGATGCTGGATGCGATAAGGAAGGGTGATGAACTTTACAGCCACGAGGCCGTAATGTATTTGGCAAACAGACGGGCAGAAGGCGCTGGCGGGGCGGCGTTTCGTCTGGGGGTCGTGGAAGATAAGGAAGGTGCGGTTTATTCAGCCTTTGACGGAATACAGAAAGAGACCGTCGGGATGATAGCTGACAAGGAAAGAGGCTTGACTATCCATGACGGTGTAAGGGTGCTGTTCCCGTCGTTCAAGCCCATCATCGAAGCAAGGCAAAGGGTTGAAGGCGGGGGCGACCTGTTGTGGGCGGAACTCGAACTCAACGATACCGGGCACCAGATGGCCACGGCATGGAGGCGCTACCTGCTTACAGGGCAGGAAAGATACGTATTTGTTTACCGCGACCTTGATGCGCTCTTTAACCTGCGCGCGGCAAGGATTGGAAAGGGGCTTGCGGACGCGATGGGCTTCAAGGAAGCAGTATCTGCTTTGTTCAAGGAAGCAGTGCGTACGTACCGTTCCGGAGACCGCGAAGGGGCAAGGAAGCTGATGCTCAAGTCATTTGTGAGCGAACAGATGCTCGACTCCGCCCTGGACGACATGTATGCGAATGACCTTGCCGATTTCCAGTCAGCTTATGCTTCGCTCCCGCCGATACTGGACTACGCACTGTCGTTCAACCGTCAGCTCCTGATTTTCATGTCGTGCGTCGGTATGCTGGCCATGCTGTCGGGTTCAATCCTTATAAGCAGGATGGTAAGGCCCATAAACATGCTGAAGGACGCGGCAGGTAAGGTGGCCGGGGGCGACTGGACGCAGAAGGTAGAGGTGAACTCAAAAGACGAGATAGGCGGGATGGCGGTGTCATTCAACACGATGACGGAGGAGTTGAAAGAGGCGGATGCCAGGCTCCGGGAGTCGCACGAAAAATACCAGACCATCGTGGAGAACGTGGGCGCGGGCGTAGCCCTAATCGGGCAGGACATGGAGATGATGGGCATAAACGATGCGATGACCAGTTGGTTCCCGCAGTTGTCGGGTGCAGACTGGCCTTTCTGCTTCTGCCGTTATGAGTCGTGCGACATAAAGGCGGTCGAGTACGGCAGGCGTTACGAGTCCATTATAGAAATAAGCGACCAGTGCGAACTGCAGTATTTCAGGATAGTCACCTCCCCGGTCAAAGGCGAGGACGGTCAGGCGGCTGGCGCGGTGCAGATATTTGAGGACATATCGCTCAGGTTGGTGGGGGGGCTGGAAAGGTCTAAGCTGTTAGCCGCCCTGGAGCGCTCCAACAGGGAACTCCAGGACTTCGCGTACATTGCGTCGCACGACCTGCAGTCCCCGCTCAGGAAGGTCGTCTCGTTCAGCCAGCTACTCCAGTCATCCCTGGGCGACAGCCTGAGCGGTGACGACAAGGAGAACCTGGACTTCCTGATAAGCGGCGCGCTGCACATGCAGAGGCTGATAAACGACCTGCTTTCGTACTCGCGCGTTACTACTAAAGGCAAGCCTTTAGAGCCTGTAGGACTGAAGGCTCAGTTGAAAGAGGTTTTGGACATAGGCCTCGCAGCGAGGCTCGAGTCTACCGGGGGAAAAATTATAGTCGAGGGAAGGCTGCCTGACGTGATGGCCGACCCGACACAGCTCTACCAGCTCCTCCAGAACATAATCGACAATGCACTCAAGTACCACAGGGACGAGGCCCCCCCGGAGGTAACGGTCAGTGCGGCACGTGGCAGGGACGGTTTCGTGCGGGTGGAGGTCAGGGACAACGGCATAGGTATTGACGGACAGTATTACGGGAAGATATTCAAGATGTTCCAGAGGCTGCACGGCGCGGAGAAGTACGAGGGCACGGGCATCGGCCTTTCGGTCTGCCAGAGGATAGTCAAACGGCACGGCGGGGACATAGGGGTCTGTTCAATACCCGGCACGGGCACCACGTTCTGGTTTACCCTGCCGGCCATGGCCGAGACGCGACGGACAGACGAACTCATGGAGGCGGCATGAACGAGTTAAAACTTAACACAATACAGATACTACTGGTTGAAGACGACCCGGCTGACCAGAAACTTGTGAAGACCGCGTTCAGGAATGCCAAAATAGCAAACGACCTGAGCATAGCCGGGAGCGGGGAGGATGCGCTTGACCTACTGGCCGGAAGCGGGCCCGGCGGCCCGGACAAGCTGAGGCCGGACCTGATACTGTTAGACCTGAACATGCCCGGCATGGGCGGTATGGAGTTTCTGAGGCGCGTGAAGGAAGACCCCGACCTGGCCCTCATACCGGTGGTGATTATGACGAGCTCTGAGGCGGAGGAGGACATAATACGCTCGTACCAGCTCCGCGTGAACGCCTATATCACCAAGCCGGTCGGGATGAAGGAGTTCGAGAAGGTGATGGAGAGGATAGAGGACTTCTGGCTAATGGTATGCAAACTGCCGACAAAGGCGTAGCTGTAAGGGGGCGCATATGTCCGAAGAAGTCAGGAAAATAAAGGTGCTCATCTGCGACGACGACCCCGCCGACAGGAGCCTGGTGAGACAGCTTCTGAAGGTGACGCCGGGTCATGAGTTCGAGCTAATCGAGGTGGCGGACGGGCGCGGGCTCCCGGAGACGCTCGCAGAGGTCAGGCCGGACGTGATAATATTAGACGTACAGCTTCCGGGCGTGTCCGGCCTCGAATGCCTGAAGGACATTGCGCCGCTTGAGATAGCGCCAGTCATAATGGCCACGGGGCACGGTGACGAGATGATAGCAGTCGAGGCGATGAAGTCAGGCGCGTACGACTACCTGCCCAAGATGCATTTCTCGACAAGTTCGCTTTCGAGGACCATCATAAACGCGATGGAGAGGTGGGGGTTGGAGAGGCAGGTGCAGGAGTACCGGAAGAAGCTCGTGGTCATGGCTATGATTGACGAGTTGACAGGGATACTCAACCGCAGTAGCCTTATAGAAAACATCAGGCAGGGCGTGGATGGCTGCCTGCAAGGGGGGGAGTGCGTCTCGCTCGTTATGCTGGATGTTGACCACTTCAAGCGGGTGAACGATAAATACGGCCATGACGTGGGTGACGTAGTGCTCAAAGGGGTGTGCAGGGCTGTAGAGAGGGCCCTCGGTGACGGCGACGTGTTCGGCAGGTATGGCGGCGAGGAGTTTATGGTCATCCTGCACGGCAGTTCGCTCGAACAGGCGGTGAGGGTGGCCGAGGACTGCCGCAGGGCGGTCGAGGAAGCGGTCCTGGCGGGCGGGCCGGACAAGGTCATCAGGGCGACCATAAGCCTGGGCGCGGCGGCCTTCGAGCGTGGGATGCGCTCATACGACGACCTGATAAAGCAGGCCGACCTTGCGCTATACAGGGCGAAGGACGGCGGCAGAAACCGCGTCTGCTCTTCAAGGCCCGCACCGATGCTGAAGGCGGTGTGATAATAAAGTTCTATTGCTTTCCTTCCCCGTTGGTGGTAACATCTCTACCTGCGCCCATTAAGGCGCGTTCGGATTCCATCATTAAGGCAAAGGTACGTTTAGATGTCCAAAAGAAGGTCCCGCTTTTCCCTCAAGGGGTTGTTCCCGCTGAAGGTCTCCCGCTCGCTGAAGATAAGGATAATAGCCCTTTCCATAGTAGCCTTCCTCGCCATAACGGCAGGAGGAGGGTACGCCGTGTCCAGGTCCGTGTCGGCAGACCTACCGCACATAGTGGCGCTCAAGGACTACAAGCCCCCGTTAGGCACGCAGATATTCTCCGAGGACGACCACCTTATCGGCCGTATCAAGGTGGACAAAGGCATATTCGTCCCGCTTTCCCAGATACCGGACACGCTTAAAAAAGCGGTGGTATGCGTTGAGGACGCGCGTTTCTACGAGCACGAGGGCATAGACTTGCAGGGCATACTCCGTGCAGTATTCAAGGACATAATATCAGCGAGGCTGAAAGAGGGCGGCAGCACTATAACGCAGCAGCTCGCAAAGGTCATCTTCCTCACCCCTGAGAAGAGCTTCAAGAGGAAGTTGAAGGAGATGTTCCTTGCAAGAAAGATGGAGAAGGAATTAAGCAAGGACGACATACTCGAGCTTTATTTGAACAAGGTATACTTCGGACACGGCTCGTACGGCGTGGAGATGGCTGCGAGGACGTACTTCGGCAAGCATGTCGGCGACCTGGACCTGGCCGAGTCAGCAGTCATTGCGGGCCTGGTACGCTCGCCCAAGTGGTACTCGCCCTATAACGACATGGAGCAGGCGAAGAAGCGCCAGGCAGTCGTCCTTGCGAGGATGGTGGACGAAAAGGCAATATCGCGTGGGCAGGCGGACGCCGCCATCAAGGAGACGTTGAAGTTAGACAACCTGCTGGCGAGAGAAGAGGTCGCGCCGCATCTGGTCGAGCAGATAAGGATATACCTGGAGGATAAATACGGACCTGATAAGGTATACAACGAGGGCCTCAAGGTCAGGACCACCATAAACTACCGCCTGCAGCTTGCGGCGCAGAAGGCACTCGAGAAGGGCATAAAGGACCACCAGGGGCGCCAGTTCGCGGACAAGGAGCGGCAGGAGAAAGAAAGGCTCAAGAAGGAGCTGAGGGACAAGAAGGCCCCCAAGTCCGAGCTTGCGAAGATAGACAGGCAGTCGGTGAAGATAGACCCGCCCCCGTTCGCGCAGGGCGCTCTGGTGGCCATAGACCCGTACACCGGCTACGTCAAGGCCCTCGTGGGCGGTGTTGACTACCCCAGGAGCGAATACAACCACGCCATCCTGGCAAGGCGCCAGCCGGGCTCCGCATTCAAGCCCTTCGTATATGCAGCCGCGATGGACGCGGGCTTCACACCCGCAAGCATTATAGAGGACGTGACCACGAGCTACGACGAGGGCAAATGGAACCCGAGGAACTACGACGCAAAGTACGAGGGCAGCATAAGCCTCAGGGACGCGCTCGTAAACTCGAAGAACGTGCCCACCGTGGCACTAATGAACAAGGTGGGCGTGGACGACGTCATAGAGCTTGTAAAGAGGCTGGGCATCAAGGGCCCGTTCTCAAGGGACCTGACGCTCGCCCTGGGCTCGTGCAGCGTGACCCCGATGGAACTGGTATCCGCATACTGCGCATTCGCAAACGGAGGGTACAGGCCCACCCCCATCACAGTGCTGAGCGTATCAGACTCGCGCGGCAGGACCCTTGAGGCAAGCTCCATAAACGTGGAGCAGGTCATGTCCACCGAGACCGCATATTTGGTGACGAGCATGTTAAAAGACGTGGTCACTACGGGCACCGCAAAAAGCGCAAGGTGGCTCGGCATGCCCGTGGCGGGCAAAACCGGCACCACGAGCAAGTACGTGGACGCGTGGTTCGTGGGATACAACACCTCCATAGTGGCGGGCGTTTGGGTGGGCTACGACGACCAGAAAAGCCTGGGCAGGGGCGAGGCGGGCGCAAGGGCCGCGTTACCGGTATGGCTGAACTTCATGGCCTCCACAAAAGGGGACAGCGCTGCGGACGACTTCCCGGTGCCCGAAGGAATAGAGTTTGTGGAGGTGGACAGGGCCACAGGTCTCCTGCCGGGTGAAAAGACTACCGAGCGGGTCGTCGAGTGCTTCAAGAAGGGCACTGCGCCCGGCGAGAAGGCCACGGAGACCGCCAAGCCGCCCCAGATAACCCTACCGGACAACATAGCTCCGGCCGAGCTCGACAGGCTTATCAAGGACCAGGATTAAACTGCGTATTTTTGGTGTCTTTTATCCTTGACAACTTGTGCCGCACTATGCTACCTTGTGGACGTTAGACGATGGCAGGGCATACAGGACTGCACTTCTAAAGAATATATATCGAGCCGTCGGGTTGAAAAGTCCGCTTGGCAACCCAAAACGGTAACGATGTATATTTGTCTTTTTTGCAGGTGCGCGGGGCAGGTTAATCAAAGGGAAGGCTGGGTGAAAGTTGAATCCGCCCCCCAGTGTTTTAAAGGCCCCGGAAAAAAAATGAAACCCGTCGAAAAAAGTGCTTGACAAAGCGGGTTCATTCTGGTACCATCCGCACCTCGTTGGACCTGGGGAAGAAGAGAAGAAAACATCCCGGGTAAAATACCGCAGCAAGTTGGCGGTCAGTTAGATTAGAGAGCCTGCTTCAGAAAGTACAGGGCGGGTCAACATAAAGCTTTCGGTCATTGAAAACTAAATAGAGTGCACCAAAAGACGACGGGTTCGTAGTCAATTTTAAAATCCGGACTTCGCGATGAAAATCGCGAGTCCTGGATCAAATATCCAGATTTAATTGGAGAGTTTGATCCTGGCTCAGAACGAACGCTGGCGGCGTGCTTAACACATGCAAGTCTTACGAGAAAGTCCCTTCGGGGATGAGTAAAGTGGCGCACGGGTGAGTAATACGTGGGTAACCTGCCTTTATGTCTGGGATAACATCTCGAAAGGGGTGCTAATACCGGATAAGACCACGCTGCGGAAGCAGCGAGGGAAAAGATGGCCTCTGACTTAAGCTATCGCTTAGAGATGGGCCCACGGCCTATCAGCTTGTTGGCGGGGTAACGGCCCACCAAGGCTCTGACGGGTAGCCGGCCTGAGAGGGTGAACGGCCACACTGGAACTGAGACACGGTCCAGACTCCTACGGGAGGCAGCAGTGGGGAATTTTGCGCAATGGGCGAAAGCCTGACGCAGCAACGCCGCGTGAGGGACGAAGGCCTTCGGGTTGTAAACCTCTTTTAACCGGGAAGAACCTCCCGCGCTCAAATAGCGCGCGGGACTGACGGTACCGGTAGAATAAGCCACGGCTAACTCTGTGCCAGCAGCCGCGGTAAGACAGAGGTGGCAAGCGTTGTTCGGATTTATTGGGCGTAAAGAGCGCGTAGGCGGTCTTTTAAGTCGGTGGTGAAATCCCGGGGCTTAACCCCGGAACTGCCTCCGATACTGGAAGACTTGAGTGCGGGAGAGGGTAGTGGAATTCCCAGTGTAGAGGTGAAATTCGTAGATATTGGGAAGAACACCGGTGGCGAAGGCGGCTACCTGGACCGCAACTGACGCTGAGGCGCGAAAGCGTGGGGAGCAAACAGGATTAGATACCCTGGTAGTCCACGCCCTAAACGATGGGCACTAGGTGTGGGAGGTATCGACCCCCCCCGTGCCGCAGCTAACGCATTAAGTGCCCCGCCTGGGGAGTACGGTCGCAAGATTAAAACTCAAAGGAATTGACGGGGGCCCGCACAAGCGGTGGAGCATGTGGTTTAATTCGACGCAACGCGAAGAACCTTACCTGGGCTTGACATCCCTGGAACCCCTATGAAAGTAGGGGGTGCCTAGCAATAGGAGCCAGGAGACAGGTGCTGCATGGCTGTCGTCAGCTCGTGTCGTGAGATGTTGGGTTAAGTCCCGCAACGAGCGCAACCCTTACCCTCTGTTGCTACCGGGTCATGCCGGGCACTCTGAGGGAACTGCCGCGGACAACGCGGAGGAAGGTGGGGATGACGTCAAGTCCTCATGGCCTTTATGCCCAGGGCCACACACGTGCTACAATGGCCGGTACAAAGAGCTGCGATACCGCGAGGTGGAGCTAATCTCAAAAAACCGGTCTCAGTTCGGATTGGAGTCTGCAACTCGACTCCATGAAGTCGGAATCGCTAGTAATCGTGGATCAGCATGCCACGGTGAATACGTTCCCGGGCCTTGTACACACCGCCCGTCACACCACGAAAGCCGGTTGTACCTTAAGTAGCTGAGCTAACCCGCAAGGGGGGCAGGTTACCACGGTATGATTGGTGATTGGGGTGAAGTCGTAACAAGGTAGCCGTAGGAGAACCTGCGGCTGGATCACCTCCTTTCTAAGGAGAACGTGGGATTGGGTCCCGCAAGGGACCGCAAGACCATATTCTAACCTAGGTCGAGCCCGTCGTTTCGCACTCTGTTTAGTTTTGAAGGACCGAAGAGGGGGCAGGGCCCACCTTATCGGTGCCTGACAGAGCATAGGCCCCAAAAGGGGATAGGTGAAAAAGGGGGTCGGCTTTTTAAGGCCTCCGACCTATACCATAGCCCCTAATAAAACGGGCCTATAGCTCAGTTGGTTAGAGCGCGCGCCTGATAAGCGCGAGGTCGATAGTTCAAATCTATCTAGGCCCACCATATTTTGGAGGGCGGCCTAAGCGGCGGGCCGGATGGCTGCCTCGGGCCGCGAACCAAAATTCGGGGGGATGTAGCTCAGCTGGGAGAGCACCTGCTTTGCAAGCAGGGGGTCGGCGGTTCGAGCCCGCTCATCTCCACCAAGAAGGTGGGCGGACATTTGGAGGCAGCACCCTCCGGGTCGTCCGATTATATAAAGGGTTTAAAGTCCAATGCTTGAACATTTCAAGCACTGGACCTTGGGCCCTTGGGTTCAAGACGGTCTTTGAAAACTTAATATGCGTCGAAATTGAGAAAGTAATTGGGCATTAGTAATGCCGTAAATTTGAGCTGGAATGTTCAGAGGCAGATTTATGGTCAAGCTACGTAGAGCATACGGTGGATGCCTTGGCGTCAGATGGCGATGAAGGACGTGGTAATCTGCGATAAGCTTCGGGGAGCCGATAACAGGCTTAGATCCGGAGATCTCCGAATCGGGAAACCGGGTTCCGGTAATACGGACCACTCCCGCCTGAACACATAGGGCGGGTAGAGCCAACCGGGGGAACTGAAACATCTAAGTACCCCGAGGAAAAGAAAGAAACCTCGATTCCCTAAGTAGCGGCGAGCGAACGGGGAACAGCCTAAACCGGGCTTATGTCAAGCTTACAGGCGTTGTAAGTCCGGGGTTGTGAGTCTCGACTTGGTCTGACTGTAATCAGGCCGGGAAGTTACAAATCTTTATCCTAATCGAAGGACTTGGAAAGGTCCGCCATAGAGGGTGATAGCCCTGTAGATTAAAGGACAAAGACTTCCTTGTCGGGCACTCAAGTACCGCGGGACACGTGAAACCCCGCGGGAATCCGGAAGGACCACCTTCCAAGGCTAAATACAAGCTGACGACCGATAGTGAACCAGTACCGTGAGGGAAAGGTGAAAAGCACCCCGGTGAGGGGAGTGAAACAGCACCTGAAACCGTATGTTCGCAAGCAGTCGAAGAGCTATGGTCCGCAAGGACAATGCTCGACGGCGTGCCTTTTGCATAATGAGCCAGCGAGTTAATGTATGTGGCGAGGTTAAGTCCTTCAGGGACGGAGCCGTAGCGAAAGCGAGTCTTAAAAGGGCGTTTTAGTCGCATGCATTAGACGCGAAGCCAGGTGATCTACCCATGGCCAGGCTGAAGCGAAGGTAACACTTCGTGGAGGGCCGAACCTTTTAGCGTTGAAAAGCTACTGGATGAGCTGTGGGTAGGGGTGAAAGGCTAATCAAACCTGGAGATAGCTCGTTCTCCCCGAAATAGCTTTAGGGCTAGCCTCATGAATTAAGTGACGGAGGTAGAGCACTGAAAGGACTAGGGGCCTCACAAGGTTACCAAACCCTATCAAACTCCGAATGCCGTCAACTCTTATCATGGGAGTCAGACTGCGGGTGCTAAGATTCGTAGTCAAAAGGGAAACAGCCCAGACCGCCAGCTAAGGTCCCTAAATGTATGCTAAGTGGAAAAGGATGTGGAAGCGCCCAGACAACCAGGAGGTTGGCTTAGAAGCAGCCATCCTTTAAAGAAAGCGTAATAGCTCACTGGTCAAGTGAATCCGCGCCGAAAATCCAACGGGGCTCAAGCATACTACCGAAGCTGCGGACTTCAACTTCCTGCGGGAGGTTGGAGTGGTAGGGGAGCATTCCATCATAGGTTGAAGGCAGACCGACGAGGACTGCTGGACGAAATGGAAGAGCTTATGCTGGCATAAGTAGCGATAAAACACGCGAGAAACGTGTTCGCCGTAAATCTAAGGTTTCCTGGGGAAGGTTAATCCGCCCAGGGTCAGTCGGTCCCTAAGTCGAGGCCTAAAGGAGTAGACGATGGGAAACAGGTCAACATTCCTGTACCACTGACAAGCGTTTGAGCGATGGGGGGACGCAGTAGGGTAGGCCATCCCGGCGTTGGTCGTCCGGGTCTAAACCTGTAGGGGGTTTCCATAGGCAAATCCGTGGAGACATTACCCTGAGAGGTGAATGGGAGGCCGTAAGGCCGCAAACTGGTTGAGCCCACACTGCCAAGAAAAGCCTCTAGCGAGCTTCGTCAGTGACCGTACCGCAAACCGACACAGGTAGATGGGAAGAACATTCCAAGGCGCTTGAGAGAACTCTCGCAAAGGAACTCGGCAAATTAACCCCGTAACTTCGGGATAAGGGGAGCCCCATTAGCGTCGAAGGATTTACTCCGGAGGCGTGAAGGGGTCGCAGTGAATTGGTCCAGGCGACTGTTTACTAAAAACACAGGAGTCTGCTAAATCGAAAGATGATGTATAGACTCTGATGCCTGCCCGGTGCCGGAAGGTTAACAGGAGATGTCAGCGCAAGCGAAGCATCGAATCGAAGCCCCGGTAAACGGCGGCCGTAACTATAACGGTCCTAAGGTAGCGAAATTCCTTGTCGGGTAAGTTCCGACCTGCACGAATGGCATAACGATCTGGACTCTGTCTCTGCGAGAGACTCAGCGAACTTGTATTATCGGTGAAGATGCCGATTACCCGCAACTAGACGGAAAGACCCCGTGGACCTTTACTACAACTTGACAGTGGATTTTGGTGTGGGATGTGTAGGATAGGTGGGAGGCTTTGAAGCTTGGGCGCTAGCCTGGGTGGAGCCGCCGTTGAAATACCACCCTTCCTCCACTGGAATTCTAACCTGAATCCGTTATCCGGATCAGGGACACTGTCTGGCGGGTAGTTTGACTGGGGCGGTCGCCTCCCAAAGTGTAACGGAGGCGCCCAAAGGTTCCCTCAGGCTGGTCGGAAATCAGCCGTCGAGTGTAAAGGCATAAGGGAGCTTAACTGCGAGACCTACAAGTCAAGCAGATGCGAAAGCAGGGCTTAGTGATCCGGTGGTTCTGTGTGGAAGGGCCATCGCTCATCGGACAAAAGGTACCCCGGGGATAACAGGCTTATCTCCCCCAAGAGTTCACATCGACG